>ENA-UERK01001250-UERK01001250.1-human-gut-metagenome-genome-assembly--contig:-NODE-1250-length-19251-cov-8.627777_pt1 | contig 19251 bp, 18 predicted proteins | sample MGYA00242957_ERZ507957 | MGnify/ENA primary metagenome ERZ507957 (study PRJEB26167, sample SAMN06115538) | human gut metagenome | host: Homo sapiens | place: China:Heilongjiang | collected 2015-11-06... | reverse complement strand
GCCCGTTGGTCAAGTGGTTAAGACAGAGGCCTCTCACGCCTTTAACATCGGTTCGAATCCGGTACGGGTCACCAAGTTCAAACTCCACCGTTTGGTGGGATGATTTAGCTCCATCTTCACGATGGAGCTACTTTTTTCGATAGGAGGCCCCCATGGCAAAGCAATCCATCCGTCTCTCCGATCATTTCACGTATGGCAAGCTGCTGCGCTTCACGCTTCCCTCCATCTGCATGATGGTCTTCACGTCCATCTACGGCGTGGTGGACGGTCTGTTCGTATCCAATTTCGTGGGCAAAACGCCCTTTGCCGCCGTAAACCTGGTCATGCCCTTCGTGATGATCCTGGGCGGCATGGGCTTTATGATCGGCACCGGCGGCACCGCCCTGGTGTCCAAGCTGCTGGGCGAGGGCAAGCAGGAGGAGGCCCACCGCACCTTCTCCATGCTGGTACTGTTCACACTGCTGTTGGGCGCAGTGCTGTCCGCCGTGGGCATCATCACCATGCCCGCCGTTGCCCGACTGCTGGGCGCGTCTGATGCCATGATGCCCGACTGCATTCTCTATGGCCGCATCGTCACCGGCTTCACCTTCGCCTTCATGCTGCAAAACGTGTTCCAGAGCTTCTTCATCGCCGCCGAAAAGCCCCGCCTGGGCCTTTTCGTCACCGTGGCCGCCGGCATCACCAACATGGTCCTGGACGCGCTCTTCATCGCCGTTTTCGACTGGGGTGTGGCCGGCGCGGCCATCGCCACCGGCCTGAGCCAGTGTGTAGGCGGCGTACTTCCCCTGATCTACTTCCTGCGGCCCAACACCAGCCTGTTGCGCCTGCGGCCCGCCGCCCTGCGTCTGCGCCCCATTCTCCAATCCTGCGGCAACGGCTCCTCCGAGCTGATGAGCAACATCTCCTCCTCCCTGGTAGGTATGCTCTACAATTTCCAGCTCATGCGCCTGATCGGCGAGGACGGCGTCTCCGCCTACGGTGTGCTGATGTACGTCCAGTTCATCTTCGTAGCCATCTTCATCGGCTACTCCATCGGCAGCGCGCCGGTGGTCAGCTTCCACTACGGCGCGCAGCACCACAGTGAGCTGAAAAATCTCCTGCGGAAAAGCGTCCTGCTGATGGCCATCGGCGGCGTGACCCTGACGGTCCTGGCCCGTGTGCTGGCCGCCCCCTTGTCCCGGCTGTTTGTGGGCTACGATGCCAGCCTCTACGCTCTGACCACCCATGCCTTCCGGCTGTTCTGCTGGTCGTTCCTACTGGCAGGCTTCAACATCTTTGCCTCCGGCTTCTTCACCGCCCTGAACAACGGTGCCGTCTCCGCCGCCATCTCCTTCCTGCGAACGCTGGTGTTCCAGGCCGGCTCCGTCGTCATCCTGCCCATACTTCTGGGCGTGGACGGTATCTGGTGGGCCATCACCGCCGCCGAGATCTTTGCCTTTATCATCTCCGGCGTCTTTCTGGTGCTCAAGCGGAATACGTACCACTATATGTGAGCGTTTTCCCCTTGCAATCGCATAAACATAGTGCTATACTATGTTTACTAACATAAGGGAGGTTTTCCCATGCTCGTATCTACCAAAGGCCGTTACGCCCTCCGGGTCATGCTGGAGCTGGCTCAGGACGACAGCGCCGCCTATCTCCCCCTGCCCGCCATTGCCGAACGGCAGGGCATCTCTGAAAAATATCTGGAGAGCATCATTTCCGTGCTGTCCAAGGCCGGCCTGGTGGACGGCCTTCGTGGCAAGGGCGGCGGCTACCGCCTGAACCGCCCCGTCGCTGACTACTCTGTGGGCCAGATCCTCCGCCTCACCGAGGGCTCTCTGGCCCCCGTCACCTGCCTGGAGGGTGACGAGAACACCTGCCCCCGGGCCGGTCACTGCACCACGCTCCCCATGTGGGAAAAGCTGGACACCATCATCAACGACTATCTGGACAGTGTCTCCCTGGCCGATCTGCTGATGCAGACCGACGGCAACGCTCTCTGAAAATGCATCGAAAAAACTCCCGGACCGCCACGGTCCGGGAGTTTTTTACTTTTCAGGTCCGACTCAGCCCTTGTGCTCCGTCTTGGCCGTATCCGTCTTGCTGGCAGTGTCGGTCTTATTGGCGGCAGCATCCTCCACCGCGGAGACATTCGCGGCAGCGGCCGCGGCGTCTGCCGCTGCCTTGTCCTGGATGCGGTCCGCCGGGATACCGGCAGCCTCGGCCTCACCGCGGGTCATGGTAATGGGCGCGGCGGAGTCCTCCACCAGCTTTGCCATCAGCAGATAGCGGTGATGATCGTCGCCGTTCTTGCACACGGACAGCACCACCACCTTGTCGCCCGCCTGGGGCAGGTTGGTCTTGTCCACGTTCACGCAGCCCTCGGCACTGTAAAAGGCGTTCTGGTTGGTGTCGCTCTTGTACTTAGGATCGCTGGCCGCCTTGCCCAGCGCCTCAAAGAATGCGTTAAACACCTTCTCGTCCTTGAAGTCGTGGTAGTACAGGATGTGGCTGGTATCATAGGGAATGCATGCGAAGAACTTATAGGTCAGCTGACGGCCCGGCTGATAGATGTACATCACGGCGTTGTCGTCGAACTTCAGCGTCTCGCCGTAGCTCTGCAAACCGCCGAACATGGTCCGGTTGGCCATGTTGTGGCCGTAGATCACCGTCATGGGGTCGCTGAGGTCAGACTTGTTGTAGTACGCCTGGATGTACAGCGAGCCGGCCTTGTTGGTCTTGCCGTCCAAATCGCGCTGCAGGTAGTAATCGTCGTCATACCCGGTGCTGCTCTTAGTGGACTTGGGACTCTGCGCCAGATAGTGGCCCTTGCTGATGGCGCACTGGGTGGCGTTGGGGATCTGGATGAACCCGAACACGTCCGGGTACTTCTTCTCATCGAAGCTGACGCCGTCCGGCAGCTGGATGGGCTCCGGCTCCACGATGACCTCATCCTTGGGGTCCGGTTTCGGTTCCTTCTGCTCGCCGCAGCCCACCAGCACGGCAGAGCCCAGCGTCAGCAGCGCCATCACAAGCGCCATTCGGCGTAAAAAGTGCTTCTTCATCTTCTCCATTGCTGCTCCTTCCCGCGGCTCCTCTCTTCCTCTCGAGCCGCTGCGGCGTGTCCGCCGCGTCGCAATATACTTTGATATGATACCATACAGCGTCCCTGATTGCAAGCACTTTTCCTCTATCCGCCCCTTATGCCAGCGTCATGCCGTACTGGCCCAGCAGCTTCTCGAACCGCTGCCGCTGCGCCGGTGTCATGCGGGCCGTATACTGCGCCGCCAGCGCCTGGGCCAGATCGCCGTTGCCCCGCTTCAGATAGTTCCCCACGGCCCGCTGCAGGCTCTCCGCCGCCGTAGAGCTCAGGCTCTCGCCCCTGCTGCCGGTATCTCCACTATCTGTAAGACGGACGCCGGAGGCGGAAAGTTTCCTCTCCTGCTCCGCTTTGTCGGAAAAATGTGCCAGCAGCGTCTGATACAGCTTCTGGTCCTGGCTGCCCGCGCCCTCATACGCCGCCTGAGCCGCCTCCAGCTGCTTCTGCCAGTCACCACGCGCCTCCTGCCAGCGGTCATAGTCCGCCTTTTCCTGTGCGCCCAGCATACTGTACTGGTTCTGCAAAGCCTTGCCCTCCTGCTGATACTCCGCCAGCGCCGCCTGCCGCAGCTCCGGCACCAGCGCTGCCAGTTCCTGCAAATAGCCGTTGTACGCCTGCTGTCCCGCGCTCTGGGCGTAGCTGGACGCGTACCCGCCGGTCAGCGCCGCCGCCTTGCCCAGCGTGTCCTCCATGGCCGCCGCGCCGCGGGCGGCGTACAGTCTGGCGTATCGCTGGTACGACTCGTCCTCCTCCGGATCGTAGTCGAAGGCCTCCCGCCCCGCGATCTGGTCATACAGCGCCTGCAAACGCTCCTCGAACCGGGACCGGTACGCCTCCGGCTCCAGCGCCGCCACACTGTCCCGGTACGCCTGCGCCGCCGTTACCTCGTCCGATGGCGTATAGCCCCTCTCCAGCTCCTGCAGACGCCGCGCCGTGCCCGCCGTGACCTCCGCCCTGGGTGCCGCCGCCTCTGCTGCCGCAGCGGCCTGTGCCGCCTGCTCCGCCGCCGTAGGCGCGGACAGCAGGCTCCCCCACGTCTCGTCACCGGCAATGCCGTCCACCATCGTCAGCCCGTTCTTCTTCTGATAGTCCCGTACCGCGGCTCTCGTCTTCTTGCCGAAGATACCATCCTGGTCCAGACTATACCCCCGCTTGTTCAATTCATTCTGCAGCTGCCGCACCGCGCTGCCCTGTGAACCGTATGCCACCATCGTATACGTCGATGCCATGCCTCTCTCCTCCTCGTCATGTCGTGCGCCGCCAGCCATACACGCCGGCGATGCCTGTCTCCACGTTCTCCCATACCGCACCTGCCGGTGTCTCCGGCGCCGCAGGGCTGTCTGTCAGGCGCACGCTGCCCACCGGAAACAGCATCGCCTCCACTGTCTGTCCGTTCACCGTCAGCGCACCGGATACCGCCACATCCCCATAAAACACCGCCGGCCACACGCACTCCAACGCCTCCTGCTCCGCGTATTTGCCGAAGGCCGCGCCCATTCCGCCGGCGCGCAGATGCAGCGTCACCCGGCTGGTGGCCGCCGTATACCGCACCACCCGCACGTTGCCCACCGTGTCCTCCGCGCTCAGCTCCACCTCATAGGAGGTCCCGCTGTCCAGCCCGCCGCCCAGCAGCTGCTCTGCCCCCGGCAGCAGCGCTGTATAGCCGCTCCACGCGCCGCCCATAGGTCGGAAGCGCGCCCGCAGGACCACCGTATTGTGCCCCTGCACATCGGCGCACTGTGCCGCGCACTTCACCTTCAGATACGCCCCGTCATCCTTCTCTGTGCCGTCCGCGGCGCACCGCGCCGCCATAGACGCCGTGATGGCCGGCGGATAGTACGCCGCCACCGTCACCGCCTCGCCTGTCGCCGTCGCCGACCGTCCCCGGCTGTCCGTCACCGTGACCGTGGGCCGCAGCGTCCCGCTGATGCCGATGACCGCCGTCGTCCCGGCAGTGCCGGTCAGCTCCTGCCCCGCAAAGCGGAATTGCACCGACCGCACGGACGCGCCGCCCTGTGCCGCCGCCGTCGCCGCGTACCGTATCCGGCTGACGCCCTGCACACACAGCCCCCAGCTCTCCGCTGCCGTACCGTCGTTTACCACCTCCGTGGTCAGCGCCGCCGTGGGCCGCATGGTCTCCGGCACATACGCCGTGAACGCCGCGCTCAGACTCCCCACCGGCGTACCGCCGCTGTACACCTTCACCGTCACCGTCCCGGTGCCGTGCGTTGTCTCCGGCAGCTCCCCGGCCAGCAACTCCGGCACCGTCCACTGATACACCACGCGCCCCGCGCTGCTGCTCACCGTCCGCAGTGCGCCGCTGCTCAGCGTTCCGGAGGCCGCCCCCAGCGCGTAGCTGAACGTAAAGCTGTACCCATACCCGGGCCGCGTCAGTGTCAGCGTCCCCGTCTGTCCGATCACCGCGTCCCCCGCCGTCAGCGAGAAATCTCCAATGTCCTCCACGCGCTCCACCGGCAGCGCATAGCCGTAGCTGTCGTCTCTGGCAGACCCGGAGCCGCTGTACAGCCGTATCCCCAGCGGCGCGGTGCCCACTGCTCCTGCCGCTGTTACCCAGCCGCTGTCGTACTCGATCGCGCTGCTCCACCGGCTGGGCGATGCCGCCTTCAGCGTATGCCCGCTGCACACACTTCCGCCGTCCACCGTCACCGACAGATAGATAGGGTACCCAAAATACGATGCCCCTGTCAGCGGCGCCACGGTCACATAGATCCTGTACTGCATCGCGCTGCCGCTGCGCCGGCTGTCATAGCCGAAGCTGACGCCGATCTTCGGCACGCCGCCCCACTGGATGCTGTCCAACGCCGTATAGCTCACACACTCACCCTCCGATCCACCGGAAGGCCAGTCCGCCCTCCGCCGCCTCCATGCTCCACTGCCCTACATCGATACCGCCCAGCACCGTAATGTTCGTGATGTACAGCCGGTTGTTGGACACATAGGCCACCTCCGTGGCGTCCTGCCAGAAGGACAGCCGCGTGGCGGTGAACACCGCGCGAAAGTTGTTCTGCTCCACCACCTTCTCGCCGTCCACCTCTCTGCACGTCAGGTCCTGTCCCACAGCCACGCCATACACCGGCGCGGCCCCGTCGTAGTACACGATACCCGTGCGGATATACCCCTCCGTGTCCAGCTTATAGTGCGCGAAGGCCGCGTCCACCTTCTCCACGTTGGCCTGCAGGTCGGAGAAAAAGCTGTAATACTGCGTCACCGCCTCCGGTGCCGCCTCCAGCTGGGCGCTGAGCTTCGCCACATAGCTGCCGAAGTCCGAGCTCGCCACATATTCCTCCTCCAGCTTCGCCGTCAATGCCGCCGTGGTCTTCTGTACCTGGTCCGCCGTCTTCAGGATCATGCTCCGCAGCGTCTCATACTGCCCGTCCGCCGTCTCCGATGCCGCCGTGCCCAAGCGCCCGTTGGCCTGCCGCCGGGCGGAGGCCTCTCCGGCCCCGCCGCTCAGTACCTCCAGCTGTCCCAGCGCCAGATTGAGCTGCTGGGCCATCTGCACCAGATACGCATACTGCTGCGTCACCTGCTCCTGCACCGATCCCGCCGGTGCCATCGGCAGGGCAAGCACGCTCATGGCCCGTCACTTCCCTTCTCATACACCGCTGCTGCGCTGTACACCCGGCACGGTCCGTCCCCGGCCAGCTTCAGCCGCAGGTGTCCGCACCGCCGGGGCCGCACCTGCAGCACCGCGCCGCGGGTCTGCCCCACCTCGCCGGAGACACCGCCCACCTGTTCCCAGGCGCCGTCCCCGTCATAGCAGACGTACGCCTTCACCGTGCTCCCGGCCGCCGCCTTCAGCCGCAGCTCCAACCGCGAGAGATACTTGTGCTCCGGCGTGTACAGTCCCAGGTCGCCGCTTTCGGCGCTCCAGGAGAACCCCGTCTCCGCCGTTCCCAATGTACCGCTTGTATCCAGCAGCCGTCCGTCGCTGCACAGTACCGTCATCTCCCCGTTCCACCGGGCGAAGGCCACCGCCGCCGTATCGTCCTGTCGGTGCCACAGCCGCTTCTGCGTGTCGTACACCAGCAGCTCCGTCTCTCCCGCCGCGTCCACGGCGGACAGCCAGTACCGGCCGCTTTCCCCGCCGGCTACGCCGCCGGTATACCGCTCGTCGCCCAGCGCCCGGGATACGCACACCGGCATACTTCCGTCAAAGGCGTACACCCCGTCGTTCCCCAGATAGTACACCACACCGTCCGCCACGGCCACGGTCCTTTCCGCACCCTTCCGCACGCCGCTGCACGGCACCGTCACGATCTGGTGCCCGCCGCCCGCCGCCGGATAGATGCGCTCCATGCAGCGCTCCTTGAAGAACACCACGCCGCCCATGCAGGCCGCCGCCCCGGTAAAGGGTCCGTCCGAGCCTCTGGCGGCGGCGTAGCTGTCGGTGCTCAGCCCCGCAAAGCTGTTCCAGTTGCGGAAATCTCCCAGCGCGCAGGCGTATATCTCGTTCACCGCCTGACCGTCCACGATGCCGTATTTGCACCCCCACAGCCGGTTGCCCTGCTCCACCACAAAGTCCATCTCCGGCATCAGCCGCATCACCGTCACCGCAGCCGTCTGGCTGTCCAGCGTCCGGCACAGCGCCGGCACCAGCACCCAGTCGTCCTCCGCCGCCTGCAATATGTGCAGGCCGTTCAGCTCCGCCGCGCCGCAGCCTGCCACCGTCACGCCGTCCCCGGCGCGGAAGCCCAGTCCCACGCCAACAGCGGCGATCTTTGTGTACACCTCCGCCAGCGCCGTCCATGTGCTGCCGTCATACCGCCGCATCACGCTCTCCGATCGCTCCGTGTCCAGCCATAGATTCCCCGTCCGAGGCTCCTGGGGCGCCTCCGTGCCCGCCGCGTAGCTGCCCAGGCTCTCCCCCGTCCCGTCGCACAGGGTGAACGTCACCTCTCCCGTGGTGGCCCGCACATTCTCGATGCTCCCGAAATCCGTCAGGTCCTGGGTATTGATGTACTTCTTGTCCGGAAAGATCAGCAGATACGCCCCCATGCTCACCAGCTGCTTCCGGCTGTCCGTCAGCACCAACCCCGTTTTCGCGCCGTTCACATACAGCGCCGTGCCGTCCACCCAGAACAATCCGTCCTTCTCCGTCATGCCGTTGGGCTTTGTCAGCTGCGTCACCGTCCGCCGCAGGGGCCGCGTCTCCAGCGCCGGATACCCGCTGCTCCACAGGTTCTCCATCTGCTCCAGGCTCCCCGCGCCGCTGCCCGGACGGCGGTCCAGTCCCCCGAACTGCTCTACGCCTGCCCGCTGCTGCGCCGCCGCCTTCAGCTTGGGAAAATACATCTCCGCCGCCCCCTTTCAGCACAGCCGCAGCGCCGACGCGCCGCCCTCCGGCACCGCCGTCCTGGCCCGGTAGTCCCGATAGGTCAGAAACGCGTTGTTCCACAGGCCCGCCGCGCTGTTGTACCGCGCCGTCTCCCCGTTGGCATAGTGCACCTGCGCCTCCACATAGTGCCGGTACAGCTCGTCAAAGGGCGGCTCCGCCGTCAGCTCCGTCTCCTCGGTCAGCGCCGGCAGTTCCCCCGTCTCCCGGCACAGCTCCCGCCGCACAAAGCCCTCCGCCTGGGCCAGCCACCGCAGCTTCTCCGCGCGCGCATACCCATTGGGCAGCAGCGCGTCCACCCGGTCCAGCACCTGTTTTGCCGTCGTCCTTGCCATGGTCGTCACCTCAGGACGCTCTCTCGTCCACATAGCGCCGGGCCGCCTCCGCCATCATGGCGGCGTTTTCCAGCACCTCCGCCACGCACACCGGCACGCGCACCTCCACGCCGCGCATGATCTTCCAGCTGCGTCCGTTAACGGACACGATGACAAAATTCTCCTCCTGCTTTCTGCCTCTGGGCAGCAGCACCGTTGTCATTTTCTCCTTCATCTCGCCCTTCTCCTTTCCTCATGTAAGACCTCGCCCCGCCGTCCGCCCGCGTTCCGCAGGGGGCGGTGGCCTCGACGTCCCGTCAGCGCGGCGTGGCCGCGCTGACGGCGGCATTTCCCGCAGGGGCGGACGACCCGTCCGCCCCTGCTTCACGCTCCCTCAGTTCGCCTTATCTTCGTCCGAATAGCTGCTGCCGCACTCCACGCGCACCATGTACTCGTCGTACAGGATAGCCGCGGCGTGTACGCCCTTCCAGCCCACGCTGGAGCGCTGGTCCAGGGGGTCGGCGGTGCCGGAGCTGCCGCGGGGCTTCACGATGACCTCCGTGCCCTCGCTCAGGTCCACCACGCCATAGGCGCCCTTGCCCAGGAACAGGCAGCCGTACACGGCGCAGCCCTGCTTGCCGCCCTCACCGGGGTAGATGACCTCCTTGTCGCCCACGGTGACGGTCTTGTCCAGCACCAGCTTCGCGTCGGTGTTGCTCACCACCTGGCAGCGGGTGCCGCCCAGCACCACATAGCGGCCCGCCAGTGCGCCGGCAGCCACAGTACCGCCGTTGAAGGTCACGTCGGTGCTGGCCATAACGTTGCCGTTCACCTTCAGCGTGCGGCTGTCGGCGGCCAGATCCTCACCGCGATAGATCTTCGCCTCCGTGGTCTCCACGAAGCGCACGCCGTGCAGCTCGCCGATCTCGCCGGAGAAAAGCTCCGTGGCCCCGGCATACTGGTGGGCGGCGATCCACGCCTCGTCCTGGCGCAGGTCAAAGGCCACGCTGGGGTGGATGATGCACACATACTTGCCGTCAAAGGTGGGCGCGTTCATCTTCTTCAGCTGGGTCGCCGCCTTGGCCACCAGCTCGCTGGTCATGCGGCAGTCCTTGTCCAGCGTCATGCGGCTGGTCACGTCGGTCTTGGTGCCGTCGCTGCCAATCTTGGGCGCGTAGATCACCTGCTTGCCCTGCTGGATCTCGTTTCGGGTCACCGTGTCCAGCGTCAGGCCCATGTTGCTGCCGTGGCGGTCAGTGATCTCCAGCACCACGTCGTCGATGGCCGTCAGATCCAGCATATCCGACACGGTGGTGTAGTCGCCGTACTGCGCCAGCTCCTTGGTGATGTAGCTGACGGAGATACCGCTGCCGTCGGGCGTCACGCCCTCGGTCAGGGGCTTCAGCGCCTTGTCAAAGGCGCCGAACTTACGCCACTCCACGGTCTTGCCGCCGCCGGCAGGCAGGCCCTTCGTGGCCGCGAACTGGTTGTGCACCAGCTGCGGCTTGGCATTCTCCAGCAGCTCCATGCCGTAGTAGGTCTTCATCTCCGCGCTCAGGCCTGCCGTGGTCTGGGTGTTCTCCGCAAACATCTGCAAATTCATCTCCATGTTTTCTCTCCCTTTCTAAAATCTGATCTTCTCTCCATCCTGTACTCTCTTCCGTATCGCCGCCAGCTCCGCCCCGCTGAGACCCTTGGGATCCCAGCGGCTGACGCTCCTGCGCCGTCCGCCGTTCTCCGCCACGCGGCTGCCGCCGCTGGCGATGGCCTGGGCCATCTGCTGCCGCGCCCGGACCACGGCGAATTCCATCGCGGCCCGCAGCTGCACCTCCTGCTCCCGCTGCCGCGCCGTCTCCGCCGCGGCAGCCATCTGCCGCAGCCTCTCGTTCTCCTGCCGCAGTCCCCGCAGCCGCCCGTCCAGTATCCGCCGCACCCGTGCGTCGAATTCCCCCTTGTACCGGCCGCGTATCAGCGTCTCGAAGTCCTCTTCCCCGCCGGGTACCCCCTGTTCCCCGGCAGGTACCTGCTGCTCCCCGGCGTCGGGAGCCATTCCGCCCGTCTCCTCCGCAGTCTCCTGCGCCGTCTTTTCCAGCTCGTCCATCCGAACTCTCCTCCCCGTGGTAGGTCACGACCCAACTTCCACCCTGCCGGGGTATTGCTGCGCCAGCAGCGCCAGCCCGCACCGCACCAACGCGAACTCCCGGGCACAGTCCCCTGTCCCCGCGATCTCCGCGTATCCCGGCGCGCTTTGGAACCGTTCCAGCCGCCCTGTCTCCCGCAATCTCCCCGCCAGTGCGTACACCAGCGCGGACGCCGCCGCGCATACGATGTCCTTCCCGTACTCCCCGTACCCGGCGTGGCCCCGCACCGTAAGGTGCGCGCCGCCGCAGCTGGCCCGTATCATCTGGGCCGTACCGCCTGCCGCGTGGTCTGCCGCTGCCGCGTCACCGCGTCGCTGCTCCGGTGCACCGCCGCCTTTCCGCCGCTGCTCTCCCGTTTTTCCAGTTCCCGTTCCAGCGCCTCCGCCAGATGGGTCCCCTGGCTCTTGTCCAGCAGCGTCACCGCCCGCCGCAGCGCCTCCGTCAGCCACGCCTTCTGGTCCGTCTCCTTCTGTCCCTGCCGGATGACCTCCGCCAGCGTGTCTTTGCTGCGGAACTGCATCAGCTCCAGGCACCGCAGCGCCTGCTCCGCCATATCGCTGCGGAAGAACCCCATCTGAAACAGCTGCAGGGCCAACTGGTTGTACTCCATGGTCTGGTACGGCGTCTCGTCCTGTGCCATCACCTCCAGGTCGAACTCCGGCACGCGATAGCCCCCGGTCAGCAGTGCCCTGGGCCGCAGTCCCCCGTTGCCGTAGGCGACGAACGCCCCGCCGTCCCGGCCCAGCAGCCGGAACTGCCGCGGCACGTCGTAAAACTGCCGGATCAGCTCGATGCACAGCGTCACCACCTGCGAAAACGCCTCATACCCGTCGTCGATCATATTCCGTGACAGCTTGCCGCCCGCCTCCTGCAAAGCCGCAATAGCCGTGGCCGCCGTCACGCCGCCGGCGGTGCCGCCGCTCATCACGTCCCGGTTGCCCGCCGTCTCCTTCATCTCCGCGATCTTGTTCTGCAGCACCGCCACATACACGCTGTCCAGCGCCGGCACCCGGATCGGTGCAATGGAATCCGCGCCCAGGTTTCCGTTGGTGTGCACGAAGGGCCTCGTCCAGTCGGCATACTCGTTCTCGTTCACCGCGCCGTCCGCCCGGATGAAAAACCGCGGCGTCGCCGCCGCCAGCGTGTTTTTCAGAATAGCCTGGTTCATCAGATCGATCTGCTTCTGCGCCGACTTGCACAGATCCACATACCCATACCCGCAGGGCGTCCCCTCCTCGGGAAACAGCGTGTCGAACACGAACGGGTACTTCCCGTGGTCGTACCAGCCCCGCGCCGCCATCTCCGGGTCGTTCTCCGTGGCATACAGCACATTCTCCCCCACGAACTTGCAGTACTGCAGCACCTGCCGTCCCTCACGCTCCGTGTGGTAGTACCAGTCCACCACCAGCGACTGCTCCGACGTGTCCACCTTGTCGTCGAACAGATACCGGTTCACCTGCGCGCCGCCGCGCCCCAGCTTTCCCTCCAGCTCCGGCCATCTCCGCACCAGATGGTTGTTGGGCACCAGCTCTGTGCAGAAAAAGTGCTCCGACTCCTGTATGTCCGTGACCCCCGGCTCCCAAAACAGGTTCAGCACGTCCATGCTGCGGATGCTCACGTCGCCCAGCCCGTGCAGCTTTTCGTTGTCCCAGAACACGCCGTACACGGCGCACCCGGACTTCAGCTTGTCCCACCACGCCTTGGAATACGTCCGCCTGAACCGGTCGTTTTTCAGCAGCACCGGCAGGATACGGCTCAGCGTCTCTGCCTCCTGCCGGTCTCCCGGCTCCCGGGGCAGCACCGTCGGCTCCGGATAGCAGTCCATGGCGTCCGCGTGCTTGCTGAGGATGCAGTTCACCAGCCAGCCGCTGGCCGGCCGCACGTCCTCCGGATTGCCGCCCTCGCCCGCCTTCTCCATCTGCTCCCAGTGCCGCAGCTTCCAGAACTGCTCGTTGTCGATGATGCGCCTGTCCAGATTTTGCTTGCCCGCGCGATAGCGCCGCAGCACCTCCGCCGCGGCCCGTACCGCCTCCGCCCCGATCTTCACCGGAGCACCGGCGTCCCGCGCGGTCCTTGTCTCCTGCTCCATCCGAGCACCTCCCTTTCATGTTCTGTCCCTGCCCCCGCCCAGCCCGAAAGTTGCCCGCAAACGTGCAACGCCCCAAATTTTTTGTCCCAGCCTTCCCACCAAAAAAAGCGCAAAAAAAGAAAGCCCTTACGGGCTTTCTTTTTTATTTGCTCTTAGTGACGCTTTTTAGCGGTCCACGCCATACCGGTCACGGACAGCACTGCCGTCACCGCGTAGATACCCACACCCGCGTCAAAGGTCTTGGGAGAGCCCTTGGTGGTGGTAGACGTGGTGGTATCGCTGGTGGAGGGGTAATAGTAATAGGAGTTGGCGGACCAGACGGCGGTGAGGGTGACCGCTTCTCTTACTACAAGCTCACCGTCATTTTCTTCCGAAATAGTCAGCTTGCCATTATACACCTTGCCATCCTCATCCTTCCAGCCCTTGAAGGTGTAGCCAGACTTGGAGAGAGTAGGCAGATTCACGGTTGTCGCCTCGGTATGCAGCGTGGTAATGACCGCATCCCCATCCTTCAAGGTTACGGTGCTACCAGCGTGCGCAGATGTTTCCTTCAGGTTTTTGACTTCATCATCTGCACCCGCTGCTGCAACAGCGTCATTGAGGTTCGTGAAGTAGGAGACATTACCGTTGGTACCATTGCTTACAGAATAGTTTACGATATCAGCGAGGTAGGTAGTATCAACAGCAGAAGTGAAAGTGCCGCCGGAGATGAAGTTAGTGCAATCTTCACTATGCACCGCATTGGTGCCGTTATTGATAGCTTCAAAATTACCACCGCTAATCGTCAGATTTACCTTTGCAATCGAGGCAGGATCGTTGTTTTGAGGATTGCTCTCATACACACCGGTGTACCCCTTAACTGTCGCATTCTCAATCGTCACAATAACAGGCAGCTTTGTCGTATGCTGGGCGAGGGCAACACCCGCACCTGCTGTAGTAGAACCGTTTCCATTAGGGGTAACAGTTACAGGTGTAGCTGTACCAGTAATCGCTCCGCCAGAGACAGTCAGCTTACCCGCCCGGATCTCAACGCCAGTTACACCTGTAATATCACAGTTTGTCAAAGTGGTCGTAGTGTAACCCGCAAGGTACATACCTTGAGATGCATTGTCAACATCACAAATCTTCGTATTCGTCAAACTGATCACCGGCGCATTGTTCTCGTCCGTAATCTTTCCATTGACATAAATACCAGCGCCACCGGCACCAGTAGTGTCTTTCTTTGCATTCAACGTTGCACCATTCACAGTGACAGAAACGCCATAAGCTTTTGCCGCATTCTGGTCCACAAAAATGGGTGCCCAGCCTTCCAGTGTGACATTCGAATTGACCTCAAGTACAGAGTAATTCTCGTCACTCGCATTTTTCGACCCTTTAATCAAAACAGCGCCGAAATAGGGTGTGCTTTCCTTAACCGTACCGACACCGTTTATGATCAGCTTCCCATGCGTAAGCTGAATCACAGGGCTTCCACCCGAAAGCGTATGTCCATTCAGGTTCAGTGTATAAGTCTTACCATCCGAAATGTACCATGTGGACGCCAACGTCACATCGTCATCCAACGTGATTGCACCATTCGCATCGGCCTGCGGTAGTGTTGTCGTCTCCGCCCAGCTGGTGGTGCACAGGGCCAGCGCCATGACCAGCGCCAAAATGGTTGCCAATATCTTTTTCATTTTTCTTACCCCGGGTTTTTTAGATTTCCGCAGCCCGCTTCGTTTTAAGCTTGTTAAAACGCCAAAGCAGGAGTACTCCTGCGGATAATCAGATTATAGCACAGCTGCACAATTTGTCCAGCCTTTTTCTGGAAATTCTCCACATTTTCGTCGTCTGCGGAATTTGGACCGGGGGAGGGGCGCAGCCCCTCCCCCGGTTTCTCACGGCTCCCGCCGTATCTCCGTCCTCTCCCGGGGCGCGATGGGCCGCATCATGCAGAAATACCGGCTCTCATCCGCCGCGTGGTCCTCCTGCCCCGTGTCCACATCCTCCGGCGCCGTGGTGCTGTACGACAGCCCCGGTACCGTCCGTATGAACGCCCGGCAGTTTTCGAACACATACAGCATGGGGTACCCCTCCCCGTCAAAGCTCATCCGGTAGTGCAGCTGCATCCACCCCGGTATCCGCCGGTTGTCCCCCTTCTCAAAAAACAGCCGGTGCTTCAGCGCCGTCTCATAGATGCTCTCGCCCCGGCTGGCGTCCCAGATGGCCGGGTCCGCCACCCCCCGTATGGTCCGTCCCCGCAGATACGGGTGCTCGTCCTCCATCCGCCGTATCTCCGCGAACTGCCGCTCCGGTGTCCACAGCACGCCCTCGTCCGGCGCTCCCGTGCAGCCGTACAGCTCCAATATCCGGTACACGCACCCGTCGAAGTCCACTGCCCACCAGCCGCAGGAAAACGGCTTGGCGTACCCGAAGTCGTAGCTTCTGTACACGTTCCACTCCCGCGGGATGTCAAAGGGCCGGATCACGTGCGTCCACCGCCGGTCCGCGTAGTGCGCCGGGTCGTCCGTGAACTCCTGAAACACCTGTCCCGCCAGCACGTCCCACCGCCCCTCCAGCCACGCCGCCCGCAGCTTCGGCGGCAGCGCCTCCAGCTGCCGTATATACTCCGGCTGCCGCGCCAGCAGCGCCCCGTTGTCCGTCACCCGCGCCGGTATGAATGCGTACTCGCCCCCGTTCTCCCCCGGCTCATATCGCCGGTCGATAAACAGCCGCTTGATATACCCATGCCCCGGCCCGCCCGGGTTGCACGTGTAGTAAATGCGCTTGGGAAATCCGTTCACGCCGCGCACGCACGCCGCCAGCTTCCGCATCCACTGCTCCTTCAGCTGCGTGGCCTCGTCGAAGAAGATCACGTCGTACTCCGCGCCCTGATAGCGATCCGCATCCCGGTCGCAGGCGCAGTATCCGAACTGCAATACGCTCCCGTTCCCGAACACGAACCGTCTCTCCTCCGCCCGGTATATGGCCGTCCCCGCCAGCTCCAGCCGCAGCGTCTCCAAATGGTTTGTCTTGATCTCCGGCATGGTCCGCCGCACCAGCAGCATCCGTATCCCCGGATACCGCTGCGCCAGCAGCTTGGCCTTGCACCGCACCGCCCAGCTTTTCCCGCCGCCCCGTGCTCCGCCGAAAGCGACGTACTTCTTTTTGCACCGCAGAAATTCGTCCTGCTTTGCGTTCGGCGTCCCGATGTATATATCCTCCATGTTCTCTCCCCCTTGTCTCTCTTCTCTCCGTGCTTACTCGCTCAGCTCCCGTACCCCCTCTCCCATCAGCACCTGCACCGTCTGCGCCGCGGTCCCGCCGCCCAGCTCCTTCTCCAGCCCCGCCAGCGTCTGCAATATCCCCGCCAGCTCCTTCAGCTCCTTGGTGCACGCCTCACCTTTTTCCGCCTCCTCGGCCGCCCGCTTCGCGCCCCGCATCAGCGCCCGCGTCATTTCCAGCAGGCAATCCCTGCTCTCCGCCCTGCGCCGTCTCTCGTTCCGGCACCCGCTGACCCAGTTCTCCTTCCGCGCGTGCCGTCCCACGCTCTGCACCGAAACGCCGTATTCCTTCGCCAGCTGCATATAGGTATATCCGCCTGCCTCGTACTTCTCCCGCAGTTCCTCCCAGGGTGCCGCCGTCTTATGCATCCGCCTCACCTCCGACCACCTCATACGCCGCCAGTATCTGCGCCGCGAAATCTGCCAGGCAGCCCCTGCACACGTTCTCACCGCTGATCCGGTAGTATCGCTCTCCCCGCCGCAGCTCTCCGCCGCACAGGTCGCACTGTCCGCACACCGCGTCCGTCCCGTTCTTTCTGTACTTCATATCCGTACCCCCTTATCAAGATCGTCTATACCCCATCCCCCGGAAAGCAAAAAAGTTGCCCGCAAACGGGCAACACCCCCAAAATTTCCCCCCAGCCTTTCCCTTAAGGGCACGCCCCCTAAGCCTTCCCCCTGGGGGTTCGCGGTGTTGAATGACAGGCCGGTGGCCTGTCAGATCCGCGAACCGACCGACCCGCAGGGAGACAGGTGCCCCCGCAGGGGGCGGATGAGGTGTAGCCGCGCAGCGGCGTAAAACGCCCCCACCCCGCACCGCACCGCCGCACAGAAAAAAAGGGCCGGCTCCCGCCGACCCTTTTTCTGTTCTCCTTTAGCCCGGAGGCCAGGTCATATCCCGCCCCGCCAGCACATGGAAGTGCAGGTGCTTCACGGTCTGTCCCGCCTGATCACCGCAGTTGTTGACGATTCGGTAGCTCTCCGCGCCCAGCTCCCTGCATATCTTGGCGATGACCTCGAAGCAGTGGGCCACCACACCGCTGTTGTCCGCTGTGATGGCATTGGCGCAGCAGATATGTGCCTTGGGCACCACCAAAAAGTGTACCGGCGCCTGCGGCTCGATATCATAAAAGGCATAGCATTGTTCGTCCTCGTACACCTTTTTGCTGGGGATCTCCCCGTCAATAATGGCGCAGAACAGGCAATCGTTCTTCATGGTCGCATCTCCTTTCGAATATAGTATAGTGGTCGTTCAACCTGCCGGAAAAAGTCTGTCATTGCGAGCCAGTGCTCACACTGGCGCGGCAATCCGTCTCCAAAATGCACAGCTCTTACATTTTGCAGATTTCAGCTAAAAGAATACGGATTCCCACGTCGCTTCGCGCCGCGAAGCAAGTGCCCTTGGGGTACTCCTCGGAATGACGGGAACGACTTTTCCGGCAGTCTTGCGCGTTCTTACTTCAGCTTTTCCGCCACGAAATCGTCCACGGCCGCCAGCGCGTCGTCCACCTTCAGCAGATCGGTGCCGCCGCCCATGGCGCTGTCCGGCTTTCCGCCGCCCTTGCCGCCGCACACGGCGGACACGGTCCTGACCAGATCGCCGGCCTTCACGCCCCGCGCCACGGCCTCCTTGCCGCACACCGCCAGGAACGTGACCTTCTCGCCCACGATGCTGGCCAGCACGCCTACCACATGGGGATCCTTGTCCCGCAGGAAGTCGCCCATCAGCCGCAGGGCGTTTGCGTCCAGACCCTGACGGGTGCCGGTGATGACGTGCAGCCCGTCCACGGTCTTGGCGGAGGCCAGAATCTGCTTGGCCTCGCCCATGGACGCCTCGCTCTTGAATTTCTCCAACGCCTGCCGCAGAGCCTTCATCTCGCTGGCCTGCTGCTCCAGACGCTCCATCAGCGTCTCCGGCGCGGACTTGAAGAACTGGGACGCCCGGTTCAGCAGCCCGCGGCTGCGGCGCATGTCCTCCATGGTGACCTTTCCGGTGGTGGCCTCGATGCGGCGCACACCGGAAGCCACACTACTCTCGCTCTTGATGCGGAAGGGGCCGGCCTTAGCGGTGTTGTCCAGATGAGTGCCGCCGCACAACTCCATGGAGAAGTCACCCATGGTCACCACCCGCACGGTCTGACCATATTTTTCGCCGAAGGTAGCCACCGCGCCCCGGGCCTTAGCCTCGGCGATGGGCAGTTCTTCGGTGGTAATGAGCAGCCCGGACAGAATAGCGTCGTTGACCATATCCTCCACCTCATCCAGCTGTTGGGGCGTAATGCCCTCGAAGTGTGTGAAGTCGAAGCGCAGGCGATCCGGCTCCACCAGAGAGCCAGCCTGATGCACATGGTCGCCCAGCACCTTCACCAGCGCCGCGTCCAGCAGATGGGTGGCACTGTGGGCCCGGCGGATAGCGGCGCGGCGGTCGGTGTCGATGGACGCCGTCACACTGTCGCCCACGGCCACGCTGCCGCTGAGCAGCTTGCCGTAGTGCATGAACTTGCCGCCCTTGTTCTTCTGCACATCGCTGACCACGAACTCCATGCCGTCGCCGGTGATCACGCCGTGGTCGGCCACCTGACCGCCCATTTCGGCGTAGAAGGGGGTCTTGTCCAGCACCAGGATGGCCTCCATACCGGACACGATCTCGTCCACCAGCTCGCCCTCGGCCACGATACCCAGTACCTTCGCACCGTTCACCGTGTCGCGGTCATAGCCCACGAACTCTGTGGCCGGCATGTCCTTGCCGAACTCCACGCCGGCCCAGCCCAGATCGCCCAGCGCCTTGCGGGCTTCGCGGGCACGCTCCTTCTGCTGGGTCATCAGGGACTGGAAGGCATCCTCGTCCACAGTCATGCCCTCCTCGGCGGCCATCTCGGCCGTCAGGTCGATGGGGAAGCCGAACGTATCGTACAGCTTAAAGGCGTCGGCGCCGGAGAACACCGTCTCGCCCTTCTCCTTGTGGGAGGCCAGCATCTCGTTGTAGATGCGGATGCCGCCGTCGAT
>ENA-UERK01001249-UERK01001249.1-human-gut-metagenome-genome-assembly--contig:-NODE-1249-length-19259-cov-6.939162_pt1 | contig 19259 bp, 17 predicted proteins | sample MGYA00242957_ERZ507957 | MGnify/ENA primary metagenome ERZ507957 (study PRJEB26167, sample SAMN06115538) | human gut metagenome | host: Homo sapiens | place: China:Heilongjiang | collected 2015-11-06... | reverse complement strand
GGGGGGAGTTCCGCGCCTGCGGGCGCGGGGAACGGATTGCCACGGCGCTGCGCTCCTCGCAATGACAGAGAGGAGGCAGGAAATACGGTCCTTTTTTATGTTGTGTGCGGCGGGGAAAAGTGGTATAATACCGACAGAAATCAACACGAACGAGGAGGTCTTGTGATGAGATTGCTGTTCAAGGGCGGTACCGTGGTCACCGGCAAGGGCCCCCGCCGGGCCGACATTCTGGTGGAGGGCGAGAAGATCCTCGATGTCTGCCGCGACATTCCCGCCATCGGCGCGCAGGTGGTGGACGTGACCGGAATGCTGCTGTTTCCCGGTTTCATCGATGCCCACACCCACTTCGATCTGGACGTGTGCAACACCACCACGGCGGACGACTTCGCCAGCGGCTCCCGGGCGGCGCTGCGGGGCGGCACCACCACCATCATCGACTTTGCCTGCCCCAACAAGGGCGAAACGCTGCACGACGGCCTGCGGCTCTGGCACGAGAAGGCCGACGGCAAGTGCGCCTGCGACTACGGCTTCCACATGACCATCGACGACTGGAACGAGACCATCGAGCGCGAGATCGACGATATGTACGCCGAGGGTATCTCCTCTTTCAAGATGTACATGACCTATCCGGCCATGATGATCGGTGACGAGGCCATGTACAAGGCGCTGAAAAAGCTGAAGGAAAAGGGCGGCATCTGCGGCGTCCACTGCGAGAACGCCGGCGTCATCGACGCGCTGATCGCCGAAAAGAAGGCCGCCGGCGAGAACGGCGTCCACTGCCATCCGGAGACCCGGCCCGACATCATGGAGGCCGAGGCCGTGGGCCGTCTGCTCCGCATCGCCGAACAGGTGGACATCCCCGTGGTCATCGTCCACACCACCAACATCGAGGCGCTGGACGAGATCGCCAACGCCCGCTGGCGGGGCCAGAAGGTCTTTGTGGAGACGTGCCCCCAGTATCTGGTATTGGACGACAGCGTGTATTACAACGAGGACTGGCTGCAGGCGGCCAAATACGTCTGCTCGCCTCCCATCCGGAAACCGGCTGACCGTGAGGCGCTGTGGCGGGCCATCCGCCGCGGCGAGGTGCAGACGGTCTCCACCGACCACTGCAGCTTCACTACCCAGCAGAAGCTGGCGGGCCGCGACGATTTTACCGCTATTCCCGGCGGCATCCCCGGCGTGGAGACCCGCGGCGAGCTGATCTACACCTTCGGCGTTGCCAAGAAGAAGATCGGCCTGGGCGCCATGTGCCGTGTGCTGGCAGAGAACCCCGCCAAGCTGTATGGCCTGTTCCCGCGCAAGGGCGTACTGGCCCCCGGCTCCGACGCCGATATCGTGGTCTACGACCCCAACGCCGACCACGTCATCCGCGCCGAGGATATGGTGGGCGCGGCGGACTACAACCCCTATGAGGGTGTGGTCACCAAGGGCTCCATCCGCCAGGTGTGGCTCCGCGGCAAGCCCGCGGTGTCCTCGGGCAAGGTGCTGGCCGGGCCGGACGGCAAATACCTGCCCCGGGGCAAGTGCCAGCTGTAAGGAGACGAGGCCATGTTGGACAAGACATTGGGCTATATCCTCTGCTGCCAGTCCCCGGCGCTGTTTCTGGCCGCGCTGGCGCTGCTGGTGGCGTATCTGGCCGGGCGCAAGCACAAGGTCCGGGCGTTCTTCCGCCTGCTGCTGTGCATTCTGTGTGCCGCCGGCGGCGTGGCGCTGTATTTTCTGGGCATCTACAAGGAGTATTTCACCATCCGGGACTTTTTCCTGATTCGTACTGCGGGCTGGATCGGCCTGGCCATCGCGGCATTCTTTGTGCTGCTGGCGCTGGTGCGGGCGTTCTTTGCCGCCGCCGACGCCCGCCGCGAGCAGAAGGCCGCCATCCGCGAGGAGAACGAGCGCCTGGCCCGTGAGGCCCAGGAGGCCGCTGAAGCCGCGCAGGTGGAACCGGCCCCGCAAGTCCCTGCTGCGCCAGAGGCTTTCCCGCAGGAGCCGCTACCCCAAGCGGCGCTGGAGCCCGCTGCCGATTCCATCGTCGAGACTCCGGTGCCAGAAAGTGAGCAGCCACAGAAGTAAGTTGACGATAATTCTAATTATGGTAAACCCATCGGCCGCGCTTTTGTGCGGCCGATGGATTTTTTGTAGGCAACGCAAGGCGCCCGGGGACGGATATCCGTCTCCCGGGCGCTTCCCCTCCTGTCGCGCGAGGCCTGTACCTCACGCCCCCTACGTTGTTTTATGGTAGCACTCTATGATTGTAGTTTCAAGAAAATTGGTGATTTCTTAACGCAGTTTTAACAGAACGCTAACGGAGGCACGAAAAAGCCCTCCCCCTGGGGGAAGGTTTTTGCCCATTTTCATGGGCTTTATCGTCATTCTGCACAACAATTCCCCTTAAATTTCTGCCTATTGCGAATTGAATTGTTCGGTGACCGGTGATAAATTTAGGTTGTTATTTACCGAAAAGTGGTGAAACGGAGGGGTTTTTAAGATGAAACGATGGTTTTCCGGGCTTTTAGCGGCGGTTATGGTACTGCTTTTGCTGCCGGCGTCTGCCAGCGGCGAGGATCCGAAGTACTATGTCTCTCTGGGCGGCACAGCATCTGCCGAAGTAAATAAACCAGTGTCAGTGGCGCTGTTCATGCATCAGGAGCCGGGGGATCTGACCTACAACACCTTCTTTTTTCAGTTCTCCTACGACGCGGAAAAGCTTACGTTCACGAGTGTCACTATCGGCAACGATAGTGACGTCCCTGACATCATCAACGACAACTCTAACGCCGGATCGCTGACCATAGGCGGCTACGGAGAACCGCGCTCCGACCGCTTTATCACGCTGAACTTCAACGTAAAGGCCGCCGGCGAGGCCACTGTGGAATTGGTCAAAGCGCAGATGGATGTCCGCGCCAACACGGCAAAGGACGCCCAAACTGCCAGTGTACCGGCCGGCCAAAGCGACACGGTGACGATCCTGTGTGGCGGCTTCCCTGTTGAGCTTCCAAAATGTGCCACCGGTGCCGCTTATGTGACAGCAAACGGCGACTACACCTTCACCGCCGATCCCGGCTATAACTACGACTTTTCGGCCACTGTGGATAATGAAAAAGTTGACATCTTCAACAACGGCGACGACAGCTACACGATCAAACATGTCACCGGCAAGCTGGTCATCAAAGCCAACAGCGCACCCACTGTCAAAACATACGCGGTGACCGTCACGGGCGACGGCTCCGGCGATGTCAACGCCCCCACTTCCGCAACGCATGGGCAGAATTATACCTTTACGGTCACGCAGGCGGCCAACTACGACTATGCGGTGGCCGTAACGGTAAACGGCCTGCCGGTGACGTGCACTGTCAGCAGCAGCGGCAGCCTCTATACCTATACGATCCCGGCGGCATTCGTCACCGGCCCGGTGGTCATTACGGTGAAGAAAACTCTTCCATCCGGTACGACTATGATCACCTTCAACGGCAATGGTACCAGCGATGTCTGGGATGGCGTTACGTCCTATACCGTAAAAAGCGGTGAAGCTTTTACATTCGGTATCAGTCACCAAGAGGGATTTGACTACACGGTCACCGTCATGGCCGGCGAGAAAACCCTCACGCTCCAGCGCAACGAAAATGCCAGCACTTACACCATTCCCGAAGACTACATCAAGGGCGGCATTATCATGGTGAGCATCACCAAAACGGCGCAGCTTGCAATGACGGTGAACGCAGCCGAGTATGTAAAGCTCATAAATGGCAACGCCGTGTGGCTCATCACCGCTGTGCCGGAAACAAAGCTCCCTGCGACCAAGTCCCTCTACTACGGTAATGCGGCCATGTTCTGGTCAGAAAAATACGAAGCCTACGCCTGGCTGCTGGTGGACAAGGGTACGGCGGCAGATATCGCCGCCGCGGCGAAATCTGCGATCTCCGTTAAGGGCAACTCCACTGTGTCGGTATCCTACGGCGGCGACGTCAACGGCACGGGACATACCGATATCAACGACGCCCAGTATGTCTATGACCTCTATAATGCCAAGCATTCCGCACTTGACATGGAGAAGTTCCTCCGCTGCGATGTCAACGGTGACTGCGGAGTTAACGTCGGAGACGTACGAATGGTTGTCAGCCTGCTGCTGCGCTGATAAATCAAAAGAGAAGCGCCCTTCAGGCGCTTCTCTTTTTCAGGCCGGTCAAAAAGCTTGCGAAAGCCGTTATGCAAGGCTCCACAGCGAAAGCCGCGGGTCTTTTTGTCAGGACTCCATGTGTTTGCCCAGAAAGGACGCCACGGTCTGGGCAAGCTTACACTCCGTCTCCCCCGCCGGCTTGCCGTCGGGAGAGAGAAAGAGCACCGCGCCCAGCACGTCGCCGCCGCAAAGAATAGGTGCCGCCACAGCGGCCCGGAACTGCTCGTTCTCATCGCTGACGGCCACACCCTCGCCGCAGTAGAGGCCACGCTGGTCCATGACCTGCTCCAGCGCAGGGGAGACAGGCTTGCCCAGCAGTTCCTTCTTCCCCGCCCCGGCGATGGCGATGACCGCATCGCGGTCGGTAACAGCGGCGGAAAAGTCCGTGCTGCGGCTGAGGGTATCGCAGAACTGCGCGGCGAACTCCTCCAGCCCGCCGATAAGGGAATACTTCTTGAAAATGACCTCACCGTCACGGGTGGTGTATATCTCCAACGGGTCGCCCTCGCGGATACGCATGGTGCGGCGGATCTCCTTAGGGATGACCACGCGGCCCAGGTCGTCGATGCGGCGCACGATGCCTGTTGCTTTCATATATGAAATTCCTCCAGTCAAAGCAGATTTTACATCCGTAGTCTTTGTCCGGTGTCGGAGGAATATACATCCGCCGCACATGATCGCGGTGTGATATACTATGAATTTCGACCTTACTGAAGAAATGAAAAAACAGCTGGACTACATGATCGCCCAGCGCCGCTGCCCGCATCGACACCCCTGCGTCTCCTTCCATGATGAGGACACCCGGGACTATCTGGCCGCGGCGATCGCGGCACTTGGCCCGGACGCGCTGCGCACCTGCGGGAAAAACGGCCTGGTAACCGACCTGCGCGGCTATATCGGCAGACGGGCCATCACCTTCCGTGCCTTAACGCCGTCTCCCTGACGCCCAACGCCTTCAACTGCCACTCCACTCAGGAGTACCTGAGCATCCGCGAATGTCGGTACTTCTACGACAAGATGGTAGAGCTGCTGGAAAAAATGAAGGATATGTAATATGCAGAGGACGGCGCCCCACGGGGCGCCGTCCTCTTTTCTCTTTATCCGCGGCAGGCGGCCAGTTGCGCCCGCACACCGGCGATCAGCATCGTGGCATCCAGTCCGATAGCCACGCCGTCGAAGCCCTGGGCCAGCCGTGCACCGGCGGCCGTACCGTCCCCGGCAAATATCAGGCAGGGTTTACCCGCCTGGCGGCAGGCCTGCTGTATCCGCGTCAGGGCCGCCTTGAAGCGCTGCTCCTCAAAGGCCCCCGGCAGCCCCATAGAGATAGACAGATCGAAGGGACCGATAAAGATGCCGTCCACACCCTCCATCGCTGCGATATTCTCAATATCCGCCAGCGCCTCTGTCGTCTCACACTGGGGGATCACCAGAGTCTCACCGTTGAAGTGCGCCATTGTCTCCAGTACGCCGGCCGGCGCATCGGTGCCCCAACCATCCTTCCGGGACGGGCAGAACCCCCTCTGCCCCACCGGGGCGTACTTGGCGTAATCCACCACGCGCTTCACCTCCGCCGCACTGTGCACATCTGGAATAATGATCCCCTGCACGCCAACGTCCAGCAGCTTCAAGATCGCCGGGCGGCTGATCTCCCGCACCCGGGCCAGGGGCGTGATGTTCCGCCTTTCCGCGGCGCAGACCAGCCGGGCGGTTGTCTCCGCCTCGATGGGGCTGTGCTCATTGTCCAGAATGACAAAATCCAGCCCCGCACAGCCCAGACATTCCACCACGGCAGCACTGCCGGTACCCACGAATGTGCCCAGCGGCTTCTCGCCTCTGGCCAGCTTTTCCTTCAATATGTTCCGCATCTCTTGTTCTCCTGTGTTGTTTTCTATTTGTCAACTGCGGCAGCTCAATAATCCGCGTTCAGCCAGGGCTTCTGGACACAGTACAGCAGCTGCGCCAACTGCCGCGCCTTTTCGGCGTCATCTGCGGACGCCGCACCCAGCCGCAGCAGCGCCGTCAGACCGCAGGACCCCATCAGCAGCGCCGCCAGATCCCCCTGCCGGCAGATCACCGTCACGTCCGCGGTCCCCTCTGCCACGGCCCAGCGGCCATCGGCAAAGCCGATACGCAGCTCCTCCTCCCGGTCCGCCATCTCATCCCGATAGCGGAAAGCCGCCGTCAGCGTCCCCGCTGGGAAATTCCGATAGCCGGTCCGCCGCACGAAGTCCGCCCCGTCCGTCAGCTTGAACATGGTCCCCACGGCGGAAACATTGGTCTGCAAAAAGCCGTAGTCGATGTAGTTTCCGGACACGTCCTGCGGATCGTCCAGCAGATGGTGGAAATCCTCCTCCCCTGTCCGCAGTATCACTGTCTGGGCCAGATCCTCCTGCATCCGCAGGCCGCCCAGCAGCGCCCGCAGCACTGTGCCGTTCTCATACACCAGTTCCTCCACGCTGAGCCGGTTTTGGGTATAGTTGCACGCACTGGCGCTTTCAAACCGATAGGCCGCGTAGCCTAACAGGCGTCCGCCGTCGTAATAACCCATACGGCGCACCTGAATATCCCCCCGGGCTCCGCGCAGCTCCTCGTCGAACTTCTCCACCATGCCATGGTTTCGGGCGGCAAAGCGCCGCTGGCAGTCCATCGCCTGGTCAAACTCCTCCGGCTGCAGCAGGCGCAGGTGCGCCCGCACCTCTCCGTCCAACCGCGGCAGTGCCCCGGTTGGCAGATGGTATTCATATAACTTCCCGCCAAAGCCGTAGCCCATCCGACGGTAAAAGCCGATGTTGAACGGCAGCAGCATGGTCAGCAGCGCGCCGTTTTCCCGTGCATAGCGCTCGGCATACCGTATCATATACAGCGCCGCGCCCTTCTTCTTGTGCAGGGGGTGTACCTCCAGCGCCATCACACCGCAGGCAGGCTGCATGACCCCAAAGAAGTTCATGGAGAACAGGATCAGCTTCATGGTGGCGATCAGTGTGCCGCCCTCAAACAGGCCCATCGTCCGAGTCTGGGTGTCCTCCCGCAGCTCCGTAAGATGCTTGCTCCGGTAGTGTGCCCGGCATTCCTCGTCCAGCGTCTTGTACGCCGGATAGGAATTGAGATAGATGTCCAGATACGCCTCTATGTCCGCCTCCGTCACCGGATGGACATCCCATGCGCGGTCCGCTGTCACATTACCCATAGGTTTCTCCTTTCTCGCCGTTCCGCAGTATGTTCTCCTTAGATTATACCTTTCCCCGGCCCGTTTCGCAACAGGCAGTTGAAAGCCCTCCGGCAGCTGCCGGAGGGCTCATTTCGTTGTCCGTATACACGTATCCCTCAGATACTCTTTTGCAGCAGGGTCAGAAAGTGGCCGGCGTGTACGCCTGGTCCACGGCCGCCGGCCTTATACCAACTTTTCCAGGGCGTCCAGATCGCCGGCCTGCAGCAGCGGGATAGCCCGCCGCACCTGCGCCTCCGGCCAGTCCCACCACCGCAGCTTCTCCAGCCGCGCGGCGGTCTCCTCGTCATACCGCCTGCGGATGGGCTTGGCCGGCAGGCCGCCCACGATGGTGTAGGGCGGCACATCCTTTGTCACCACGGCGCGGCTGCCGATGATGGCGCCGTCGCCGATGGTAACGCCCCCACCTGTATGGCGGGATCTGTGACCACGTTCTGCAGGTACACGGTACTGTGTCCCTGAGAACGGGGGTAAATTTTCCATTCGGGTATCATAGACTCTCCTTTATTTTACAAAAGCTTCTCCCAGCGGGGCGTTCCCCATCCGGCGGTATCGAAGCACTCCCGCACAGCGCGGCACATCCACGTCAGCTTCTGCCGTATGGCGTCTGACTGGATCAGCAGCCCCGCCTCGTCCTCATGTACCATGAAATACTCCATGATCCGCGCCCGGTCCTCCTGTGCCGCCAGCTTGGCGTAGCTGTCCACAAAGTACACGCCCTCGCCGTTGTCGAACATGGTCCAACGGGCGTCGTACCGGTCATAGTCACCGCTGTCGTTCCAATAGGTAAAGCCCGCCGGGTTCAGCGCATTCCAGTCATCCCAGTTGAAGGCGGTGTAATCGCGTGAGAGTATCTCGTTCTCCGTAGCGTGCCAGATCTCGTGGCAGACAGTGCCCTCCCGCATATAGTTGGCCTGCACGTCCAGTGCGATATACTGCCAGTCCGCCGAATCGTAGGTGCAGCCTACCACGCCATAGTCGCTGTCGATGTGAGCCACCAACAGGAAGCACAGCCCACCCTCACCGGCACCGTTGTGGAACTGGGCCAGAAAGCCCTCTGGATACAGGGCAAAACTGCGGTCCATTGCCGTCAGCACGGCACGAATGCCGTTCAGCTCTGCATCGGCGTCCATGATATCCGACAGGGTGATAGGATAGCTGCTCAGCGCCGCTGCCTCCCGGCACTGGGAGGACAGCAGTATCCGCACGCCGTATCGCTGCTCCAACACATCCGCCTGCTGCCGCGCCTCCTGTAAGCTCTCTGCCACCGGCAGGCCGTTCAGGGCGCCCCAATAGGCCTGCAGCAGTGTCTCATCCACCGTCAGCGGCGACGGGACGGACACCGCTGACGCTACCGGCTCGAAGGTCAGCTGCGCCGGGTCTATAACGTACAGCCGGAAGGCGCCGTTTTCATACATGCCGCCCACCAGCAGGCCTGCCTCCGGCAGAACGCAGCAGTCGTACATCTCTCCGGCGATACCGTTAGCCGTCAGGTCGCAGGCCGTGATGCTCTCCCCCACGTTATACAGCGTCGTGCGGCCCGTTCCCACACCGATCAGCTCCTCCGCATCGCCGGCGGCGTACAGCGCGCCCCCCGCGTCCAGAAACAGTGAAGCATTGGCGAACCAGAACGTATCGCCGCTGCCGCACAGGGCGGAATATCCCATTTTGTCGTTGTCAAAAGCCAGCAGGCTCATGCCGCCCGCCGGCGCCAACATCACCTGATACCGCTGCTCCTGCAGCAGGCTGATCGCCCCCGTCTCCGGGTCAAAGACCGCCGTACCGCAGACGCTGCCAGCAGAGCCGCCGTATACGACAGCAGACTCACCAGGTCCAGCAGACACAGCTTCTGTGCCAATGTCTTATTTGTTTTCACTTCAATACCTTCTTTCCACCGGAGGAGTATACCGCCATTATCCCATGGCAGCCATTGCTTTTCCTTGCATTTCCTGCAACTTTCTTACAATTTTGCAAGACGGCCTCTTAGCGGAATAATTGATGCACTGCATTCTCCCTCTCTGCAAATTCCGGCAGCTTCTTCGGCGGACCGTAATACGCCGCCAGTGCACGGAACTCCCGTCGAAAGGCTTCCCGAAGCTCCGCCTCTGTCAGCGCCAGATGCCCGGTGTTGGCGAGGATGGCCAGTCCGTAGGAATAATACGTCATATCCCGGTGAAAGGCCCGGGCCGTGACCTCGTCATAGCCGAATTCGTCCATGACGGTCCGGATGATCTCCGGCTCCAGCACGTCCTCCTGATGGCGGCCCGGCTGGTTGTCCTCCAGGTACAGCCAGCGGAACAGCTGCTTTTCCTGGGCCGCGAACTGCACAAAGCCCATGCCGTAGCTGCTGTACCGACTATCGCACCCCTCATGCGCCCGCAGAGATTCCCGTACCCGCTGGGTATGCTGCTCGATGGCCCGCTGGGTCAGCGCGGACTTCAACTCCTCCATATTGCAGTACAGACACGCTGAAGCGCCCGTTTTTCGCCAGTGTCCGCAGGCATAAACACGCATGATCTGACCGCCCTCCGGCATCACCGGAGGGTGGTTTTGCGCCGCTTGGGCTGTACAGCTATTTGTGAGAAAACGGTTGAGTTTCCCGTTAAAAACGTGCTATACTGAGCACACTACGCACAAAGGAGACCACACCATGCGAAAGCTTGAATGCCGCCGAGAGGCGCTGTTTCAATACCGGGGCCTGCCACCTGTGGGCATGGCCGTATCCATGGCACTGCAACACCTGGTGGCTATGATCGTGGGCTGCGTGACCCCAGCCATCATCATTGCCAACGTGGCCGGACTGGCGCATGACCAGCGGGTCCTGCTGATACAGGCATCGCTGGTCATGTCCGCCGTTACCACGCTGCTGCAGCTGTTTCCCATCGGTGGGCGCTTCGGCGCGGGGCTGCCGGTGATCTTCGGTGTCAGCTTCGCTTATCTGCCCAGTATGCAGGCCATCGTCTCCGGCAGCGGCGGGTTGGCCGCTGTGTCGGGCGCTATGATCGTGGGCGGCGCGGTGGCAGCACTGGTGGGTATCTTCATCAAGCCTATCCGCAGGCTGTTCCCGCCGGTCATTACCGGTACGGTAGTGTTCACCATCGGTCTGTCTCTGTACCCCACGGCCATCAACTATATGGCCGGCGGCACCGGCAACACATATGAAAGCGTTGTGGTGCAGCGGGGCCTGCCGGAAGCGCTGGTGTACGGATCCTGGCAGAACTGGGCTATTGCGGCATTTACACTAGCGGTGGTGCTGGTGCTGACCAATCGCGGCAGGGGCATTTTTAAGCTGGCGTCCATTTTACTGGGTATTCTGGCGGGCTACGCCGTCGCTTTTGGGGCCGGGATGGTGGATCTGTCCGGCATCGCGGGGGCTGGGTGGTTCTCTCTGCCGGAATTTCTGCCCTTTGGCGTGACATTTGAACCCTCGGCGTGCGTCGCGCTGGGGCTGCTGTTCGCCATCAACGCCATTCAGGCTATTGGCGACCTGACGGCCACCACCGTGGGCGGCATGGATCGGGAGCCCACCACGCAGGAGCTGCGGGGCGGCATCGCAGCCTATGGCGTCAGCAACATTCTGACAGCGCTGCTGGGCGGTCTTCCCACGGCGACATACTCCCAGAATGTGGGAATTGTAGCCACAAATAAAGTTGTAAATCGCAACGTTTTTGCGTTGACCGGCGCGTTTTTACTGCTGTCTGGTATCATTCCGAAATTTTCCGCCGTACTCACCACCATCCCGCAATGCGTGCTGGGCGGGGCCACGGCGGCGGTGCATGAAGCTCATCGCCGCCGAGGGGCTGACCGCCCGAAACACCACGATCGTCGGGCTTTCCGCCGCACTGGGTGTGGGCATTTTCCAGGCGGCAGAGGCCCTGGCACAGTTCCCGGAGGCGGTGACGACCATCTTCGGAAAGTCCCCGGTGGTGGTGGCCACACTGATGGCCGTACTGCTCAATCTGGTGCTGCCGCGGGAGGAAAAAAGCGAGAAATAGTGCTTTCTTTTGATACATTTGCTTTACTTTTTCTGTACCCGCCCTGTACTCTTTGGTTCCCTTTTTGTGCTTTTTTTGTAAGCAAAATGCAGTGAAAATGAAGTGACGGCCCCCGGCGTCAGCCGGGGGCCGCTGAATGCCTTTTTTGCTCATCCGATCATCCCCCCCGGCTGACGCCGGGGGCCGCTGAATGTCTTTTTCGTTCGCTCGATCATCCTCCCCGGCTGGTGCCGGGGCCGTCACCTCCACCGTCTGGTCGGCATCGGCTGACGCCGGGGCGGAATTCTGTACGGGGTCATTGGCGGATCAGCTGCACGGCGGAGATGTCCGCCGGCAGGGCGGCGGCAAAGGCCGCGCCGTCCGTCCTCTCCCCCACGATACAGCCGTAGTGGGTGGGGACGGCGATCTGCGGGCGGAGGGCGGCCGCCAGACCGGCGGCCTGGGCGGCGGTCATGGTGTAGGTGCCGCCCACCGGCAGGAAGGCGACGTCACACGACACGGCCCGGGCGTCGGGTGTATCGTCGGTATCGCCGGCCACATAGACCCGCCGGCCCTCCAGCGTGACCACATAGCCCACCCAGCGGTTCTCGCGGGGGTGGAAGGGTTTGCCGAGGTTATAGGCGGGCACGGCGGTGAAGGGCAGGTCCTTCACGGTGTACGCCTCTCCGGGGCGCACCGGCAGCAGCTGCGCCGGTGTAAAGCCGGCCTGCAGCGCCGCCGCCACACACGTCTCCGGCAGCACCAGCACCGCGTCGGGCTTCATCACCCGGCGGATATCCTCCGGGGAGAAGTGGTCATAGTGGTCGTGGGTGACGAATACCACGTCCGCATCGCAGGGCGCGTCCGCCACGCGGAAGGGGTCGAACCACACCGTCATCGCGCCGGCATAGCGGATGCTGCTGTGGCAGTTGATGGAAAAACGGCTCAAAATGTCATCCATGGAGCACCTCCCTTTTCTGCATCGCTTTCAGTATAGCACAAACGGCGGAAAAGGGCAAGAAAGCCGGTGCGGGCGCTTGCGTTTCCGGCCAAAATATGGTAAGGTAACAGCCGTTGAGTCGTATCGTGCGGAGGTGCATACATACATGAAAGTTCTCCAGTGGTGCCGCGCCAACGCCATGCCGGTGATCGCGGTGCTGGCGGCGGCTGTCACCGCCGTATTCGTGCCGCCGGACAGCGCCTATCTCGGGTACTACGACGTGAAGACGCTCTCATGCCTGTTCTGCATACTGGCGGTGGTGTGCGCCCTGCGGGGCGCGGGACTGTTCCCCCTGCTGGCGCAGCGGCTGGTGCGGGCGTTTCACACGGCCCGCAGCGCCGTGACGGCGCTGGTTGTCGTTACGCTGATCGGCTCCATGCTGCTGACCAACGACACGGCGCTGCTGACGTTTCTGCCCCTGAGTTGGTTCGTGCTGGAGGGCACAGGGCAGACGAAGCACACGGCGCTGACGTTCATATTGCAGAACTGCGCCGCCAATCTGGGCGGGATGCTGACGCCTTTCGGCAATCCGCAGAACCTATACCTATTTAATCATTATACGATCCCCAATGGGGAGTTCCTGACCATCATGCTGCCGCCGTTCCTGCTGTCCACGGCGCTGATCCTGGCGTGCTGCCTGCTGATTCCCCGGGAGACGCTGACGGTACCGGCGCAGGAGACGCCGGTGGACAAGCGCCGGTGCATCGTGTACGGCGTACTGTTCTGCACGGCGGCGGCCATGGTGCTGCGCGGCATACCGTATTGGCTGGGGCTGGCCGTCATCACGGCGGCGCTGCTGGTGCTGGACCGCCGGGCGCTGCTGGGCGTGGACTGGGGGCTGCTGGTGACGTTCGCGGCGTTTTTCACCTTCTCGGGCAATATGGCCCGGATAGAGCCGGTGCGGACACTGTTCCGGCAGCTGCTGGCCCACGGGGCCATGCCGGTGGCGGCGCTGACCAGTCAGGTCATCAGCAATGTGCCCGCGGCCATACTGCTCAGCCAGTTTACCGACGATTACCCGGCGCTGCTGGTGGGGGTGAACATCGGCGGGGCGGGGACGCTGGTGGCGTCGCTGGCCAGTCTGATCACCTTCCGGGAGTATACGAAGCACGTCAAGGGACAGACCGGACGGTTCCTGGCACTGTTCTCCGCCGTCAGCTTCGGCTTTTTGGCCGTGCTGCTGGCAGCCATGACGTTTTTGACGCAATAGACCGTGCGCCGGGGCTGCACGGGGGAAAGGAGGCCGATGGGTCATGCTCAGCAATCTGCAAGTCTGCTTTAACGCCGTGATGCCCCTGTTTCTTATTATGGGACTGGGCTACGGGGTCAAGTGTCTGGGCGGTATCCGGGTGGAGGACGTGCCCGGATTGAACAAGATGGCGTTCCGGTTCTTCATGCCGGTAATGCTGTTCTGGAACCTGTACACCTCCACCATCGACCAGGCGGTGCAACCGAAGCTGCTGCTGTTCGCCGTGGGGGCCACGCTGGGGATGTACGGCCTGTCCCTGGCCATCGTACTGCCCACGGAGAAGGACCACGAGAAGCAGGGCGTGAAGATACAGGGTATGTACCGCAGCAACCTGGCCATTATCGGCCTGCCGCTGGCCACGGTGCTGGTGCCCGGGGCGGACATGGGACCGGTGGCCATGCTGGCGGCCATCATCGTACCGCTGTTCAACGTGCTGGCGGTCATCACCCTGACGGCGTTCCGGGGCGAGAGACTGCCCGCCGGAAGGCTCATCAAAATGGTGGCCACCAATCCGCTGATCCTGGGTTCCGCCGTGGGGCTGGTGTTCCTGGGCACCGGCTGGAGGCTGCCTACGGCGCTGGAGTCGGCGGTGCACCAGGTGGCCACCATGACCAGCCCGTTCATGCTGTTCCTGCTGGGGGCCTTCTTCCGGTTCAGCGGCCTGCGCCGGTACCGGAGAGACCTGATCGAGGTGTGTGTGGTGCGGCTGTTCCTGATGCCGGCGCTGCTGCTGACGGCGGCGTTTCTGATCGGCATACGGGGCGTGGGCTTCGCGGGGCTGATCAGCGTGTTCGCCAGTGCCACGGCCATCGCCTCCTTCACCATGACACAGCAGATGGGCGGCGACGCGGAGCTGGCCGGGGACATCGTGGTGTCCACCAGCGCGCTGTGCATTGTGACCATGTTCGCCTGGTCGGTGCTGTTCAAGGCGCTGGGCGCGTTCTGAGGCTGAAAAAGATACAAGACCGACGGCTGAGCCGTCGGTCTTTCAGTCTGTCAAAGCGCCTGCCGGTCACAGATATCGGAGGGAAGGATAGTGTGAAAGGGAACCGTCAGGGTTCCCTTTCGCGTTCGATCACCCGCCGCAGCGACCAAAAAAGCAAAATAAAATGTTGTTTTTTATTTTGCTTTTTTGTTTGCAGCTTGTCAAAAAAGTCCCAACGGGCTTTTTTTGACAAGCTGCAAGACCGACGGCTCAGCCGTCGGTCTTTGTGTTATCCGGTTTTTGTCCGTGCCGACGGCAGACGGCGCGGTAGATCACATAGCCCACACCCGCCACAGCCAGGGCGAGAGCGAAGGCAATGACCGCCGCCCGGTAGTTCTGCTCCCCCAGGGCGCTGCCGCCCACGGTGGAGGTGACGATGGAGGGCAGGCGGCCCACTGTGGCGATCAGCAGCCAGGTCCCCCACGGCAGGTCCGTCAGGCCCGCGAAGTAGCACAGCAGGTCCTTGGGCGTACCGGGAACGGTGAAGATCAGCCAGAACAGGGCGGTGCGCTTGGAGGAGGCGTGGAGGAGGAAATGGAGCTTTTCCAGCTTGTCCGCCGGGAAGAACACCTCCACCAGACCGCGGCCCCAGCGGCGGACCAGGGCAAAGACGGTCACGCTGCCCAGCACGGCACCGAGCAAGCACAGGGCCGTGCCCGCCCAGGCGCCGAAGGCGTAGCCCCCGGCGATCTCCAGCGGCTCGCCGGGGATAATGGCCACCAGCACCTGCAAAAACACCATGGCCGCGTAGGCCAGCGGGCCCCAGGCACCGTGGCCGTCTACCCAGGCGCGGAACTGCTCCGGCTGGCGGGCAAAGCGGACCATGGGCCGCCCCACGAACCAGGCCAGCGCCGCCGACAGCAGGACGAATATGACAATGGCCAGTACGGACAGCGTTTTTTTCTGTTGTTCGGTCAGCGTGCGCTTCACGGGCGGCACCTCTTTCTCTTGTACTACCCGCAGGATACCACGATTTTGCGGAAATCATGTGAACGAAACGTTAAAATTTGCTTATAAAAATGTCAGCCCCCGGGTTCCCGGGGGCTGCATTTTACTCATGAGTATGCACATTGATAAACTCCGCCTTCAGCTTGGAGTAGAGGATGGTCTGGCTGCTGTAGAGCCCGCAATAGCCGGAGAGCAGGTAGCTGAGGGCGCAGGCGGCGGCGAAATAGACCAGACCGCCGGAGCCGAAGAGCTCAATGCTGAGGATGACGGAGGCGATGGGGCAGTTCACCGCGCCGCAGAACACGGACACCAGGCCGATGGCGGCGGCAAAGGCGGGCGGCAGACCCAGCAGTCCGCCGAACACGCAGCCGAAGGCGGCGCCCACGAAGAACGACGGCACCACCTCGCCGCCCTTGAAGCCGCAGCCGATGGTGACGGCGGTGAAGGCCAGCTTCAACAGCCAGGCCCAGGGGTCCGCCTGGCCGGACAGGGCGCGCGCCACCACATCCATGCCCGCGCCGTTATAGTCCGTAGTACCCAGCAGCAGCGTGGCGGCTACGATCATGCAGCCGCCCGCGGCGGCACGGAGGAAGGGATCCTTCAGGACACGGGCGGCCAGGTGCTCGGTGATGTGCAGGCCGCGGCAGAAGAGGATACTCACCAGAGCGCAGCCCACAGCCAGCACCGCCACAAGGCCCAGAGTGGGCCAGGCCAGCGCCGGCATGGCCACGGTGAAGCGGGTGGGCTCCACGCCCATGAGGAGGGCGATGTAGTAGCCGGTCAGAGAGGCGGTGATGCAGGGCAGCAGCCCGGCGTAGTACAGCACCCCCACGCTGATGACCTCCAGAGCGAAGATGGTGGCCGTCAGGGGCGTGCCGAAGAGGGCGGAGAACACGCCCGCCATGCCGCAGAGGGTGGCCAGGGGCAGGTCCTTCTCCCCCAGGCGCAGCAGCGTGCCGGTGCGGTAACCGATGCCGCCGCCGATCTGGAGCGCCGCGCCCTCGCGGCCGGCGCTGCCGCCGCACAGGTGGGTGATGACCGTGGAGACGAAGATCAGCGGCACCAGAAGGGTGGGTATTTTTTTGCCGAAGTGGACGGACTCGATGACGGCGTTGGTGCCCGCGCCCTCCAGCCGGCACAGCCTGTACAGCAGGGCGATGACCACGCCGCCCAGGGGCAGCAGGTACAAAATCCAAGGGTGGGCCAGGCGGACGTTGGTGGCGCAGTCGACGCCCAGGTGGAACAGCGCGCCCACGAAGCCGCCCGCGCCGCCCACCAGTGCGCCCACCGCCAGCCATTTCAGCAGGGCGGTGACGTACAGACTGTAGTGTGTGATGCGCTCCTTTACCTTCTCCATGGCCGTGCCGCCTCCTGTAACGTTCTCTTTGCAGACGATTATTCTACCATCTATGCGGGAGTGTGTCAAACCCTGTCGGATAAACTTTCAGCAGGGCTGAAAAATTTTCAGTTTATCTGACTTTTTTTCATTTTTCCTGTTGATTATGCCGCGGTGTTGCCGTATACTATATATTACCAAACGCAAAAGGCACAAGGAAGACCCAACAATATACAAATAGGAGGAAAACCACATGAAATACGGTCGTACTTTTAATTTCTCCGCCGGTCCCGCCATGATGCCGGAGCCCGTGCTGGAGGAGATCCGCGACGAGATGATGAACTACCGCGGCAGCGGTATGTGCGTCATGGAGATGAGCCATCGCTCCAAGGTGTTCCAGCAGATCATCGACGAGGCCGAGGCCGATCTGCGCGAGCTGATGAACATCCCCGACAACTACAAGGTGCTGTTCATCCAGGGCGGCGCTACCCTGCAGTTCGCCGCTGTGGCGTGGAACCTGATGAAGAACGGCAAGGCCGTGTACATCGAGACCGGCGCATGGTCCAAGAAGGCCATTGCCGAGGCTAAGAAGTACGGCGAGGTCATCGTAGCCGCCTCCTCCAAGGATAAGAATTACAGCTATATCCCCGACTGCTCTGATCTGGACATCCCCGAGGACACCGACTATGTGTACATCTGCGAGAACGAGACCATCCACGGCGTGACCTGGAACAAGCTGCCCAACACCAAGGGCCACGTCCTGGTGTCCGACCAGTCCTCCATGTTCCTGAGCAAGCCCTGCAACGTGTCCGACTACGGCATGATCTACGCCGGCGTGCAGAAGAACGTGGGCCCCGCCGGCATGGTGGTGGTCATCATCCGCGAGGATCTGATCCGCGAGGACATCGACCCCAAGATGCCCGTCTACATGAGCTACAAGACCCATGCCGACAACGGCTCCATGTACAACACCCCCAACTGCTGGGCGATCTACTGCTGCGGCAAGGTGTTCAAGTACCTCAAGAGCATCGGCGGCCTGGAGGAGATGCACAAGCGCAACATCGCCAAGGCCAAGGTCATCTATGACTTCCTGGATCAGTCCAAGATGTTCAAGGGCACCGTGGAGCCGGAGTTCCGCAGCCTGATGAATATCCCCTTCGTCACCGAAAGCGCCGAGCTGGACGCCGAGGTGGTGGCCGCCACCAAGGCCGCCGGTTACGACAACCTGAAGGGCCACAAGTCCGTGGGCGGCCTGCGCGCCAGCGTGTACAACGCCATGCCCATCGAGGGCGCCCAGGCGCTGGTGGAGTTCCTGAAGAAGTTTGAGGCCGAGCACACGAAGTAACGCACAAGGGGGATAACATCCCCCTTGTATATCCCCCTCACCAGCTGACATCGGTCACTGGTGAACGCCGCCCAAGGCGGCTGGGCCGTGGTATTTTTGCCACGTACACGCCGCGGCAAAAATGATCGCATTCCCCTCTTGGTCGGCAAATTCCGACAACAAATCGTATTTTAAAAGGAGAGTATTACCATGCGTATTCTGGTTACTGACGGTATGGATAAGACCGCGATGGCGGAGCTGCGTGAGATGGGTCACGAGGTCGTGGAGCAGTTCTATGAGCCCGATCAGCTGGGCAAGGCGCTGCGTGATTTCGACGTGGTGGTGGTCCGTTCCAAGACCAAGGTCCGCGCCAACCACATCGACGAGGCCAAGGGCAGCCAGCTGAAGCTGATCATCCGCGGCGGCGTGGGCGTGGACAACATCGACGTGGACTACGCCAAGGCCAACGGCATCGACGTAAAGAACACCCCCAAGGCCTCCTCCCAGTCCGTGGCAGAGCTGGCTATGGGCCATATGTTCTCCTGCGCCCGCTACATCTCCATCGCCGGCCACACCATGCGTGAGGACAAGTGGGAGAAGAAGGCCTACGGCAAGGGCATCGAGCTGCAGGGCAAGACCCTGGGTATCGTGGGCTTCGGCCGCATCGGCCAGCACCTGGGCGTGATGGCCAAGGCCATCGGCATGAAGGTCGTGGCGTTCGACATCTTCCACATCCCCGGCATCGAGGAGCAGCTGGGCATCCCCTATGTGGAGATGGATGAGCTGCTGGCCATGTCCGACTTCGTGTCCGTGCACGCCCCCGCTGTGGACGGCGGCGCGCTGATCTCCGCCGAGAACATCGCCAAGATGAAGGACGGCGTGGTGGTCATCAACACCTCCCGCGGCACCAACGTGGATGAGGCCGCTCTGCTGGCCGCTCTGGAGTCCGGCAAGGTGCGCGCCGCCGGTCTGGATGTGTACGCCGACGAGCCCGCCACCAACAAGGCGCTGTACAGCCATCCCATGGTGTCCTGCACGCC
>ENA-UERK01001237-UERK01001237.1-human-gut-metagenome-genome-assembly--contig:-NODE-1237-length-19327-cov-7.888831_pt1 | contig 19327 bp, 19 predicted proteins | sample MGYA00242957_ERZ507957 | MGnify/ENA primary metagenome ERZ507957 (study PRJEB26167, sample SAMN06115538) | human gut metagenome | host: Homo sapiens | place: China:Heilongjiang | collected 2015-11-06... | reverse complement strand
TATGCCAAAGGCATACCAAAAGAACCGTCCCTTTGGTTTGTGGTTTATGTGGTTTGCTTGAAATCAGACATGCCACATCACTAACGACAGGTGCGAAGCACTGGCATCGCCAAAAGGCTGTTTTTTATGTTTTTTGTTTCAGTCCCCCAGTATTTATCCACAGAACCCAAATCCTGGCATATATAAAAAAGAAACCCGAACGCAGAGAGTATCTGTTCGGGTCTGGAATATATAAAAAATAGTAGTTATGGACACAAAAAAGGGCAAGCGATCTACATCGCACCGCTACAACCAAATACCCTTGCTTCGGTCAAGACCTGGGGGATTCTAAGGGAGCTGGCCGTGTAGGACTTACCCGAGTGCAAAGGTACTACTTTTTTCCATATCCACAAAATTTCACACCACTTTTTCACCACATCAGCGCAAATCAGCACAAATAATTGTATTTAATGAGGGTGAATCAAATTTAGCGATCATCATAACGTAGGGACATGCCTTCGGCATGTTTCGATGCAATCCGCAATGTATCAACACCTTGGAAACATGCCGAAGGCATGTCCCTACGCTATGGCGCTGTCATTTTTGGTGACACATCACCAATTCTCCATCAGGCGATGGCGCGCAAAAAAAACCAGCCTGCACCGTGTGGTGTAGGCTGGCTGAATTATTTAGAGATAATTGTTATCTCTGTGAGAGGGCAATTATTGTGCCTTGCTGTGTGAGAAGTAGATAGCGTTCTTCATCTGAGTAGCACCGTTGTATGAAGTCTTAGCACCAATCACAGTAATCTTATCACCAACTGCGAGGCCGATGGTAGCGAGGAAGTTCTTCGCTGCATTGCCAAAAGCACCCCAACCTGGGTGAGTACCATAGAGGTAGAGAGTGCTGCCGTCTGCGCCCTTGATGTTCATATTGCCATAAACAGCGTTCTTGATTTCATCTACTGTACCGGTAACCATGTAGTAAACATTGCTGTTGTCTTCCTTAGCGAGGAAGTCGGCGATAGATACTTCAGTTACAGCCTTGATTTCTTCAACCACGCCGTTAGCCACTTGAGCCACGCCCTTGTATTCAGCGCGCTTGCCAACCACGGTGATGATGTCGCCCACCTTGCCAGTGAAGCCAGTTGGACGGTAAACGAGCACTGGTTCCATGTCGCTGTAGTCGCGAATGTATGGGTTGCCCTTAGCGTCGAGCTTAGTAACCACACCAGTGAGGCGGTATTGGCTGTCGCCCACTTCAGCAGCCTTAAATTGAGCTACAGAAGCAGCGATGATAGCGCCCTTTTGGTTCAAAGTAGCCACTGCGGTGTATTCAGCACCCTTAGCGTCGTAGGTCTTGAAAGTGATTTCTGCGCTACGGTCGCCACCTGCGTTAGGAGCAGCCTTGAACACTACTTCAGGAGTAGCGCCGCCAGAGATGCGAACGATAGAGAGCCATTCCTTAGCATTTTCAGGAATTTCTACGCTCACGCCGTTGCCCTTGCATTCGAGGTTGAATTTCACTTCACCACCTTCGAGTGGAGCGGTAGCATCAGTTGGGTCGGTTTCAACCACCTTGATGAGTGATTTCACAATCTTCACAACGGTCACGTCAACGAGTTCGATAGTAGAACCGAAAGTCTTCTTAGGACCTTCCACGGTCACGATATCACCCACTTCAATGCCGAGGCTTGAGAAGTTTTCGGTTTTACCCTTCTTGTCGAGAGTACCGTAGATAGTGATAGTGCCGGTTTCGTCAGTGAGGTACCAGTTACCGTATTTGGTGTTGTAGATACCTGTACAAGTACCGGTCACGCGGTAAGTCTTGCTGTCAGGACCAGCAATCACTTGAGCACAAGTAGCGTTTTCCACTTCCTTGGTGCCTTGAATCACATTGATGTGCTGAGCCTTGCCAGCGCAGTTGATCACGAGTTCGCAATCGCGACCACCATTGTAGGCAGCAGCCTTGAAGGTGATTTTGCCATTGCCAGCTTCACCAGAACGTGGAGAAACTTCGAGCCATTCAGGAATCTTAGCGTCGTCGATCGACCAGCTGTCGGTAGCTGCGATGTCGATAGAAACTTCACCACCATTCTTGTCAATAGCTACGTATGATTGAGATACGCGAATCTCATTCAAGAAGGTAGCATCGTCGTCGCTACAGCTCACAAACATCATGCTCATGAGGGCAACAACTGCTGTAAATAAAAATTTATAGTTCATAGTTGTAATTGACTGTTGAATTAGTTGAAGATATACTTAACGGTGATACCCATGTTCCAGCACTGACCAAGAGCGTGGAGTGGAGTGAACAACTTAGTGTCGGCATTGATAGCCGAAGGAGTTGAGAATGTAGCAACACCTTGTGCGTCTACGCCTTCATACTTGAGGATACGAGCATCTGAACCGATTGCGCTATTGAGCGTCTTGCTCACACCCCAGCTTGAGTTGAAGAGGTTGAGAAGGTTCTTGATATCGATACCCAATTGGAGGATGTGCTTAGTTGAGCCAATGTTGAGCTTGAAATCGTGCTTGTAGCTGAAGTCAACACGGTGAACCCATGGGTTGTAAACGCTGTAGCCTTCTGCATACTTGCCTTGGTATTTGCTCAAGCTCTTGTTGTTGTGCAAGAAGCCCATGAAACGGTCTTGGTCGTCTTGAGAAACGAAACGGAATGCACCGCTTTCCACTTCAGCATCGGTAGGAACATAAATAGCGTCGTAGTTGTAACCGTCGCCGTTCATGTCGTTAACAGTCATGTAAGAATAGTTGTAGCCACCGCGCCAGGTTTCGTAGATGAATGAGTAGTGGTTGTTGCACTTGTCGTTGATCTGCATTGAAGCCACGAAACGGTCTGGAGTCAAGTATTGAGAGTTGTGGAGCTTGATGTGGTTAGGACCTTCAGATGTAGGAACGTAGGTGAATGCTGATTCAGCGTTTGAACCTGGCATACCGGTGATTTCCTTACGCACTTGGTGGGTGTAAGAAGCCATCAAGTTGATCCATTCTGCTGGACGAGCAGTAACCATCAAGTTAGCACTCCAGAAGTAACCCTTATGAGTGTTTTCGAGCACGAAAGCAGCGAGGTTGTTACGGAAACCAGCTGGATAGATAGGACGGTTGTCAGCACCGTTGAAGCGAGCGAAGCCACCAGCAGATGGAATTGACCAGTCGCTGATGCAAGCAGCGTTCACGTTCTTGTCGAAGATACCTTCCACAGTCACTTGCATTGGGAATGAAACTGGGAGCTTGTAGTCAACAGCCAAAGTGGTTTTCCACACTTGTGGCATCTTGAAGTCGGGGCTCACAGCAGAAATGGTTGCAGGAAGTGTACCCTTGTCTGGGCTGATGTTTTCAGGATAGCCCATAGCGATGAGCTTAGAGCGGAGAGCGTCGATAGTAGGACGGCCTTCGCTGTTCACAACCAGGCCACCTGCGAATTGGCTCATGTCAACTTTCTTCTTTGCGCTGAGCTGAGCTTGGTATTGAACCATACCACTGTTGGTAGGCATGTTGGTGAAGAACACCAGTGGAGAGCGGCCCATGAACAAACCTGAACCACCACGGAGCTTGAGGGTCTTGTCGCCAAGCACGTCCCAAGTGAAACCTACACGTGGAGAAACGGTGATACCAGTACCTGGCCACTTGCCAGTGTCGATGTGGCGTTCGTTGCCCTTGCCATCAGGGTAAGCGATGTCGTAGATAGCCTGGTTGGTCATCAAGTCGGCATTGTTGAAGAACATACCGTCGAAGCGGATACCCATAGTGAGTTTGAGGCGTTCGCTTGGGTTGAATTCGTCGCTGATAAGGAAGCCTGGCTTGTGGAAACGTACACGAGCAGCAGGATTAGTTTCACCACCGTAACCGTAGGTCAAACATACGATTTCAGGAGCAGCACCATTGATGAAGTCGTCAACGCTGTTGTAGCGGTAGTAACCTGTACCGTTACGCATGTATGAGTTGTCGGCCATTTGGTGTTCGTAGAATACACCAGCAGTGAGTTTGTGGTTGCCAAAGAAGTAAGTGAAGTCGTCCTTAACTTGCCATACGGTGTTGTGAACGCCGTTGTTCCAAGTAAAGAGCTCATAACCGAGAGCCATATAGTTGTTGTTTTCGCCAGAGCCATCGAGAATGTCGATGAATGGGAATTCAGAAGAGTTAGAAGAGCGCACATCGTCCTTCTTGTCGAAGGTGATGCGGAAGTTGTTAAACATCTTGTCGTTCAAGCGGCTGTTGAGTTCAGCAGCTAATGAGTGAACGATGTTGTCCATGCCGTACATTGAGTTAGCGAACGACATTGAGTATTGAGATACACGACCGTAAGCAGAGCGTGTGCCACCGTCCATAGAAGAAGCGTTAGGAGTGTTCCAGAAGCGGTTCTTCACATAAGTGTAACGGAGACTCAAGTGGTGCATGTCGGTGATGTTCCAGTCAATCTTGGCGAGCAACTTGTAGTTGGTCTCGTCGGCTGGCCATTTTGACCATGAACCAGTGTTGTAGCCATACTTGTTCAATACAAATTCACTCACGCGTTGCAAGTCGGCGTTAGTAGTGCGAGAGGTGTAAGTGTCGGCATTGCCCACACCGTCGTCAGAAGCACGCCAGCGGTTTCCGATGGTAGGAATCTTCTGCATTTCACCAGACACGAAGAAGAACAATTTGTCCTTCACGATTGGACCTCCGAGGGTTGCACCCCAAGTAGTGGTTTGGTCTTTTTCGCGCGCGCTTGGAATTTGCACACGGTCAACTGCATCGCCACGCATGTTTTCGTTGCGGTGATACATGTAAACACTACCCTTTACAGTGTTGGTACCACTCTTGGTAATAGCGTTCACACCACCACCGATGAAGTTAGACTGACGAACGTCGAATGGAGAAACCACAACTTGCATTTCTTCGATAGCTTCGAGAGAGATAGGGTTACCACCACCAGGAAGCTTGTCGGTCAAACCGAAGTCGTTGTTAAAGTTCGAACCGTCAACAGTGAAGTTTGCCATACGGCCGTCGCTACCAGCGATGCTCATACCATTGCCACCGTAAGGTGAAAGGCGAGTGAGCTCAGTGATGCTGTGACTCACTGAAGGAAGGCTTGAGATTTGTGCACTGCTGATGTTGGTTGAAGCACCGGTCTTTTCAGCGGTAAACTTTGTACCAATAGCAGTAACCACAACTTCGCTCAGTTGAGTAGCGTCGTTGCTCATGCGCACAGGCACGTTGGTGGTTTCACCAAGTGCGAGTGTAATGCCTTCAATAGTCTTGGTCTTGTAGCCTACGTATGACACTTCCACGCGGTAAGGGCCACCAGTACGCATACCTTGGATGGAGAAACGCCCATCCACGTTAGACACAGCATTGTACTTAGTACCAGATGGTGTGTGAACGGCAGTAACCGTAGCACCAATCATGGTCTCATTGTTCTCGTCGGTAACAAGACCCGACATAGCCGAGGTAGTTACCTGTGCATTCATCGCAAATGCTGCAAACAGCATTACAACGAGTGACAAAAACTTGATTTTTTTAAGCATAAAACTTAGGAAATTTATTAATAAAAAAATGAAATAGTTCTGGATATATAAAAGCCTATAATAATAAACAACACACGCCACCTCATTAGTAGAGGCAGCGCATCATTTTTCCTTTTGTACAAATTGCACCATATATATACGACTTATGCGCACCAAGGTAATTATAATAACCTCGGATGTCGATAAATCGGATATTTTCATTCATTCGCATTTTGGGAGAAAACACCTAATTCTATAAATACTCCACAAAATTAATGCTTTTATTCTATTTTAACAAACACCAATAAAAATTTAACACACAATCGTTAAAATCCTTAATTTTCCACACCCAATAAAATACAATCACAGTAGGGACGTGATACTTCACGTCCGCCCAATCAGCGGACAATAAATTGATACTTAACAATTTATCACAAATGCAAAATATCACCACACATCGTTTTATGTAAAATCCGAGGTTAATTAACAGGTTTTTTACCGTCACAGCGAGTGCTTTCTTGGTTTTGTTATCGATCACCACATATTATAATAAGGTGATAAATGAGAAAATTTGAGTAACTTTGTAGTCGTTATGATTATCTACAACACCACTTTTCACGTTAGCGACGAGGTTGAGAGAATGTTTCTCGACTACATTCGCCTGCAATATGTGCCCATGGCCACTGCAGACGGCATTATGAACAACCCTATCCTCACCCGTGTGATGGGAAGCGCACACGATGGCGGCATGAGTTATGCGCTGCAAATGCAAGCCGAATCGGTGAAAGAACTCCAAAAATGGTGTCTTGGCACTGGCAAAACGCTCTCGGCACGCATCTCCACCCACTTCGGCAATAGCGTGGTGGGATTTACCACTATGATGGACGTGATTGACATTAAATAACCGTGATCGACATTAAATAACAATGACTGAACTCGAACACGATAAAATTATCATCGGCATCGACCCTGGCACGAATGTGATGGGTTACGGCATTCTTGGCATCAAGGGCAAAACGCCGTCGCTCATTGCCATGGGTGTGCTGAAACTCAACGCCATGGAGGACCACTACATGCGCTTGCACCACATTTTCGAGCGTGTGACAAGTCTTATCGCGCAATATCTGCCAGACGAGATGGCTATTGAAGCACCGTTTTTCGGTAAAAATGTGCAGTCGATGCTGAAATTAGGGCGCGCACAGGGTGTGGCAATGGCAGCCGCCCTCAACCGCGAAATCCCTATCACGGAATACGAACCACGAAAAATAAAACAAGCCATCACGGGCAACGGTGCCGCCAGCAAGGAGCAGGTATATACCATGCTTCAGCGCACACTCAACATCGCCCAGGAGGATATGCCTAAATTCCTCGACGCTACCGATGCCCTCGCAGCGGCGCTTTGCCACTACTACGAGAGTCAGAAACCGGTGTTTGCACGCGGTCCGAAATCGTGGAAATCATTCATCGCCCAAAACCCCGACCGCGTGAAAAAATAATCCGTTTGTTTGCTTTTATCCTATTCGGGTAAGCACTTCAGGGAGTGCCGCGATAATGTCGGGGCGCACGGTGTCGTCTTCCTTGTCGGTCCAGCCACGAGCCTTGACCCAAAGCGTTTTGCAACCCAAACTTTCAGCAGGGAGAATGTCTTTCGTAAGGCTGTCGCCAATCACCATAATGTTTTCAGCAGGCAATTCAAGTGCGTCAACACCGAGGCGGAAAAGCGTTGGGTTGGGCTTTCTCACACCCACCACAGCACTCTCAATCACGCCCTTGAAATAGCGGCGAACATCAAAATCACGGAGCACACTGTCCACATTGCCATAGAAATTGCTCACCAGCATCATCGGATATTTTGCGCTCAACGCCTCCAGCACTGGTCGGGCTTCCTCGATACACTCACGCGCCTGTTCGTAGCAGTATTGCGCCACCGCTCTCGCCTTTTCGGGTGCCTCAGCGGCATCCACCAGTCCTTGCTCCACAAGATAGCCAAACTCAATGTCCATCTTCTTCACGAGCAAATCGTGGAAATTGTCGTTAGGCAGAATGTGGCGCACCTTGGCGAGTTCACGCTCAGCCATCACATACGCCTCGCGGAACTGCTCCAGCGACACATTCACACCAGATTTCTGGTAACCGTCCCAGATTACCCAACTCCAATGCACACCGCGGCTGTCAATCGTGCCGCCATAATCAAAAATCACACCTTCAATCATTGCGCTTATTCTTTGTCTCCCCTGCCTCCTGGTACCGAGCCTCACACAGATCCCACAGATCTCACAGGTTTTCTTTGTGGATGGAAAATCTCACAGAGGCTGTGGGCTTATTTGACTCCGGACCTCACACAGATCTCACAGATCCCACAGGTTTTTCTTTGTGGATGGAAAATCTCACGGAGGCTTGTGGGCTTATTTGACTCCGAGCCTCACACAGATCTCACAGATCCCACAGGTTTTCTTTGTGGATGGGAAATCTCACAGAGGTTGTGGGCTTATTTGACTCCGGGCCTCACACAGATCTCACAGATCCCACAGGTTTTCTTTGTGGGTGAGAAATCTCACAGATTTACTTGAGTGAGTGCGAGAGGACGGGGAATGTTTATTTTTTTTACTTTATTTTTTTGTACTTATTTTTAATAGCCGTTCACTATTCTGTGATAGCCGTTTTTGAAATCTTTTTCGTTGAAATTTATCAGGTAGCCGAATCTTAGTCCTGACAATTTCAAATATGATAGTAATTGTTTGTAGTGAACTGGTTCGAGTTGCGCTACTGATTTCAATTCCAGAATTATTTTTTCTTCAACCAAAATATCCACCCGATAACTCTTTTCCAAATCCACTCCTTTATATACCAATGGTAGTGCCACTTGACTTTCTGCCTTTAATCCTGCATTCACGAGTTCATACATAAGAGCCCTTTCATAGACCTCCTCAAGCAATCCAGGCCCAAGGTGATTATACACCTCCATAGCACAATGAATAATCTTATATGTCAACTCATTATCAGTCATAAAAATTAAAAATCAAAAGCCAAAAATCAACACACACAATCCCCACACAAATAAATAAACTCCCCACTCACTCCCCCACTAAAAAATTCTGTGAGATTTAACACCCACAAAAAAAATCAGTGAGATCCGTGGGATCTGTGTGAGCCCAAAAACCACAAGCACACCTACACCTGAGCAATAAGGGATTTGCAGCGATGCTCGTGGGAGATGATCATGTATGCCATCATGGCGTTGAGCACTACGAGTTCAAACGCGAAATACAGCCATGGCATTTGGATAATCACCGAGATAAACATAGCGATGATGCGGGTGTTGAACGACAGCATATTGGTGTATTTCATCAACGGAAGCGACTTGGCACGGAAAGCGTCGCGGAACGCCTGTGGAATCTCGTTCTCGCCGTAAAGTTCCTTCAATGCTTTGCGAAGGCGTTGCATGTTGGGCGTGAGCACTTCCTGGTTGGCGGTATAGTTGCGATACACCATCATGGTGAGTTTCTTCATGAAATTGCCACTCCACGTGAGGTCGGCATATTCCTTGTCGAGAGCCTCGGTGCTGTCGAGTTCGCTGCCTTCCTTACCCTTCAAGAAATAAAGGTGGAACTGGCGGTAATAGTCAGCCATGGTGGCTTGCTTAGCGTGGCAAGCTCCGGCAGCCACGGCAAGCACCCAAATCACCCACTGATGGTCGGCGAAGAAGTCGGCACCCAGCAGTTTGTCGCCGAAGTTGATTTCACGGAACACGAGGGCGAAATAGATGGCAATGAACCAGAAGTCGCCGCTCACGCCATCGAGAATACGCCCGATGCGTGAATACTGCTTGGTGAGGCGCGCCAACTGTCCGTCGGCGCTGTCGTAGGTATTCGCCCAAATAATGAGGAAGATACCCACATAGTTGAGCCACAAGTTGGCAGGTTCTGCAAAGTAGAGCAAGATGCCACCACCCACGCCTAAAAATATAGAGGCAATAGTCACCACATTGGGCGTAACGCCCAACTTGGCAAACAGCCACGCCCAAGCGAATCCCAACGGACGGTAGAAAAAGAGGTCGATATGCTCCTCGGTGTCCATCGACTTGAGCGACTGGCGATATAGAGACTTGATTTCTTTAAATTCCATTTCTGCGATAATTTACTTTTTTTCTTGAGCCGATTTCACAATGGCTAATACGCGTTTTGCGATATAAGGTGCGGCTTCGGTGCGGCATGGCGCAAAACTTGGCCAGTCGTTGAAGTCGATAATACGGATTTGTCCGTCGGGAGCCACGATGCAGTCGCCACCGTAGATTTCCACATTCAGTTCGGTGGCAGCCTGTTGGCAGATGGCTTTAAAGTTCTTCTCGTCGAACTTGATGCCCTGACTTTTGCCATTCACCTCTTCCCAGCCATATTTGCTGTGACCTGCGTCGAAAGGATAGAACCAGTAGAAGAATGGGGTGCCATTCACACCGTAGAACTTCACCAGGTCGCCCTCAAGGTGCACATTAATCACTGCACGCTTGATGCCACGGAGGAAATACTCCTGAAGCACTTCCTGCGCCTCTTCGGGGTGACGCACAAACGACACATCCTCCTTGTGCATAGCGTGGAAATCGCCACGCTTGATCCAGCAACTCTGAAAACCGCTCTTTTTCAGCATGGGCTTGATTGCCTCGTCGGTGTTCACAATCAAACTTTCAGGATAAGGGATGCCATTGCCCAGCAAAATGCGCGTCATGCGCTCACGGGTGCAGTTTTCGATGCCGAAGGCCGAATTGATAACGATTTTGCCAGCGTCTTCCGCCTTCTGCAAATTCTCAATCGACTTTTGCTCGCGACACATGTTGAGAATCACATTCTCCTCCACGCCCTGAGTGTTGAACTGTTCTTCACTATAAATGTTGACCAAACAACCGCGCTTGCGCAATTGCTCGGCAGCTGCGTTAAGAATGGCTGCGTCGTTACCTATGTGATTAGGGGAATACGCACCAGCACGCATAATTGCAGCTATTTTAATTTCAGCCATAATCGCTAATTTATGTTTTTATTCATTTATGAATTTCTGGGCCACGGCTATATCGCTTGCGTGGTCCACATCTATAATCTTGTCGATGCTGTAGGCTTGAAGGTTGAAACCCTCGTCAACGAGTGCGCGCTGGAAATTGCGCATTCTCGAAATGCCCTGCTCAATGCACTTGTCGAGCACAGGGAAAGCCTTGTCGGTGATGGCGTAGATGCCGCCCGACACATATTTCGCACCATCGTAAGCGGCGTCGCGGAAAGCCTTGATGTGCATACTCGGTTCGTCCACTTCCACATACAGTGGTTTTTCGTCTTCAATAAATGGAGTCACCGCCCACATGCCATCGTGCTCCGTGTCGGCCTCGAAGGCGTCGATATAGCGAGCGAAGTCCTGCTCACGGAAAATGGTATCTACGGTGGTGAGGCAGAATTTGCCCTTCTGCATCACTTTGCTCAATTCCCAAAAGCTGTGCATCGAACTTGGAGTGGTCTTCACCACCACATTGAGCGGCACAGGAAGTTGGAGTGTGCTCAGAAACTCGCGCACCTCGGTCATGTGCTCATTCACGATGATGCTGATGCTCTCAGCCTTGCATCGGCAGAAAATATTGATCAACCGCTGAACCATTGGTTCGCCATTGAGTTCAACGAGTGGTTTTGGTTTTGCCACGCCCTCTTGAGCCAGGCGTGAGCCTTCGCCAGCGGCGATAATTCCGTAATTCATATCTATTTTAAATCTAACCGTCAAAGAGCCGCAAAGCCGAAGAAAGGTATCGTCTTAACTTCTCTAACTTCTTAACTCCTTAACTTCCAAAAAATCTAATTTCTAACCTCTAATTTCTTAAAAATCAATCTTTAGTAAGGTCGAGCACCACATTGTCTTTACTGTGGTCGAAGTATTGCTTGCGCAGTGGGTTGCGGTAAGCCTCGTCGTAGCGGCGACGGTTGCGCACGATGTCGATGGCGGCATACACAGCCTGGCGCATCGAGTTTTCGTTTGCCACGCCCTTACCAGCGATGTCGTAGCCTGTGCCGTGGTCGGGGCTGGTGCGCACGATAGGCAGACCTGCGGTGAAGTTCACACCCTCGCTCATCGCCAAAGTCTTGAACGGAGCCAAACCCTGGTCATGATACATGGCCAACACACCATCAAAATGGCGATACTGCTCATTGCCAAAGAAGCCGTCGGCAGCGTAAGGGCCGAAACATAGAATCTTCTCATCGTAGGCTTCCTGAATGGCTGGTGCAATCACCTCTTTCTCCTCCTTGCCGAGAAGGCCGTTTTCACCAGCATGTGGGTTGAGCGAGAGCACGGCGATGCGTGGACCCTGAATGTTGAAATCACGCTTGAGCGACTTGTTGAAGATTCTCAACTTCTCCAAGATGCGCTCCTTGGTGATGGCGGCTGGCACCTCAGCCAATGGTTTGTGAATGGTGACGAGTGCCACACGCACCTTGTCGCAGAAAAGCACCATCAACGCCTTTTCACCATCGCCAACGCTGGCTTCGAGATACTCGGTGTGGCCGGGGAAACTAAATTCCGAACTTTGGATATTTTCCTTACTGATAGGTGCTGTCACTATCGCGTCGATATTACCGTTCTTCAGGTCGGCGACAGCAGCCTCAAGAGCCAAAAATGCGGCACGGCCGGCTTGCTTGTCGGCTTTACCCATTTCCACTTTAATGTCTTCCTCAATCACTTCCACCAGATTTGGCAGATGGTCCTTCAGTTGTGTGGCAGATTTAGTGATATTGATTTGATATGCCTGCATATCAATAGCCTTGCGGTGATAGGTGAGAATTTTGCTCGACCCATAAATCACCGGAGTGCAAAGCTCCTGCATTGCAGGGTTTGCGAAAGTTTTCAAAATCACTTCGCAGCCAATTCCATTGGTGTCCCCTTGGGTAATGCCAATGCGTATTTTCTTTTCGTTTGCCATTAAAAAATCCGTTATTTCACTGGTTATGAGAGTAATGCCACAGGCACACTCCACACCATGTTAATAATTTACAAATTTACACAAAAATCCCCACAACTGCAACCACAAACCGCCCAATCCTCCTCCCCAACCCCAAAATCCCCAAGCAGCACCGAAAAACGCCTGAAACACCATTTTGAGAAATTAGAAGTTAGAAATTAGAAGTTAGAATAATTCCAACCAAGCCCCCGACTTCCACCACGCCAGTTTTTTCAAAACACTTGAAACACCTGAAGCACCCGAAACACCCGAAACACCTGAAACACCTGAAGCACCCGAAACACCTGAAACACCTGAAGCACCTGAAGCACCCGAAACACCTGAAGCACCAAGCACAGGCATCGGAGATGCCGTATCATGCGAAACACCATGCAAGCGAAGAGAGCTCCGCAGGAGCGAACGAGCGCAGCTTGGTGACAATGCCCCACACCCCACGCCGAGCCTCGGAGAGGGTCGCTTATGATTCCGACGCAGCAAATTCCGAACGCATAAAGGTAACAACAGAGAGCAATGATTCCTACACCAAAACGGAGCATAATTACCAACAAATCGTAGGGACATGCCTTCGGCATGTTTCAACAGCCAACCAATCAACGCAAACCAATCCACGCATTGGAAACATGCCGAAGGCATGTCCCTACGTTACAGCGTTATCATTTTGGGGAAAATCTTTTAAAAAAAGCACGAATCAGCGCTCTTCTCAGCTGTTTGTCTGGAGAACGGAAAGACGGAAATCTTATCGGCAGCATATAATGGTATGTATATGTATCTGTATATGTAGAAGCAGGGGTATTTTGGGAATACTTCCCCGACGAGTACCTTTGCGAAGATACAATGATTGGGTCATTACCATTTTCAACTGCTTGAGTAAGGACAGACATTACTTCGTACTTATTCCCAAATTTAGCATCAGGATGCCCCATAATAAACTGCATCAAATTATTGATAGAGTTGGGGTAAATAACGTATGTATTCGGGGAGTAACAAGAAATGCTTTTGAGTTCTGAACTTCCATAAAACACGACAACGGAATAAATCGGGATGTCGGGGTTTTGTGGCAAGTTTAGACGTAACGCTTTAATGTGTCCAGCATTCTGCATAATTGGATTATAAAATCTGTGTTTTTCTCTTCCATATGCTAACACTTGCGTCCAATATTTTTGTTGTTCACTTCCAAAGATCCATCCACTGTAATCTTTCACTTCAAACACAACTAAACCAGCGCTTGTTGCCACCACCGCATCAATTTGTGTGTATTCACCATTTTTCTTTTTGATATACAAATCATGGAAAATGGCTTTTGGATTCACTCCAAATTTCAGGAGTTTCAAAACCAACATGCGTTCAGTCTCCTCCCCTCTATACAAAGGGGTAACTTGCTCAATAAGTTTATTATTCTTGCGATTAATGTAAGCATTAACTGCTACAAATCCAATTAAACCAATAAAGAAAACGAACATCAACATAGTAGATGTAGATATAACAACAGGGGTACTCTTCTATTAATAAACCTTACGCAAAAGAAAGAATACAACAAAGTGCTCCTTTTGCTGACTTCAGATATTTCATTTCACTATCTTCCTGAACAAATGAATTCTATCATGATAGACCACCATGATAGAATTCATTATGATGACAAGAATTTGACGAATAAAGTTGCCAAATTCTTAAATGGATTATTCGGGGTTGATGTCGCCTTCTAATGGGAGGGGCTTGAAGCCTTCGCCGTAGATGTCGTAGGCATCGGTCACCACCACAAACGCGGAAGGGTCGGCAAGGCGAATTTGCTGCTTCACCGACATCACCTCACGGCTGCCCACCACCAGGAAGAGCATTTCCTTATCGTTGCCAGTGTAGAGGCCGTGACTCTTGATCACGGTGGCTGTGCGGTCGAGGTCTTTCAAAATATAGTCGTGAAGCGAGTGCATTTCTTTGGCGCTAATCACGAAGATAATTTTATCGTTGGCGCTACCGTTGATGACATACGCCACGGTGCGTGAAGTGACGTAAACCGCGATGAGCGAGTAGAACGACAGCAACCAAGATGGCGACGACACATCTTGCGCCTCGGTACCCACACCGAAACCAATCACCACCAAACCGAATGCCACTACCATACCATCGCAAATGAGAATGGCGGTAGAGAATGGAATGTGGAGGTATTTCTGCATAATCATACTGATTACGTCGGTTCCGCCTGATGTAGCGCCACCGCGCACCATCAAACCGCAACCCAAACCGATGAACACCGCACCCACAATGCTGGTGAGCATCAAGTGGTCGGACATGTTCACCACGCCGCCAAGCAACTGAGCAGGGTCGAGCGCACGGAGGGCTTCCTCGGTGGGATAAGAGAGGGCTTCGATAGTGTTCATCAAGAATGGGGTGAGCAACACCGACACGATGGTGCGACCACCAAACTTACTGCCAAGCATCACCATAGAGGTGATGAGCAGCGGAATATCAAACATATATCCGAAATAACCCACCTGAATCGACGGGAAGATGTTGTGCATAACGATGCTCAAACCATACACACCGCCAGGCACAATATTGTAGGGGTTGATAAAAATAGTGAAACCTACCGACATACACACGCAGCCCAACAAGATGCTAAACCACGTCGTTGCCTGAACTTTCCAATCAATCACAGGGTCGTTACCAACCAGGAATACTCGAATCTTTTGCTTTAAACTCATTGTTCAAAATAATTGCTTAGGTGTTAGTCTTTATAATCGCTCTACAGAGCATGGCAAAGTTAAGAAAAATTTAGAAATCCACAAAAAACGCCACGATTTTCCTCTACAATTCTCACCAAAAAAGCACCTGCCGAGGGGTTTCGACAGGTGCTTGTGAGGTATGATTTTGCTATTTCTTCGTTAGCCGAGAATCATATTGATGAGGGTGGTGACATCGGTCACATTCACCTCGCCGTCGCCGTTGAGGTCACAGCGTTCGAGTGGCAAATCCACCGTGCCCAAAATCTTGTTGATAAGGGCGGTGACATCACTCACGTCAATCGCACCATCGGCGTTGAGGTCGCCAAGTTTGTGTTCAGCATCTTTCAGCACCACTTCCACAGCATCGGAATAGTCGGATTCGGTGCCGTCGGTGTAAACGGCTTTCACCTGATATTTGAATGTGCCGTTCTTTGCCAAATTCTTCACGGTGTAGAACGCATCGGTGATGCCGGTGATTTCGCGCTGCACGCTGTCGCCAGTTTCCACAGCCACCTTGCGAGGAGCCGACTGGGCATTGCTTGCATCGCCAGCATACACCTTCACATTGGTGAGCAGCACACGCTTTTTGGAGGCAAGGTTTTCAATTTTCACCTTATTTACGCCTTCGGCAGCGCCTTGAAGCACCACGGTATAGGTAGCAGCATCTTTCTTCAAAGTCACGGTTTTTGTTTCAAGTGTATTGCCTTCTGCGTTGAGCACGCTGATTTTCATTTCCACGCTGGCGTCGGTACCGTAAGAGGCGGCTTTTGCCATTACGGTGGTCACACCTGCTGATGCCGAAAGGTCGATGGCTGGGCTGGTGACAGAGCCTGTGGCCTTACCCGAACCCAAACGCAAAGCGGTGCTTTCGTCGTAGGTGGCACCTGCTGTGCGCCATTTGGTGGTGCCCTCGCTCATGTCTTCGTCGAGCAGCAATTTCGCATCGCCCGATGGTGGAGGTGTGATGCCCTTGCCGCTCACATAGAGGGTGTAGGACTGCACATCTTGAACAGGCACCCACGATGCCTTAAACGAGGTGGCGGTGACGTTGGTGGCCTCGTTAGCCTCCATCATGTCGATGGCGCGAGCCTTGAGATTAACCACCGATTTCAGTGCGCCAGCGGTGAGGGTGAGCGTGCCTTGCGCCTCGGCGTGGCTTGGGCTGCAGTAGGTCACCACAATGCTGGTACCCTCCATGGCTTGAGCCGCTGTAATAGTGATGGTAGAGGTGGTGAAACCTACGCCACTGAGCGTAACGGTGATATTGTCGGTGATATTGCGCGCCTTCACTTCAATGGTTTGGCTGGCGGTAGAGCCAGTGTAGTTGGTGCCGAAATCCACAGTTGAGCCATTTACAGGCAGGGTGATACGTGGATCGTCGCCGGTCAAGCCCTCATACCATTCAGCATCTTGCTTGTCGCCCCAAATATATTCCACCAGTTCTGGGTGGTCGATGAATGGGTTGCGATTGTGCTGGAGGTCGTAGGCGGCATCGTTGCGCTTGATTTCCTTATCGCTCACAGGGTCTTGACGGTGCCATTTGAGCATCAAATTCAAGTACCACGATTGATACACTGGATAGCTGGTGCCGTCGAGAATGGTGCCAGCAGTACCGTTGTTCACCCAACTGCCGATTTGTGTGTTGTAGCGAGTTGCCATATAGAAATAGGTGCGCGCAAAGTCGCCCTTGTATTCATCATCTGGTTCCCACACGGTGCCAGAATAGCCTGGCGCAGTGCAATGCCCCAAGCGGCCCTTGCCGTAGTAGCCGTCGTTTGACAGGCGGGTGCCGCCCTCACATTCACCGTAAGGATAGCTGCTGCGCTGATTGTTGACGAAGCCATCGGTGGGATAAACGTGGAAAAGGTCGCTCTTCATAGGCGTACGCTTGGCAAACCAACTCTGTGGGAACGAGTGCTCACGGTTAATCGACTGCCCTACTCTGCTGTAATTCTTATTGATGCGAGAATCGTTCACCGAGTATTTCACATTACTATACATGTCGATGAGATAGCCTCCTTCGGCATCGGTGTAGGGATAGGCGTCTTCAAAAAGATTCTCGTAAGAGATTACTCTCGTGTTGGCGGAAATGATAGAGCAGAGTTGCGAAAGGAGTGCCTTCTGCTTCTTTCCCTCAGCCTTCTTATAATAATCCGCTGGCTGCTTCGCTGCCTGACCAGCAAAAGCCGCCAACAGCAAAAGCCCAAAAATAAATGTAATACGTTTCATTGTTAACCTGATAATGAAGATTTTAAATGAGTGGCAATAATAATTAGCTATGCGTAAAGTGATTTTATGCAGGGGCGCACAGATTTAATTATCTGAGCATAGCACTATTAATGCGCAAGCTGTGCGCTCCTACAGATACGTCCTGAAAAATCTTACCAAGCGAAGCTGCGGTTGCCGTTATCGCTTCTGTGGCTTAGCTGATTCTTCTTGGGATTTTACTTTGCCGGCGAGCATACCACATGCGGCAGAGATGTCCTCGCCACGGCTGCGGCGAATGGTGCAGGTAATGCCACGGCCATTCAGATAGTCGCGGAACTGTGCCATACGCTCGTCGCTACTTGTGCGCAGTTTAGGAATTTCGGGAATGAGGTGGTAGCGAATCAAATTCACACGCACATGCTCGTCGGGAATGATTTCACGGAGTGCCTCGGCGTGCTTGATGTCGTCGTTAAACCACTGCCACATAATGTATTCCACCGACAAACGGCGCTGGTGGGCGAAGTCGTATTCGCCGAGCATATCCATCACATCGCGGATTGGATACACCTTTTCGAGCGGCATCATCGACTGGCGCTCCTCTGCCACGGCATTGTGTACGCTCACAGCAATGTGTACCTGTGTTTTTTCCACCAGTTCGCGCAGAGCAGGCTTCACACCCACTGTGGAAACGGTCACACGCTTCGGGCTCCACGCAAAGCCCCAATCCGAAGTGAGAATTTCAATCACATTCAGCACGGCATCAAGATTGTCGAGGGGTTCGCCCATACCCATAAACACGATATTGGTGAGGGTGTGGGTTTCGGGAATGCTCAACACCTGGTTGATGATTTGGTTGGCGGTGAGGTTGCCATGGAAACCTTGGCGGCCCGTCATACAGAAATAGCAGTTCATGCGACAGCCCTTCTGCGACGATATGCAGAGGGTGGCACGGTCGTCGTCGGGAATATACACGCTTTCCACTTTCTTGCCTTCACCAGCATCGAAAAGATACTTCACGGTGCCGTCTTCGCTCTTTTGAGCGCTTTCGGGGGCATAGAGTCCTACGCAATATTCGGCTTCAAGACGCTGACGGTTGGCCTTCGAGATATTGAGCATCTCGTCGAAACTGGTCACACGCTTGCCATATATCCATTGAGCCAACTGGGTGGCAGCAAACTTTGGCATACCCAAAGACGACGTAACGCGACGCAATTCATCAAGCGTCATACCAGCCAACGGCTTCAATTTTTTCGTTTTCTTATTTTCCATATTGAAAAATCTATTACATATTAAGTCGAATTTACAAAGTTAGTGATTTTCCCCCACTCCACCACCACTATCCCCCACAAAAAGCACTTTTCATTTGTTTGCAGGCGTATAACTCTGCTCATCCTCTGCCACCATTGCTGGTGCGGAAATCTGCTCATCACATATAAGGCAAATCCCTAAAGCATCTTCCAATTTGGAAAGGGTGTCAAGCGACATATTTTCCTTACCTTTCACAATCTTTGATACATATTGCTGGGTGCAGCCCATACGCTCCGCTAAAGCCTTTTGGGTTAACTTCAACTCCCTCATTCGCAGCAACACCTTCACAGCTATTCTTTGCGAATGGCGAAGCCACGACCAGTTGTCGCGCCTCCATTCTGCTTCCTCACGCCATGTCGATGGCTTCTCGCTCTTGTGAGCCTCTAAAAATGCAAGTGTCTTTTCTTTCATTCGTATTTTACTGATTTACATCCTATTGCAATCACAAAATTAATGAATATTCAAGAGAAAAACAACTGTCAGTTGTTAATTATTGAAATTTTTTGGAAATGATATACAAGTTGTCCCTGTGATTATTTAGTAATGATTGAAAAAAATCCCGTAGGGATTTGATGTGTGTAGGCAGGTATGCAGCGAAGGTTATGCGAAATGAGCGAAGCG
>ENA-UERK01001234-UERK01001234.1-human-gut-metagenome-genome-assembly--contig:-NODE-1234-length-19340-cov-4.231636_pt1 | contig 19340 bp, 17 predicted proteins | sample MGYA00242957_ERZ507957 | MGnify/ENA primary metagenome ERZ507957 (study PRJEB26167, sample SAMN06115538) | human gut metagenome | host: Homo sapiens | place: China:Heilongjiang | collected 2015-11-06... | reverse complement strand
GGATCCCCTCTTGCAACTCATCGTCGGTAAAGCCGTTGAGGGCCTCTCTGGCTTCCTTTTCTCTGAGCAGCTGAGTTCCGTCCTCGTTCTTTGCATCGAGCAGTGCTTGAAAGATGGCTGCTCTGTATTCTTCGATTGTCATCATAGTCTAATAATATTGGTTATGTTATATTTTATGGTGGCAAAATTAATGTATTTTTTTGAAAACACCAAGCGAATTGTCTATTTTTTTACGACTTTAATTGCTTTTTTATGATTTGACGAGCAGTCATACCTACTTTTCAGAAAGATATGCCTTCCGGTTTATTTTCCCGTTGAAGGTGCGCAGGATGCTTTCTACTTGCTCATATTGGGTAGGGATTTTATAGGGTTCGAGCTTGTCGCGAAGTGCTAAGGCTATCTCCCGTTTGTTGAACGGATGATCCCCGTCGAGCACAACTAATAGTTTCAGAACGGTGCCCAAAACCCGATGGTTGGCAGGAATGCAGATGCAGTCCTTGATAAACGGAAGGCTGAGAGCGGCATCTTCTACTTCATCTGGCGCTACCTTATAACCGCCCACATTGATGATGTCGCCATCCCGTCCCTTGAGCTGCAAACGCCCTTGTTCGTCAACAGTTCCTCGGTCGGAGGTGTAGAGGACTCCTTCTTTCATGATAGAGTGGGTCAGGAGTTCATCACCATAATAACCGCTCATGAGCGTTTTTCCTTTACAGCCGATTTTCCCGTCTTCGCCGATGATGAAACCTGCATGCTTCATCGGTTTGCCTACACAACCAACCAAGCATTCGCCGTGCTGGAAATCATAGGTAGAGATGATGCCCGTTTCGGTGGAAGCATACGTATTGTAAAGGCGGCTCTGAGGCAGGATAAAGCAAAGTTTCTCCATATCATTCTGAGAGATAGGAGCTGCGCCTGTTTCGATGAATTCTATTCTATCTGCATACAGGGCAAGGCGGTCGGAAGCAAATGTCAACAGCATCCGGATGCTTGCCGGAACCAGGAATGTGGCAAACTTTCCTTCAGTAGGGGAATCCATTGCCTGAAAGAAACGGTTGATGTCTTTCATTCCGTCGATGATGTGCAGGGTGCCGCCTACGAGGATGATGGGATAGACCTTGGAGAGACTTCCGATGTGGCTGAGAGGACCATTGATGATGAAGGTCAGGTCGTGATGAAAGCCTTGTGCTTCTATCAGATTTTCAGCATTGGCGATGATGGTGGAATGGGAAATCATCACTCCCTTCGACTTGCCGGTTGTGCCTGTCGTGAAAAGTATGTCGGCGACTCCTGCGGGAATGGAGGCTTCTTCTGTTTTGTTCATTTCTTCAGAAAACTGCGATTCCTGTTCCAGCGGAACTGCCACGTTTCCTGAGAGATGAATGGCAAAATATGTTACGAGGCATTCTATCGTAGGGGAAGCAACGAAAGGAATCGCCTGTCCCTTGCTATGAAACGAATCGGCTGTATCGGTTACACGGTTCCACAGTTGCCGGTAAGTGCATGATTCTTCTCCACAGATGATTGCCACCTTGTCGGGAAATAATGCTGCGTCTTTCTCCAGATAGTCCTCTAAAGTCAACAGATGGTTCTCTGATGTCAGCATATAGTCCTCTGATGTCTTCATACGCTTGCCTGTTTTTTCTTTTCTACCATTGCCACAAGGCTGTCTAAGTTGCGGAAATTCCGAGGTGTTACGTCTGATGATTCCAGTTTTATCTGGTATTCGTCTGAAAGGAGCATCAGGATGGTGGTAATGCCTAAGGAATCCAGTTCATTGAACAGGAAATCTGAATCTAAATCTACCAGTGGTAGGGCTTCTTCCAGGATTTTTCTAATATTCTCTTTCATATTGATTTTCATTTTTATACATATTGATTTTAGTTCATCTTAAATCTCATTCATGAGATCTTGATTCTTTTTTATAATCACATTTGACGGCTGATTTCTGCTTGGTTGATGATTTCTACGTTTTCAACAATCCCTTCCATGCTGAATTTCATCAGCCTGCATTTGTCAGGATCTGCTTCTACGGCAATCACTTTTGTTTCCGGGTGGAGCAGGGCAAAGAGCAGCGCTTTCTCTCCATAGCCGGCAGACGGGATGATGACTGGCAGGGAAGTATCCTGCTGTTCCATCCACGCCTGATAATCACGGTTGCGCCTGAGATTTCGCTTGACGGTGCTGAAAACTTCCACACCCTTGTAGCGGTAGCGGTCGAGAACCAGGTCGTGATAATAGGCCACTCCCTCTTTCCTGCGGCGGAAAAGCATCTGTAAGGAAAGGGGGCGAACCCGGTATTCTCCCTTGTGCTTCACCAGCCAGTTGAAGATAAGCGGCGGGAAAATATAGGCCATCAGAACCACGGAGAACATGCCTGCGATGGTGACTTCTGCCAATGAACGGAGTGCCGGATGGCGGGCTACTATCAGCGTGCCGATGCCGATAAACATGATGAGGGCTGAAATGATGATGGAATGCTTGTAGGAGGCAAGCATCTTGCGCCGGTAAGCATATTCGTACATGGCTCCCTCTGTCATGAAGATGGTGTAGTCGTCGCCCTGACCGAAGATGAAGGTGGCGAGGATGATGTTCACGATGTTGAACTGCATGTGGAAGATGGCCATCAGTCCCAATATCCACAACCAGCTGATAGCCATCGGGATGAACGAGAGGACTGCTAACTCGATACTTCCCATAGACAACCAGAGGAAGAAGAACACGATGAATCCGCAGGCAAATCCGATGTAGTTGAAATCGTCTGACAGATGGTTGGCAATGGCGCTGTTCATGCTCTTCACATCAAAACTGAAGCAATGTTGTGTTTGCAGACAATCCTCCACCTTCTCTACATCCTTTTCTTTGGCAGAGAGGATGTTGATGACGTGGTATTTGCCGTTGAGACTGTCGGTACTGATGTTGGAGGCAAATGCGGATTGCAGCAGAGGTTTGAAATGCTGAATGTCCTGCGGCTGGTAATCCTGGTGGAGAATGCGCTCGAAATCTGCGAAACAACCATCGGCAAATCCTTCTTCTGCCATATAAGGTTTGATGCCGGAAGTGAGGAGATGCTGGTGTTTATCGAGGAATTTCTGCCAGAGTTGCAGGCGCCGTGCCTGTTCTTTCTTCGATGTGATAAACTGGTTGCAGGAGGAGTAGTCCTGTATAGTCTTCTGGTCGGAAAGTTCCTGCAGAGTTCCCTGCAAGGAGAGGCTTTTGGCGAGTGCTCCGTCCAAAGTGGAGTCGGAAGACAGGGCATAGACTTTCTGGATTCCGTCTTCCTGTTTCATCATTTTGGCGAAATATTCCATGTCTGCCTTCTGATCCGGGGTCATATAATTAATGTGTGCCATGTTGGTGTCAAACTCCGTCTGCAGACTGAAATATCCGAAGATGATGGTCAGGATGAGCACAATGGTAACGAAGATCGGTTTCTTTTCGAGCGAGATGTTGCTCCACTTGTCAAGGAATGTATGCTTTGCCTCTCCTGTTGTCTTAGAAAGATGGGGAAGATAGATGAGCACGAATACGATGGTGCCGACGAGCAGGAGAGAACTGAACAGTCCCAGGTCTCTTAAGGCCACGGATTTTAGTGGAACTAATGCCAGGAAAGCACCTACCGTAGTCACGTTGCCCACCAGGAGGGGCATGACGATTTCTTTCAGCGCCTTCCGCTTGTCGGGTGTATGAGCAAGGTGGGCGATGAAATGAAGAGGGTAGTTGACTGCAATACCCAAGATGATAGATGAAATGCCGATGACGATGACCGAAACCTGATTGTGGAAGAGAGCTAACCCGCCGATGGCAAAGAGCCAGCCCCATCCGATGGAAAGGGCTATGAGCAAAAGGTTTCTCCTGCTTCTGAAGGAGAAGAAGAGCAGGGCAAGAATCAGTACAACGGCAATACTTACAGAAAGAATGCTGTCGGTTTTGATCTGATGGGCATTGGTGACGGCAATAACGGGTCCGCCTATGATGTGGATTTCTATATTCGGCTGCGACTGGCTGGCTTCCCGGGCACAGTCTTTTAGCATTTGGGTAAGGCGGGCATTATTCTCTGTCTCACTTGCCCCGAAGGGAGAATCCATCATCACGATGGCCTTCTTCATGTCGGGAGAGAAGATATAGCCATCGTACATTTCATATTTCAGACTGGATTCGGAATGCTGCAATTTCTGCAGGATGGGAGTGAAGAGGTTCAGCGGGTCGCGCTGAATGTTGTCAGACAGAATGCCGCCGGTAGGGAAGAGGAGCATTTGTTTGTCTGCTTTCAGCTGGTGGGGAATGTAATCGGGCTGACTGAGCAGACTGTCCATTCTCCGATAGTCTGCATCTGTCAGGAAATAAGGAATGTTCTGATAGACGAAATCTGTTATCTGATTCATCTTTTCCAAATCCACTTGCGCCATCAGGTTTCTGATGACGTGGGCAGAGTCTGCTTTCTCCACATTCTCTACGAAAGCGTCTATGGTATGGGTCAGTATTTCCGGATCATCAGATTGCGCAGCATTCCTGTATTGGAAGATGGCGAAAATCTTGCTGGCTCCCGAAATGTTCTGATAGACCTTCATGGCATTCTGGTGCTCGCTGTCTATCGGAAGAAAGTCGGCAATATCTTCCTTGTAGTTCAGTCTGGTAACTGCCAGGAGGAGTATGAGCGTGATAGCTACGGATGAGCAGATGCCACTCAGCCGATGCGTCTTGAGATAATCGTATATTTTCAGAATCAGTTCTGTCATTTTCTTATTTCTTATTTTTTCTGCTTCTTACTTATTTTTTTTCCTACTTCTGCTTACTTGTTGTTTACAGGGTTGGCGTAAATGCCTAAATAAATATCTTTCAGCATTTCGATGTCGCAAGTATCATAATGTTCCAATTCTCTGACGTGTGCCAAGAATTCTTCTTTCTGTTGCGGGGTATAGAAATCCTGGTATTTTCTGGTGCCATACCGCAGGTCGTAAGCGATGTAATTGTTGGGATACAGGCGATAGGCCTTGTTGATGCGCTCGTCCAGCAGACGGGCTACTGCCTTGTGATATTCGTTGCTCGTAAGCTGTTCCAGTTTCATCAGTTCCATGCGGGAAATCGGTTCGCAGATTTCTATGTGCACCCTGCCTTTGGGTTGGGAGATTCCCGTCAGAATACTGTTCAGATCTTCGCCCGGTTTTTTGGTGTATTTGGCAAACTGGCTTTCGTAGAGTTCGAGCGTTTTCAGAATATCGCATGATTCCCATTCGTAGGAAACGGCTACAGGTACGATGTGCAACTGGTCTATAGCCTTGATTTTATCATCCGGGCAAGACATGCAGAACATCTTGATGATGCCCTGGTCTGTCGTGTCGTTTCCATCCTTGGTCCTGCCGTTGCGCTGGGCAATCCAGATGGACTGTCCTTTCTCCTGAATCACGAAACGGATGTAATCGGACAGGTGTCTGGAACTGCGATAGAATTCCTTCAGACTTCCGCCCGGGCGTTCTACCTTAAACATCTTGTTGCATTTGCCAATATCGATAATCAACTGGTTGGACATCAGATTGGCACCAAAGGTAATCTCTGTGGTGTCGAAGCCGTGATTGAGCAGGAAATATTGGAGAAGACTGGAGTCTAACATGATGTCACGGTGGTTGGAAACATAGAGATAATGCCCTTCAGGACTCAGCTTATCGAGTCCTGAGCAGGAAAATTCCGTGATGCTGTTTTCTATCACCTGCTGGTTGACTTTACTCATCGTGTCCTGTTGAAATTCCCTAACCGTCTGGTAGTTGGTTATGCGTTGACGGATTTCCTTGACCGATTCTTCCGGATAGACGTATGCAGAAAGAATCGGAAATGATGAACTGTGGGCGATGCGCTGCATGGCCTCAAGAAATTCATCGGGATTGTATGGGCGAATATCGTCAAAATCTGTTATGTTCATATTGGAATCTTTTTTGTTCTTTCATTCTTGGAATCCTTGATTTTTTCATTCTTGGAATCCTTGAATCAGGAAAAGTCTAATGCTGTAATTATTGGGTCTGAAGTTTTCTGATCCAAACTAAAAACTCTTTCTTCCATTGCCGACATTCGGGCGAACCCTTTGTGTCGGAGGCTCCAAATCCATGTCCTCCCGTCTTGTATTGGATGTATTGATGGGGAATGTGATGGATAGTCAGGGCGGAATCGAGCAATTCTGAGTTCTGGTATTTTACGATAGGATCATCCTTGCAGTTTACCAGAAACACGGGTGGACAACTGGCTGAAATATGGCGCTCAACAGACAGGGAGTCTCGAAGCAGTCTGCTGTTTTTGCGGTTGTCGCCCAACAAGGCTCTGCGCGACCGCTTGTGAACGTATTTTCCGTTCATGGTAACGACCGGATAGATGGGGGCTACAAATGTCAGGGGGAGTTGACGCAGGGTAACTCCCGACAGTACAAGATGACCGCCTGCAGAAAAGCCCATCGCTCCAATGCTGTCGGAGCAGACTCCGTATTCCCTTGCGTGTTCCTTAATATATAAGGTGGCTTGGGTCAGGTCGTCCAAAGCATCAGGGTATCGGACTCCTCTGAACAGATGGCGGTAATGCAGGAAGAAGGCCATGAATCCGGCAGTACGGTAATGGAGCACGAATGCAGAGATTCCGTTGTTCTGCAACCATTTGCCCACTTCGTGTCCTTCGCCATTCATATCGTGCCAGAGGTAACTTCCTCCAGGACATACGATGACAGCCATCTTGCTGCCACCTTTTGCCAGATATGCAGTCATTTCCACATTCTTTCTGCATGCTGTGCCTTGCCAGATGTTGACTTTCTCCTGTGCCTTCAGTATCTGGAGACATAGGAGGACGAACCCTATTATGATCATCAGTCTTTGCTTCATCGGTTTAATTCTCATTTTTTCCGATTTCATTTATTTTATGGAGTATGGAATTTCTTCCTAAAATAGCCTCGGCGGTATTGATTGCTGTCAGGGGAACGCCACAGAAACCATGAAGGTTGTTGTTCTGACCTGTCAGCAACAGGTTATCCACCTTGGTAACCACGGGGACCTGCGATAATGCGATGTTTTTATAGTCCTTGCTGAATCCGCTCAGCGCTCCGTCTTTCACTCCATAAAAGTCGCGAATGGTCAATGGAGAAGCCGTGATGATTCTGTCGATACATGCTCCGAACCCCGGGTGAATTTCCTCGATATGAGAGAGGAGTTGTTGTGCTTTCTGGGCTTTCCAAGTTTCGTATTCCTCGCCCCGATGCCCCACGGTGGTCTGTTCCCACTTCTTTACTTCATCATAGAGCATAGGTGCGGTGATGAGGACTTTCGAACTGTATTTGCCCTGGTTCTCGTCTGGCGGAGTCATCAAAAGGAAGCCTAAAGGCCAGGTGTCGTGCTGCTCGCCGAATTTCCATATTTCATCGTATCGGGTCATGTAATATTCCGAATGATTGATGTATGGGAAGCAGTCGGGCTTCAGTTTGATATAGACGGAAAACGCTGAATAGGAATTTGGAATCTGATTCAGGCGCTCTCTATAAGCCTTGGGGAAAGCTTTTTCGGGCATCCGTTTCAAGAGGGTGCAAGGGTGAATGGCTGAGATGAAGTAGTCGCCCTGAAAGATTTCTCCCTGCCGGGTTCTTACGTACTCCACATGACGGTTGTTGACTTCCACCCATTCTACTTCTGTATGGGTGAGCACCTTTCCTCCAGCCTGTTCGATTACAGAAACAAGCAGTTGGGCAAAATGTTGACTTCCTCCCACAAACCGGCTGGTACCTTGGATGTAGAGAGTGGAGATGATGGCGTGGACAAAGGCTGGAGTCTCGTCCTGTCGGCCTCCATAAAGCGGATTCATGTAGGAAACGATGCTCCGGAGCTTGGGATTCTGGATGTATTTTGCAACAAAAGCATCTGCTGCCATCAGAAACTCATCAGTATGAACCTGAAGAAAATCGGTCGTAGGACGGAGATGAAACAGGTCGATGGAGTCGCTAATGGCAAATATGGCCTCCACATAGCGTTGCAGATTTTCCCGTTCTTCCGGGAAATAAGCAGATAATGAGTTGATGAAACCTTCTTTTCCTTTCTGGAGCTGATAGGTCTGCTGGTCTTCTGCAAAGTAAAGGCAGTCTGTACAGTCTGCATCTACATCTTTGATTTTCACCTGGTCCAGGATGCCCAAGTATTCGCAGATACGGTAGATGTTTCCGCCAGGTTGCATTCCGCCTATGACGTGCATTCCTGTATCAAAGGATTCACCGAAGCGATGGAAACTCTGGAGCCCACCACCAGCCGTAGCGTTCTTTTCGAGCACAGTAACCCGTAAGCCTTCCTTGGCAAGGATGGCTCCAGTAAACAGTCCTCCCAAACCTCCTCCTATGATGATAGCCGTCTTCATTCGTTACATTTTTTTATCTGTTCGTAAATGGTCCTGGCAGTCAGAAACTCCGAGCAAGTTACGATGGTTCCTACCAGGACTCCCAACATTCCGTGGGAGTTGATGTTTTGTCCTGTCTGAAATACATTAGGCACTTTGGTGCGTTGGGGCACCCTGTATGCAGCTCCCTTCGTGATGTCTTTGGCAATACCATACATGGCTCCGTCCTCTGTTCCCGTATAGTCGAGATAGGTAAGTGGGGTGGCAGTATAGTATTCCGCAATATGATCTCTGAGTCCAGGGAAATGAGTCTCCACAACGTCCAGCAGTTTTTCTGCTTTCTGGCGCTTGAAAGTTTCATATTCCTCTCCTCTCTTTCCTACGGAAGAACCTTTCCAGCGGGCCACTTCTTCCATCTTCATATAGGAGAGAATAACTCCTGATGAAGCGTAGGTTGTTGGTGTGGAGTCTGCACAGAAATGCATGTACAGAAATCCCTTGGGCCAGGATGCTTCCGAGTAATTTTCACAATTCCATGGCGTATTGCCTTGATAACCATAGTAATTGTAGTTGAGGTAGGGCACTTCATTCTCCTTGAACCGCAGGAAAATTGAGAAGCAGCCTACTGTTTGTGGAATGCTGTTGATGCGGTTTCTGTAGGCAGGCCGTATCAGTTTGGTGTCGAGCATTTCTAAGGTGCGTTTGGGGTGCGCATCTGAAATCACGTAGTCGCAAGGGAAGAATACGGTTTTCTTTTCCTTTTTGTTCCAGACCTCTATTCCCGTTGCCTGTTTATCGTCGCAGACGATGTGTCTTGCCTGATGGAGAGTAAGTATTTCTCCTCCGTATCTCTGGAGCGTATTGGCAAGTGCTTGGGCAACAGAATCGCTTCCTCCCTTTATGCGGTAAGCACTCTGGTTGTAGAAATCCATGATGAAGGCATGGGTAGAGAAGGGAGTCTTGTCTTTCTCTGCTGCGTAGAGGGGGAGATTGCCCACCAGTACTTTCGCCAGGGTAGGGTCGGTAATCAGTTCGTCAATTACCTCGTTGATGGAGCGCAGCTGGTATTCTGTGTTGATGACGGAATCTGATTCTGCATCTTTCAGAGCGTGCAGGGAAGAAGCCTGGGCGATTTTTTCCACCAGATTGTAATATCTGATGAGATTCTCATGCTGGTCTGGAAAGTATTCTGTCATCTGCTGGATGAAATTCTCTCTGCCATTGGCAAACTTGTATTTTTTGCCAGCCAAGGCTACCACATCATAACCGGAAGGATCCAGTTGGGAAAGTTGCACATCCCTGTCTATTTCCAGATAGCGCATCAGTTTGGACAGAGTCTGACCTTCTGCAGCACTTCCGATAAAGTGCATTCCGGTTTCAAACTTTGCCCCATGGCGATAGAAGCATTGCAAGCAACCGCCTATTTGCTGCGACTGCTCCAACAGCGTAACGTGATAACCATTCTTGGCTAAAATCACGCCACATGACAGACCTCCCAGTCCACTTCCTATAATGATAACTCTTTTCAATTCAGACTCTTTTTTCTATTTCGTTTGCGATTTCTTCGTATCTCTCCTTATATTGTTTGCGCAATGTGGAGGCTTGTTTTCTCAATTCTCCCATGGCTTGCAATTCCTTCCTGCTTATCGGATTTCCCACTTCGATATAGAAGATACCCTTGCGCAGATGGTAGGTTTTCTTAGGGAGAATTTTGCCTGGTCCATAAAGGTACATAGGCAATATTTCCAATCCGAGTTCCTGCGACAGATAGAATGCTCCCTGATGGAATCTGCCTATACGACAGTCCTTGGAACGGGTTCCTTCGGGGTAAACGGCAATACTGTAACCCCGATCTGTCAGCGAACGGAGTTGCGGCATCAGCGGTTCCAGACCCTCTATTACGGGAAGATATTCTGCATGACGAATCAGGAAGCCATAAGTAGGATTGTTCCAAACCCATTGGTTTGTCAGAAACACAATCTTGGGTGTAAAGACCAGTTGGCACATCAGATCCAAATGCGACTGGTGGTTGCAGATGATGATGCGGGGCTTATCAAAATCGAATCTTACCGGTTCTTTTCCCTTGATGATCATTCCGCCTACTTTTCTGATAAATTTAGTGCCGGGGATGCCGTGATGAATCATCACAAATCTGGTTGCATGATAGATCAGTTCATGGAGCCGAACCTGTTTCTTTTCAGTCATCCTTCCGATTTTGATGTAGAACCAGGCTAAGGGCGTGATGATGACCATCATAAAGAAGAGGAAGAACAACAGGGAATAAACCGTTCTCAGAAATGTTGCCATCTTGCGGTAAAGACGGCAAGGCAGACCATAGATAATTGCCAACACACACAATAGGGTGTTGAGGAGGCTGATGCGAGCGAAATCCATGCCTGGTCGGAAATGGCTTATCCGTTCTTCGCGTGGCGGATAATATACCTGGATAGGGATGGAAACAATCTCCGTTCCGTGCCAGGAGGCGAAAACCAAGAGTTCCAATTCAGCTTCGTATCTGTTGGTGAGCAGGGATAAGCCGTGGAGTTTGTGCAGAGGGTAGAGGCGATAACCGGTCTGGGTATCTTCCAATCGTTTGCCTGTTTGTACGAAGAACCAGAAGTTGGAGAATTGATTGGCAAAATCACTTCCCTTGGAACGTTCAACACCTTGGAGTGGTCTTGCTCCAATGATGAGAGCTCCCGGATGTTCCTGATTGGCTTTCAGAAAGAGCGGAATATCTTCAGGCTTATGCTGACCATCCGCATCTAATGTAATGGCGTAGGCAAATCCCATGGACAAGGCTTTTCTGAAACCTTGCTGGAGAGCGTAGCCCTTACCTCGGTTTTGAGAATAAGCGACAACAGTAATGTTGTCAATCTCCCCAATGATCTGAGCAGTACTGTCTGTACAGCCATCATTGACGACAATGACATCATCACAAAAGCAGAGCGTCTCCTTCACTACTTCCCCAATGGTTTTCTCATTATTGAAAGTAGGGATGATTACGCAGATTCCTCTTGCTCTTAAAAGTCTTTTCTCATTTCTCATTTGTCATTTCTCATTTTTTTCGTCTTTGTCATTTTTTCTGCACGTGAAAGAGATTTTAGCTTTTGTCTCTTCATCGGAAGCAACGATGATTTGTGCCTTAACCTCTTGGGAATCTTCTGAAGTTTCAATTTTCTTGAAGGTATAAGAGATTTCCTTTTCTTTAAGAGGAGAAATAACAGAGAGGAATTTCACGTTTTTGACGTGGGTAATCTCCAAAGATTCCTGGAGAAGTTCAGCTAACAATTCCTTTCCGATTTGTAGAATGCAGACTCCCGGCGTAACAGGTTCGCCAGGGAAATCAGCCTGATAGCTGAAATGCTCTGGGTTTAGGCTAAGACTAAAGGAAATATTGCTTCTGCTCGAAAGAACTTCTTGGCATTTCTGCTGTAAGCCTGCTGCTTCTTTCTGCTGTAAGTTTCCCTGTTTGTCTGCTTCGACAATTGTATAAAGATGATTTTTCAGTTGCATCGTCCTGTTTATTTTTGTTTTTTATCCACTTTTTCCTCCAATTCCTCTTTTTCCTCCATTCTTTCTTTATCCTCCATATTCTCTTTTTCTTCCATCGTTTCTTTCAGTTCCGTGAATTGATAATGGATTTTGTATTTTTTATTATCGTATATGGAAATGCCATTTTGAAGGTTTTTGATAACCTGGGAGAGATCTTGCTTGAGCAGGCGTTTGATGTACCATTTGTCAAGCAACTGGATGACATTTTCCAGTTTCACTTTTCCTGTGACCGGCTGGTAGGTAAAGTCGAGAACAGAGATTCCAAATTCATTGAAAATGCTTCCCTTGTAGCCGTCCTTATCTCTTATCAGCATGCAAATTCCGCTCAGATAACCTTTCTTCATCTCAATCGACGCATTATATTTCATCTTGCTCCCGATACTGTCGGGTAAAGGATGCTGGTCTGCGATGTCTTGGGCTGAAATGGGTAGGAGGGGAAATAGGGAAAAGAGTCCACAAAGACTAATTGACTTGAAAAACTTTCGTATTGATGGCAGCATTGGTCTTGATATTTTTCAGTTCAATAATCGTTCTGTCTCCCTTTTTCTCTATGAGTTCCACCCGGGTAACCACAGATCTTGTTTTATGAAAGTGGAGTATGATCTTCTGAAACAGCATTTTCATCTGTTTCTGTTGAGGATAGAGCGTGGCGATGTATTCAGAAGAAGAACCGGTAAGTGAGACTTTGAAATCCCTCTTGTCGTTGAGGCAATTTCCCACAACGCTATTCATCATGATGCGGGCTATTTCCTTGAACATCTTGCTTTGGTTCACGTTAATCACATTGCTCCGCTTATTTTGCCGGATGAGAACTTTGGATCCGTTGATTACAAATGTATAAGCATAAGGAGAGGTGTATTCCCATCTGAGTCTGTTGCCCTGCTGGTAATACATCTTGCCCCGCGAAACCATTTTCTCATTGAGCATTCTGAGATGCTTGGTCTGTACGAAATCGCATTGCATCGACTTCATGCGGGAGGCAACAGCGCCTATCTGTTGCCTGACTTGTGCCTCGTTCACCTTCTGCTGGGCAGAGATGGAAGAAAGGCATAAGCTGATAAACATGATTAAAAACAATAACTTTTTCATCTTGATTATCTATTATTCGTTTAATCTATTTTGCGATGAACCCATACTAATGAGGCATCATTTTGCGATGAGGCAACAACCTATCATGATGAACCCAATACCTAACCATTTCCAGACCGATACTTGTTCATGAAAGAACAGGATGGCTGCTAACATTCCGAAGATGTATGTGATGCTCACCATCGGGTAAGCAACGCTGAGCGGGAAATGTTTTACAATATACATCCATAGGAGAGAGGCTGCGCCGAAGAAAAGTCCACAGCAGGCAAACTGCCAGTTGAACAGGAGACTTAGCCAGAAATCTCTTGTCCAACCGAAGGGATGCATTTTCTGTAGGGCAAACTTCAGACATACCTGTCCTGCCGCTAAAAGCATGCTCTGCGTGATAGCTAAAAATATTACTCGCCACATGATAATACCATCGCTATAGAATGGATGGAAGGCAAGGCTTTTTCTCCACTCTGTGTTCTTAACTGGTTTAATAGCGGGGTGCTTTCATCATGGCAGCCCACCAAAACCGTTTTTGCTTTTCCACTTGCTAATAGCATTTTCGCATCACGGATGGCCCAGTCAAGAGAATCTTCGCCCTGCGTATAGGTGATGTTGTAACCATGACAATGGGTCTTGATTGCAATATTGCTGCCTATGGTGTTGTGGGTACTCTGCATGAAATAAGTAGGTTTGAGCATTTCTTCCCCTTCTTCTTTCAGTTGGACAAGCAATTTCTCACTATTTTCCAAACATCCATAAGTAGTGCCCGTGATGATGGCATCCGGGGTGGCTATTCCTGCTTTTTCCAAAGCCTCTAAAGAGGAGAGTAATGAACTTTTCATGATCTTGCCCATTCTCCTGGCTTCTAATGGCTTTACATATTTGCGGATGTCGGACAAATCCTCTTCTGAGTTAATCTCTACAGTTGAAAGAATACGGATGTTGCTGGCAGTCTGTATTGCTTCCCCTTCAGTCTGTGTTGCTTCCTCTTCTGTCGGATGAGTAGAAAAAATGAGCGAACTGTCATTTCCGCCAAATCCAAAGGAATTGCAGAGAACATTTTCCAGCCTTACGTTTTCGATGCCTGTGCAAGGAATAATACCGTTTTCCATCTGTTTTTCCCAACCGAGATTGGCTGGGATGAAATGATGCTGCATGGCAAGCAGACAGATGATCGCCTCTATGCTTCCCGAGGCGCTGGTAGTATGTCCGGTAAATGATTTTGTACTTGAAATCCAAGGCATCTTTTTGCCAAATAACCGTTTGAGAGATTCGGATTCGCTCTGGTCATTATTGGGAGTTCCTGTACCATGTGCATTTACATATTGGATGTCCTCCGGTTCTATGTGTGCCATATTCAAGGCTTCTTTCATCGCCAAGAAAGCTCCTTCTCCATTCTCTGACGAAGCGGTCTGGTGGTATGCATCGCAGGCATTGCCATAACCGGTAAGGTAAGCATGGGGTGTTTTCCCCTGATGGCGGGCTGCAGATTCTGATTCCAAGACTACGAATGCAGCGCCTTCTCCCAAGTTCAATCCTGCGCGGGTTGCATCAAACGGGCGGCAGCGCTTCTTGTCGAGAATCATCAGGGAATTGAAACCGTTGAGATGGAAGCGGGAAAGAGCTTCTGAACCTCCGGCAACAACGATGTCTGCTTCACCGGCTTCTAATAGTTTGGCTCCCAGCATGATGGCATTGGCGGCAGAAGAACAGGCTGTAGAGATGGTGGTCAATTCATCAAATCCACTTTGTCCTGTTGCCGATTCATTTCTGAAATAATCAGCAATCTTCTGTGTGCAGTTGCCTCCATCGTGGTGGTTGAGAAAAGCCAGTTCTTCCACCTTTGTTTCCTGCTGTGACTGAAATTGCTCGTAGAGAGGGTTGAAACTCTGTTCGGTAAGGTCCATTCCGCCAACCGTCGTTCCCGAAACGAGGACGATCTTCTTGTTGGAAGCAGAGACAGCAGAAAGGTCGATTCCAGCATCCTCCAGGGCTTGCCGGATGGCAAGGATTCCCATGAGTTCTGTGCGGCTCATCAGTTGTTTTTCTGGAATGCCGAGCCGTTTTTTCATTTGCTCATTAGACAAAGCGACCTCTCCTACAGGCAGTTCGTGATGAACCGACTGTAGAAATTGCATCTCTTTGATTCCCGACTTATGGGCGAGCAGAGACTGCAACACTTCCTCTTTATTGGTGCCGATGGCAGAAATAATGCCTTCGCCTGTGATAGCAATATTCATTTCTTTCTGTTCTTGCTCACATAGTCTGCAATCGTGGCAATACTTTTGAAAATAGCCTTACCTTCAGCAGGGTTAGCCAACTTGATTCCATATTTTTTATCCAGCAAGACGATGAGTTCCAGCGCATCAATCGAGTCCAGTCCCAGTCCGTCTCCAAAGAGCGCATCGTTCTCATCAATATCTTCAGGAGTCATTTCCTCGAGGTTTAATGCCTCTATGATTTCCTCCTTGAGTTCTTTAATCAATTCTTCCATACGATTTTATTTATATGATTTTAATATTTTATTTCTCATTTGTAATTTCTCATTTTCTTGATCTTCAGATCCGCTTCGAAATGCCTTTCGTCTTCATAATCAATCCAACCTGTCAGGAAACTCTTGCTTTGAGCGTCCCGACAGGAAGCCTGCAGGATTTCCTCCATCATCCTTTCGTCTTTATCGGGCAGGATGAAGAAGGAGGTTTCACCATGAAAATGATTCCTGATGGCAATCTCGCCCGTTACGATGTTTGGCAATGTATAGACGAAGATGGATGGACTTGGGAAATAATTGTTTTTATCGTTTATTGATTCCTTATAGTTCCTGTCAGAGGCGATGGAAGAGGAATGATTGAAAAAGATGATTGCCCTTTCCTTGTCCGTTTCTCCCTTTTCTGCATTCAACAAGATTTCTGAGGCCACAAACCCCAGGCGGCTGAGCCCATCCATTTTGTAGAATTTCGGATAATTGCCTATCATCTGCCTGTAGAGAGATGTTAGGAGAGAGTGATGTCCGGCTCCTTCCTGTTCCTCCAGTTTCTCATTCGCATTTTGATTTCCTTCCCAAAGCTTCTGATGGTCTAATACGACCTCTTCGGGCGTAATCCTTATCGTGTGAGAGGTCGTGAATTCACGATTCTGTTGTTCAATTTGCGATAAAGCGATATTCTCTCTTTCTGGGTTTTTGGCTGCCCATATTGTAGCATTACAACCTCCGAATCCAGACAACATCTTGATGAAGCCTTTCTTGTCTGTCGGTCGGTTTTCAGCACAGATATTCATTTTCCCGGAAACTCCCAGTTCAGAAAAACCTCTGGTTCCCAAAATCGTATCATCATCAATCGCTTTCATGCTGATGATGGTTTCGAGAATGCCGGCAGCTCCCATCGTATGCCCCCAGAAACTTTTGTAGGCATTGGCGGGCAGATCTGACAGTCCTGCTCTTCCGATGGCAACAGATTCCATCTGGTCATTGAAAAGCGTGGCTGTACCATGAGCATTGATGAAAGCCAGATGCTCTTTCATGTCTATCTGTTTGCAAGTGGATGAAATCTCTTTCGTGAAGGATTCCAAAGTTCTTTGGAGAGACAGATATAGACCATCTGCAGTCTTGGAGGGGGTGCTGATATGGAAAGCGTCATTTCTGATGAAACCATCCCCCATTCGCCAGGAATTTCCCTGGATAGGATTTTTGCTCAGAATAAGGGTAGCGGCAGCTTCGCCTAAATTGAGTCCCATCCGTTCCATGTCAAATGGGCGACAAGGTTCAGGGGAAAGCGCTTTCAAGGATTGAAAACCGGACAAGATGAATTGCCGGGGCGTGTCGCAACCACATACGATGGCAGAATCATACAGGCCAGAATCTATCAGTCTGTTGCCCAAAATCAAGGCAGATAGTCCGGAAATACAAGCATTACAAACGACAATAGGTTTGGCGTCTATTCCCAACTGGCTGGCTATTCTTTGCGCAGAATCTGCCAAGGAAATATTTTCCTCAATATTTCCTTTCGTAGAACTGAGAATAAAAGCTGTGCGCTTTCCTTTCAGTTCCAGTTGCGCATTAGCAATGGCTTTTTGTGCAGATCTTAGGGCCAAAGTCTCAAAGTCTTCGAATAGCAGAGAGGCGTAGAATTCTTCTGGAATATTGCATGTTCCAGGCTCATAAGCACGGATGCCCGACCTGCCAGCTTTTACTGACAGGTAATTTTCCTCGGATGTTTCCCCTAATGGAGAAATAATATTATCTGCTATAATGTAAGCCATGATTCAACCTCATTTGTCATTTCTCATTTCTCATTTGTCATTTCTCATTTGCCAATTGTTTCTTTTTCCATTCTTGATAGAAAGGCGGATTATCCCAGACGAGCTGGTAATTCAAATCCATGAAAACCTGTACGGAATGACCTGTTGCGATAAGAGAATTGTCTTCCTGATCGTGGATTTCGTAATCGAACACAATCTTTGCCGCTTCAGTAGGGCGATAGATGATGTCGATGCGTGGACGCATTCCATATCTGATAGGCTTCTTATAGTGAAAACTGAGTTCTACGATAGGAGCAAAATAGCCATGATCGAAGAAAGTCATGTATTCCAGCCCGTATTTCTTGCCGAAAGCCTCGCGGGCATCCTCGAAATAGAGCGGGTAGGAACCATGCCAAACTACGTTCATCGAATCGACTTCGCTGAAACGTATTTCAAATTCTTTGGATTCTTTCAGTTCTTTCATCTTTCTTTCTTTTTACTCTTTAACGGCAATTTTCATTTCAGTCGTTACGTAAACCTGATTTCTCCAGGAAACGGTTGCCTCTGCTAAGGTCATTCCGAAGACTTCTTCTTTCACTTCTACACGGGTGGTGAGGATTTCCCCCACAGGTGGAAGCTGTAGAATGTCCATATTGCGTATGGCCCCGATAAAACCAATCTGGATTCCTTTCTTATGAATATAGTTGTAATATCCAATCCGTGCTGCACAAGTCTGTGCAATATTCTCTATCAGGCCAGATGCAGAAAGGTGTCCATTCTCAACAAAGATATCGTCGTTCCTGATTTCTGTCTCTGCAAGTGTGACGGTTTTATCGCAATAGACGAGCCGGTCTATCATGACAAACGGCTCTTGTTGAGGCAGAAGCTCGTGTATATCTATTTGGCTGAGTTCCAATCCTTCCGGATTATCTATATCTGAATTCATGTCTTTATCTTGATTACATCATGCAATGGATGGTTCTGCATTCTTATCTGCCCAGAAATCGTAAAAGTTGTACCATTGGTCTGGATATTGTCGTACAAGACGTTCCAGCTCTTCTGCATATTTCTTGGCAAGTTGCTCCATCTTTTGTTTCCGGGACGCTTGCTTGTCATAGGCGAGGGGAACCACAAAGATCTTGTACTTCTTTCTGGAAATGCGAATCACGTTGATGGCTAAAACTTCCAGGTTGCGCATCGTAGCAACTGCGAATGGACCTGATGGGAAATGAGCCGTCTTGCCTAAAAACTCTGTTGGAATGGTTTTCGAGGAACCCATCACCCGGTCGGCAGGCATACTGACAATCTCATGGTTGACCAGAGCCTCGTTGATTTTGAACAGATGGCTCATGTCCTCTTTTACAGGAATCATCGTGATATTGTGCTCAGAAAATTGTTTCTGTCTTCCTTCCATAATCCTGTCTTTTTCGCCACCATATACAAGTGCGTTGTAGCGTTTTCCAGGCGGAGTCAGAGAATAGCCAGCCACCTCATAACAGCCGATGTGTGAACTGAACATCAGGAAACCATCGTCTTGGCGAGCCAGCTCTCTCAGATATTCGGCACCCTCCTGCTCAATATCAAACCTTTTGCCGGCAAACATGGCAAACCGGTCTATCACAACCGTGGCAAACAGGCAATGGTTGAGGTAAGTGTGCCATGCAGAGCTCCATCTGCCCCAACCGATACGGTTTCGGAAAAACCGGTAAGCATGGCTGCGGCTGTGGTTGGTATTTAGCAGTAAACAGACGGGCATGATCATCGTCCATGCGAAAACATAGATGAAACGCTCGTCCACGAACCTGAGCATGTTGATGAGTTGGCGATGCATCCAGGCATTACCGAAAGTCGTATTCTTCTTCACATCAAATGATCCTTGTTTATCACTTCCCCTTTTATCCCACTTTACTCTCGATATAATCACAGAACTGGGTGAGGGTAGTAACCCCTTGCATTTCTTCCGGTTTGATCTTGAATCCGAAGTTCTTCTCCACGATTACCACAATATCTACGAAGTCAAGGCTGTCTATGCCTAAGTCATCCTTCAATTTAGCTTCAGGAGCAATTTTTTCTTCATCAATCTCCAAATCCTCAATGAGGAAGTTTCTTACTTTTTC
>ENA-UERK01001215-UERK01001215.1-human-gut-metagenome-genome-assembly--contig:-NODE-1215-length-19497-cov-22.412564_pt1 | contig 19497 bp, 16 predicted proteins | sample MGYA00242957_ERZ507957 | MGnify/ENA primary metagenome ERZ507957 (study PRJEB26167, sample SAMN06115538) | human gut metagenome | host: Homo sapiens | place: China:Heilongjiang | collected 2015-11-06... | reverse complement strand
GTGTATATTACGGTTTCAGTCCATCGGGCAAATACGTAACGTTCTCTACCAATATCATCATTCCTGCCTTCCATGCCAACGCCGACAAGCGACTGGAAGTATATGATTCGAAGAGCGATGTATATGTAGCCGATTTAGACAACAACCGCATCATCTCCTCGCCACTTACCTCCGACAGTACACATCTGGAGACATTTCCTACTTTCTCACCGGACGGGAAATACGTTTATTACTGCGCAGCCGACAGGAAAGGGTTGAATACGAAGAACCTCAAGGGACTAAAATATTCCCTGGTACGCATTCCTTTCGATGAAGAAAACGGCAGGTTTGGCGAAAAGGTAGATACCCTCTATACAGCCCGTTCCGTTTGTCATCCTAAGATAAGTCCTGACGGCAGATACTGTCTCTTTACGGTAGCCGATTACGGCACCTTCCCTATCTGGCATCCCGAGGCTGACCTCTATTTGATGGACTTACAGACGGGAAAAGTGGATAGCCTCAGCAGGGTAAACAGCGAGAAGAGCGATACCTATCACAGTTGGTCGCATACCGGCAGATGGTTTGTCTTTGCCAGCAAGCGCGATGATGGTCTTTACGGCAAGCCCTACTTCTGCTATGTAGACCGCCAGGGCAAGGCTCACAAGCCTTTTGTTCTTCCACAGAGGGAACCAACCTTCTACGATGATTGCCTGAAGAGTTTCAACATACCGGAGCTGAGCCGCGGCCCCGTTCCATTCGATGCCATCGACATCGAGAATGTAATGAAGCAAGAAGCTGAAAAGTTCAAATAAAAAAACGAACTTTAGAAAGTAATCCCCCACACGCCCTGAAAGGGCAGAAGCTCCAAGCCCAGGGCATCGCCCTGGGTAATTACGGACACAAACCTGTCGCCCTGTAAGGGCAAAAGCTTTAAAACGCCAATATTTTGACGAAGCTTTTGCCCTTACAGGGCGCATTGCATAATCTCTATATTACCCAGGGCGATGCCCTGGGCTAGGAGCTTTTGGGCCTTCAGCCCGTACATAAACCACTTATAAATTCTGTTATCTAACCTTAGTCGGAATTCTCTTATCACTCATGATTTCATTTCCTGCCGCACGGGCATCCAGTTCTACAGGCTTGGATGTGAAATCTGGGGTATTATAGGAATCCAGCAACTCATCGTAGTACTTTTTCGGATTGCGCTGAGGCAAGAGGAACGGCTTGCTAACATTGCCCTTATCATCAATGCAGGCAAGGTAAAGACGGGTATAGAGACCGTCACCACGGCGGGATGTAAAGACAAACCAATGTGAATCCTTGCTCCAGTTGTGCCAGCTGTCCGTATTCTTACTATTGGCTGCAGCCAGAGGCTTAGCCTGACCTGTCTTCAAATCCAGCAACCAGTTATCCGCTTCCTTATGCCAGATAGGGAAACAGCCATAATCGCTCATAGTAAACATGATGTACCTACCATCATACGAAGGACGAGGATGGGTAGCACTCTTGCCCAGTTCACGTGCATTGAAGATGGTATCCACCTTGTTGCCAAACTTACCCGTAGCTGCATCGAAACCTATCTTGCAGATATTATACTTGATATCCTTGTAACCGCTTGGGATTGGCTCTGCCGTAGAAGAACAGAAGTAGAGCGTCTTGCCATCAGGCGAGAATACCGGATAAGTCTCATAATGGTCTTTCGTCATCAGGAGCGAATCCAATATCAACTCATGGGTTGCCGGCTGATAAACGAAGACATCCGATGCTTGGTCGAAAACTTCGATGCGCTCATCCTTCACGGCATGAAAACTCTGATGGGTGGTATTGGTACTATAGGCGCAATACTTGCCCGATGGATGCCAGTAAGGATAAACCATCGAACCCTTCAGTGAATCGTTCTTCGCCTTCAGCCACTCCCGCTTACCGTTCTGCGAAACCAAGGTAGCACCATGGTCACCACGCACATGGAAGGTAAACTGGTCAGGATTAGTCCTATTTGCCGTATGACAGTTGAGACAGGCACCCGGCGCTGCGGTATTCTCAAGGATAGCAGTCTCCTCAAAGTTACTCAAGTTGCGCTGATAGATGCCCAATTTGCCATACACCTCATAGCCAGGAGCAATGCGACGATAGGTCAAGCCCCAGTCGTTCAGCTCGTAGGGGCTTACATAGATATTGAAGTCCTTGTACTTCAATTTTTCGCCATTCTTCTCTACAAACACAGAAACTCTGAGTTTTTCACCCTTGTTCTTTTTCAAGAAATCATGCCATTCATCTACCTCAAACTCCGCATACTTCTTGTCGTAAGAATATAGCCCCTCTATGGTTTTCGGACCTTTCACACATACATACATATCCTCAATATCCTCGTCCGCCATGTTAAAATCGAGCGGTGCGATATTGGCAGGAACTGTAACCCCAACATAATCGGGGAATATCTTAGGGAATTGATTGATTTCCTTGGCATCTTTCCACGCCGGAGGGTAACAACATGCACTAAGCGAAGCCATCACCACTCCAACCAACAGAGAGCACAATAAAGATTTTATCGTTTTCATTTTCTAACCAAATATTATCAACGTGTATTATGCACTAATTATCAGCAAGATTGCCAACTTAACATTTAACACTTAACATTCAACATTAATATATAGTTTTCTTCTCCTCCTTCTTCTTAGAAGCCTCATCAGCCCCCTGCACTACCATATAGTGCCAGGCATTCGATACATACGGCTGCTGATTGAGCTGAGGATCCTTCGGATTGCGAAGATAGATTTGGATGAAGTTGAGCGTATTGTTCACGTTCTGCGCATCAACACTATATGGTATGGTGCGAGGATCGTTGTGCGTCTTCATCCATTGCTCTATCAGTATTTCCTGGAAGGAACGAGGGATATGGTCATAGCCAACGAATCTACCCAATGGATAATACTGCATAAACTTGTTGAAATCACGCTGCAAAAGTACATAACACATCAGATATTCGTAAGCCATCTTATTGCTCTTATCATTCAGGAAGAGCAAGCCCAACATCTGATCCATCTCCCGATCGCTGAAGAGGAAGTCCTGCTTCTTCTCGCGATACTTTCTCAACTTGCCATAAACAGGATGCCGGTTGATAGCCTTCTCATTGCCCAGCAGTGCCATCGTCTGATTCGCCCAGTTGCTATAGAAGAGTGTCTTCTGTAATCGGCGGAGCAGCTTAGCAGCCACCTCGTAATTACCATTGATGATTTCGCACTCAGCAATGCGTCGGGTCAAGCGGGCACTCTTTCGGAAATTCGGTATCGCCTCCTGCGCCTCGAACATATAACGTTCGGCATCATTCACCATGCCCAAACGATAAAAGACCTCAGAGGTAGATACCGGCGAAGTCATGTCTCTGGAAAAAGCAGGGAACAAGCCCTCAGCTCCATTCTGATAGAATTCGAAGAGCCGGTCGGGAAGTTGTCCGGTCTGGCTCAAGGCAAGATTCACACTAGAAACACCCAAAGGACTTGTTGCAGGTTTCTTTTCAGCGTGCTCAATAATATTATTCCACTGTTCTGTACGTATCCAGAAATCATAGTCTATCATCTCGTAAGTCAACTCATCAAATGAAGTTCTGATACCCAAAACAGAGGCAAACAGTACAATAACATACGATGCCACCATAACCCATTTAGACTTCTGCCACTTCTGCAATGCCGAACTATGCGGATGCAGCATACCGAGGAAAGGTATAAAAGCCGCCAATGCCATAACAATATAAATCAGCAGGAATGTTACGCCCGGATAACGGTAATAATTGAGTCCCAAGAATAAACGGGACACCGGATATTGCAAAGTCTGCGTAGAGAGCAAAATCCAGGCTACGGTAAGCACAAGGATGCAGGCAGAATAGCCTATTCCGGAAAGAATACTACCCTTCTGAAGCGCATTCTTCAGCGTATCACCTATCATCAGGACGGCATAAAGGAAAACTACTGGTCCCAGAAACCAATAAACCAATGCCGTGCTCACCAGTTCGAACACCACCTTCACCAACCGGTTGTGGAATCGGTTATGAATCCAGCCCATCAGCAAAGCTCCGAAAAGTGCAACCACAAAAGAGAGCAGCACATTCTGGTCGCCCATAGCACACCACAAGGCGATACTTGGAAGGAAACTCAGGAGATAGCCCGGGAAATCGTGCCTTGCTCCATATTGTTTCATCAGTCCCCATACCACAGCCTGTATGCCTATCAGCAGCAAAGCGATAATGACACCGCCCAAGACAGGCATATAATAGAACTGTACCAGAAACTCACTTATATAGTCAGCCAATCCTCCCGGCAGCACAATGCGCTCCAGGAAATAGTTGGTATCAAAGAGAAACATCTGATACTGTTCCTGAAAGCAGAGTCCGCCAACGTATGGCACTGCCCAGAATATCACAACCGCCACTCCGAAGAGCAGCGACAGCAGCGGTTTCCAAGTTTTTATCATCAAATTCTTCATGATTCTCCAGTCTTTTTTTTATTCGTTTATTCCCTCACTGTCACCTTCGGACGTTCATCCGAAAAGATCTGATTGCGGGTTTCCTTTATATCCAGCTCCACCTTGGTCTTGGTGAAATCCGGTACATTATAGGCATCAAACAGCCCATGATAATATTTCCACGGATTGCGCTGCGGAAGAAGGAACGGTTTGGTTGCCTTACCCTTATCATCAATACTCGAAATGTAGAGACGGGTATAGTTTCCGTTTCCTCGCTTACTGGCGAAGACAAACCAATGCGAGTTGCTGCTCCAGTTGTGATAGCTCTCGCTCATCTTGCTGTTCACCGCAGTCAGCGGATAAGTCTGCCTGGTCTTCAGGTTCATCATCCAGAGATCAGCATCGGGTTGCACGATAGGGAAATTGCTTCTGCTGCACCGTGTATACATCAGCCATTTGCCATCATACGACGGACGAGCCAAGACGTAACTCATATTCGTCTTCGGACCATTCAACAGCGTATCCACCTTTTCTCCAAACTTCCCCGTTTTGGCATCGAAAGGAATACTTACCAGCGAGCACTTCACTTTCAGATACTCAGCCGGCACACGGCAAGCTTTCGAAGTACTATAATATAAGGTATTGCCATCTGCACTGAAAGCTGGGAATATCTCCAGCCAATCGGGAGTCATCAGTTTGGAGTCTGTTACCAGCTGATTGTTACGTGTATCCAGTACCACGATGTTGCTGAAGTCGTGATAAACTTCTATCGGCTTGTAGGTTCCCACGAAGAAACACTGGTGAACGGCATTGGCAGCATAAGCCACATAGTTGCCTTCCGGATGCCAGTAGGCATAGCTTCCGGCAGCCTTGGTAGAATCGGTCTTGGTATCTATCCATTGCTGCTTGCCATCCTTCATAATCAAGGTACCTGCACCCTCGCCACGTATCTGGCAGGTCAGCTGTCGGGCATCCGTACGATTGGCTGTATGGCAATTGAAACATCTGCCCGGCAAGGCGGTTTCTGTCATGATAGCCGTTTCATCAAAGGTATGGATATCGCGCTGGTAGATGCCGATGTCGCCACCCACTTCATAGCCGGGAGCAATACGGCGATAGGTCAAACCGTAATCATCCAACCGATAAGGACTCACCGTCATCTGGAAATCCTGATATTGCTTCCACTTGCCATCCTTACGGGTACTGACGGTAAAAGAGATGCTTCCACCGATGTTCTGCTCAGTAAGCTGATGCCAGTCTTCCACATCGAAGTCTGCCCATTCACCACTGACATGCAGTTCCCCACTCTTGCTTCCTTTTGCCACGACATCCACCACATCTACGGTATCGCCTTTGATATTGAAGTTCATCGGAGCAATATCAGCCGGAATGGTTACCCCGATATAGTCGGGATAGATGCTAGGCTTACGGTTCACCATGGTAGGATTCTCAACCGACGGAGTACAGGCGGTCATCCCCATCCATACGGCGATGAAAGCATAAATTATCTTTTTCATTCTTCGCCTCCTTTCTGTTTACTCATCATTCGTTTTACGTATTCTGCGTATGGCGAACCCGGAACATTACCCTGATTCTGTATGCACTTCACGGCATCCTGATACCCCACAGGCATCTGCATATAGCCACCATATTGCTGTACCCAACTGCCATAACGCATGAATCCCTGGATATCTCCCTTCAAGAGCATCTGCCCCATGAAGTAGTCGAGCGCCATTTTGTTATCCGGATTGTTGATGAAGAGGAGTCCCATCATCTTGTCAATCTCATCATAACTGTAAATCATTTCCGTCTTGAAGCGCATTCTTCTAGCCCTTCCCAAATCAGGATCATGGCTGATAGCCGTATCATTGCCCAGCATCGCCTCCATCTTCACAGCCCAGTCATGATAGAAGAGCGACTGTTTCAAGAGATCGATATTCTTACGGGCAACGGCATACTTGCCATTCACAATCTGACATTCGGTAATGCGCTTCATCAATCTGCCACTCATCTTTCCATTCAGGATGGAAGCCTGCAAATCGCTGGCATAGCGAAGAGAAGAGTTCACGAGACCCAGACGCCAAAAGGCTTCCATCGTAGGATACATCGACATGTTATCACGGGAACGGGGAGCCAGCAAGGCATCTTCCCCACTCTGATAGAAAGAAAACATGCGGTCGGCAAGCTGACGGGTCTGAGCCAGGGCAAGATTCACGCAGTTGCTGGTATAGAACACCTGTACCTGATTTTCCTGCGCATCATTGATGATATCTTCCCACTTCCCATTACGCACCTGTTCATTCAGCTTGAGCAAAGCATAGAGGTCCTTGTCATATCCCCATTTCTGCCCCGGATATTGCATAGGCACGCGATAATAGTTGATACCAGTCATCACAGACATCAATGGATATTGAACCAAAAGGGTACTATAGCAAATCAGCTGGATAGCCAGGAGATAGAGAATAGACAAAGGATAGGATATCGCAACGGAAGGAAGCTTGCCTTTCTTTACTTGTATCAGGAAAAAAGCCACACGGAGGAAGACATAAAGCCAGGTAGCACCGCCTCCAATCAGCCAGAATATGACGGGTATCAGAAGTACATCTGCCCAGGCAATCCTTACTCCCCATCTCCGGGTAGCAAGATTCATGAGCCATGTTGACAGCAGGGCAAAGGTCAGAGCTATCGGGAAAGACAGGAGCACTTCGATATCTCCCATCACTTCCAGCAACAGGATAGAAGAAAGAAGAGCTATGAGCATTCCATACCATTTCAACGGCTTGGCAGTATAACTTCTGATTACCTGACAGGTAAGCGACAGGAAAGCCATGAAGAGAAAAGCCAGGATGGCGGCACCCACAACAGGAACATAATAGAACTGTACCAGGAACTCGCTGATATAATCAGCCAAACCACCTGCCACACTCAGGTCATGCCAAAAGTAGTCGGCAGACCAGAGAAAGAGCTGGTTCTGCTCTTGGTAACATAAGGCTTGTGGATAACCACAATACCAAAAAAGGAAGATGCATAAGCCGAACAATGCGACTAGAGCCATTTTCCCATATCTAAAAATGAACTTTTTCATGTACTCAATAGATTAGTTCGGATATCCATATTTATCAACATCTCCTACAGCAGGCGACCTACTTGGCAGAAGGATACATGTTCTGAAGAAAATTCTTAAACACTCCAGCAGGCTGACGCTTGAGGAAGGCGATGTTATATTCCTTCAACTGGTTCTGAATCTCCTTGCCCTTGGTCATCAGCAACTGGTCAGAGCCTTCCTGGCGGGCTTGCATACGAAGCTGGTTGTAGGCAGTGTTAAACTTCATCATCTGATCTTTCCATACCTGGAGAGAATCGTTCTGAGGAGTTCCACCGGAAATACTGTTGGCACCGACCGTAACCTTGATGTCACCCGGTTCGGAAACTACCAGCAAGTCCTGCACACCATCACGATAGTGATAATCTACGCGAATCACCTTCATCTCAGTAGTATCAGCAACAAATTCAAACTTGCCGTCCTTGATGACAACAGAGTCTACATGGGCAGCATCCTGCAGTCCGAACATAGGCACAAGGAAAATCTTCTTGCCATCCCATCGGTTCGATTCCATCGTACCATGGATACGGCAATTACCCTTTTCAGCAGACTTACAGCCTGCCATAACTACCATACTTGTAACGGTCATCATACCGATAACCATCAATAACATCAATTTCTTCATTATACTCTTAGGTTTAATGTTTATCATCGTTGTTTACTTACAGTTCCATATTGTTTTATGGACGTGTATCAGAAGTTTCTTTATACACATACAAAAGTACAATAAAAACTCGTAAACACCAAATTTTTTCTGCAATTATACAAGAAAGTACGGAAGAAAAGCAAAAAAGGTCAAATCCTGCTAACATAATGCTACGAAAAGATAGGAAAACTCTTCACTCTTCACCTTATGCCCTGAAACGCCCATAAACAGGGCGTTTCAAGGGGTGAAGAGTTATCAGCGACTCTTCACCCACTCTTCACCACTCTTCACCTAGGCACGAGGCATCGAAGCGTAAGAAGAAACGCAAATCCGCCGAAACAAAGAGGTGAAGAAAGGTGAAGAGTGGTGAAGAGTAGGTGAAGAGTGACCGAATACTCTTCACCTCTCGAAATGCCGATAAACACAGGGGATTCCAAGCGAAAGGTGAAGAGTGAAGAGTATTTCTATGTAAGCCTTGTATAAAAACGAAACAAAGCCATTTGGGATGGCTGTTCTAGGCAAACAGCCCACTAGCAGCTAAAGCGCCAGTAGGCTGTCTGTGGTTTGCCAGCTAACTGTCTGTATTAAACAGCCTGCTTATTACCAATTCACAGCAGGTTAAAACAGACAAATAAGAACAGCATTCAACATATCAAAAAAAGAAAAAGCCCCGACTACAGAACGGCAGTCGGGGTTTAGCCTCATTGATATGATAATCATGACGATTATCAAACTTACTCATTTTCTAAAGACTTTCAAGCCACTTCTGACCAGCTTTCGTTTTAGACCAAACAACTAGCCCTGCACCAATAGCGCTAGCCAGGGCAAATATAATAGTTAACATTTCCATATCTCTATTATTTGAGTAATTGTGTCGTATGATAACATCTGTATTCCTCCTTTCTTGTATTTGTATTACTTTATCATTTCTGCCCACATTTTACGAGCAGCTTTTACACCTGGATTCTTATTCCAATCTATTGCAGGCTGAGCCTTGAACTTACGTTCTACCTCATCTGCACGTTTTTTGAAATTCACAGCCTCTTCACCAAACAGGGTTGGAATTGCTTTTATTGCTGTTGCCATAATAGTATATTCTAAAGTTTTTCTTAAACTTACTTGGATAAAGAATCTGTTTCAATCCTTCATTAAATCAGCCATTAAATCATCCACATTATCAAATACGTCTTTCTTTGCCCATTCTTCACCTCGCTTATATGCTTCTAAGTGAGCTTGGGCTTCATGAAGTACGGATTTATCTCTTAATTCTGTCATATACTCTACCTCCTTTATTATTTTATTCTTTTGACTTCTGCTATTATCTTCTGTTTCATCACATCCCAAGATGTAGAGTTCAACATCTTAGGCATAGGTTGCTGTTCAGCATCATCGAAATAGGTTAAGCTCATTAAAGCCCTAAAGAAGCTATATTCAGGGTACTTTTGTTTATAGAATTCCAGCAATTCAGAAAGTTTAAAATGCTTCAAAAGGAAATATACATCTACAAAATCCTTACGAGTTCCACGCCCTTCAATAGCATTAACTTTCATCGCGGCAATATCCTGAGGAGAAGCTAATCTTAGACCATCTTCTATCACCGCAGGAGTTAACCACGGATAACAGCTATAATGAACAAAATCTACCTTGATTCCATCTATTACATAAATTCTAATGGTCTCCGTTTCTTTTAAAACCGTAACTTTCCCATATTGAGACAAGATATTCTTTGTTTCCGATTTTTCACACTTCAAATCTCCAAAGAAATCTAAATCTATAGATTGTCTATGACCATATTGTAAAGCTAATGCAGTGCCACCAACCAACCGCATAGCAGAAAAGGCAGGTTCTTGCATCAGTGATTTCAAGAGTTCCAAAGTGTGGAGTTCAATTGTGTCGTATGATAACATCTGTAATCCTCCTTTCTTGTATTAGTAATTGCACAAATGTATGATAAGCATACAGGTTCTAACGTACGCATATTCTTGCATACGTTCGCTATTTTTTCTAATCCATAGTATTTTAAAATAATGTTCCAATCACTCCATTGACCATACTCCAAGACTCTTTGCACAAAGAAAGAAGGATATGTATCCATATCAAGTTGGGATTTATCTACATCCCAAAACAGAACTGGAGACAATTGGTTGATATATTTTTCTTTATCCATACAATTATACTTAAATCATTAACCGCTGCAAATTTACGACTATTTATCGTAACTGCCAAACTTTTCGGATAAAATTTCAGCATAAGGCAAACAGAAAAGCCCCGACTGTAATCACTACAGCCGAAGCCTAACCTAATCGTTATACTTACTTGTTTTTATCTAACTGCTTCAACAAGAAATCCTCCAATGTTTTCTTGTCGGGCAACTGAAGCATATAAGTGGAAACAAACAATTGGTTATCCATACCAGCCAAGGCATACTCCACCATTTTCTTACCCTTTCTCGTACAGAGCAAAATACCAATTGGAGGATTGTCCCCAGGCTGCATCTCATTTTCTCGATAATAAGAAACATAAGCATTCAGCTGCCCGAAGTTTTCAATTGGTCTAACACTGTCGGACTTTTTTCCTTTTCAAGTTTTGTGCTCAAAAAGTCCGACAGTGTCGGACTTTTTGGAATACCCTTGCAATTAGATAATGGAACATTCAAAAAGACAAAATTATCCTCCATCTGTGGATAAAGCAGATAAAAGTTACGAGCATTTTTAAACAGTGTAACATTTAATCCCTTTCGATTTACCCGTTCCTCCAATTTCTTTAGAAGTTGCGAACCATACTCAGCACGATCTTTGCCGTGCTGTTCAAACTCCACGATATAGTAGCCGATGAGCCAATTGCGCATCGTTTGCATACGATTGATAGCTTTGACCGCACAAGTTTGTGCAGCATCGTGAGTACTTTGAATCACATGAGTTAACTCTATGAAAGAGTGCTCCCCATGTTTCCAATCATCAACTGGAATTTCCAGTCCATCATGATTATAAATAACAGTATCTTTTGCCATAGCAGCCAATATTTAAATAATTTGGCAAAGTTACGACTAATTATCGTAACCGCCAAACATTTACGCAACTATTTAGCTATCAAGTAAGAAAAAGCCCCGACTGTAATCACTACAGCCGAGGCCTAACCTTATTTATATTATAATCACAACGATTACCTTTATGAAGTAAAATAGCCTACGGAGCCACTTTCAAATGTATCACCCTCTTTCAACACACCATTTGCTGTATTACATTGCGTGAAACCATTCATTTTTATCACCTTATATGTTCCATATTTTATGAAATAGAAATAAGGAGGAACGTGTCCGTCAATTTTCCATTTTTTTCCTTCAGAATCTTGGATTATCATTGATGCAGAAGCTGATTTTGCAAAAATAACTTTACTCGTACCTACAGGAGTTGATACAGAAGAAGATTCAGTAGAAAGTACCCTATCAAAAGAATATATTTTTTCTGGTTCTTCAACTGCTGTAAAAGTCATATATCCAAGCTTTTCGCCAAAGAATTTGCTGCCTAAGACCAAGGTTCCATATGCAGTATTACAACTCTCCATATTTGCCATACTTACAACAGTATATTCACCATTAGGAATAAAATACATATATGGAGGAACACCTGTACCTCTAGACTCCAAAACAAACCGATCTCCATCAGCATTTTCTATAGTCATCGCAGGATTCTTCGAACATGATGTATTTTGAGCAAATACCACTTTGGAAAATCCTTCTGGAGTTGGAGTTGTTGTATCTGTTGCCAGAACCTTTTGCAAGGTTCCAGCAACCATACTTAAAGCACCCAAAACTAGCATTATTGAAAATAAAAATAACTTTTTCATACACTCATTATTAAGTGTTTACTTCTTTGCTTTAAATGCCCACCAAGTAGCTTCACCCCAGCCACCTGTGCCAGGTTTTACCTCTATCAATTTCAGTTGATTTGAATTCAACTGCATAATCTCAAAATCAGTAGGGCAAGCAGGACGATCATTCTTTCTCCAATTGATTTCAAATGGCCATAAAATTGCTCCCTCATCAGTATGAAGAGTACCTAATGCCCACGAAGTCTGCGAACCATCTATAGAAGGAATGTTTCTTTTGCCATTACCCCAATTTTGGATTTCAAATTTACCCTTGCGAATTTGGGTACCCTTTGAATTGAATGTCGTAATTAAATGATTTTTAAGGTCGAAAGTCATATATGCTCCAACACCTTCACCAAGAGGGGTATCAGAATTTGAATGTACCATTTGGGTCTCACCCTTTTCATTTGGATTTTCCAATAAATCAGGTGGACAAGCGAACCAAATACCATTACCATCATTTACGAAAGAATTACCATCACCAGCGGCATAGCCTAAGTTACCCCAAGCACCACCATCAGCACGCCACTCAGTATCCCACGTCCATTCTTTCGTGCCAAAATTTGTCAAGGAAGCCTCTGCGTCGGACTCACTCTTAAATGCCCACCAAGTAGCTTCACCCCAGCCACCTGTACCAGGTTTTGCCTCAACAATTTTCAAATGACTAGCATCCAATTCCATAATTTCAAACTCTGTAGGACATGCAGGACGATCATTTTTCTTCCAATTGATTTCAAATGGCCACAAAATCGTTCCTGCTGTAGTCTTTAATGTTCCATAAGACCAATTAGCCTGACTGCCATCTATGGAAGCATGATTACGCTCACCAGTATATCCATCTACAGAATATTTACCTTGACGTATCACATTACCATCTTTATTGTAAGTAACAATCGTACCGTCATCATTAAACTCCATGTATGCGCCAACACCTTCACCAAGTGGTTTCCCTGTATCAGAATGCACCATCTGGTCTTCACCCTTTTCATTAGGATTTTCCAAGAGATCAGGAGGGCAAGCAAACCAAATGCCATTACCTTCATTAACGAAAGAATTGCCATCACCTGCAGCATAACCAAGGTTACCCCAAGCACCACCATCAGCTCGCCACTCGGTATCCCAAGTCCAAACCTTCTTACCATAAGAATCGGAAGCAAGAAGCTTCATCTCCAGAGAAAGATCAGAAGGTACGAATACATTTGCCGTTTTTGCGACTTCCGTTGTCGTTCCATCAGGATTGATGGAACGAACATAGAATGTCTGATTTGAATTTTCACCACGACGTGGCACAATCTTAAATGTACCTACAGTACTACCTTTTGCAAGAATATCCTCCTTGCCATCATCTGATTTGGTCAAGACCGTCACGATAGTTGCTGGAGATGTCGTAAAGGTAAAATAATTACCATCGGCAGCAGGATTACCATTCTCGTCAGCCTGAGAGAAGCTAAAGCAGTCGCTCAAGGCTTGTTCTGTATATGTTGTACCCGAGAAGTTGTCCTTGTCAACAACTGGGTCGCAAGCGCTAAGCAAGCCTAAACCTACTACTGCGCAAAAAAATATCTTCTTCATAAATTTTCAGATTTTAAAGATTAATATACAGGTGTACCACTCATGTTAGCATCAGAAGTACCCCAACCAGCATTCTGCTTCAAGATGCTCTCATCATTCACCTTGCGGATTTCTGCAGGTGGAATTGGCAAGAAGCCATTCGTTTGAGCATAGCGCTTAGCCCAAGAAGATGACGCATGTTTCATCGTAGTCCATCTGCCAGTATAGTTCACCTTCTGTCCTTCTTTCGCCTTTTCGATAGCTTGTGCTGCTTCGCAGCTTTCACCACCATCAATACCCGACCAACGACGCAAATCGTTGAAACGAAGACCTTCGAAGGCTAACTCATAATGACGCTCCTTCTTGATATTCTCCCAAGTATAAGTTGCATCACCAAGTCCCGCACGATGACGAACCTCGTTCATATACGATGCGTCACCTGTCATCTCCGTCAACATCAGAAGAACATCGGCATATCTTATCAGGATAAGATCAGCAAAGTGGTCACCCTGAAATGAATTACCATTATTGTTTGTATAACCATCCTCAAGACAAGCCCACCAGGTGTAAGCTGCATTGTGATTGTCCCAGTTTGTCTTTGAACATGTTACCGGAAGCATCTTCTTATTATAAAGACCCGTTTCTTCTGAGCAAGATGTGGTATACGCAAACTGCTGCAATTCCTGCTCACAATTCAAGATAGAAGCCTTCTTTCTTATATCCTGGTCAGACCATTCAGACCAAGAGTTCTGGGTTACTGTACCTTGTCCCCAACCTTGACCGAATGGGAATGTATTCTTACCGCCATTTTCTACCTTATTGTTATCAGCATCACAACGAAGTCCCTGATACAAAGAAGTCATATTGGTGTAACCCATAGCCGTAGTACCATTCCAAGAAGCTGCATTCATAAACTGAATCTGGAACAGCTGCTCATCATTACCATTACCTGCCCAAGCAAGAGGCTTGCCGTCTATGCCTTTAACATCTTTAGTGTATGCGTAATCACCCACAGTAAGTTCGTTGGTATACTGCCAAAGATCGCGGTAATCACCAAGCAGTTTGAAACCGCCATTAGAAACAACATCCTTCAAGCCATCAATTACCTGCTGCTTAGTAAGCGGACCACTTACGCCCTCCTGTTCAGGAAGTTCTATATCAGCCAAATTCGCTGTAGCCAATTCTCCTGCCTTCTTATAGAACCCCTGATAGAACATATAAGCACGCGCCAACAAAGCCTCTGCTGCATACTTGGTAGCATGTCCATCACCCTGAGTCTTCTTGGTCATCAATTTAGAAGCACTTACCAAGTCAGCTAAGATATGAGGATAGATTACATTTTCTGCACTCTGCTGTGGACATGGAGTTGGACGTGAAGCTGCCCAATAAGCAGGAATATCACCAAACAACTGTGATCCCCAAAGATAATACAAGCCGCGAAGGAAATAAGCTTCACCCAGCAATTGATTACGGGTTGCTTCATCACCTGCCCAATTGAAATTATCAATAGAATAGATAATAGTACTTGTTCGTGTGATACCCTGATAAGTCACAGTAAAAGCCTTATCAAAGAGATCTTCCTTATTGCTCATAAGATGGCTTATCGCATGACATTCTACATCACCGGTTCCACCACCACCATTTTGCTCATCAGACATCAAATCCCATACAAAATAAGGACTCTGCAAAGGATCATTACAATATGCATTCAATGTAGAATAAGCGCCATTTAGCTCCTTGGTAACATCCGACTTTGCTGCAGGAAAGTTACCGGTATTTGGCTCTGTATAACTAGTGACATCCAGTTGGCTATCGCATGAAGTCAATGCCAAAGCGAAACAAGCCGTAGCTGCCAATATATTTATTTTTTTCATATTAACCGATATTAAAAGTTTCTATTTAGAACTTGATATTTACACCTACCATATAAGTACGACTGGTAGGATACAAACCAACATCAATGCCAGAAGCCCAAGAATCCTTACCACCATTTGAACCAACTTCAGGGTCAACACCTGTATAACTTGTAAAGGTTACGAGATTCTGTGCCTGGAAATAAAGGCGCAACTGCTGGAAAGGAGAATTCTTCCACAACTTATTAAAGTCATAACCCAAGGTGATATTCTGAATTCTAAAGAAATCTGCATCATGAACATAGCGTGAAGATACCCACTGGTCGTTGGTAGAACCTACACAAAGACGAGGTTGAGTATTGCTTGTACCTTCACCATGCCAACGGTCAAACACATCACGAGTATAGTTCAAGTACTGGTTAGCCAACAATGCTGTACGATAGCATTGCATAACCTGCATACCGAACTGACCTGATCCAGTAATGCTAAAGTCAAGTCCCTTCCAATCGAAGCCAAGAGTAGCACCAATAGTCATGTCAGGATGAGGATTACCGATATTATGACGATCTTTATCATAATTGATAACTCCATCACCATCAAAATCATCCCAAATCATATCACCTGGCTGTGCACCATCAAGTACAGCCTTACCAGCAGCACGTGCATCATCTATCTGCTTCTGATTCTGCCAGATGCCAGAATAAGACATACCATAGAAGTAGCCAATAGGTTCACCTACCTGAACACGGCTTACATAAGAAGAGTTCTGGAAAATAGCATTCACATCACCAATAATATAATCAAGGTTCTGCAAACGAGTTACCTTATTTGTATTCGTAGCAATATTCAAGTTTGCACGATAATTGAAATCCTTTCCTACTTTGTCGTTCCAAGAAAGCGCAATTTCAACACCCTTATTCTCTACATCACCACCATTGATATAAGGAGCACCATCGTTACCCACACCCATGGTCCATTCTATAGGAGCCTTAACCAGCCAATCCTTAGTCTTCTTATTATACCAGTCGAAACTCAAGCCCAATCGCTGATTCAAGAAACGTGCATCAAAGCCAAGGTCCAACTGTTCAGAAGTTTCCCAAGTTACCTCTGGATTAGCCACATTCTTTGTAAAGGCACCTCCAGAATAAGCGTTATTAGCCAAAGAATTAGATATGGCACTAGAGAACTTGTAAGCATAGTCTGCATAATCTGTTGGAGACATTGCTATTTTTGAAAGAAACTGCAAGTCAGAAATAGCATCATTACCATTCTGACCCCAAGAAGCACGAATCTTCAAATAATCCATCCAACTCTTGGTGACATCCATAAACTTCTCTGAAGAAACGAGCCAACCTGCAGATACAGAAGGGAAATAACCCCAACGATGATCTCTATCGAACTTAGAAGATTTATCAGCACGTAAAACGAAAGTTGCCATATATTTCTCATCATAGTTCCAATTCAAACGCCCGAAGAGAGATAATCTGGCACTATTCAAGTTTGGATTACCACTGAAACCTGAGATATCTGCTGCAGAATAGTTTGAAAGCCAGTTGTATGCAAAGCCCTTATTCAACAATGAATTCATAGCATCACTTGTTGAATTGACAGTAGCTTTAGTAGCCATGTTCATACTCCAGTCGCTCTTGGTAAACTCCTGACCAACCATTACATCAATATGATTCTTCTTGATAAAATCAGGAAGTTTATAAGAAAGTGTCTGGTTGAACATATAACTACCACTTTCCCACATCTTCTGTTCCAAACCATAGTTTACACTCGCATCTGTGTTACTTACAGAATAAGGCTGACTTGCATAGCGCTGGTTTCCACCGCTAAAGCCAGTATTGAAAGTAAACTTATAGTTCAAGTTCTTGATAGGTTGTACGTTTACATAGAAAGTAGCACCCACACCAAACTCACGTTTTTTGTTCAATGTATTATACTCTCCATTATACAAACCATTCAACGGATTGAAGAAAATCATAGAACTAAAGCCACGACCATTCTGGTCATAACTAGTCAAAGAGCCATCAGCATTGAAAGCAGGAGTCAATGGAGAAGCTGTATAAACAGGCTGCATGATATTAGAGTATCCGTTACCCTCTGCCAATTCATGAGAATTAGTATACCAATAAGAGATATTCTCACCAATAGTGATAACATCACGATCCTTTGCCTTCAACAATATATGCTCAGAATTGATACGTCCGGTATAACGCTTATAGTCTGAAGCATTATCACCACCCATAGTACCTTCGTTTGAGGTATAACTCAAGCCCATAGAGAATTTACTTCTATCAGAACCACCAGTCAAATTGAATGTATGATTCATTTGGACAGCATTCTTGTTACGATACAAATCGAACCAGTCTGTACCTTCCCAACCATTCTGTAATTTCTCGTAAATATCATCAGGAACCAAAGTTTTCCAATCTGTCAATGTACCATAAGTATTAAAGTTGGTTTCATTTACCACCTGCATATACTCTTGCGCATTCAGAGTTGAAGGACGTCTATAAGGATTTGACCATCCCATATAAGCATCGTAAGATGCCTGCACTTTGCCAGCCTTACCCTGCTTGGTAGTAACCAAGATGACACCATTAGCTGCAGCCACACCATAAATAGAAGATGAAGCGGCATCCTTCAAAATATCAATACTTTCAATATCTCCAGGGTTCAAGCCATTCAAACCATCGTCTGCAGTACCAGCTTGAATACCATCAATTACCAACAAAGGAGAAGAGTTACCCATAGTTCCAACACCACGGACATTAACCTTAAAACCCTTTCCAGGCTGAGCAGAAGACTGAGTAATCTGCACACCAGGAGTAGAACTCTGCATAGCTGTCAAAGCATTAGTTGTACTCAGCTTTGCAATATCATCACCCTTTACCTGTACTGTTGCACCGGTAACGAGCTTTTTCTTCTGAACACCATAACCTACAACAACGACCTCCTCAAGGCTCTTGTCATCAGTCTTCATGGTGACAGAAATGTTAGACTGGTTACCCACAGCAATTTCCTGTTTCTGGTAACCGATATAGGTAATTACAATAGTAGCGCCCGGCTTCACATTCAAGGTAAAGTTACCATCCAAATCAGTAACGGTACCGTTGTTAGGGTTGCCCTTTTCTACTACACTTGCACCGATAATAGGACCTTCTGCATCGCTCACATTACCGGTTACTTTCTTTGCCTGCTGTACAGCATTTACGCTCTGACTAGGAGATGCCGCCCATGCTTCAGTTGTATAACTCAAGCCTAACGATGCTAACGCTCCCACAAGCAGCATTGATTTTTTTAAGTTCAAATTCATACTTTAGTACTTTCTAGGTTGAATAGAATTAAACGATTGTTGACTCTGACTATCAAAAATAGTCATTCTCTCAGTTCCCGACATATCTATCAGATACGAAGGAAACAAACAGGTTAAGTTGAATTCATCTTCATAATGGTTATTGTTTACGTTTATATTGTTTATTGTTATTTCATTTCATCATCAATCTGATGTCATTTTAGTGTAACTATAAGTGGCAAACAGATTTTCGATTGCAAAGTTACATTTCTTTTGCGGAAAAAGCCGATACTATTTTGCTAATTTAAAGTATTATTTTGATTTTAGTTATTTTTTTTAATAAATCCCGATAAACACTAAAGATTTATTAAAATTCTGTGTTTTCCTTACACTTATTATATATGTATGTTTTGTTAACTCAGAGCAAAAAAGTATTACCTTGCCGCTATTGAGCAGCAAGGTAATTACGTGCAGGATTGGCATACATCTCGAGAATTTTCTCTTTTAAGTAAGCTTCATCCTTATTTGGAAGGTCAATTTTCGCAAGCTGACCAGCCATATATTTTTCAAATTTTGCCTTATCTTCGGCAGTATATTCAGCCTGATGAGCAGTTGAGTTTTCAAGCAAATCAAGAGCCACATAGTTGCCCGGATAGAGACGGTAGTTCTTGAATATCTGCTCATCCATGTAGGCGGCTACCTTATTATATATATCCTGCTTAGGCATATCAGGATC
>ENA-UERK01001211-UERK01001211.1-human-gut-metagenome-genome-assembly--contig:-NODE-1211-length-19530-cov-3.659384_pt1 | contig 19530 bp, 14 predicted proteins | sample MGYA00242957_ERZ507957 | MGnify/ENA primary metagenome ERZ507957 (study PRJEB26167, sample SAMN06115538) | human gut metagenome | host: Homo sapiens | place: China:Heilongjiang | collected 2015-11-06... | reverse complement strand
GGAGGTTAGTATGGCAGTAATAAGACCATTTGAATGTGTCAGACCAGCTGAGAAAGTGGCAGACAGAGTAGCAGCGCTTCCCTATGATGTGTATGATTCAAAGGAAGCAAGGGCAGAGGTAGAAAGAGAGCCATTATCATTTCTTAAGATTGACAGGGCAGAGACACAGTTTGATGAATCTGTTGATATGTATAGTGAGCAGGTATATAAGAAGGCTCACGATATGCTTATGGAAGCTATAGATGATGGAACGTTTATAACAGATAAGGACAAGGCATATTATGTGTACGAGCTTACAATGGATGGAAGAACACAGACAGGAATTGTAGCATGTGCGTCTATTGATGATTATCTTAATAATGTTATTAAGAAGCATGAGAACACAAGAGCAGACAAGGAATTAGACAGAATCAACCATGTTGATACATGCAGCGCCCAGACAGGTCCTATATTCTTAGCATACAGAGCTAATGCAGTAATAAGTGCAGAGGTTGCCAAAGCCAAGCAGGAAAAGCCTGTATACAGTTTTACAGCGGTTGATGGAATAAGACATAAGGTATGGAAAATAAGCAGTAAAGAATCCGTAGAGGCTATAGAGAATGCATTTGCAGGAATTAACCAGATATATATTGCGGACGGACACCACAGGGCAGCTTCTGCTGTAAAGGTGGGGTTACGCAGAAGAGAAGCTAATCCGGGATATACAGGCAATGAAGAGTTCAATTATTTCCTGTCAGTATTATTCCCAGATGAAGAACTCATGATAATGCCATACAACAGGGTAGTAAAGGACCTGAATGGTTTAAGTGAAGAAGAGTTCATAACAAAGATTAAAGAAAAATTCACTGTAAGCGGGAGCAGCATACAGGTTGCTCCTTCAAAGAAGGGTGAATTCGGAATGTATCTTGGCAAAAAGTGGTACATACTCACAGCCAAAGAAGAAATCTTAAGCAGTGACCCGGTAGACGGCTTAGATGTAGCAGTACTCCAGAACAACGTCTTAGAGCCACTCTTAGGAATCCACGACCCTAAGACAGATAAAAGAATAGACTTCGTAGGCGGAATCCGCGGCTTAGGCGAGCTAGAGAGAAGATGTGATGAGGATTGCGTTCTTGCTTTTTCAATGTATGCAACTTCTATTGGAGAACTTTTTGCAGTAGCGGACGCAGGACTATTAATGCCTCCTAAGTCAACTTGGTTTGAGCCAAAATTAAGAAGCGGATTATTCATACATAGATTCTAAGTAGATATTAATCTGCTTTTTGTAGAAGTGTAGATGTGCTGGATGGTGCTGTGTATGTTATTAAGTACATGGTCTCATGATTCCTGCGCTTAGTGGGAGTAAATGCCGTTATCTGCAAAGTTTTTTACTGTGAACGAAAGCAAACGCGCTTCGCTTGAACGAGCTTTCATTCACAGCGCTTATGCATCTAACGGCATTAACTCCCACACAGCTCGTCATAAATCGACCAAGTACTTAATAACACACACAGCACCACCACTACACTACAGACATAATATACAGAATAAATTGGCTAGAAGGAGAACATTATGTTACATGAAACAATTACAATAGATTTACCATATAAAGAGTTGGGGATAGAACAACAGGGGAGTGCCACTATAACAACTTATATAAAGGATGTATTTCCAAACGATCAGGATCCGTTTAAGAGACCTCTTATTGTTATCTGTCCGGGTGGCGGATATAACCACCATTCTCCAAGAGAGGGAGAAGCTATAGCTATTAAGATGCTTGATATGGGGTATAATGCTGTTGTATTAAGATACAGTCTTACACCTGTTACGTATCCAGCACAGCTTTTTGAGGCAGCCTATACAATGAAGTATGTAAGAGATAATGCAGCAGAGTGGGATGTTGATCCTGATAAGATTATTATTGCGGGATTCTCGGCAGGAGGACATGTCGCAGGACTTCTTGGAACAGGATGGAACTCTGAAAGACTTGATTATCTTCTGGAAAATGTACTTCACTGCAGTCATGAGTATGTTAAGCCTGATGGCATGCTGTTAGGTTATCCTGTAATTACATCAGGAATTGATGCACACAGGGCATCATTTGAGAGAAGTCTTGGGGAAAAATATGATGAGTTTATAGATGAAGTGTCTATAGAAAAGAGAGTGGATAAGGACACACCACCAGCATTCATATGGCATACATGTGAAGATAAGACAGTTCCGCTTGAAAATTCATTACTTATGGTGGAAGCGTTAAGAAAACAGGAGATTCCGTTTGATTATCATGTATATGCTAAAGGTACACATGGTCTTGGACTTGGCACACGAGAGACTGCGACTAAGAATATGGGACATTATGAACCACAGGTGTCATCATGGACGGAATGCTTTAAACAGTGGATGGGGGTAATGTATGAATAAAAACTTATACGGTCTGATGAACTGGCCGGAGATAGAGGGGATTGTATATGCAGAGTGTGACAAGCCAAAGGAGTTGCTTGGGGCACATGTTACCGGTAAGGGACTGCTTATACAGATAATGCGTCCTGATGCAGTGGCAGTTAAGCTGCATATAGATGGCAGAAAAACTGCTGTTAATATGGAAAAGGTTGATGAATCCGGATTCTTTGCAGCACTTGTTTCATCAAAGAAAAAGCTTTCATACACTTATTCAGTGGAGAAGGTTAATGGAGAGGTCACAGAATATACGGACCCATATACATTTGCAAATGTTACGAAACCGGAAGATTACAAAGCATTTCTTGCAGGAGAAGAGAAAAATGCAGCACATATATTCGGCGCTCATGAAAGAACTGTCAATGGCGTGAAGGGAGTGCTTTTTAATGTATGGGCACCTAAGGCACTCAGCGTAAGTGTCGTAGGAGAGTTTAACAAATACGACGGCAGAGTCCACTTAATGGAAAGAATTGAGGATACAGGAGTATTTGAACTGTTTATTCCGGGACTGGCAGCCGGATGCGGATATATGTATGAAATTAAGAGACAGGGTAAGGGAACTACAAGAAAGTTAGACCCTGTATCAAGACAGATATCATCAGTTCCAATTACTGCATCAGTGGTAAGTGATGAGAACATGCCTGATTCATATGCATGGAACGACGGGCTATGGATGATAAAGAGAAAGAAAGAAGCAGGAAAGAAGAAGCCTGTAACAGTATATGAGGTGTCACTTACTGACTGGCTGAAAGAAAAAAGTGCAGATGAGCTTGTGGATTTTGTAAAGCAGGAGGGATATACACATGTATGTTTCCTTCCGGTTGCAGAGTATCTTAATGAGGAGATGAATGGATATTCGACATTGGGATATTTTACGGTAACACACCGAATAGGCGGCAGTGATGCATTTAAAAAGCTGGTTGATGACTGCCATAACGCTGGAATTGGCGTAATAATTGACTGGAATGGTGCTTACTTTGGTACAGAAGTTAAGGGATTGTATGATTTTGACGGGGCAGATGCTTACGGATATCTTAAGCCATCACTAGAGAAGCATCCTGAGTGGGATGTTGTCACATTTGACTATAAGAAAGGTGCTGTAAGAAGTTTTCTTTTATCAAGCGTATTAATGTGGCTTAATGATTACCATATTGACGGTATCAGAATTGACGGTGTTGCTTCAATGCTTTACCTCGATTACGGTAAGCAGCCGGGTACATGGACACCTAACATGTATGGCGGCAATGAGAATCTTGACGCAATCGAATTTCTTAAGACTATGAACAAATATATTGCTAAACGTGGCGATGGCTGTTTTACAATAGCAGAAGAATCAAGCGGCTGGTTTGGAGTTACTGCGGCAGATAATGATGACCCTCTTATGTTTACTTATAAGCAGAATAACTGCTGGACTAAGGATTTTCTTGAATTCATGGGAACTGACCCGCTGTTCAGAAAAGGTGAGTATGACAAGCTGACATATGGAATGCTCTATAATTACGGAGAGGATTTCATGCTCTCGCTCAATCATGATGATTTCAGGGAGAAGGCATTTGTGGATATGGTGTCAGGCAGTGATGAGAAGGCACATTTGTCAGATATCAAGGCTGCACTTGGATTCATGTATGCACATCCGGGAAGCAAGATGTTTGCAGCAGGACAGGATGCAGGACTTGAGAAATTCATGTCGGAGCTTAATAAGTTCTATGCAAAAAATGCGGCTCTATATGAGCTTGACAATGATCCTGATGGATTTATGTGGCTTGAGAATTCTAATCCGGAAGAGACTGTTATTGCAATGCAGAGAGCTGACAGCAAGGGTAATAAGCTTGTGATTGCTGTGAATTTTACTCCTGTTAGGAGGGAAAATTACAGACTTCACGTTGATGTGCGTGGAAAGTATAAGGAAGTATTTAACAGTGAGTGGAAGAAGTTCGGCGGAGACGAGAAGGTTAATGGACAGATTATCAAATCAGATAATGATGGTGATGATATGGAATATATTGATATTACACTTCCTGGACTTTCATTCGTTATATATAACAGTGAACCGTATACACAGCTTGAACTCGAGGAGATTGCTGTATTAAAGAGGGCTGCAATTGCAAAGAAGGAAGCTATGAGAAAGGCAGCAGAGGCAGAAATGCTTGAACTTGCTGCAGCAGAGGAAGCAAAGCGGGCGGTTGAAGCAAGAAAACAGGCAGAGAAAGCCTGCATGGAAGCACTTCAGGCTAAGGAAGAAGCTGTAAGAAAAGCAGAAGAAGCAGCGCGTGCAAGTGAAGAGATTGATATAGAGACTAAGAAGAAGTTAGAACAGCTTAAAAAGAAGATGAAATAATACAAAGGGGGATCAGCTATGGGATTCATAGGACTTGTGGCAGATGCAGCCACAACAATCCAGCAGGAAACAGATGAAATAACCAGATTCTTTTCTATTGCCCATGTCAAGCAGCTTCTCAATGATTTAGGAAACTGGTCGGTTTCACTTATTGGTAAAATTGTTATTGCTGTCTTAATATGGTTTATTGGCAAGAAGATAATCAGAGTGCTTGATAAGCTTGTAAAGAAGATGCTGGACAGAAGCACGCTGGATAAAGGTGTTGTTAATTTTGTGGTATCAGTGCTTAAGTTTGTAATGTATGCAATACTTATCATGATAGTTGTGGATAAGCTGGGATTTCAGACGACATCACTGCTCACACTTTTTGGTTCTGCAGCACTTGCGATTGGTATGTCCCTGCAGGGAAGCCTTTCGAACTTTGCAGGAGGAATTCTTATTCTTATATTCAAGCCTTTTAAGGTTGGTGATTATATTATAGTCGGAACTAATGAAGGAACTGTAAAGTCTATAGAGATTCTTTACACAAGGCTTGTTACTATTGATAATAAAGTAGTAATGCTCCCGAACGGTTCACTTTCTAATTCAAGCATTGTTAACGTAGGCGCAGAGAATACAAGAAGAATTGATATCCAGATAGGAATTGGCTATTCATCAGATATTCCTAAAGCCAAGAAGCTTCTTGAACAGGTTATTAATAGTGAGAAGGGGATACTTAAGGATAAGGATATTCTGGTTGTTGTCAAGAGCCTTGATGAAAGCTGTGTAACACTTGAGACAAGAGCCTGGGTTAATACAGCAGACTACTGGAATGTAAGATTTAACCTGCTTGAAAGATATAAGAATATATTTGATGAGAATGGAATTGAGATTCCGTTCAACCAGCTTGATGTACATATGAAGTAGTTTTTTTAAGGATGCCGCGAATGTGGCATCCTTTTTTAGTGCCTTTAAATGTGTTCACAAAACTACACTGATTTTACTTATTTTTTACATGATTTGGTCACATTTTCCAATTAATATCTTACTTGTAAGAACAAAAGAGACAGAAAGGAGTGCCTGATATGGCAGCCAGACAGACGGAAGAACAAAAAATCACCGCTCTCTATGAGCGGCTTTCCCGTGACGATGATATTGCGGGAGACTCGAACTCCATTCTGAACCCAAAGCGTTACCTGGAATCCTATGCACAGCAGCGGGGCTACACCAATATCGTCCACTACACGGACGATGGGTGGTCCGGCGGCAATTTTGAGCGGCCCGGCTGGAAAAAGCTGGTGGCCGACATTGAGGCGGGCAAGGTGGAATTTGCGTTGGACGCGGAGGACATCCACATGAACGTGGAAACCATCCTCATCAGCCGTATCGGTGATGTCGGCAAACGCCTGCATACCGGCCGCAGCCGCAACGATCAGGTGGCACTGGATATCCGTATGTATACCAAAAAGGAAATCATCGCGATTAAAGAACTGGTGAAAAATCTGATGGTAACACTGAACGATTTCGCGGCAAACCATACCGAAACGATTTTACCCGGCTATACGCACCTGCAGCGCGCACAGCCTGTTACACTGGCGCATCACCTGCTTGCGTATGTGGAAATGTTCAAGCGCGACTACGACCGCCTTTGCGATACCTACAAACGCACAGACGTAATGCCTCTGGGCAGCGGCGCACTTGCCACCACCACCTACCCTCTGGATAGATATGCCATTGCGGAGGAATTGGGCTTTGCCGCCATCACAATGAATAGCATGGATGGTGTTTCCGATAGAGATTTCTGTATTGAGCTGGCATCCACGCTTTCTATCCTGATGATGCACCTGAGCCGCTTCTGCGAGGAAATCATCCTCTGGAGCAGCCATGAATTCCATTTCATTGAGCTTTCCGACGCATATTCCACAGGCTCCAGCATTATGCCACAGAAAAAGAACCCCGATATGGCGGAGCTGATCCGTGGGAAAACGGGGCGTGTATATGGGCATTTGATGGCGCTTCTGACTACGATGAAGGGTCTTCCTCTGGCATACAACAAAGATATGCAGGAGGATAAGGAATTTGTCTTTGATGCCATTGACACCACAAAAGGCTGCATTGTTCTGTTCCACGGTATGCTGGACACCATGACCTTCCGCAAAGACCGTATGCGTGCAAGCGCTGAGGGTGGATTTACAAATGCGACTGACGCAGCGGATTATTTGGTAAATCATGGTGTCCCATTCCGCGATGCACACGGCATTGTCGGACAGCTCGTTTTGTACTGCATTGACAAGAATATTTCACTGGGTCAGATGTCTTTGGAAGAGTATAAGGCGATCAGCCCGGTATTCGAAGAAGATATTTATGATGCGATCAGCATGGAAACCTGTGTTGGTAAGCGTAATACGATCGGTGCTCCGGGACCACAGGCTATGAAAGAAGTGATCGCCAAATATGAAGCTTATCTCGCTGAAGAATAAATTGTACAGGGTGGCAATTTTCTAGGAACAAAAAAGCAAAGCCAGCGCTGGCTTTGCTTTTTTATTTCCTGATACATTACTGTCATGTAAGCCTAACCGGCTAAAACATTTTCTTTTTCTTTAATAAGAACATTGCAATCATACAAATAAACACGATGAGCAGACATATAATGGAAAAACCATGCGGTGTATCTGCTAACGGCATCCACTTACTGGAAACATTCATACCGTAAATTCCTGAGATCAGAGTCGGAATACCCATAACCAGTGTTACAATCGTCAGTATTTTCATGACATTATTCAAACGATTATCAAGCACAGAAGACATCAGCTCACGCGTTCCGTTGATAATATCTCTATATATCGTTGTCATTTCGATTGCCTGCCGGTTCTCGACAATGACATCATCTAACAGATCCGTGTCATCCGGATACTGTTCCAATCGCTTATAACGTGTCAAGCGATCTAAGACAACACCATTTGCACGCAAAGATGTCGCAAAGTAGACCAATGTTGATTCTAATGCATGCAGATCGATCAGATCTACGTCTTCGGTATCATCATCAATGCGTTCCTCAATCTCGGTTCGTTTCTTATCAATGACACGAAGGTCATTCTGATATAACGCAGCCACACGGAACAGGATCTGATACACAAAACGCATTTTCTTCTTGGTACTGAATTCTTTCACGCGACCATTGACAAACGCTTGCAGCACCGGAGTTTCCTCTGTACAAATGGTGATGATAATATCCTGCGTCAAGATAATACCCAGTGGGATTGTTGTATATGCTTCTTTATCATGACGAATCTCAATTGTTGGAATATCCACCAGAATTAACGTATATCCATCCTCCAATTCCACACGAGAACTTTCTTCCTCATCCAAAGCGGCCAACAGATCTTGAATATCAATTTGCAGTCTTTTGGCGATCAACTCACCCTCTGCTACTGTTGGATTGACCATATCAATCCATCCTCCCGGAACAATTCCACCCTCCTCATGAATTTTACGGTCATCTGTTCGATAAAACTTGATCATTATCGTCACCTCTTATTTCTGCTAATTTCTTATCCTATGGAGATATTTTGTTCCTGTAAAAATGTTTTGGTCCTCGCCAACATATCATAATAAACATCCCAGTATTTTGATGTTTCTACCCAGCATTTCGCATTCATACGCAGTTTCACAGGGCTTAATCTGGTCACAACAACTCTCATTGGCTCTTTCACCAAAATGTCACTCCTGTGTTTCATCTCTTTGAGTAAAATGTCTCGGATCAATGCAACATCTGCATCATAACTGACAGAGAACTCCAAAACAAGCAAACGCCTATCCTGCTTCGTTGTATTGGTAATATCCGAATTAGAAATCGTTCCATTCGGTATCACGATCACCCGATTATCCGTTGTCGTCAATCGCGTGTAAAAAATATCAATACTCTGTACGGTTCCCTCCGATTGTGGCGTAATAATATAATCTCCAACCTGAAACGGCTTGAGAAGTAAGATCAAAACCCCACCCGCCAAATTGGCCAAACTGCCCTGAAGAGCAAGGCCGATCGCCAATCCTGCCGATCCGACCATAGCCACAATAGAACTGGTTCCTACACCAAGTATACCTGCAACCACAAAGATCAATAGCACATTATAGATAACGCCGGCTAATGACATCACAAACTTGCGGACACTAACCTCTACATTGCGCCGCTCCATCCAGCGATCCGTAAAACGAAGTAACAGCTTCACCATTTTACGGCCGATCACAAACACGATCAAAGCGATCAGCAACGTCTGACCGAAGCGAAGCAGCGGCTCTCGCTGATCTAATAAATACTGTAATAAAAAGCTGGTCTTTTTTTCATTGGAAACAGAGTCATCCCCCATTACCTTGGTCAGCTCCTTGACGGTTGTATTATCCTGCACTGCAAGCATTGCATTTTGCAGTTCCATCATGCCTATTCCCATTTTATCATACAACATCATTTATTTCCTCTTTTTTACTGTTTTTCCTGTTCTAGTGCTTCCACGTTTCGACGGAACGGTCGCTGTCATCGTGTCGGTCGGCACACAGCGATATACGCTCATTCCTAACGGCGGCACGGAAATCGTCAGCGAATACTCCCTGCCATCCCAAGGTATCTTCTTCGCACTCTTTTGCCTTGCGTTAATGCAACCTGTTCCACCAAAGGAAATTTGATCGCTATTAAAGATTTCCTTATATTTTCCGGCAACAGGCACTCCAATCTTAAAATTCTCATACGTAACCGGAGTGAAATTACACACCACCAGAAGCCGCTCCTCTTTCTTCGCATCATACCGCATAAAGGTAATAATACTGTGATCGGCATCCATACTGCTAAGCCATTCAAAACCCTCTGCATCAAAATCTGTCTCGTACCAAGCCGGATGCTCTTGATAAAACGTATTCAATGCCTTTACATATTGCTGCAATGCCCTGTGATCCGGCTCCTCTGCCTGCTCCCAAGGCAATTCCTGCTTCTCATTCCATTCGTTCTCCTGTGCAAACTCCTGCCCCATAAAGAGCAGCTTCTTGCCGGGATGTGCCATCATAAAACCGTATGCCACACGAAGATTCGCATATTTTTCTTCCGGCTCACCAGGCATTTTTGCAAACATAGAGCCTTTCAGATGCACCACTTCATCGTGCGAGAATACAAGCACAAACTTTTCGCTGTATGCATAGATCATACTAAACGTAAGCATGCCGTGTCGGCCCTTGCGAAACAGCGGGTCCGTCTGCATATACGTTGTAAAATCATTCATCCAGCCCATATTCCATTTCAGATCAAAACCTAAACCGTCAACTGTCGAAGGCTCTGTCACTTTCGGCCATGCCGTCGATTCCTCTGCGATCAGTAATGCACCTTTGTTTCTCTCATGCATCACATCGCTTAAATCCCTCAAAAAGGCTATTGCCTCAAGATTCTCATTGCCGCCGTACATATTAGCAACCCATTCCCCGTCCTGTTTACCATAGTCCAGGTACAACATTGATGCTACAGCGTCCATACGGATTCCATCTGCATGATACTGCTCGATCCAAAACAATGCATTGGCCGTCAGGAAATTAGCAACTTCCGGTCTTCCATAATTGTAGATCAATGTCCCCCAATGTGGATGCTCCCCCTGTCTCGGATCCGCATGCTCATACAGACAAGTTCCATCAAACCTCGCCAATCCATTCTCGTCTTTTGGAAAATGTGCCGGTACCCAGTCCAAAATAACACCGATCCCGGCCTGATGCATCGTATCCATAAAATACATAAAATCCTGCGGCGAACCATGTCTGGAAGTCGGTGCATAATACGAAGTCACCTGATAACCCCAAGACTCGTCTAATGGATGCTCCATGACCGGCAGTAACTCCACATGTGTATATCCCATTTCCTGAACATACTGCACAAGCTGTCGTGCCAGCTCCCGGTAATTGACAAATCCATCTTCTGTTCCCTGCTGCCTTTTCCAAGATCCCAAATGAACTTCATAGATATTCATAGGCTCCTTGGTGTAATCCCTTTTAGAACGCTTTGCAAGCCATTTATCATCGTTCCAGCGGTACTCCTGCAGATTCGTCACAATGCTGGCATTAGCCGGCCTCTTTTCACAGGCAAACCCATATGGATCTGTCTTCATCGTCACTTTCTGCGGTGCTGATTTAATCTCATATTTATATAATTCACCCGGTCCGATTCCCGGAATAAAAAGCGAAAATACACCGGAATCTCCCTGACGCATCATAGGATGTCTTCTGCCATCCCAGCCGTTAAAATCCCCAACAACACTGACACGCATTGCATTCGGTGCCCACACCGCAAAGTGTGTTCCATATAACAGTGCTGCATCGTCTTTCACGGCATCTTCCGTTACATCCCAAAGAATGTCTGTGTCATCCATACAGCCGCGTACTGCAGCCGGATGCGCACCCATATAACGATATATTTCCCGGTGAATCCCCTTTTCAAAACGCTCAATGTGATTCGCCCCGAATAAATCCTGATATAGATACGGATCCTCTAACTCCACTTTAGAACCATCTTCATAGGAAGCAATGATCGTATATTCTGTGATTGTCTTTCCCGGCAAAATAACTGCAAACATGCCTGCATCGTCTGACTGATCCATTGTATAATTTCTACCTGTACTTTTAAGACGAAGCTTTGCCTTAACTGCTCCCGGCACAAATACCTGTACTAAAATACCGCCCTTTACCTTCTGCGGTCCGAGTACACGCTGAGGATGATCCTCTTCCGAATAAACGATTGCTTCAATGGCTTCCCAATCCATCAAATCATATAGTCTCTGTTTCATGATTTGCTCCCCCCTCTTTTAAGTAGCTGTCAAACACCGGCTCCAACAATTTTGCCTGCATCCACATAATTGCTCCCGGCAAGATCAGTATGATCGGTGGAATATACACGATCAATATCATTCCCACAAGAAATGCCGCCTGCAGGATCAGCAAAGATGTTGTCTCTTTCCAGTGTTCCAATGCCATAAAAGCACTGTTAGCAACAATTTCTCCGATCGTATTTTCAAAACGTGCAGACATTGGGAATGCATACGCCATAACTACTAACACGATCATAAACAACATAACAAACACAACACCAAAAAACACACCGAGTGCTCCCATATCGTTATGCAGGATCACTATAAGCGAATACGTCAAAACAGCGATAATTATTTCAAACAATATTCCAAGCGGCAGTCCCTGTCTTGCATTGCGGGGAACCATTTTTAAAAACGTCCGCACAGCATGTCTCTCCCCGGGCAGAACCACCTTTACAACCGTATAATACAGTGCAATACAATTCATCCCAAACGTAATGATCGGAATACTGCACACACAAAATACAACACTTAATAATATAATATCCCACAGTTTTCCAAAAAACTGCATAAACGGTCCTTCAATAGAAAAAAATTCTTTCATATGCAAATCTCCATGGCTCTGTTCGAGCCGCAAACATTGATTTTAGGCCGGATCAAATGCGGTGCATCAACAATCCGCTGCGAAGCTTTGGCTCGAACCAAGTCGACTTCGGCGGCATAAGCAGCCCCGCGTCAGCCACAGCAAACAGCTCTCCGATCGAAGTCGGATACATCGCAAATGCGACCGTCATGTCCGTCTGCACACGACGTTCCAATTCCTCCAAGCCTCGGATTCCTCCAATGAAATCAATACGCTCATCTGTCCTTGGATCCTCGATACCAAGCACCGGTTTTAACAGATATTCCTGTAGCAATGACACATCCAATGCGGCAACCGGATCCGTGATAGCAAGCAGTTCCTGCTTTGCCTGCAGCAAATACCAGCGATTTTCCAAATACATGGTGATCTGTCCCTTTGCCTGTGGATGCTTCGCACCATCCAAGACAGTAACATCAAAGCACTCTTCCACAGCCTTCAAAAATGCTTCTTTCGTAAGTCCATGCAAATCTTTCACACAGCGGTTATAATCCATGATCATTAACTGATCGTCCGGAAATAGTACGGAAAGAAAATAATTAAACTCTTCTGTTCCATCATAATCCGGATGTTCTTTACGGCGTTTCAAGCCGACTTTGACTGCGGATGCTGCGCGATGATGCCCATCTGCAATATAAATCTCCTGTATTCCGGCAAAAGCCTCCTGTAATGTGGTAACCGCTTCTTCTGTCACTTTCCACATACGGTGTGCAATACCATCCGATGCCGTAAAATCGTACAACGGTTCCTGCGTTTCCATGATCTTAGACACCAATTGGTTGATCGTTGCCTGGGAACGATATGCCAAAAAGATCGGTCCGGTCTGTGCAGACAAAGTGTCTACATGCCGAATACGATCCTGTTCCTTCTCTTCTCTTGTATTTTCATGCTTCTTGATCGTGCCATCCAGATAATCGTCTACACTGGCACACGCTGCGATACCCGTCTGAGTGCGTCCATTCATCTCCAACTGATAAATATAGTAAGCACTTTGCTTATCCTCTACAAAAATCCCCTGAGAGATACGTTCCTCGAACAGTTCTTTTGCCTTGGCATACACCTCGGGTGCATATACGGATACACTATCCTCAAATTGTGTCTCTGCGCGGTCTATCGCCAAAAAGGATAACGGTTCTCTCTCCACTTCCTTCTTCGCTTCTGCACGATTATATACATCATATGGCAATGCGGCTACTTTATCGGCATATTCTACTGCCGGGCGCACTGCACAAAACGGTCTGATCACTGCCATCTTCTCTCGTCCTTTCTCTATTTCCTCGGGGGCATATATATAAATCACCTTTATAATTATACCATGACTGAGATTGTGGCACAATGATTTTTCTGCTATAATAAAGGTTCAATAGCGAATTTACGGGGAGGTGTTCTATACAATGCGAACATTAAAAGCGATTATTTTTGATATGGACGGTGTCATTATCGACAGCGAACCACAGCATGGCAGAGCAGCACTGAAAGTACTGCACAAATATGGTGTAGATGCCGACATGTCCTATCATGAACAGTTTATTGGCAGTTCCACTGCAAATATGGCACAAAAAGTTATCTCAGACTTTTCTCTTTCTTTATCTCCGGAAGAGCTTTTGGCGGAATTAAATCAAGCCAAACGCGAAATCCACAAAGAAGAGGGGTATCCTTCCCTGCCAGGCATCTGCGAGCTGATTCCGAAGCTTGCTGCCAGTGGCTGGAAGTTAGCGATTGCCTCCTCCTCTAATCCTGCTGAGATCAACGCTGTTGTCAGTTCATTAGGCATCCGCAAATATTTTGATCAGCTCGTTTCCAGTTCAAATGTTGCCCATCCAAAGCCTGCTCCCGACACATTTCAACTAGCACTTAAAAAGCTTGGCGTATCCGCAGAGGAAGCCATTGTCGTTGAAGACTCCTCTTATGGTGTCGAAGCGGCGATCGCCGCCGGAATCGCCTGCGTCGGATACGACAATCCACATTCCGGCAAGCAGGATCTATCACGTGCCGATGTTTTGTTGGAAAGTTTCGAAGGACTTACTCCTTCGTTTTTTCTGCATGTTTGGCAGCGCAAACAAAAAATACCGGTAACCATTGCAAATACAAGGCGTCTGATCATTCGCGAACTGACCGTTGCGGATATTCCGGATTTATATCCGATTTATAAGGATCCCGAAGTTGCCAAATTCATTGATGACATCGACGATTATAAAGAAATGGAGATGGCAAAACAGGCTGCCTATATCCGTAATGTATATAATTTCTACGGCTACGGATTATGGGGCGTATTCAGTAAAACTTCCGGTGGGCTCATTGGACGTTGCGGAATTGAGAACCATGTTGTTGACGGACAGGATGAGATCATGTTGTCCTATTTGTTAGATAGTAATCATTGGGGCTACGGCTATGCACTGGAATGTTGCCGTGCAGTATTTCAGTATGCCTATCATGCTCTGGATATTGACAATATTGTTGCAGTCATTGATAAAGAAAATGTACGATCACTGCATACTGCAAAAAATCTTGGCATGAAACCTGAAAAAGATCTTATATACAAAAATCGCGATGCCGTTCTTTACCGCATCCATCTCACGGAGGAATCATCTCAAAAGGGCAAGAATCGCTAAAGCCATTCTTTGCGATGCGACGTCACACAACAGAACAAAGAGTCGCTTGCGACTCTTTCGCGCTCGATCGGTGCTGTTTGCAGCTAACTTCTTCTCCGCGAGATGCGCATCCTCGCGGAACGTTCTTTGCTTTATAGGAAACGAGACGTTTCCTATAAAGAAACAAAAAAATGCACAGGAAGCATTCTGCTTTAGCATCCTGTGCGTTTTTTTTAATTCTATTACGACATTCCGATATCATATCGTGTTATGCCGTCTATTCTAACGTTTATTATCGTTTTTTTTGCTCTTTGTATCATCTGTTTTAGAATTTGCATGATCATTTGTCTTGTCTTTTTCATTACCTGTCAGATCATCAACTGCATCTTCTGTACCATCTACAGCGTCATCTACAGCATCTTCTACACCATCTGTGGCATCTTTCACAGCATTTCCCGCACCATCTACAGCATCATCCACGGCATTTCCCGCATCATCTGCAGCATTATTGGTACTCTCTGGAAGTTCTGTCTCATTTGGCATATCCGTTGCACCATTACCGGAAGAAGGTGATGTAGCAGAATTATTTTTGGATTTATTACCGCATCCAACCATCAATGCTGCCGCCAAGACTGTAACCACCGCAAAACATAACATTTTCTTTTTCAAAGCATTCACCATACCTTTCTGAAATTTCGTATGACACGAAATAGAATCTATTGCATTCCTTAGTATGGAATATGCTTTGTATTTTTATTCGCTATATGCATCGACTTTTTCAAATTCTGCAACAATTTCAGCACTCGGTGCTTTTGTTGCAAGACTAACGATCACATTAACAAAAAGGCTCAAAATAAATCCAATTAACAGAGAATAAATACCAGTCGTCACTGCAAGCGTCTTGCCACCCATCAATGGGATATAGTCCCAGATAAGAACCGTCAATCCACCGGTAATAATTCCGACAACCGTTCCCGGCATATTAGCGCGCTTCCAAAATAATGCCAACACGATCGCCGGTCCAAAAGCCGATCCAAGACCAGCCCATGCATCGGATACCAGACCCATAATACTACTCTCCGGATCCCAAGCAATTACGATCGCGATCAATGCAACAACGATGACCGTGATTCGAGTCACTTTCATGATGCGTTTATCGTCTGCATCTTTACGGATAAAACTTTTGTAAATATCTTTTGATACCGAAGATGCACAAACCAACAGCTGTGAATCTGCCGTTGACATGATCGCCGCCAAAATTCCACACAAGAACAATCCGCCAACAAATGGAATTCCTATATTTTTGGTGAATACGCGTTCAATCATTGTGATAAAGACACTCTCTGTCTGTCCGCCTGTCAGTACATTATCGACCAGATAAGCTCTTCCGACAATACCAATAAAGCAGGCAGCTACCAAAGATAAAAAGCACCATGAAATTGCGATCACGCTGGATTTTTTCAACTCTTTCTCATCTTTTACCGCCATGAAACGTATCAGGATATGAGGCATTCCGCAATATCCTAATCCCCATGCAAGCTGCGATAAGATTTCCACAAATTTATATGGTCTGCCGCCGTTCATGAACAGATTCATATATGCATCATAACCACCAGCTACCTGTGTGTGGTCAATGTTGGCTGCAAACTTGCCACCGACTAATGCAAAAGCAATAATTGGCACGGTCAGCAATCCGACTAACATCAACATTCCCTGTACAAAGTCTGTCGTACATACGGCCAAAAATCCACCCATAAACGTATAAGTTAAAATAACTGCTGCACCGATGATCAGCGCAATATGATAGTCAATACCAAAGATCGTATGGAATAATTTACCACCCGAGGCAAGGGCTGACGCTGTATATACTAAGAAGAAAATAATGATCACGACTGATGAGATGGAAAGCAGCACTTTCTTTTTGTCATGAAAACGATTCTCCAAAAATTCCGGCAGTGTCATAGAATTACCTGCTACGATCGTATAGCGGCGAAGTCTTTTGGAAATCAGCAGCCAGTTACAAACAGTTCCTAAAAATAACCCTATGGCGATCCAAGCCTGGCCGGTACCTAACGCATAAATCGAACCCGGCAGACCCATTAGCAGCCATCCGCTCATGTCAGACGCCTGCGCTGAGAGTGCTGCGACCCATGCATTTAAGCCTCTGCCTCCGAGGAAATAATCCTCTGAACTATTGGTGCGGCGCATACAGATTGCACCGATCACGATCATGAATAACAAATAGGCAGCAAACGCCACTAATATTGCAGCAATGCTGGAACTTGATACTGTTGTCATACAATTACCATACCTTTCTTATCTTTTTCCTGTATCCCTATAGAGATTACTCCTCTGTTGTCCCACGGTCTTTGGCATCAACAAACGGTCTGTGATGTCCAACATATTTGTATGCCGGACGAATGATCTTACCTCGATTTACAAGTTCTTCCAGACGATGCGCACTCCATCCTGCAATACGAGAAATTGCAAAGATCGGTGTAAATAACTCCTCCGGAATACCAAGCATTGTATAAATAAAGCCTGAATAGAAGTCCACATTTGCGCAGATCGGTTTGACCACATGATTTCTATGAGATAGCAACTGCGTTCCAATGCGTTCTACTCTATCATAAAGGCTGTACTCTTTGAGCATTCCTTTACTTTCGGCTAATTTCTGTGCATAATCCTTCAGGATCACCTCTCGCGGATCGGACAACGTGTAAACCGCATGCCCCATACCATAAATCAGACCGGAATGATCAAAAGCATCTCCACGAAGTACTGCCTGCAAATATTCTTGAATCTGATCGTCATCTTCCAGATCCGTAACATGCTCATGAAGATCTGCAAACATCTGCTGCACTTTCAAATTAGCTCCACCATGACGCGGTCCTTTCAAAGATGCAATGGATGCTGCGACTGCCGAATAGGTATCTGTACCCGAAGACGTTACTACGTGATTGGTAAATGTCGAGTTATTACCACCACCATGCTCTGCATGAAGCACAAGAGCAGCATCGAGTACACGTGCTTCTAATGGAGTATACTTTCCATTTGGACGTAACATCTGCAAAATGTTTTCTGCCGTCGAAAGCTCCGGTTTAGCAGGCTTGATCACCAAACTGTCAAAGAAGTGAAAATGTCTGTATGCATGGTAATTGTAAACTGCGATCAATGGCAGTTTCGCAATTAACTGCAATGACTGACGAAGTACGTTGGATACCGAAATATCATCCGGATTAGCATCGTAAGAGTACAAAGTCAAGACACTTTTTTGCAATCCGTTCATCAGATTTGCACTTGGCGCCTTCATAATAACATCACGCACAAATTGTCCGGACAGTTCTTGCAAGCCCGCAATGATCCCATGGAAAACTTCCAATTGCTCTTTATTAGGCAGATAACCGAACAATAGCAAATATGTTGTTTCCTCAAAGGCAAATCGTTTATCAATGCCATCTCCAACTAAGTTTTTGACATCATACCCCTGATAGTACAACATACCATCAGCCGGCTCCTTGACACCATCTACAACACGATATCCTGTTACATCTGAAATCTCAGTCAATCCGGTCAATACACCTTTGCCATTGCTGTCACGCAATCCCCGCTTTACATCATATTCCTGATATAAGTTTAGGTCGATCGCTCCTGATTTCATACAACTTACAACAAGTTCATTAAATTTTGCATCTAATGCATCATCTATCGACATCATTGAATTTGTTTTCATTTGCTAGTACCTCCTTCTATAATTCCCCTCCGAGCACTCAGCTATCCTATGTATATCCAACCAAACAGAGGGTCGTGTCATCGTACCCGTGCATACGTGTATACACAAAAAAGTAATAGAGTCATCTATTAACGACAACTCTATTACTATACCTTATTTTACGCTATTCCGTCAAGTTTGTACCTATTATACTGCCATTTTCTGCCGCATAACACGCTCAGCAGGATTTACAGATCGTGTGTCTTTCACATTCGGATCGATCAGCAAGCCTCACGCATACGATACTCTAAACGCAGTTTATCCGTCAAAAGTGCCATAAATTCTGAGTTGGTCGGTTTGCCGCGATTTGCAGAGATCGTATTTCCAAACACGTGCTCTAATGTCTCCATATTCCCTCTACGCCATGCAACTTCTATCGCATGACGGATCGTCCGTTCTACACTACTGGAAGAAGTATGATATTTTTTTGCAATGGTTGGATACAAAAATTTTGTAATATAGTGCAACATATTTTGATCTGCAAAAGACATCATAATGCCTTCACGAATATATTGGTAACCCTTGATATGTGCCGGCATTCCGATCTCCAGCAATATATTCGTAATGTCAATCTCCAGATTGCCGGTGTATTTATCCGACGGATCTTTGATCAAATGTTCTGTAGGTTTCACAACCTGTCTTATCGTTTTCTTTGAATCTTCCTTCACAGTATCCGTATACTCCGGCACGGATACAAGCTGCTTTTCTTCGCTGTTATGTACTGCAGCTTGTCCCTCTTCCCCTTCGCCTACACTGGCTGCGATCTGTCTGATCCGTTTGATCAACATCGTTGCTGATAACGGTTTCATCATATAATAGTTTGCTCCCTGTGCTAATGCCTGTTCGATCAATCCCTCGCGTCGAAGTGCCGTGGCAATGATAAACAAAGGCTTGTACTCTGTAAATTCTCTGCATTCTTCTAATATTTCCAAACCGTCTAC
>ENA-UERK01001203-UERK01001203.1-human-gut-metagenome-genome-assembly--contig:-NODE-1203-length-19590-cov-8.207503_pt1 | contig 19590 bp, 11 predicted proteins | sample MGYA00242957_ERZ507957 | MGnify/ENA primary metagenome ERZ507957 (study PRJEB26167, sample SAMN06115538) | human gut metagenome | host: Homo sapiens | place: China:Heilongjiang | collected 2015-11-06... | reverse complement strand
GAACCTCTCCACCGCCTAACGGCGGTCCCCCTCCCCTTTCAGGGGAGGCTATCATGAAAATTGTTTTTCGTGAAAGTGCTGCACAGCAGGTTGACATTTTCCATGAAATATGTTACAATTTATGATATGAGCATATTCGGGGAACGAATATGGGAAAAACGGCTGCTTTTCCGAAAGACGGCAGAGCGGCGTATCAGAAAGGATGAAGTTGTATGAATTTTGTAACGGTCCTGTTTTTCCTGGGACTGCTGCTGACGATCGTGGCATCCGTGGGGCTGCTGCGTCTGACGGGGAAGAAAGCACCGCAGGAACAGCGCCTCTGGCCGCTGGCACAGAAACCGGCTGCTGACGAAATGGCAGAAACGGAAAAAGATACCGAAAATGCGGAAGATGCCGCACCGGAGCAGGCTGCGCCGAAAACGCCTGCCGCCGGGAAAAAGCGGCTGTCTGTGCCGAATCTCATCGTGCTGGCAGTCTCTGCCGTGCTGGTGGTGCTGGGACTGGGCGACCTGTTCGGCATCGCCGATTATGGTCAGTTTGAGGGCGCTTTTCTGCTCATGGGCATTGCCGCTGTGCTGCAGTATGCTGCCTGTCTGCTGTACCAGTGCCGGAAGAGCCGGACGGTGCGCTTTTTCAGCAAGCTTTTGCTGGTCATGACCGTGCTGGAGCTGACGGTGTTCCAGTATCCGTCCTATCATCTGATGCTGGGCGACTATCCGGAGAAGATTCTGCTGCCCTCGGATGCCACGGTGGAATCCGGGGACTATACCCTGGACGAGAACCTGCACACGCTGACCATCACCGGCAAAAACGAGTGCGTTATCACGTTCAACGATCTGAACGTACCCATCGGGACAGTCCGTGCCGTGGCAAAGCTGGGGAAGGACACCAAGCAGTCCCAGATGGTGCTGGATATGGCGGATGCCACCCATGTGGACTATCGGTATGACATCGCCAAGCAGGCGCTGGTCAAGGGCAGAGAGAATACCCAGTACATCGCCTGTGAATTTTCCGGGGATGTCTCCAAGCTGCGTCTGAAGTTCACCGGAAAAAATGACGGGGACGGGGTAGTCCTGCAGAGCGTACAGCTGAATGCGCCCATTCCCTTTGCCGTTTCGCCGCTCCGGATGGCGCTGGTGCTGGTGCTGGGAACGCTGGCTTATGCGGTGGCGTGCAGCACTACGCTGAAACGCCCGTATCTGGAGACGAAAAAGCTCTGCCGCCGTACCATTACAGTGATGACCGCAGCGGTCATGGCCGTGGCAGTGCTGATCGTTATGGCAAAGCTGCCCGACGGCGGTTTCGCCGGACAGTTCAAGCTGGACAGCGGCAACCAGATCACACAGGAACAGGTGGACGCTTTCGAAAACGGACAAATTTCCCTGCTGAAAGAAGTGGACGATGCGCTGCTCCAGGTGGAGAACCCTTATGACTGGGGAATGCGAAACGACTCCGGCGCAAAGGCGGAGTGGGACCACGTATTCTATGACGGCAAGTATTATTCCTACTACGGCATCGCACCGGTGGTGCTGCTGTATCTGCCGTATCACAAGCTGACCGGACACTACTGCTCCACGAACCTGTCTATCCTGCTGTTCAGCCTGGTGGGACTGCTGTTCCTGGCAATGGCATATCTGGCATTCGTCAAGCGCTGGTGCAAAAACGTCTCCGCCGGAAACATCATCGCCGGCATGGCGATCCTGTTCAGCTCCTGCGGCATCTGGTACAGCGTGGGACGCACGCTGTTCTATGAGATTTCCATTTCCTCCGGATTCGCCTTTGTGGCACTGGGCGCTTATTTCCTGTTCAGTTCCAACGTGCTGAGCGAGGGCAAGGTGTCTCTGGTGCGGACGGCGCTGGCATCCCTGTTCCTGGGCATCGCCGTGCTGTGCCGTCCGACTCTGGCGGTCTATGCCGTGGTGGCAGTGCTGTATTTCCTGTACGCCATCCCCAAGTCCGGGAATGTGCTGGTGCAGGCAGAGGACGGCACTTCGTCTCTGGCAGTCCGCAAGCCCCGGCGCATCGCCTACGTGCTGTGCGCAGCCCTGCCGCTGCTGGCGCTGGGCATCACCCAGATGGTGTACAACTACGCCCGGTTCGGCTCGCCGCTGGACTTCGGCATCCAGTACTCGCTGACCATCAACGACTTCACCCATTCCCAGTACCACACCTCGTTCGTGCTGATCGGTCTGTGGAATTATCTCTTCGCCCCGCCTCAGTTCCTGCCGGAGTATCCGTACATCAGTACGCCTTTCTCCAAGCTGGACACCAACGGCTTTTACTTCAACGATGACGGCAACACCTCCGGCATCCTGTTCCTGGCGATCCCGGTTGCGGCATATCTGCTTGCCCGTGCGGCACTGCGCCGTCTGCCGGACACCAAGACACGCTGGAAATACGGCGTGATGGTGGGACTGCCCTGCGTGGTCATGCCGCTGGTCATCATCTGCTCGATCTGGGAAAGCGGCTATGCGGTGCGCTATACGGCGGACTTCTCCTGGGAGATTCTGCTGGGCGCACTGACGATCCTGTTCTTCCTGTATCAGAAGTCCAGGAACGAAACGAAAAAGGATCTGACCCGGAAGTTTATGGCGGCTGCGATGCTCTGCGCTGTTGTGGTAAACGGTGTGCAGATCTTCAAGTTCGCATTTCCCCAGGATCAGTACCCGGCGATCTGTGACCATCTGACACAGCTGATCGCATTCTGGAAGTAAGGAGCATGAATCTGATGGATACATTATATTTGGTCATTCCGTGTTATAACGAAGAAGAAGTGCTGCCGGAAACTTCAAAACAGCTTCTGGCGAAAATGCAGTCGCTGATGGCGGCGGAGAAAATCTCGGAGAAGAGCCGCATCGTCTTTGTCAACGACGGCTCGAAGGACCGCACCTGGGAGATCATCCAGGCGCTGCACCAGGAGAATCCCATTTACCAGGGCGTGTGCCTGTCCCGGAACCGGGGACACCAGAATGCGCTGCTGGGTGGTCTGATGACAGTGAAGAATCACTGCGACATGGCAATTTCCCTGGATGCCGACCTCCAGGACGATATCGATGCCATTGACGAGATGGTGGACAAGTACTATGCCGGAAATGACGTGGTCTACGGTGTGCGGAATGCCCGGAAAACGGATACCTTTTTCAAGAAGTTCACCGCCGAGGGCTTTTATAAGGTCATGAAGATGATGGGCGCAGACGTGGTGTTCAACCACGCCGACTATCGTCTGATGAGCCGCCGTGCGCTGGACGGACTGGAATCCTTCAAGGAGGTCAATATGTTCCTCCGTGGCGTTGTCCCCATGATCGGCTATAAGAGCGACAAGGTGTACTATGCCCGAAAGGAGCGTTTCGCCGGAACTTCCAAGTATCCGCTGAAAAAGATGCTGTCCTTTGCCTGGGAAGGCATCACATCCCTTTCCACAAAGCCCATCGCCCTCATTACCCGGCTAGGTACGCTGATCTTCCTGGTGAGCATCATCATGCTGATCTATTCCTTCGTGCGGCACTGCATGGGCGCAACCATCACGGGCTGGACTTCGCTGATCGTGTCCATCTGGGCAATCGGCGGCTTGCAGCTCCTCGCCATCGGCGTCATCGGGCAGTACATCGGAAAGGTCTACTTAGAGACAAAGGAACGCCCGAAGTTTATCATTGAAACGTATCTCTCCGATGAGGACGCAGATGCGGATAAGGATAAGACACAGAAGTAATTAAAAGTAACACTGCATAAAAATAAATTCCCGGAGACTTGTCCCGGGGATTCTTTTGGAGGGTCTGGTTATGGCATATATTCCCAACGAAAACCGTTATTCTCAGATGGAATACCGCCGCTGCGGAAACAGCGGGCTGAAACTGCCCCTGCTGTCCCTGGGGCTGTGGCACAACTTCGGCGACACCAACAGCCTGGAGCGGATGGCACAGCTCTGTGAGACAGCGTTTGACGGCGGCATCACCCATTTCGACCTGGCGAACAACTACGGGCCGCCTGCTGGTGCGGCGGAGCGAAACTTCGGCAGACTGCTGAAAACCATTTTCGCCGGTCACCGGGATGAACTGGTCATCAGCACCAAAGCCGGCTATGATATGTGGGACGGTCCCTACGGCGACGGGGGCAGCCGGAAGTATCTGCTGGCGAGCCTGGATCAGAGTCTGAAACGGCTGGGTGTGGACTATGTGGACATCTTCTACCACCATCGCCCCGACCCGGAAACGCCTCTGGAGGAGACCATGGGCGCACTGGCGCAGGCGGTGCGGAGCGGCAAGGCGCTGTATGTGGGGCTGTCCAACTATGACGGCGAGACCATGCGCCGGGCGGCGGACATCCTGGAACAGCTGCACTGTCCGTACATCATCAACCAGAACCGGTACTCCATCCTAGACCGGGAGACGGAGCGCAACGGCATCCTGGATGCCAGCGCCGACCGGAAAAAGGGCGTTATCATTTACAGTCCCCTGGCGCAGGGAATGCTGACCGACCGCTATCTCCACGGCATTCCGGAGGACAGCCGCATCCGCACCGACGGCAGATTTTTGCAGGCATCCCAGCTGACGGAAGAACGCCTGGCGCAGCTCCGGCAGCTGCAGGCGATCGCACAGGACAGGGGACAGACGCTGGCACAGCTGGCGCTCTGCTGGATCCTGCGGCAGAAGGCGGTGACCAGCGTGCTGGTGGGCGCATCCCGTCCGGAACAGATCACGGACACCCTGCAGATCGTGGGGCAGAAACCGCTGACCGATGAGGAACTCCGGGCAGTCGATGCAGCAGTAGGACTGTGAGAACCGGCGTGTGCGGCTTTTTCAAAAGGGGCTTGACAATCCCGAAAAAATGGCGTATAATAGAAATAGAGAGAGGGCATACCAGTAGACGGTCTGCTCCCACTGCTTGAGTTAAAGATTTAACCGCCACAAGTTTGGAGACTACGGGCGGTTATTTCTTTTTCTTGCCGTGGTGATTCTGATTACTATTTTTATGATTATAGTAAATGTACAAGATCACGCTGATACAATCCAGCAGAAAGCTGCCGATTTTCAGCAGATCACCAAAGGTGACGTATTGATCCATCATACCGATCACCTCCCATCTGTTCAAGTGAGCAGTGGGAGCAAAAATCAGAAAAAGACTTGACCGCCTACCGTTTCAGGTATGCCCTCAGATATTCAGTATACCACGTTTTGCAAAAAATGTCAAACAAAAAATCCGGCAGCAGGACTCAGATTCCTGTTGTCGGATTTTTGCATTTCCATGTAATTTACGCTTGACTTATGCTTTTCTTATGCCTGGTTTCAGCATTTGCTTGTCCTTATGTTTAATGACTTCCATCATAATAAGCGCCATGATGACAGAGCAGATGTCCGCAATGGGCTGGGCGAAGATCAGACCGTCCAGACCGATCAGAGCGTTGGCGATGAACAGTACCGGCAGGAAAATGAATCCCTGGCGGCTGACGGACAGGATCAGAGATGCCAGACCGTGTCCCATGCCCTGGAAAGCGTTGTTGTTCACGAAGATAATGCCCAGGAACGGTCCGGAGACCATCAGCGCCCGGAGCATCTTCACGGCGTAGTTCTGCTGGGTGATAACATCTGCCGCAGAGCCGGAAGAGCCGGAGGTCATAAAGATGCTGATGACCGGCTCAGTGAACAGGAAGTACAGCGCCGTCAGAATCAGCCCCAGCACCAGGGTGCAGACCATGCTGAACCGTACCACTTTTGTCATCTTGGTGAAGTTCCGTGCGCCGTAGTGGAATCCCACCAGCGGCTGGATGCCGATACCGATGCCCAGCTGGATGAACACTACCAGCATATTTGCTTTCATGGCGATGCCCATGCCGCCGGTGGCGAGAACGTCGATGTTATTCAGCAGCCGGTTCAGCACCAGGTTGGACAGGCTCATCAGCACATTAGTGAAAAACATGGGGACGCCGATGGAGAACACGCCGCTGAAAATGCCGCCTTTCATGGTGAAGTGCTTCGGATTCGGGGAGAGCATGGTGCGGCTGACTTTCAGATAGATGAGGTAGAACAGCGTTGCCACCGTGTTGCCGATGCTGGTGGCGATGGCTGCACCCTTGACGCCCATGCCCATGGCAAGGATCATGATGGGGTCCAGGATGATGTTGGTCACAGCGCCGATCATCATGCCGAACATGGAGACTTTCGCCGCACCCTCGCCCTTGACCAGGTTGCTCATGGCGCTGCTCAGCACCGTGGGGATTGCACCCACGCCGATGTAGAACAGATAGTCCCTGGTGTACTGTTCCAGATTCTGATAGTTCTGCACCAGCTTGTCATAGGCGTCGCCGGAAATATCCTTGGAAATATTGGCGATGTTGGCGGACGCATCTGCACCCACCAGCGGCAGGATCCAGCTCACGCCCAGGGTCAGCGCCAGGGTGGCGAGCAGTCCCACAAAGACAGCGCCCCAGAAACTGAAGCTGCTGATTTTTTTCACCCGTTCATATTCCCGTGCGCCCAGAGAACGGGAGATAAAGGCGCAGCCGCCGATGCCGAACAGGTTGCCGAATGCCATGAGGATCATAAACACCGGGGTCGCCATGGAAACGGCATTCATCTGATAGGGGTCGTGGGTCTGTCCTACAAAGACTGTGTCCACCATGTTGTACAGCACGGTGACCAGCATACTCAGCACTGACGGGATCGCCAGTACTGCCACAGCCTTGGGGATAGACTCGATCTCAAAAACGGAGGTTTTCTTTTCTTTCATTTGCATATAGGCATAACTTCCTTTCTGTTACGGCGAAAAACGAGGCAGAAATGCGGTGACATTCTGCCTCGTTTGCATTTGTTCGGTTGAGGTACTCTTATACGTTAAAGCGGAACAGCACGATGTCGCCGTCCTGCATCACATATTCCTTGCCTTCCAGACGCACCAGTCCCTTTTCCTTGGCAGCCGCCATAGAGCCGCACGCCATCAGATCGTCATAGGAGACAACTTCGGCACGGATGAATCCCTTTTCGAAATCGGTGTGGATCTTTCCGGCAGCCTGGGGCGCTTTCGTTCCCCTGGTGATGGTCCATGCACGGACTTCCTGCTTGCCGGCGGTCAGATAGGAGATGAGACCCAGCAGAGAATAGCCCTCCCGGATGATGCGGTTCAGACCGGATTCCTCCAGTCCCAGATCTTCCAGGAACATTGCCTTGTCGTCTGCCTCCATGTCTGCGATATCCTCTTCGATCTTCGCACAGATGGGCAGTACTGCGGCGTGTTCTGCCTCAGCAATCTGCTTGACTTCCTGGTAGTGTTCATTTTTGTCCACGCCGTTGCGGAAGTCCTCTTCGCTCATGTTTGCGGCATAGATCACCGGCTTTGCGGACAGCAGCGGCATATCGTGGATCCAGCTCAGCTCGTCCTCGGTGAAGTCAAAGCCACGGGCAGACTTGCCCTCTTCCAGGTGCGCCTGGAGACGTTCCAGAAAGTCCACCTGTGCCTGGAGCTTTTTGTCGCCCTTCAGCGCCTTTTTGGTGCGGTCGATGCGGCGTGCCACCATCTCCATATCGGAGAAGATCAGCTCCAGGTTGATGGTCTCGATGTCCGATGCCGGATTGATTCTGCCGTCTACATGGATGATGTTATCGTCCTCAAAGCAGCGTACCACGTGGACGATGGCGTCCACTTCCCGGATGTCGCCCAGGAACTTGTTGCCCAGACCTTCGCCCTTGGATGCGCCTTTTACCAGTCCGGCGATGTCCACGAACTCCAGGGTAGCCGGGGTGAACTTGTCCGGCTCGTACATTTCAGCCAGCTTGTCCAGACGTGCGTCCGGCACAGAGACGATGCCTACATTTTTTTCAATGGTGCAGAACGGATAGTTTGCCGACTCTGCGCCTGCATTTGTCAGGGCGTTGAACAGGGTGCTTTTGCCCACGTTGGGCAGCCCAACCATACCTAATTTCATTGTAACAGCTCCACCTTTTTGAAGAGCGTGCGCAGCATCCGGCATATGCAGAGAGATGCGCCGCAGGCTCTGAGATTATCCGGCATTGCGCCGGGGATTGACATATCATTGACACATACATTATAGTTTAGCACAGAAAGCCGGATTTGTCAAGATTTTTGCGAAAATGCGCTCGAGAATACTCTGCACAAAAGTGTAAACCATCCGTCCAATCGTAGGGGCGAACATTGTTCGCTCGTTCCGGTATCAGAGATTGTCTATTATGTTCCCCTTGAAAAGGCGCCCGTAGGGTGTGCCTTGTGCTGGGATGTCCCGAAGGGACAGGGGGATTAAGTTTACGGTTCACTATTTCAGCACAAATCGCATCCCCAAAAAACCCCCTTGCAATCTCTTCCGAAATTTGCTATACTATTATAACAGCGATACATTCAAGCAAAATCGAAACGGAGTGAATCTATATTGAATATCCCACAGAAACTGGCTGACGAGTTCCAGCTGCGGCAGGAACAGATCGACAACACCATCGCCCTGCTGGATGACGGCAAGACCATCCCCTTTATTGCACGCTACCGGAAAGAGCGGACCGGCTCGCTGGATGACCAGGTGCTGCGTGCCATCGACAACCGGCTGCAATACCTGCGCAAGCTGGAACAGCGCAAGAGCGAGATCCTTTCCGCCATCGAGTCCCAGGGCAAGCTGACCCCGGAACTGACGGAAAAGATACAGAAAGCGGAGACTCTGGTGGAGACGGAGGATCTGTACCTGCCGTATCGTCCCAAGCGAAAGACCCGTGCGTCTATGGCGATCGCCCGTGGCTTGGAGCCGCTGGCACGGACGCTGATGGCGCAGGATGCCGGAACAGACCCGGTGCAGGCGGCACAGGCGTTCCTCACGGAAGAAGTGCCGGATACGGATGCGGCGCTCCAGGGCGCAATGGATATCCTGGCAGAGGAGATGGCGAACGACGCCGACCTGCGCAAACAAATGCGCCGCCTGGTGATGCTCACCGGCACGATACAGTCCCACGCCGTGGATGCGGATGCGGAAACACCCTATCAGAACTACTACGACTATGCCGAACCGGTAAAGCGCATCGTGGGTCACCGTGTCCTCGCCATCGACCGTGGCGAACGGGAGGGCGCACTGAAAGTGGCAGTTACGCTGCCGGAGGGACACGGGGCATCCATGCTGATCCAGAAGTTTGTGAAGAACCAGAGTCCCTGCGGAAAGCTGGTGCAGACTGCCGCAGAGGATGCGTTCCAGCGGCTGCTGTTCCCGGCGGTGGAGCGGGAGATCCGCAAGGAGCTGACCGAACAGGCGGCAACGGCTGCCATCGGTGTGTTTGCGTCCAACCTGCGGCAGCTGCTCATGGCGGCACCGCTGAAAAACCGAACCGTCCTGGGCGTAGATCCCGGCTACCGCACCGGCTGTAAGCTGGCTGTGGTGGACGAGACGGGAAAGGTGCTGGATACCGGCGTGGCGCACATCACCCTGGGAAAGGGCGCATCCCTGGAAAAGGGCAAGGATACCATCCGGAAGATGCTGCGGCAGCACCATGTGACCGCCGTCGCCATCGGAAACGGCACGGCGTCCCGGGAATCCGAGGCTGTGGTGGCGGAACTGCTGAAAGAGCTGCCCTATTCTGCGGCGTATATGGTGGTCTCTGAGGCTGGGGCATCGGTGTACTCTGCGTCCAAGCTGGCGGCAGAGGAGTTCCCGGAGTATGACGTTTCACTCCGGAGCGCCGTGTCCATTGCCCGGCGGTTACAGGACCCGCTGGCGGAACTGGTGAAGATCGACCCTCAGGCGATCGGCGTGGGACAGTATCAGCACGATATGCCCAAGGCGGAGCTGTCGGCGGCGCTGGACGGCGTGGTGGAGGACTGCGTGAACCACGTGGGCGTAGACCTGAACACCGCCTCGTTCTCCCTGCTGTCCCACATCGCCGGCATCAACCAGACCATCGCCAAGAACATCGTGGCGTACCGGACGGAAAACGGCGCATTCACTGACCGGAAACAGCTGAAAAAGGTGGCAAAGCTGGGACCCAAGGCGTATGAACAGTGCGCCGGATTCCTCCGTGTGCCGGGCGCAAAGAATCCTCTGGACAACACCGCCGTGCATCCGGAAAGCTATGGCGCAGCGGAGCAGATTCTCCGGGAATGCGGCTTTCAGCTGGCGGACATTGCCGGACAGGACCGCAGCGAGATCACATCCATTGCCAAGCAGCACGGTATCGCAGCCATTGCGAAAAAAGCTGGCGTGGGTGAGCCGACGGTAAAGGATATCATCAAGGAGCTGGCAAAGCCGGGACGTGACCCTCGTGACGAACTGCCGCCGCCGCTGCTTCGGAGCGGTGACATCATGGAGCTGAAAGATCTGAAACCGGGCATGGAACTGGTGGGAACGGTGCGGAATGTCATCGACTTCGGCTGTTTTGTGGACATCGGCGTCCATGAGGACGGGCTGGTGCATATTTCCCAGATCTGCGACCGGTTTATCAAGCATCCGCTGGAGGCAGTCAAGGTCGGCGAAGTGGTAAAGGTCTGGGTGCTGGATGTGGACTTGAAACGCAAGCGCATTGCACTGACCATGAAACCGCCGAAGAAAGGATAAAGGAGAACATATGGGATTTGGAAAGAAACTGACTGCCCTGGTATTGGCGGCGGCAATGACAGCTGCGGCGTGCAGCTGCGGCACGGAAAGCGGCAAAAGCACCGCCGGAGAGGAGAGCAGCCAGGCAGAGGAAAAGCCGGACTTCCGCACGGAAATGCGGGACGATATGACCACAGGCGACATCGTGGCGGAAATGGGGCTGGGCATCAACCTGGGGAACACCCTGGAGGCGTGCGGCGACTGGATCGACAGCAGCGGCGGCGTGAACAGCTATGAGACCGCCTGGGGCAGCCCTACGGTGACTGAGGAAATGATCGCAGGCTATGCTGCCGCCGGGTTCGACTCGGTGCGCATCCCGGTGGCGTGGTCGAATCTGATGGGAGACGACTACACCGTTGCGCCGGAACTGCTGGATCGTGTGGAGACCGTGGCGCAGTATGTGCTGGACAACGGGATGTACGCCGTGGTGAATCTCCACTGGGACAACGGCTGGATCGCCGGATTCTCCACCGACTATGACACCTGCATGGAGAAATACACCCGCATCTGGGAGCAGGTATCGGAGCGCTTTTCCGGTTACGGCGACCATCTCATTCTGGAATCCATGAACGAAGAGGGCTGTTTCGACGATCTGTGGAATCACTACAGCGGTTCGGAGGATGGCAAGGCGGAGGCATACAGCATCGTCAACCGCATCAACCAGAAGTTCGTCGATCTGGTGCGCAGCTCCGGCGGCAACAACCCGGAGCGCCATCTGCTCATTGCCGGCTATGCCACCGACGTGGACATGACCTGTGACGAAATGTTCCAGATGCCGGAGGACAGCGCCGGACGGTGCGCCGTGTCGGTACATTATTATACGCCGTCTACGTTCTGCATCCTGGAAGAGGACGCCGACTGGGGCAAGGCAAAGACCACCTGGGGTTCGCCCAGAGACCAGCGGATACTGGAAAAGGACATGGAAAAGCTCCAGACCCGTTTCCTGGACAACGGCATCCCGGTCATCATCGGCGAATACGGCTGTTCCACCGGGAATAAGACCGAGGACGCCGTCCGGACATTTCTCACGGCGGTGGCACGTGCGGCGTATTCCCGTGGGATGTGTCCCATGCTGTGGGACATCACCGGGGTGTTCTATGACCGCAGCAGCTGTAAAATGATCGACAGCCAGCTGGAGCAGGAACTCCGGGATATTGCAGAGACGGCGAGAAACTGACAAAAATCCGGAAATTGGAAGAAAACTGCTTTGAGAATTTCCGAAAAAAGGTGCGGGTGCGCATCAAAATAGCAAGTTGTTTTTCACGCAATTTTTCGGATTTAGAAGAATTGCACAAAAACAGAGGTTGCTTTTATTCGTGCTGTATAAAAATGTGTGGAAAATGAAAAAAACGCTTGCAAAAAATCTACAAATATGCTATGCTGGTATATGGAGAAGTAGGGTGCAGGAAAGCACTGGTATGGCTTCATGAAGATGTGCGCCGGCTGTGCAATTGGAAAGCGGAAAGCACGCAAATCAATTTTAAGAATGTCCCCCTTGAAAAGGGGGATGTCAGCGTAAGCTGACAGGGGGATAATCCCGACCCTTGCTCTTTACGGAGCATTCACCTCAGCACAAGGCACACTCTATGGGTGTCTTTGCAAGGGAAGTAATTAGAAAATTGATTTGTGTGAGCGGAAAGGGGGCAGCAGACGACTGGCACGGCGGAGGTACGGAAACCAAGGGGCAGAAAAGCTTCTCTGCACACAACCAAGGCGGCGCTATGCCGCAGAAAATCAAGAAAGGAAGAATGATAAACATGAAGATGAAGAAGTTTCTTTCATCTCTGACTGCTGGTGTAATGGCGGCAACCACCGTATTCACCAGTGCGCTGGTAACACCGGTTATGTCGTTTATTGCGACTGCGGCTGATGCTGACGCAATCGGTACAGCATCCCTAATGGGACAGGTAGGTTCTAATACGAACTGGGTTAAAACAGAAAATTCAACAAGTATCGCTGGTGACGGCGAATACACCGTTTCCTGGGATTTGAAGGAGGCATCGGCTTCGATCGATTTTCTGATTGTTCAGATTTCACCCGAAGGAACAACGGAAAACTTTACAACAGACTCTTTTAAGGATTTGAAGGTATCTCTGAGTTCTGTTTCCATCAACGGCGAAGAAGTAACAGATGCTGTAACAGATGGTAAGGTAGTAAATACAAGATACTATGAAAACAAAAGTGATCCTGGTACGACCCGTATTTATCTGAACGGCAAATGGGCTGGCGCAGCTGGTGCGCTGGATAACTTCGATGCCTCTAAGGTAGATGGCGGTATCTCCACAATTTCCGTTACCTTTACTGTAGAGGGCACCGGCAAGACCACCACAACCACTACCAGCGAGACCACTGCGGAAACCACAGAGACCACCGTTTCTTCCGCAGTTTCTTCTGATGTTTCCAGCGAGACATCCGAATCTGTTGTAACCACTGCATCTGCATCCTCTGCCGAGACTGTGACAACCACAACTGCTCCGGCAATTAAGGACGTAGAGGCAAAGATCACCACCGGCACCCAGAAGGGTACAGACGGTGATATCCAGGCATATGCAGAATTTGACCCGAACGGCGCAAAGTCTGCAACACTGTATTATACCGTAACTTCCAAGGATACCGAGTCCAGCGGTGCTTTCGGCACATACAACGGCGATTGGTTCCAGGAAGAATTTAAGGCAAGCGTTGGCGCAAATGGTGCCTGCACAGCAGATTACACCATCCCGTCCAATGTTGGCAAGACCGTAAAGGCAATGATCTTTTATCCGGATGCAAGCAGCGTCAAGATCGACAAGGTGGTTCTCCACTATGATTCCGCTGTTACCACATCCGCAACAACCACCAGTGTCACCACAACCACTGAGGCAGCAAAGTACACCAAGGTACTGACTCCGAAGGCTGAGGAAGACAAGGGTACTGACGGCAAGGCAAGCAACACCAAGGTTGAGTTCGACCCGATGGGCGCTTACAAGGCAATCGCTTACTACACCGTAAAGACAAATGACACCAACACCAGCGGCGCTTTCGGCACATGGAACGACAGCCTGCCGGAGGGCCAGGAGTGGCAGAGCGAGGAATTCAAGGATCTGGCCGTTCCGGCAAACAAGCAGGTCGTTGTTTCCTACAACATTCCGAAGACTGTTGGCGACACCGTACAGTTCATGGTTTATTACCCGAAGTTCGGTGATGTGACCATCGACAAGATCGTTCTGTGCTTCGACGAAGACCCGGATGCAACCACAACTTCCGTTTCTTCCACCACAGAGATCAAGACCACTGCATCCAGCGTGTCCTCTGAGACAGAGACCACTGCATCTGCAACCACCAAGGGAACAGAGTCCAGTGCATCTGAGACAACAAAGGCAACAGAGACCAGCGCAACCTCTGCAACTACCGAGACTGACAAGGCAACAGAGACCAGCGCATCTGCAACCACAAAGGATACAGAATCCAGCGCAACCTCTGCAACCGCAAAGGAAACAGAGACCAGCGCTACCGAAAAGGTAACCACTGTTACAAGCACCACCAAGCAGTCTGCAACCACAACTGCAACAGATGCACCGAAGGGCAAGGGCATTGTCATCGACATCGGCGAGGCTAACGCAGAGCCGGGCGCTGAGGGTGTTGAACTGCCGTTCTATCTGCAGAAGTATATCCCGTCTGAGGGCTTTAGCTTTGCAATTGATGTCCCGATGGTAACTGCAAAGATCCTGAGCATCAACAAGACCGAAGTTTCCAAGGACGGCGTGGATGAATATGTATCCGGTTCTGTCCGCAGAACTTCCAACACCGCAGGCTTTGAGGCATTCGGCGCTGACGAATCCGCAGCTCCGGAAGATCGCTGGATGTACTTCATGTGGACTGTTTCCGCCGGCACTGCAACCATCCCGGATGAAGAAAACGGCGCAAGCAACTTCATGAATATGTACTTCGACATCGCTGACAACGCAGCAGATGTTGCAGCAGAATACGGTCTGGAACTCCAGACAGATGCTGACGGCAATACCTACTACTTCTTCCCGATGAACTTTGCACAGTACCAGAAGGTAAACTGGGACTTCTCCGGCACAGCAGGCAGCGCATACATCATGCCGAACCAGCAGTTCCTGGACGACAGCAGCAATGACCTGGCTACCACAGACGTTACTTACTACAACGGCGGTTTCCGTGTATACACCGACAAGAAGGATGTCACCACATCTTCTACCGCTGATACAACCACATCCATCACAACCACAAAGACAACCGCAACCGACGAAAAGGATATGCCGATCAATCTGGATATCGATGAGGTTTATGTATATCCGCAGCCGGCTGGCGAAAACCCGGATTATGTTGGCATTGAAGAAGAACTGGGCGTAAAGGTTATTGCCAAGGAAGGCGTAGACACCAAGAGCTATGGTATCAGCGGTGCAGTCGCATTCCCGGATGCAACCGCAAAGCTGTTCACCATTCCGGACGGCATGGAGAGCAAATTCGCAGTCAACGACTTCGGCTCCAGCGGCAGACCGAACATGATCGACTTTGCTGCTTATAAGAACGGCACATCCACCATCACCGACGGCAGCGACCGCTGGATCCGCTTCATCGAAGCATTCTCCAACGACGGTCCGCAGGATCCGGCTGAGCTGGATCGTATCTTCCACCTGGTATTCGATGTACCGGATGCAGATACCGTACAGGCAATCGCAGACGAATATGGTCTGACACTTCAGACCGGCGAGTATGACGGCAAGACTGTTCAGTACTACGAGTTCCCGGTAACCTGGGCTCCGGACGGCATTGACCAGATGCCCAGCGGCGGCACCATTGTTGATGTTGAGCGCTTTAAGTATCTGAACGGCGAGGGCGTGACCGGTGAGGATATCTTCGACGACCAGGTTGGTCTGAAGGATGGTGCGATCCGTGTTATCATGAAGGAAGTGGAAGATACCACAACCACAACCACAACTGTAACAACTACCACTACTACAAAGGCATCCACAACCACAACAAAGGCATCTGCTACAACAACCACAAAGGCATCCACAACTTCTACAACAAAGGCATCTGTTACAACAACGACAAAGGAATCCACTACGACAACAAAGGCGTCTGCTACAACAACTACAAAGGCATCTACGACAACAACAGAAGAAGCGACTTCTACAACAACAACCGAAAAGACAACCGTTTCCGAGACTTCCGGAACAACAACTACAAAGGCAACGGAATCCGAGGCTCCGGTAAGCACAACTACTGTAGAATCGACTACCACAGAGAGAGGCACCTTCACCAAGAAGACTACAACTGTGACAACGACTACAGAAGATGCAAACTACACCAAGGTCTCCAGACCGACCGGAACAACCACAACAGAAACCACAACTTCTGCTGAGAATACCACAACTTCCAGCGAGACAACCACAAGCACTGGTTCTTCCAGCGATACTGTTACTTCTACCACAACAACCGAGACTCAGCCTGCCGGCAAGCCGGATGTTAAGGTAAAGGAAGATGCAAACTTCTACCTGTCTGAGGACACTCGTGCATTCGACCCGGCAGATCTGGTAGAGAGCGCAACTCTGGACGGCGAGGACATTCTGAGCCAGCTGACCTTCGAGTACGCTTCTCCGAAGGATATGTACGATGCACTGCACGGCGATATCGCTTATGTTGCATCTGACTTGAAGGTTCTGTACAACGGCGAAGAAGTCGGCACTGCTAAGGTTTACATCGGCATCAAGGGTGATACGGACTTGAACGGTAAGGTTGAGGCAACTGATATGTTCTACAATATGTACTATCAGGCAAGACTGGGTGCCGGCATCAAGGAAGGCGTAACTCTGTTGGAGAACAACCAGGATGAGAATCTGGAGAAACTATCTTACTTCTTGACCGATATCGACACCGAGAGCAAGGAAGGCAAGAACACTGCCGACAAGTCCATCACTCCGACTGACCTGTTCTATCAGATGTACTACATCGCTCTGAAGGGCGCAGGCTACAAGGATACTGTTTGGACCGATGTTTGCCCGGATCTGAAGAACCTGCAGGGTTCCTGCTGGTATGAGGCAAAGTAAGCCAAACCGAAACAGAACGTGAAAACGTTTTTGACAGCCTGGATATGACATCATAAGAAAACCCGATGCGGGAGCAATCCCGTGTCGGGTTTTTGTTTTCAAGCGGAGGGTTGTATCTGTTTTGTTTTTCGGCGGTGATACTTTCCTTTTTTCAAATTCTGTTTTGTTGTGTAAAAAATCGCAAACAAAGCTTGCAAATTTGAGGAAAATCGGCTATACTGAATAGTGGAGTATTGTATGAGCGTGTTCTGCATCCGGCGGATTTTCCGGGAGGACAGAACAGGCTCCGGGAACAGCAGTTCGGGACGGTGCAGAAATGCAGCGCCGGACTGCCGTAGAAAGGGGCATGACATTGAAAGCGATTGACGAAGCACGCCGGCTGCTCAGCTCTGAGGCGTTTACAGAAACCGCAGTGCTGCTGAGCGGCGGCACAGATCTGGCAGAAGCATATCGGACACGTCTGCTGCGTGCCATTGATACATTTACACAGCATTTCGGCAGCGACCGGGAGATCGCCGTTTTTTCTGCGCCGGGACGGACAGAACTGGGCGGTAACCACACCGACCACCAGCGTGGTCATGTGCTGGCGGCAAGCATCAACCTGGATGTGATCGCCGTTGTGGCACGCCGCACCGACCGGACTATCTGCGTGAAGTCCGAGGGCTTTCCGGCAGATGTGATCTCTCTGGATGAGCTGGAGCCGGTGACAGACCAGAAACCCACCGCAGCCGAGCTTATCCGTGGTGCAGCTGCCTGGTTCCAGCAGTACGGATGTCCGTTGGATACCGGCTTTGATGCGTATACCACATCCCAGGTCATGCCGGGTTCGGGGCTGTCCTCTTCTGCGGCATTTGAGGTGCTGCTGGGGAATATCTGCAACGCCCTGTACGCCGACAACCGGTTCACTCCGGTGGAGCTGGCGCAAATGGGACAGTATGCGGAAAACGTCTATTTCCATAAGCCCTGCGGTCTGATGGATCAGATGGCGTCGTCTGTGGGCGGCGCAGTTGCCATCGACTTTGCGAATCCGGTAAAGCCGGTGGTGCATCCGGTGAAGTTCGACTTTTCTTCCACCGGTTATGCGCTGTGCATCGTGGACACCGGCGGGAATCACGCAGACCTCACAGAGGAATATGCGGCGATCCCCAGGGAAATGGGCGCTGTGGCGAAGTATTTCGGCAAGGATGTGCTTTCTGAGGTGAAGTCGGAACAAGTGCTGCGTTCGATTCCCGAACTGCGAAAGGCGTGCGGCGACCGTGCGGTGCTGCGTGCCATGCACTTCTACCGGGAGGACGGCAGAGCCCAGGGCGAATCGGATGCCCTGGAGCGTGGGGACTTCGAGGCGTTCCTGCACCTGGTGCAGAACTCCGGCGAATCCTCCTACTGCCTGCTGCAAAATGTTTACCCGTCCTCTGTGCCTGCGGAACAGCCGGTCTCCATCGCCATTGCAGTTGGCTCGGCAGTGCTGGGCGGACGTGGCGCCATCCGGGTACACGGCGGCGGTTTCGGCGGAACAGTGCAGGCATTTGTACCGTCTGTGCTGCTGTCCCAGTTCCGGGACGGCATGGAGGCTGTGCTGGGCGAGGGCTGCTGCCACGTGCTGCAGATTCGCCCCATCGGCGGCATGACAATTTTGATCTGACGAAGATAGAATTTGACAGAATTCGAAAGGAAGCGTAAGAAAACATGGGAAAAATTCTGGTCACAGGCGGTACGGGCTTTATTGGCAGCCATACCTGTGTGGCACTGACCAACGCCGGCTATCCGGTGGTGGTCATGGACAATCTGAGCAATTCAAAGGTCGAGGCAATCGCTCGCATCGAGATGATTACCGGAAAACACGTGCGGTTTTACCGGACGGATATGCGGGACGAGGCAGACCTGGAACAGATCTTTGAGGACAACAAGATCGACGCCGTGATACACTTCGCCAGAATGAAGGCAGTGGGCGAATCGGTGGAAAAGCCGCTGGAATACTACGAGAACAACGTGAGCGGCACACTGACGCTGCTGCGTGTGATGCGGAAGTACGGCTGCCGCACCATGATCTTTTCCTCCAGCGCCACGGTCTACGGCAGCCAGAACCCGGTGCCGTACCGGGAGGAGATGCCCACCTCTGCGACCAATCCCTATGGCTATACCAAGGTGATGATCGAACAGATCCTGCGGGATGTCTGTGCGGCTGACCCCAACTTCACGGCGGTGGCGCTGCGGTATTTCAACCCCATCGGCGCACACATGAGCGGTCTGCTGGGCGAGAACCCCAACGGCATCCCCAACAACCTGGTGCCGTATGTGGCACAGGTGGCATCCGGTAAGCTAGATCATGTCCAGGTCTACGGCGACGATTACGACACCCCGGACGGCACAGGTGTCCGGGATTACATCCACGTTATGGATCTGGCAGTGGGTCACGTGGCTGCGCTGGCATACGGTGCAAACCATCACGGATTTGAGGCAGTGAACCTGGGGACAGGTCACGGCAGCAGCGTGCTGGAAGTGATACACGCCTATGAGAAAGCCTGCGGCAGAAAGATTCCCGTGGAGATCACCGACCGCCGTGCCGGAGACGTTGCCGTTTCTTATGCGGATGTCTCCAAGGCGAAGGAACTGCTGGGCTGGGAGGCATCGGCAGACCTGCAGCAGATGTGCAGTGACAGCTGGCGCTTTACGCTGCAAAATCCAAACGGCTTATAATCGCTTGTGTCGGGAATCTGCGGAAACAGGTTCCCACAGAAAGGAATACATATGACAGGAAGATTTGGAAATGCGATCGACAATTTTCTGATTATCATGGTCGCAGTTGCCATTGTGCTGCTGCTGGTGGTGATGCTGGGTTCCCGGCAGAGTCCGTTCCGGCAGAAACTCAGCAAGCTCCTGGTGCAGAATCCCAATGCCGCAGACCGGCGGCAGCCGCTGGAATTCAACCGGGAATATTATATCACAGGAGAGAGACCTATGCGT
>ENA-UERK01001190-UERK01001190.1-human-gut-metagenome-genome-assembly--contig:-NODE-1190-length-19746-cov-46.303218_pt1 | contig 19746 bp, 13 predicted proteins | sample MGYA00242957_ERZ507957 | MGnify/ENA primary metagenome ERZ507957 (study PRJEB26167, sample SAMN06115538) | human gut metagenome | host: Homo sapiens | place: China:Heilongjiang | collected 2015-11-06... | reverse complement strand
TTCTTTTCATAATTATGCTCATATTTATAATTCTAGTTTTGACCGCAAAGTTACACATATTATTCTGAAAAATGTAATTTGGGGATGTGAAACTTTCGTAAATACGTGCTTTGGGAGAGTCTCTATCACTTTGATTTCGAGTTTTCGCATTATAACTTCTGCGTTGCTATCATGCGATGCTATCATAGGTGACCAACTTCGGTCACTATAGACGACAAGCTCCAATCATCATAGGCGACTCCTCTCGGCCGCTATAGACGCTTATGGTGAAGGAGGGTGAAGGAGGGTGAAGGGTTTTCATCCCAATTCATTTCTGTTTTTTTAGTTGTGTGAAAATAAGTGCAAAAATTTGGCAGTCTCAATTATTCATTGTACTTTTGCCGACATAACCAAAAATGACTTATGAATCAATTTACTAAGATTATTGCAGCCCAGCTCAAGTTGAAAGAGCAGGCTGTGGAGAATACATTGGCGTTGTTGGAGGAGGGATGCACCATCCCTTTCATCTCTCGTTATCGTAAGGAGAAAACCGGCAACATGGACGAGGTGAGCATCGAAGCTATCGCTCAAGCCAATGAGAAACTGAAGGAGATGGCGAAACGAAAGGATACCATCCTCAAGACCATCGATGAACAAGGCAAACTGACCGATGCGCTCAAGAAACGTATCGAGGACTGTTGGGATGCCACCGAACTGGAAGACATCTACTTGCCTTATAAGCCGAAACGCAGAACTCGTGCCCAGATAGCTCGTGAACAGGGCTTGGAACCCTTGGCTCAAATCCTCCTCTTGCAGCGTGAGCGCAACATCATGCAGGCTGCCAAGAGGTTTGTGGGCGACAAGGTGGCTGATGTGGATGCCGCTATTCAGGGCGCCAAGGACATTATCGCCGAGACTGTGAGCGAGAATGAGGAGAGCCGCAATGCCATCCGTGGTGAGTTCCGTCGTGGTGCCATCATCACCTCCAAGGTGGTGGCGAAGAAGAAGGACGAGGAAGAGGCGCAACGCTTCTCTGATTACTTCGACTTCTCTGAGCCTTTGAAGCGTTGCAGTTCCCATCGCTTGTTGGCGATGCGTCGTGGTGAGGCAGCGGGCATCTTGCGTGTTAGCATCTCTGCCGATGACGAGCAGTGTACGGATAAGTTGAAACGCCATTATGTACATGGATATGGTGAGAGCCAGACCTTGGTGGGCGAGGCTGTAGATGATGCCTTCAAGCGTCTGCTGAAGCCAAGCATCGAGACCGAGTTTGCGGCATTGAGCAAGCAGAAGGCGGATGAGGAGGCCATCGTGGTCTTTGCCGACAACTTGCGACAGCTTCTCTTGGCAGCCCCTCTCGGACAGAAGCGAGTGATGGCTGTTGACCCTGGTTTCGCCAATGGTTGCAAGACCGCTTGCTTGGATGCGCAGGGCAACCTCATCCATCACGAAATTGTCTTCCCTCATCCTCCTCGCAGCAAGCGAATGGAGGCAACCGCTGCCATCAAGCGTATGGTGCGCCAGTATCAGGTGGAGGCGATGGCTGTGGGCAATGGTACGGCGAGCCGTGAGACCAGTGACTGGCTCCATGAGATAGAGTTCGACCATCCAGTGGATATCTATGTGGTGAGCGAGGATGGAGCTTCCATCTATTCAGCCTCCAAGATAGCCCGTGATGAGTTCCCAGACGAGGATGTCACCGTGCGTGGTGCCGTGAGCATCGGTCGTCGATTGATGGACCCATTGGCGGAGTTGGTGAAGATTGATCCGAAGAGCATCGGTGTCGGTCAGTATCAGCATGATGTCGATCAGACCCAGTTGAAGAAGAGCCTCGATACCGTGGTGATGAGTTGTGTGAACTCGGTGGGTGTCAACTTGAACACTGCCTCTCAGCATCTCTTGACCTACGTGAGCGGTTTGGGACCTACCTTGGCGAAGAACATCGTGGAGTATCGCCGTGAGAATGGTGCTTTTGCCTCTCGTGCCCAGTTGAAGAAAGTGCCTCGCTTGGGTCCATCAGCCTTCGAGCAGTGCGCTGGCTTCCTTCGCATCCCTGGAGCCAAGAATCCGCTCGACAACAGTGCCGTGCATCCTGAGCGTTATGCCCTGGTGGAGACGATGGCGAAAGACCAAGGTGTGACCGTGAAGCAACTCGTGGAGGACAAGGCCCTGCAGAAGAAGATAGACGTGAAGAAGTATGTGACAGCCGAGGTGGGTATGCCTACCTTGACCGACATCATGGCTGAGCTTGACAAGCCGGGCTTGGACCCTCGTGGAGAGGTGGAGAAGTTTGAGTTTGATGCGAGCATCAAGACGATGGAGGATTTGCAGGTGGGCATGGTGGTGCCAGGTATCGTGACCAACATCACCAAGTTTGGTGCCTTTGTCGATATAGGCGTCCACCAGGATGGTTTGGTCCATGTCTCCCAGATGTCCAATCGCTACATCAACGACCCTAGCGAGGTGGTGAAGCTCCATGAACACGTGATGGTACGTGTCGCAGAGGTCGATTTGAAGCGCAAGCGCATCGCCTTGTCGATGAAGGGAGTGAAGTAAACCTCATTTCTAATCTAAGGCGTACTCATTATATATTGTGATAAAATCAAGAAGAAAGCTCTCTTGGAAGGGCTTTCTTCTTTTAGACCAATTCTAAATTACCTACATCTAGGTATTGTGTATTTTTTGATTTCATCGTAACTTTGCAGCCGAAAAAAACAACTAGTTTTATAAGGTGTAAGCAAAAGGTAAAATGAGGATAAAAATAACGATACTATTGGCATTTCTCAATGTGGCAGTGATGGAAGCACAGAACATCATTTGCAAGGTGGTAGATGCCAAGACGCAAGAAGCGATAGTCGGGGCAGTTGTCACACAGAAAAGCTCTAAAAAAGTATTGGCTATCACGGACATAGACGGCAAGTGCGAACTGTCTTCCTCTTATGAGGGAAATCTTGTCGTCATCACTTATGTGGGGTACAAGTCATTGACTATCCCTCTGAAAAACCACGCAATTATTCCATTGCGACAGAATGCCACTGCCTTGGGAGAGGTCGTAGTGACGGCACGTGCTAGTGATGGTCCTGTCACGTCCTCAATTATTGGTAGGGATGCCATGACACATTTGCAGCCTAACAGTATAGCCGACTTGATGGAACTTCTGCCTGGCGGTTATGCCAAAGATCCGAATATGGGTGAGGCTAATACCATCACACTTCGTGAGACTGGTACGATGGGTGCTTATGGTGCAATCACTAAAAACAACAATTATTCCATATCTTCTCTCGGTACGCAGTTTATGGTAGATGGCGTACCAATCTCTACGGATGCCAACTTGCAGTATTCGCCATTGTCGGATACGCAGTCTTCTGCTAGTTCCTCTACGGTGGAAAACAACCGCAACATCACCAATCGTGGTGTGGATATGCGCAGCATCTCTACTGATGACATCGAGAGCGTGGAGGTGGTGCGTGGCATTCCTTCTGTGGAGTATGGCAACTTGACCAGCGGTCTCATCAACATCAAGAAAATACGTCGTGCCATCCCACTGACGGCTCGTTTCAAGGCAGATGGTTATAGTAAGCTATTTTCCTTGGGCAAAGGCCTGCAACTTGATGGAGAGGGAAACTCGATACTCAATGTGGATTTGGGGTACATGGATTCGAAGATAGACCCTACCGACAATTTTGAGAACTACAAGCGTGTGACGGGAGCATTGAGATATACATTGCGTGGCGATAGAAAGGAAAAAATAAAATGGCAGTGGAACTCAGCCTTTGATTATTCTGGCTCATTCGACGACAGTAAGAGCGACCCTGACATCAACTATGGTAGGGTAGATGAATACAAGTCATCTTACAGTAGATTGGCATTGACCAATGGCTTCAATGTCAAAATGTCTAAGTCTTGGTTCAAGGAGTTGGATGTCAATACGTTGGTCAGTCTTCAGTTGGATAGGTTGCGCCAAACTCGTTTGGTTGCGCCTCAGCGATATGGCATCGTTCCCCTTTCTTGGTCGGATGGCGAGAATGAGGCTCAGGCTGTCTATGCAGAATATACGGCTCACTACCTTTGTGATGGCAAGCCTTTCAATGCTTATGTCAAGGTAAAGGGAGTCATGGGATTCAAGACTCCCTATACCCTACATACGATAAAGGTGGGAGCCAACTGGGACTTGGCAAGGAACTTTGGTCGTGGACAGGTGTATGATATGCACCATCCTCTGAGTGTGTCGGGATGGAGTTCGCGACCTCGCAAGTATTCCGACATTCCTTCTTTGCAAAACTTCTCGCTTTTTGCCGAGGAACTGATGAAGGCAAATGTGGGCAAATGCCAGTTGGAGTTGATGGTGGGATTGCGACTCAATACCCTCTTGGGATTGGAACGCCAGTTTGATATGAGTGGCAAGTATTATGCCGACCCACGTGCCAATCTGGCTTGGCATCTCCCGAAGTTTAAGTTGGGTGGCAAGCCGATGTCCATCTCCTTGAATGGGGGATATGGTATCACCACCAAGATGCCGACGCTCAACTATCTCTATCCCGACAAGTATTATAGCAACTTTATCTGTATGGCTTATTACGATACGGCGAACCCCGAGCAAGACAGTAAGTTTGTAGTACATACCTATGTGCAGGATCCTACCAATTATCATATCAAGCCTGCTCGCAACCACAAGTGGGAGATACGCTTGGACATGGATTGGAACGACAATCGCTTGTCGGTGGATTACTTCCGAGAGTCGATGACATCGGGCTTCCGCTATTCTACCATCTATGGGGTGTATGACTATAAGAGTTATGACGTGAGCCAGATGGTGGCAGGAAAGGATTACACGACATTGCCGTATGAGAACAAGCGGGTGCTCGATGGATATCAGCAGTCATCCAATGGCAGCGAACTCGTGAAGCAAGGCATCGAATTGGCGTTCACTTCCCAGCGTATCCACTGCCTGAGAACTCGAATCAATGTGACGGGTGCTTGGTTTCACACGAGATACACGAACAGTCAACCGATGTACAGTCCTGTTACCACAGTCATAGATGGAACGGCGGTGAGAGACAAGTATGTGGGATTGTATGACTGGAACGAGGGGCGGGAGAACGACCGTCTGAATACCAACGTCACCTTCGACACCCAAATACCAGAATGGAAGTTGATATTCACCACTTCCGTACAGTGCATGTGGATGATACGTACCAAGCAAATGTGGAAGAATGGCACGCCTATGGTCTATATCTCGTCTGAGGATGGGCAACTGCATGCCTACACGGAAGATAGCCAGGACGACCCCTATCTGATGCAGTTGGTGAGAACCTATAATGAGGATCAGTTCAAGCCTTTCACGGTGCCGATGTCAATGCTCATCAATCTGAAGATGACCAAGGAGATAGGCAAGTATATGCGCCTTTCTTTCTTTGCCAACAAGATATTGGATTATCTGCCCGATTATACCGCCAATGGCAAGGTAATCCGTAGAAACGCATCGCCTTATTTTGGTGTGGAGGCTGGATTTACAATCTGATATGAACATAATTCCCTATATAATATAATAAGGTAAAAAAATGAAGATTCAAAGATATTTCGTGCTGATGCTCTCTTGCATAGCTATCATAGCCATCGGATTGCTCGGAGCATGCTCTGAGCAGGATTCGGATATCCCTCATACCCATGTGGAACTGGGGATAGAACCGCCTTCGGGAGTGGAAGGGTTGACGATTGTGGATCAGACATGGAAGTTGACCAATCTGACCACGGGCAGGACTTCTACCTATACCGACCTCACGGCGGTCAACCTGATGGAGGGATTGTATGATTGTGTGTATTCCGCCCATGTCACTTATCTGGCCAAGAATGCGGATGGCGAGGAAAACGAGGTGAAGGGAATCTTGAGTGGCAAGGCAGAGAACGTGGAGGTGACCAGTCATAGTAAGAAGATTGAGGTGGAGACAGGGTTGTCGATAGAGAGCGATGACTTCATCTTCGAGGAAATCTTCTTTACGGGCACTTTGCGCTCTTCGGGTTCGCAATATTATGGCGACAGCTATATCAAGATATACAACAATACCGACCACGTGCTTTATGCCGATGGCTTGGCTTTCTGCGAGTCGAAGTTCAAATCCGTCCAGTATTTCGATTACACCCCGGATATTCGCAAGGACACGATGACCATTTGGTCGCTGTATGTCATTCCTGGAAGCGGAAAGGAACATCCAGTCATGCCTGGCGAGTCGTTCTTGTTGTGTGATACAGGCATCGACCATCGCACGGCAAATCCCAACTCCTTCAACTTGAGCCATGCTGACTTCGAGTGGTATGACGTATCGACCCATCCTGACCACATGGACATCGACAGTCCGACAGTGCCTAACCTGGACAAGTGGTATTGTTACACGGAGTCGTTCTATGTGCTCCACAATCGTGGCTTCACCTCATTTGCCTTGGCTCGCATTCCGATAGACAAGGAGGAGTATCTGAAGAACTACAAATATACTTACCGATACACTATGTATTTGCCTGCGGGTACTTTCCCGATGCAGCAGCAGGCTTACAAGATGCCGAATGCGTGGATAGTGGATGGAGTCAACTGTAGTGTGGAGGCGAAGCGACTGTGGAATATCCTGCCGCCTTCGGTGGATGCAGGGTGGACACATTGCGGCAAGATAGATGGCGACAAAACGAGATATTTTCGTAGTGTGAGGAGGAAGTTGCAGTATCTCAACCCCGATGGTACGATGCATCTGCAAGACACCAACAATTCTACGGAGGATTTCAATACGGAGTGTATTCCTTCGATCGTGGAAACGCAACATACAGCCATAGATGCGCAAGGAACTAAAGCTAACAAGGAAACTTATGATGGAATCGTGGAAAAATAATGGAATCGCACTTTTAGCATCGGCGTTGCTGATTGTGTCAGGTGAGTCGAAGGCTGAGACGATCGTCACTCATCGACTGTTGGAGACGGTGGGGCATTCTACCTTGCAATGTGAGTTTGCCAGCGAGGTGTTTGCTAATCCTTCCCTGCAATCCTTGCATTATCCTGTGTCGCTCAATACGCTCAGTGTGGGTTATGACTATCGATATGCCACCCAACCTGCATCGTTGGAGAGTGGGAATGCGCATCACTATGGTTTTGCCAATGTGGATGCTTACTTGCGAAAGGGCAAGGTGGTGCTTTGGGGCAATGCCCGATACGCCAACGGAAAGGTGCGCAACGTGATGTTCAATGAGACTTCGGATTATGAGGAACTGTACCCTTATCTGATGGCGGATTCTGTGGGCGGTCATTCCAGTCAGGAGCGTTATCATTTCATGGGTGGTTTCTCGTATGCCTTGGGCAAGTGGAATGTGGCTGCCGAGGGGGAATATACCGCACTGCTCGAATATCGTACTCGTGACCCTCGCCCCAAGAATCTTACTGGCGACTTTCGAATGAAGGTGGCGGCATCTCACCTCTTGGGGCAACGCTATTGGTTGGGCTGGGCGGTATCTGCTCGTAAGTACAAGCAGACCAATGTGCTCAAACTCTACAATGAGGTGAGTGTGCCCACGATTTATCATCTCACGGGTATGGGAAATGACTATTATCGTTTTCGGGGAGACAACACTTCCACCTATTACAATGGTTATGGACTCGGGACCATGATGAGTATGGCTCCAGAGGGAAGGAATGGATGGTTTGCGCAGATGGAATATGATTATCAGCGAACTAACAAGATTATCTCTTCGCTCAACGAACTGCCGATGGCGAGGTTGCAACGCTTTCGCCAGTCGGCTACACTGGGGCATCAATGGAACATCGATGGCAAGCATGCGATAGGATTGAAGTTGACAGAAAAGTGGCAGCTTCGCAAAGGAACGGAGAACATCTTCGGTTCTGCCCAGGACAACATCTATCCCGAGATAGCATCGGCAAGCCTGTATCGCCAGAGTCTGTTGGATTTTTCTTTGCAAGGAATGTACCAAAGAAGATGCCGTGACGGCTATTATGGTGTGCAAGTAGAGGAGGGTTATGGCAAGACGGAAGAAAAGTACTTGGAACCTTTGCGCCTGATGAAATCTTCATTGTGGAAGACGGGATTGACCCTTGATGGTGCCAAACAATTGGGTGGTTGTATGTGGAAAGGCACGGTGAAAGGTGTATATGTCAAGTCGAGTGGTAATCAACTGGATGTAGGTGAGGCTGACAAGCAAGCCTTGCTTTTCACCCCCATCCAGCACAAGTTCGATTACCTCTCTTACGATAGGTGGAGCACATCAGCTATGGCTGAGGCTACTTTCAGATATGGGAAGCGAGTGATGCCTTTCGTGAAGATGGACTGGCAATATGAATCCTATCAGTCAGGGCAACATCAGCATCTCTTGGTGGTATCGACAGGAATTAGGTTTTGAGAAAAGATGAGTTTTATGATTAACTAAAAGTATAACAAAGTATGAAGAAGTTTACCAATTTATTGATGGCGTTACTCGTATGGGTGACAGCTGTGAGTGCGCAAGATGCGCAAAGTCTGTTGACTTTCAACTGGGCACATTCCGTGGATGGCGGAACATCGGCTGGCGACAATGTCTTTGACATGGCTAAGTCGAAGGATGGCTCTTATTTCATAGCCAACTCCTTTGGTACGACCAACCAGTCCATGGGTGTGAGCTTTGACGCAGAACCTCTTTTGGGTGTGGATGGCAAAGCTATACAGGGAAGTCCTTATACAGGAACGAGCATGAATGCCAACTTGCTCTTGCAGAAAGTGAGCAATGCGGGTTCTGTAGAGTGGAGCGCATATACCAAGAAGGGTTATGTGATGGATTGCTACTTGAGTCCTGCTTCTGATGGTGGTCTTGTTGTCGCCATGAAAGTGCGTGCTTGGGTAGAGGAGGCTGGTCTTGACAACCTCTTGGAGTATGTGGATGGCACGGGTGCTACCACCACCATCAAGGATATGAACACCTTGGCGAGTGAGTATCGCTTCTTGGTATTGAAGTTGGATGCTGACGGCAAACTTGTTTGGTCTCGTCTCATCAATGGTTTGGTGCGTGAAGGTACAAAGCAGGCTACCAAGGACAATGCCTATATCTATAGTTGCGTGTTGGACGATGCTGACAATATCTATTTGGCGGGCAACTATCGCACAGAACTTTATTTCAAGAAGAGTGATGGTACATTGGAGACGTTGGTAGCTAAGAATAACACTAATTGGACTGGTGACCCACAGAGTGTAATAGGTGACCTCTTCTTGGTGAAGTTGGATAAGAATGGCTATTTTACCAAGAGTCTCTTGGCTGATGGTACGGCCTCTTGTGCCTTCTTCGACAAGATGGTCTATGCTGATGGCAAAATCTATGTGAATGGTCGTGTGCAGGGTGATGGCTCTGCGATGACTCTCGGTGGCAAGGCAGTCAATGCCAGCAGCGAGCGCCAGACGGAACTTCTCGTTTCTATCAATACCGAGGATTTGAGCGTCAACTATGTCAATGCCTTGACCTCTACCCCTAATAGTGCCAGCCGCTTTGTCGTTCAGAACAAGGCTGCCCAGTATATTGATGGCTATGTCTATTTCACAGGTTTGCTCAATGGCGGTTTCAGAGCAGAAGGGGCTTCTGAGGATATTATCAACAACAAGGCTACGATGTTGAAGCCTTATGTCTTGAAGGTCAATCCAGCGACAGGCGAGGTGGCTCAAGCTGCCATCCGCACAGAAGGTGGCATTGGTGGCTTCTTTGGTGTTTATGAGGGCAAGGAAAACCTTTATGCCTTTGGATATGATATGGGTGCGAATGGTGGTGCCATCCTTGTTCCTATCAAGAAGTCAGATTTCTCTTTGGGCACAGCCTCTGTGATTTGCAAGTATGGTGTGGTTGCTGTTTGCGCAACCCCATTGGCTGATGGCGATAACTTGATTTTAGCCAATCGTGGTAGAGCGACCCAAAACCCAACGTTCTTAGGTACAGATAAAACGTTTACAGGTTTGCAGAACTGGGGTGTAGTTTATTACAGCTATAAGATCAGTGATGCGGCTACAGGTATCGATAACGTCAAGGGCGATGCACAGTCTGCCAAGGTGGATGTCTATACGACCGATGGCGTTTTCGTGAAGACTGCTTCTTCTGTAGATGAGGCTAAGCAGAACTTGGCTAAGGGCGTTTACGTAATCGGAAATCAGAAAGTTGCCGTTGAGTAATCTGCGGAATTTACATTTAACAACGAGGTCTTTTTATATGAAGAAACAATTCCTCGGTCTGTTCCTTCTCGTTGCAATCCCTGTATCGCTCTCTGCCCAGAACGTGGTGCAGGATGCGTCTATCCGACAGGGTAAGTTGAAGAACGGACTCACTTATTACATCCGTCATAACGACAAGGAGGCGGGACTCGCCGACTTCTATATCGCCCAGCGTGTAGGCTCTATCTTGGAAGAACCTCGCCAGCGTGGCTTGGCTCACTTCTTGGAGCACATGGCGTTCAATGGTACCAAGCACTTCCCTGGCAAGGGCAAGAAACTCGGCATCGTGCCTTGGTGCGAGACCATCGGCGTGAAGTTTGGTGCCAACCTCAATGCTTATACCTCTGTTGATCAGACGGTGTATCACATCGGTTCTGCTCCTATCAAACGTGAGGGAATCATCGACTCCTGCCTCTTGGTGCTCAATGATTGGAGCCAGTTCATCCTCCTCGAAGACAAGGAGATAGACAAGGAACGTGGTATCATCCATGAGGAGTGGCGCAACCGACGCACGGGTATGGCGATGCAGCGCATGATGGAGAACGTGATGCCAAAGATATACAAGGGAACCAAGTATGAGGACTGTCTGCCTATCGGAAATATGGACATCGTCGATCACTTCCCTTACAAGGACTTGCGTGATTATTACCAGAAGTGGTATCGCCCAGACCTTCAGGCTATCGTCGTGGTGGGTGACTTCAATGTGGAACAAATGGAGCGGAAAATCCAAAAGCTCTTTGGCAAGATCAAGGCGCACAAGAATCCTGCCGAGCGCATCTACTATCCTGTGACGGACAACGACAAGATGATAGTTGCCATCGAGAAGGACAAGGAGCAACCTATCATCCTCGGCCATCTCTACATGAAGAGCGAGACGACTCCTGATAGCGAGAAAAACTCAGTGAAATATCAGCGTGAGGACTACATCAGTGGCTTGATTACCTATATGCTCAATGGCCGTCTATCGGAGAAGAAGCAGGTGGCTAATCCGCCTTTTATGAGTTCGACGGTGAAGAATGGCGAGTTCTTCGTGTCTCGTACCAAGGATGCCTTCAGCTTGAGCATCAGTTGCAAGCAAGACAATGTGTTGGGAGGTATCTCGGTGGCAGTAGGCGAAGTGGAACGTGCTCGTCAGCATGGTTTCACGGCAAGCGAGTTGGAGCGTGCCAAGAAACTCTATCTCAATGCTGCCGAAAGACAGTTGAAGATGGAGAAGGACTACAAGAACTCCCACTATGTGAGCCAGTGTGTGAACAACTTTTTGGAGGGCGAACCCATCCTGACTCCTACTTACAACTTGCAGTTGATCAAGCAGTTTGATGGCGAGGTGAATCTCGATGAGGTGAACAAACAGGTGGGCGAAATCATCACCGACAAGAACCAGGTGTTTATCATGTATGGTCCTGACAAGGAAGGCTTTGTCATTCCGTCGGAGTCGGAAATCGAGAGCACCGTATTGGCTGCCCAGCAGAAGCAATATGATGCTTATCAGGAAGAGGAAGTGCCTCAAACCTTGATGGCTACCTTGCCTGCTCCTGGCAAAATCGTTTCGGAGAAACCATACGGCAAGTTTGGCATGACCGAGATTACCTTGAGCAATGGCATGAAGGTGTATGTGAAGCCTACTGATTTCCAGGCAGACCAAGTGACGATGAGCATGAGGGGCGAGGGTGGAACTTCCGTCTATGGCGACAAGGATATTCCTAACTTCTCCTTCTTGACGAGTGCTGTTGCTGAGGCTGGTGTGGACGATTTCTCAGCCACCCGTCTTCGCAAGGCTTTGGCAGGTAAGTCATTGAAAGTAGCTCCTGCTATCAATAGCGAGGGACAACGCATCACGGGAACCTCTTCTGTGAAGGACTTGGAAACGATGCTTCAGTTGACTCACCTCTATTTCACCTCTCCACGAAAGGACAGTGTGGCTTTCGAGGGAATGATGAATCGTACGCTTTCCTTGCTCAAGAATCGCAACGCCAGTTCGAAGGTGGTTTATAACGACTCGCTGTCGGCTGTGCTTTACGACCACAATGTGCGTATGGCTCCTGTCACCAAGGAGATTGCGGAGAAGGCTGACTATAACCGAATCCTCGAAATCTATCGTGAGCGTTTCAGCGATGCCAGCAACTTCAAGACCGTCTTCATCGGCAAAATCGACATGGCGCAGCTTCGTCCATTGCTCTGCCAGTATCTCGCCACTCTTCCTGCTACCCATAAGGTGGAGAAGACCAACAAGGCGAATGTAGCTCAAATCGTGAAGAAGAACGAGGTGGTGAAGTTCGTTCGCAAACAGGAGACTCCGCTTGCCAACGTGAGTGTGTTCGTGACGGGCAATGTGCCTTTCTCGCCAAAGAACGACTTGACCTTGGATATGTTGACTCGTGTCTTGCAGATAGCCTATACCGACTCTGTGCGTGAGGAGAAGGGCGGAACATACGGCGTGAGTGTCAGCTTCTCATTGGAGAAGGAAGAGGATCCAAATGCCTTGGTTCGCATCTCTTATAAGGCAGACCCAAAGCGATATGACGAGCTGAATCCGATTATCTACAAGCAGTTGCAGAACATCGCCGATAACGGTCCTGTGGCTAGTAGCATGGATAAGGTGAAGAAGTACCTGAAGAAGCAATACGGTCAGATGGCGATTACCAATGATTATTGGAGTTATGTCATCTGGCATGAGTTGGATGATGAGGCTGACTTCGACAAGGATTACTGCAAGATGGTGGATGCCATCAGTGGTGAGGATATTCAGAAGATGGCGAAGTTGCTGTTGCAGCAGAAGCAGCGCATCGAAGTGACGATGCTGTCAGAATAGAGTTTCCTTTATGGAAAATAGAATAAAACCTAAAAAGCAATGTACTTGCATCGCTTTTTAGGTTTTTCTTTTTACCTTTGCAGTCCTAAGATGGAAGTAGATGAAATCGTGTTTTCTACTAGGAATAATAATAGGAATAGAAATGATGGATAAGAATAGTATAGAGAAGTGTGGCATTAGCCAAGACTGTATCGAGTCGGCGTATTGCTTCATTCACCAGAAGTTACGTGTGTATGAGTTTTCCAACAATCCTACGCAGCGGGATGACATCGAGTATGCCATCAGCCAGTATGTGGAGGGGATGAATCCTGTTTTGTATCAGCTTCTTGCCGATGGTCGCAAGGATTTCTTGCTCGACCACACGAGGTTTGAGGAGGATATGCGTAAGGCGCAAGATAGTTTGGAGAAATGCCTTTGATTTTCAAAGGAGCCTCTACTTGTATGGTTGAAGCACTCCGTCTCGCTTTTTGACCTCACATCTCACGGTTTTCGTGTAATGGATTGTGTATTAGGTTGTTGTATGCGTGTGGTGTGAGCGCAGACACCTCACGTACACCACACGACACCACACTTATTAAAAATCCATATATTATTAACCACCAAAAATGGGGGATTCTATACTCGCCAAATGTGAGTGAGGTGGAGTGAGGTGTGAGTGAGGTGTCTGTGTTCATACCACACAGCATATAAATGTCTGTCAATCAGCTAGATGTGTATGTCTCAGTGAGGTGTGAGGTAGAAAATGGAATCTGTCTTCCTATAAAGCAACTTCTAGGTAGCTAGTACAGACTGTCTGCCTATGGCAGTCACGCTGTTTACCTAGAGCAGTCAGGCTGTTCGCCTATGACAGTCTAGGTGCGTCCTTATGTAGGTTCTCTATGTTACTATCCAAACATTGTAGGCAAGATGAGTGGTCATGTGGCAGGCAATAGAGTTTTCAACAGCTATCGCTAGATAGATGATGACATATTAAAAGCTATAGGTCAATTATTGTGACTGTACGTTTTGGAGTACTATGGACTATTCTATGCTGGGTGTATTTCTTAGGTAAACCAAGAAAGTCAAGGTATGCAGTATCTTTAAACATGGCAGGTGACTTTGTATACGTAGTGTGGAGAACGTCAGATTGGCTGTCTTTGGCACGTAATATCGAAGCCATAGTATCAGTTTTGATAGCTCGTTCTAATTGCTTGTTCTGTAAATGTTCCTTTTGGGCAAATAGAATATAAAACAATCGTTCATTATCATTTTTACAGCGATTAATGATGAGTTGATGATTGGTCCAACCTGTTGAAAATAAGATACTTGGAATTTGTGCCATTTCAAATGGCACAAATTCGTCTGATTTTATTTGTGCCAATTCAATTGGCATAAATTGGGGGTTGCTATCCGATTTCTTGCAAGAAGATAATTCTGATGTTTTTGTGGCCTCCAATAGATTATGGAATGAATCTGTACTATAGGTATCATAAAATTGCACCATTTTATATATAGTGCGATAGCTCCATCCTTTGATGGTTGGATCTTGCGTTCTTATAAACTCTGAGAGTTGGCGTACAATACCTGCTCCCCATTCTGCATTTTTTAGTTTGTGGCTAATATATCCACCTACTTCCCATATCATGCGCAGTGATTCGTCGTCAATGGTTTTAGAAACTCTCTGACGATGATAGCTGATGATTCCAAATATTTGATTGAAATCATTTCTTATTTCGATATTTACATTGTTTTCTGCCATAATCTTTTAATTATCGTATCCAAATTTATTCCATGCTTCGAGAACGAGGCACTTGGTGCGGTATTCACCGTATTGACGCAACTCGTTGTCTTTCAGAACTCGGAATGTCTCGTTGATGCAACCCTTTCCACAGACATTTTCTGGGTCTAAGATGTAACGGAGATTTTCAGTGTTGAGACCGTAGAGGTGGGCGAAGATGGCGTCAAGCTCGGCTTGGAGGATGGCTCTGCGCTCTGGATTATAAATCCATGGCTGTTGGTTGCCAAGCAGAGGAAGCTCGGAACGCTGTTCCTCGCTCATTTTCCTTAATTCGTTCATCCTTTATGGCTACAAAACTCTCTAGGTAACTTTTGTAGCTGCCCTTTAAGTTTTCGTATAATTCAATTATGTTCATTTTATTAACTTTTTATTATTCAACACGGATATAGATGGGTGCCTTGTCTGCTTTGCAGTCTTCTTTTGCTCCACCAAAACAAGTTTGAGGCGGTTAAGGTCTTTATTTGCCATTGCTTATCTCTTAAATTTGTTACAAAGATAGCCTTTTTCTTTGAGAATACGGCAAAAATACAGAATAATTTCTCATTTTCTTTGCGAATTAGCTCTATTTTTAGAAAAGATGGGTATTTTACGTGGCTATACATTATTATATAAGGAAACAAGTTGCTTCTTTATGCTGTTGCCATTGTTGATGGAAGTTTATGGAGGTGTTGTGAAATCGCACGAAATCATGTGAAAAAATGTAAAATGAGACATTGCTTTTGGTAACCACAAAGAAATAGCATCGAAACACGTTGCCAATTGGATGCCAAAAATAGTAAAAGAAAAATCCTAACCGCTTATTATCAAGCAGTTAGGATTTCCTAATGTGCGCCTGATAGGACTCGAACCTACACGGCCTAAACCACTAGATCCTAAGTCTAGCGCGTCTACCAATTTCGCCACAAGCGCATTTGTGAGTGCAAAGATACGACATTTATTTGAATAAAAAGAAGAAAAGAGGAAAAAATGTGCATATTGTTTGCTTTTTTCGGGAAATAATGCTAATTTTGCACCGAAAACCTAACAATAACATTTATGAAAAGAATATCTTTAATCGCCATAATGGCACTTATGGGTATCGGCTCTGTTGCCGCAAAAAGTTCTACAACCTTGCCTATTGTAGGTGAAGTCGTTAAAGCTACTAATCCGTTAATCCAATATGTGGGACGTGTGAGCTTCGCCAAAAATGAGACGGCTAGCTTCAACTTCCCTGGTACTTCTATCTTTGCTCGATTCCAAGGTTCTTCCTTGAAGATGATATGCCGACCGATGACCGGCTATTTTATGGCGCAGGTGGATGGGTGTGAGCCTTTCAAGGTAGGTTTCAATGCAGAGCGTGATTCGGTGGTCACAGTGGCTGCTGCCTTGCCAAAGGGAGAGCACCAGGTCAAGTTGATGTATGTGATAGAGGGCTTGTTCCGTACCCCAGAGTTCCGCGGCTTCGTGCTCGACAAGGGCTGCTCGCTTGTGAAATCGCCCGACTTACCTGAGCGCAAGATAGAATTCATCGGCAACTCCATCACTTGCGGCTATGGTGTGGAGAGTATTGAGATGACCGATCCTTTTGAGGATGAGACGGAGAACCATTGGCTTACTTATGCCAATATCGTGAGCGACAGCCTTAATGCCCAGCATACTTCCATTTCTCGTAGTGGTATCGGAGTGTATCGTAATTATGACGGACCTAAGGCTGGCTCTGATGAGAATATGCCTTGGCAGTATGAATACACCTTGTTTAATAAGCACGATGAGAAATGGGACTTCAATAAGTATCAGCCTCAACTGGTGTGTATCAACTTGGGTACCAACGACCTCTCTACCAATAATTATGACATCGCTCATTATGAGAAAAACTATCGTATGTTTTTGACGACGGTTCGTTCCAAGTATCCAAATGCCAAGATAGTCTTGATTACGGGTCCGATGCTGGGCGAGAAGGAGAGTGGCGAGCAGCGTGAGGTGCTTGACAGAATCTGTAGTGATGCCAACAAGAAGGGATTCACGCTCCCAGAAGAGGTGCGCAAGGCGAGAAAGGGCAAGAATAAGGGCGACAAGGACATCTATCGCTTTGACTTCACTTTCCAAACAGGCGACTTGGGCTACGGGGCTAGTTGGCATCCTAGCAAGTTGCAGCATCAGAAGATGGCAGACGAACTGCTTCCTTTCCTCAGAAACTTGATGGGATGGGAGTAAGAGGCGTCTTTGGGGCACTTTCTGCTACTTGAAAGTTTGAGAGTGCCATTGTAAGTACAATCATATTCTTAGAATGAAAGAGAGATATTGATGAGAATTTCGACAGATTTTGCAAGCCTGGAGTTCTTTTACTCCTTGGCTTGCTTTACTTTTATGTTGTCTGGCGTGTTTTGTGCCGTCGTCAGATGGTGCCACATGTGTCATCCTTTTGATGAGCAAGGCGACTTTTTCTATCCGGCTCGCCGCCAGATGACCTTCTTTTATGCTGCCTTGGTTTTGCAGTTTCCCTATGTGCTTTGTCCTTCAGATGCCGACGCATGGTTTTATGTGAGGAGTTTCGGCATCCTATTTTATCCCGTCTGTTTCGCCATGGCGTTTCATCGTTATTTTCAGATGGGGAAGATGAGGCGCAACTTATCCTCTGTGCTTTATTTCTTTTTGCCTTTCTTGTTATTGGGCACATTGTCCCTCATGGTGCTATTCTGCAAGAACGAATTCTTGGTAGTCAACAAGTTGGTTTGGGAGTGTATCATGGGAGGATTGAGCATCCTGTTTTCTTTCCGATTGGTTCAGGAGAATAGATGGCTAGTGAGGATGGTGGATGATTATCATACTCAAAATTATTCCAATGATTCGGATTTCCCCTTTGCCTTTGCCAGTAAGGTGATATACTTGCCGATGACATTCCTTTTGGTGATGTGGGTGGTGTTCCTGGCGGATAGTCGGACGCTGAAAGCCGTTATCGACCTGCTGGTCACGGTTTGGAACGTGATGTTCCTTTGCAAGATTTTGCATCCCAACAAGATGATTCATACCGAAGAGGACAAGGAATGTATGGCAATTATGGAGAAGGAGAACCTTCAGAGTATCTTGCAAGAATCAGCCTCTTTGGAGGAGATGACGCCAATTCCCGATGAAAGTCGAATTGGGGGGGGCAGATAATGTGATGCAAGATGCTTTTGAGGAGGAGAAAGCGAACTTGCGATTACAGATGGAACAGGAAAACTGGGAGTCTGTGAAGAAAGAGGTCCTGATCATCGTGAGCCGTCGTTACTTGGAGCCGAGCTTGAAGAGAGTAGAGGTCATCCGGGATGTCAGCATGATGAACCATACCTTGGCTGGTACTTTCATCACCCAGGTGGGATTCTACAAGTTGGTGAATGCCTTCCGAGTTCGACACTACGAGAAGTTGATGGAGTCTTCGGCTGGGACCTATGGCCAAGAGGCGGCTGCTGAATTGTGTGGCTTCAAGAATCGTTGGGCTTTGACCAATGCTCGCAAGCGACTGGGTGATTTCGACTATTCCTTGATAGAAGATTATATTTGATGGAATTGATGCCTAGGCATCGAATGAATCGGCGTGCATCCTTATGGCTATGGATGTAGGAGCATAGGGGATGCGAATACGAATCCGTAAGGCGTTCCCCAAATAGAAAAGTCAAAATGGTAAGTCTTCCTATGTGTATAAGTCTCTTTTTCATATAAGATAAGCTCGGAAAACGAGCGAAAAGCAAGTGAACGTGCGGTGGATTTAGTTAAAAAACGCTTAATCCATCGCACGTTCACATATAATAACGGAGATTCACAACAAAAAACTGACGTTCACTTCCGTCTCGATGTTTTTGCTTAAATTTGCCGATGTATAAGTTAAAACATTATTATTAACTGCTTCTCTTTATTATATATTAAAGATGAATATGAGAGTAAATATTTTGAAATGTATTAGTAAAAGTGAAGCTTAAAATCTATCTAATTATGAAAAAGAAGTTTTATCCTATGTTGCTCGTTGCAGCCTTGAGCTTGTCGGCATGTACGGACGTAACAGAACCCACTGTTGATTATGGTGGAAACACATTTATCAATGACTACTCAGCATTGGTGGATGCAGTCAACAACTTAAACAAGACGCTGAAAGAGCGATTTGATGCCCTCAACACATTGTTGAGAGACGGCATGGCAGACATCAAATTGTCGGTAGACGCCAACACGGGTGCCATCACAGTATTGAGTGAGAATACAAAGAATGGTCTTAAAGACATCAACACATCTTTATTTAATGGTTTCGAAGCCTTAACCGCACAATTGACCACACTCACAGGTCAGGTAACCGCACAGGGCGAAGCCATCGTATACGCCATGAACCAGAATGGCGAGCTTCTACGCCTGCAGATAGATGCCACAGGTAAGCTTATCTCAGCACAAATCTTGGCTTCTGGCAATGCTCTTGTAGACGTTATCAACAACCAGGGCAACACCATGGCAGAGCGCATAGCAGCCTTGACAGCTGCCGTGAAGGGCGGATTTGCCGACATCAAGTTGGAGATCAACAACAACACTGGTGCCATCACAGCACAGGGAGAGAGCCTGAAGGCTGGTCTCAACACCATCAACACGACAATCTTCAATGGCTTCACAGCTATCAAGACCACAATGAACGAAAATGGCGATAAGATTGTGACCGCTATGAACAAGAATGGAGAGGTTCTGTGCCTGCAGATTGACACCACAGGCAAGCTCCTCAATGCTACCATCGTGGCTAAGGCTGATGCCATCATCCAAGCAATCAACGACCAAACAAAGAGTCTGGATGAACGTCTCAATGCACTCACCTTAGCTGTACAGACAGGTTTGGCTGACATCAAGGTAGAAATTAACGAGAATACAGGTGCCATTAAGCTTCTAGAGAAGACCACCCAGGCAGGTCTTGCTCAGATCAACACTACGCTTGTTAATGGTTTCACCAAGCTGAATACCAAGATTGACAATCATGG
>ENA-UERK01001185-UERK01001185.1-human-gut-metagenome-genome-assembly--contig:-NODE-1185-length-19823-cov-9.606199_pt1 | contig 19823 bp, 15 predicted proteins | sample MGYA00242957_ERZ507957 | MGnify/ENA primary metagenome ERZ507957 (study PRJEB26167, sample SAMN06115538) | human gut metagenome | host: Homo sapiens | place: China:Heilongjiang | collected 2015-11-06... | reverse complement strand
ATTAAGCGAACAGTTCAAGGAAAGGAGCGGTCGGACGCATGATAATCAAAGGAGCAAGGACAATAGCGGAATACAGACAGATACAGGCGGAAAAGATACAGAACTGGATAGACAGCAACTTTGTTGAGGGTTCTGTGACATGGGAAATGGACGGAGCAAGTGCAATCAAAGTAACGGACAGGACAGGCGACAGCATGGTTATACAACTGGCTGAAATTGATTAGCAGAGAGGTGGAAAAAATGACAGTAAAGGAATTTTTGCAGAACTATGGCGGTAATGAATGTGTAAGTATTGAGGGATATTGCGAGGAACAGGAGAAGGAAAGGTGGAAAGAGAAGCAGGATGAATGAAAAGAGCATCAAGATATTGAAAGGTTTTATCTTTCTTGCAAAGTTAGCAGCGGTTGTTTTCGGTATCGGTATAATTGCACTGACAACAAATTCCATTTTTGACGATATGGAGAAACATAATCCGCAAGAGGTTATCCGGAAAGAGTACGGAGAATGTGCTTTTTTCAATGATGAAACATTTATATCTGATGGAAAGCTGTATGCATATAAGTACGATAAAGATGGTCAGCTTCACGTTTTTTATGTAGAGGATGTTAAAGATAAGGTGGTTACTGGAAGGGGGAAAGAGAAGCAGGATGAATGAAATGGTAAAAAAAATGCTTAAGGATTCTGAAAAAGAGTATGAAAGAATTATTAATGCTTCCAATGCCTTAAAAAAAGGCGAAATATCAGGTGATGATTTTAACCAAATAAATGACGAAGCGTTGAGCAATGTTGATAATATAATAAGCGAATATAAGCACAAATAAAACACATAGAAACCTTATAAAGAACTAAGCAAACAGAATATTAAGAAAGGGTGGTTTTAACATGGAAAAATTAGAAGAATTTTATAAGAATGAAGATGAAAATTCTACGCTTTTGAATCATCTTCTTTGCTGGGGATATAGCCCAGAAGAATATCTGGACGTAATGGACAATATCAAAACTGCCGAGGAAGAAAAGAAGTATCTGGAAGAACACCCAGAAGAAGCAGACGAGGAAGAAGCAAGCTACATTGATGATGATATATCAGACTGGGAAAAAGAACTGAAAAACATGATAGAGGATTGGGAACCAGAGAAAGAGCCGAACATGGACGAGGAAATTGAACTCATTAAGAAGTGGGTAAAGGAAAGAAGAAATTTAAAGGACTTAAAAACTGATATAGTCCTTTAAAGGAGCTACTAACGAGTGTGTACATTAGTGGAGAGGTTTTTAGGAAAAAAATTAAATTTGCGTTGGAGGAATTACTCAATGAATAGGACAAGACCAAAGCAGTTGACCGATATATCATTTTGGGAGTATCATTCAAAAAAATAAAGATTAAGCAGAATAAAACACAACATTAAGAAAAGGAGTGATTTATATGAAAAAGAACATGGTAATAGCGATCGTTGGAGTATTAGTTGTAGCTGGTGTAGGAAGTGCAGTTTACTTCCAGGCAACCAAGGAACCAAAAGTTGGAAGTGCAGTAGCATCTACAGAGCAGGAAGTAGCAGTTCCATCCGCAGAGGATATGGAAGCAGAGGTAAAAGAGGTTGTAGCTGCAAAGGAAGCAGAACTGGAAGCACAGAAAGCAGCAGAAGAGGAAGCTGCAAGAGTGGCAGCGGAGCAGGCAGCAGCAGAACAGGCAGCAAAAGAAGAAGCGGAAAAGGCTGCCAAGGAGAAAGAACAGGTAGCAAATAATAATACTGGCAAGGGAAATACAACTGCAAAATCCAATAAATCCGGTAACACCGGAACTAAGGGGAATGGTTCTACTGGAACAGGAAATAGTAATAATGAATCCGGTAGCAGCTCTACAGTTACAGATGATGAAAATCCAATCCCGGGTTTAACACCTGGACAAAGTTGGGATATGGGGGAGCCTATACATGAATCAGAGATTCCAGGAGGAGGAACAGCATACTCTTATGACCCTATAGTCATTCCACCGACAGAATAAAAAAGAAGCCAAGCATTTTTTAATATGCTTGGCTTCTTTTTGGGAAAAAATATGTTTACCATTCTTAAAAATATCAGTATGTGCGAATTTGTTTGATTGTCAAAACACGGGATATACACAGATACTTTTTATTGGGGGGACAAAAAGTATCTTTTACATTTCCGCATTCTTCTTAGATTAAAGAACAATAACGGTAGTAATGTAAATGATTGGCGGTGGTGGTGACACTTCCTTTTTCAGGGTAAACTGGATGTGCATATTAAAGAAGGTATAAAGTGCTTTAATTTGCATATGAACCACTCCTTCCTAAAAAAGATATTTTTTAGAAAGGCAAACATATCTTTCTACTATGTTATCGTTTTTTGGGAAAAAATACAAGAGGAATACTACACAAAAATAATATTAAAATTTCTACCTAGAAAATCTACAAATTTTTAACACTTTTTTATCAATAGGGTTTATACTATTATGCTGCACTTTTTAGACAAGAAATTTTTATTAAGGCTGCTGATAAAAAAGGGCAACAAAAAGGAGCGTTTTATATTCGCTCCTTTGTTAAAATTATAAAGTTAAGGCACTTGAAAAAAAGTATTTGACAAATTTTACAATAATTCGTATACTTTAATCAAGTCGTTGGTAGATTTGCTGCAAACACTTCTATCAACTGGAGACATATATTTCTGTACAAATATATATCACTTATGCTGATTTTATCAATAAACACAGGGTTCGTCAAGTGTTTCAGGGCAAAAAGTTTTACATTTATTTTCAAATTGTATAATTGTAAAATGGATATAAATATTAGAGATGGAATGTATGTTGTGTGTATACGTTCTATCTCTTTTTTTGTGGCACAAGATATAGAAAAATGGCAGTTATAAAATCTTTAGAAAAGGGGTAAGCCGGATGGAAAAAATTTCAGTAGAAGTATTGGAAAAGATGATGAAAAAACGTCTTACAAAGCGTGAAGTAGACTTTGTATTGTATGTGGGACGGTTCCAGAACGAATATGGCATGGCACATGGAATCTATTACCGTGACTTGTGTAAAGAAGTAGGCTTATCATTTCAGGGGTTTTATGACTGCATGAGAGCATTGCAGCGTAAAGGCATTATAGAGTTTCAGAAACGGACGTACTTCGATTATGACATTGAAATACTGGAAAATTCCTTTGCTGGAAATGAGAACTACGGAAGAGGTTATGTTTCACTGCATAACAAAATGGTTCGTTCTGCAGAGTTTAAGAAACTGAAAGCACCGGCAAAGCTGATGGCATTGTACCTGATGCGTGAATGGCAGATTAACAAGAAAAAGAGCCGGAAGCCATCTTATCAGATGTTGGTGGAAACATTCAATCAGAAATTCAAAGAATTGCTTGGTTTATCCCATAGAGCAGCAAGACGGTACTTAGGAAGTCTGGAACCGTTCCTTAGTATCTACATGGAAGATAATAGAAAGTATTTCTTTACATTTAAAGCAGAAATGGTAGATACTGCAGAAGTCCCAACCGGAGAGAATGACGAGTTGAGAGAGCATGAAATCAATATTGCCATGCGCCGGAATCGGATTAAGGAAGAGACAGAGGAACGCATCCGGGAAATGCATACAATACTGCAGCAGCACAACAAAGAGATAAAGAAAGACAAGGGATTCTCTTTGAGCCGAATTGTAAAGGATAGCTTGGAATATCTCAACGAGGGCATTAAAAACCGATACAAATGGAAGCGGTATTTAAGTCGCGGTATAGTACATAAAATTGTAATAGAAACATTATAGAATGAAAAATAGCTTGGGAGCAGTTCCAGGCTATTTGTAGTCGCATAAATTACTGGAAAATTGAATAAAAGAGCAAAAACAGCACCGCAAAAAAGAAAAGGTAGTTCCTGTAGCACTGGCAGGAGCTTTTTTTATGCACATAGCGAAAAAAGTATTCAAGTTTCTGTACCATTTCAAAAAGAGATATTCAAGTTTTATCCGGACAGAATAAAAGATATTCAAATTTCTTTAAAATAAAAAAGCCTATATATTCAAAAATCATGCAGCCATGAAATCGTGAAAAAGCCTGTAAAATCAATGTTTTTCGCTTATTTAAAAATATTAATAAATCATTTCTAAATTAAATTCTTTCTCTTTTATAACCATATCTTGTTTGGAAAATCAGAAACTAGCCAAACCTAAAAACTTATAATAGCCATGCTCTAACGAGCATCATGTTCTGATGTAAAAAACTTTCCATTACCAAAATGTGGTAAGAATTGCAAGCAATTCTCTTTATTCATGCCACCCAGAAAAAATATGTCCATTCAAGCTAAAAAATACATCAAAAAAGAAAAAAGAACGACATTTTATACTTTTACATTTATTTTCGACTTGTATAATTTTATAAAGGATGTTATTATCTGAAATGAAATTATGAAAAATATATTAACTTTTCAGATAGGGGGTTGCATTGAGATATGATACCAAATATAATCCTTAGAGCAGAGCAGAGCAGAGCAGAGCAGAGCAGAGCAGAGAGTAACTAGCTGCTTTTTTTGTGTTATAAAATTATATAAAGTTCGTGGAGACCCTTTACCGTCAGGATATGGATAATTTTTCCATTCCTGGCGTTTTTTTGCGCCCAAAATGAGGATGAAAAAATAAGTAGAGAGGAAACATGAGCAATGAGTAAAAAAGGAATTGCATTGTTCCTTGCCTTTTTGATGTTATTTTCCATCTTCACACCTCAAATGACTACTTACGCAGCTACAACAGAAAATATTGAGGAAGTGACAACTTCGGAAGATACGAATGAAAATGACCTGGAACAAAGCACAGAAGAACCTGAAAATACAGGGCAAAACACGGAAGTAAATTCTACCGAAAACGTAGAAGAGAGTACCGAGCAAAGCACCGAAGCAGAACCGGATGCACAGGCTGCACCAACAGGCGCACCAGTCACATTATCAGATGATGGTATGTCAGATGTGGTGCTGGAAACGTTCACCAGAGCAGCGGGAAGTGTGCAATATTACGGCGGTGTAAAATATAAGAATACAACGGTAGCACATTTTACCATAGGTGGAGAAACAGCTTTTTGTATGCAGCATGGAATACCAGCACCATCTACAGGTATGCAATATAACGATTCAATATATGAAGATGAAAATATTAGAAGAGTTTTATACTATGGTTGGAACGGACAAGCACAATGGAGTGGTTTTGATGGAAATGAAAACAAGGGAATTGTAATTACGTCCCTTGCTTTAAGTCATTATTATCATAATACTCCGGCAAATGTAAATACCAGTTATTACATAGAAATGGGATTAAAAGATTTCATTGACTATTGTAATGCCAATAGTATTCCGGATTCTCGCATATCATTTTCTACGGATTCTGTAAAAGCATACCGGAGTGGAGATATGCAAAGGACAGATGATATAACCATCAATGGATGGTCTGGAAATAATCTTTCCTTTACGCTGCAGGATGGGGTAAAAGCAGTCACCAATGATGGGGGAATCTATACCGGAAACGTCACTTTAAATGGTGGAACAACCTTTCACTTGGAAGCTCCACTTACGGTAAATGTAGATTGGTCAACAGGAACAGTTTTAGGTTCTGTAAAAAAATTTAATGCTATTATGTGGACTACAGGCGGAAATTATCAAACAGGAGTTACGTTTGAATATGTAACCGACCCTCTTGGAACAACAAGCCTTGCGGTAGACTGGCTGGATGTAGGAAATCTGCAAATCAATAAGTACAACGGACTTGGCGAATTGGTAGATGGCGCAAAATTCCGGGTTCAGGCATTAAATGATGGAAATACCTATGACCAGATAGTAACCGTAACCAATGGTTCCCTGTTACTGGAAAATATTCTTTCCGGAGATTATAAGGTGACAGAAGTTCAGACACCAAACAGTGTAAGCGGAACTGGCTACCTCTTAGACCCAAATAATGAATATACGGTCACTGTTGAGCCGGGAGCCACTAAAACACTGAATGTTGTGAACTATGAACCAAGTGGACAGATAACACTTACCAAGAGAGACAGTGAAACCGGAACTGCACAGGGTTCCGCAACGCTGCAGGGCGCAGTATATCAGTTATCCGCATCCACTAATATTGTCCGGGCAAATGGTGAAATCGTATATACGGCAGGACAGGTTATCGGAAACGCTGCCACGGATGCAAACGGACAGATTGTATGGAATGGCTTATATCCGGGTGGTTCGTATGCTATCAAAGAAATACAGCCGAGTGATGGATATAACCTTGATACTTCCACCTATATTGTAGAGTTGAACTTCAAAGATTCCAGTACAGCCGTAGTAACCGCAAGCCGGGTATCTTATGAAAAGGTAATCCGGTCTGACATAGAGTTATCGAAGTTTGGAACGGATTCTGTAGATACCGAGAATACGAAGAAGATTCCATTAAAGGGAGTTATCTTCTCCATCCAGTCACTTACTACAAATCAGAAGTGGTATATGGTCACAAATGAAAACGGATATATAGATTCTGTTACCGATAAGATTTATTCGAAAGTAAATACTACGAATGGAACTGTAAAGGTGGATGCATCCAGTGTTGTTACAAGAAACAGCAGAGGAATGTTTCCAAGAGACACATATCTTATCACAGAGTTAAATACTCCGGCGGGATATATGCCAATCCAGCCAATGACCGTAGTATTAGATAAGCAGTCCTATAAATATCAATGGATATTAGAGGATAAGGACATTATATCAGCATTGAGGGTAGAAAAAACGGATGCAGAAACCGGACAGGTAATCCCGATCGCAAATACATCATTCCATCTGTATGATGCACAGGGAAAACAAATCAAGATGGTTGCAAGCCGTTATCCTACCACACAGTATATAGATGAATTTGCAACAGATGAATCCGGAACATTTACACTTCCGGAGAAGCTGCAGATAGGTACTTACTACCTGGAAGAAGTAAATGCACCGGAAGGCTACTTAAAAGGTCAGAGGATGAAGTTTGACATAACAAGCGGTCACGATTGGAGCCAACCTTTTACGATACAGTACGCAAATACACCCGCAAAAGGAAAAATCAAGATAGTAAAGACCGATTCTGAAACAGCAGAACCAGTAGAGGGCGCAGTATATGAGATATACGCTGACGGAGATATAAAGACCGGAGATAATACCATCCGGAATACGTCAGGTGAATTAATAGATACGGTAACAACGGATGATACCGGAACCGCATTATCACAGGAGCTTTACCTTGGAAACTATACCGTAAAAGAGAAAGAAACACCAGATGGCTACAAGCTCGATACGGAAGAACACAAGGTATCAGTAGAATATGCGGATGCAGTTACACCAGTTGTTATTGAAACACTGGAAGTAGAAGATGAGCCAAATAACATTTTCATTCAGAAAATAGACAGTGAAACGGAAAAGACATTGCCGGGAGCCAAGCTGCAGCTTATAGATGCAGATGGAAATATTATTGATGAATGGACTACAACAGATGAAGAAAGCCACAAAATCAGCTACATAAGTAAGCCGGGAACGTACATCTTACATGAAGAGAAAGCACCGGACGGTTATCTAAAGGCTGATGATATAGAAATCAACTATGAGGGTGGCATCATAGAAACTCCATTCGTGATGAAGGACGTACCAATACAGGCAGAAATCGAAAAAATAGATGCCAAGACAGAGAAGAGTTTACCGGGAGCTACACTGCAGCTTATAGATGCAGATAAAAAGGTAGTGGATGAATGGACTACGGACGGAAAGCCACATTCACTGTATGCGATAGCAAAAGGAACGTATACGCTGCATGAAAAGGAAGTTCCGGATGGCTATGTATGTGCAGAAGATATGGAAATCGAAATCAAAGAAACTGCAGATACACAAAGGTTTGTAATGAAGGATGACCCGATACAGTCTGGCATTGAAAAGATAGATGCCAAGACAAAAGAAAGTTTATCCGGAGCTACGCTGCAGCTTATAGATGCAGATAAAAAGGTAGTGGATGAATGGACTACAGACGGTAAACCGCATCCATTGTATGCGATAGCAAAAGGAACGTATACGCTGCATGAAAAGGAAGTCCCGGATGGCTATGTATGTGCAGAGGATATGGAAATCGAGATTAAAGAGACTGCAGATACACAAGAGTTTGTAATGAAGGATGACCCGATACAGGCAGAAATCGAAAAAGTAGACTATGAAAACGGAGATAGCTTACCGGGAGCCACACTGCAGCTTATAGATAAAGATGAAAATATTGTGGATGAATGGACTACAGACGGTAAGCCACATTCACTGTATGCGATAGCAAAAGGAACGTATACGCTGCATGAAAAAGAAGTACCGAATGGTTATGTTCGGGCAAAGGATATGGAAATCGAAATCAAAGAGACTGCAGATATGCAACAGTTCGTGATGAAGGATAAAAGGGTTGGTGGAATTGTAACATCCATGACTAAGCCGACACCGGAAAAGGAAACCCCAGGAACGATAAACACAAAGATGCACCTTAAGACCGGAGATACAAATAACGTTCTATTATGGCTTTTGATTTTTGCAGGGTCAGGAGCAGTGATAGCAGTATTAATTTTAAGCCGGAAAAAAAGAAAGAGAAGCAGAATAGGTATTTTTCTTTTGATGTTTGTTATGCTGGCAGCTTCCACACCAAACAAAGTTTACGCTGCGGAGCCGGAAGTTACAAAAGAGCATGAGTATACCTCAAAGAATAAAGAGGAAGAGTATACCGGCTTTAAGGACACAATCGAAGAGGACGGAAGAAAATACAATCTTTCCGGCATTACCTATGACATTGAAAAAACAACACCGGAAAAAGAAAAAAAGGTGCTTACTAAAGAGGTTGATTCTGACCTGATACCGGTATCAGAAGAATATACACCGGAGCAGACCATTACAGAAGATAATGTTACCTACACGTTAAACGATTGTACGGTACTGGATGATTCAGAAGAAGTAAAAAATTATACGTCTTATGTAGATTACCTGGATGAAGCAGCCATTCCGGACAGCAAAGTAATTACAGTTACCGGAGAGAACGGAGAAAAGTTGCAGCTACAAGGAAAAGTAGCTAAGAAAGAGGTAATTTCAAACGGAGAATGGCTGAATACACAGATAACCATAACCTTTGACCACTACGATTCAGGGGAATATGTATGGCAGGGCGAAACCATTTACAACAGTAGCAATCCATTAGAAGGACATTATGCAGAGTTATTACAGTCGGTTGGAGCAGACAGCAATACGCACCGGATTACGTCTACGCAGTGGTCAGGTGATGCTTACGAAGTAGATGGAGTGACTTACCGGGATGCAATAGCAAACGTGCAATACTTTGTACCATATACCAGAGCAACATACGCAGCTTCACAGGAATATGTAAAATATCGTGCCACTTATGCTGCAGAAACAGAAGTAGATAGCAAAACCAATTTTACCTACGATTTAAAGGCTACCGCTACCTACGAACTGGATAAATCTCTTACCGTGAAACAAATTGTGATAATGGCAGGAGTAGGACTATTGATAATCGTTGTCTTAATTGTGCTGATTCTTTATGTGGTGTCTCGGAGAAAAAAAGATAAGGAACCTCAAAAAAGAAGAGAGGTAAAGGTTAGTTACTGTATCAGAAAAGGAAGCGGAAAAGCGGTAGAAAAGAAGTGGAAAAAGGAGATAAAAAATGCACCGGATAAGTAAGCATAAAGCAAAGAAACTCTTCTTAAGAGACTATGTAATAAAGCCTGATGATGTAGAAATTCCGGAAGAGGAAGAAGTAGATGCTATCCAGTTAGAGGACATAGAGTTACCGACCGAGAGAGAAAAGTTATCATCATTTAACGATATTCCTGTAAGCAGAGAATACCTCAAAAAAGAAAAAGATTGTAAAGGCAAGCTGACAGGCTATATAGCCGCAGATTACAGAAAAAATGACATACTGGCAAGGACAACGTTAGTTATCGGACATAAAAAACCAAGTGGAAAGTATGTTGCTGTATATGCCAAGAGAAAGTATCTCTTCTTTCTGTATCTGATTCCGATATTTTACCTACTGATTCCGGCAATAATAATAGCTGCAGCATTAATCTTTTTTTCCGGAAAAAGCCGGAAACTGCCGGACGTACCAAAAGAAGATTTACCGGCAATCGAAGAGGAAGTAACAGAATATGATAATGAACCAATTCCATTCATGCCAGCTGACGGAGAGGACGATTTAATAGATTTTTTTGGAGAAGTCAGCGACAACGTAGAACTAAACGTTTATGCCGGAGAATATACCGTTACAGATACCGAAGGAGCTATTCCATTAACGAATTATGCCGGAACTGGATTATATGAAAAATACAGCTTTTATGATGAATCCGGCAATCTGGTATATGAAACGGACTTATTACCGCCTGGAACAGAAAAAGACTTTAATCCGGCAGGATATGTAAGCAAAGGCAAAACAAATTTAAAGTTAATCGTTACCTTTTATGGCTTAGAAGATAGACAGTTATTAGATAACGTAATGTGTGATTTTAATATAACCGTAAATTACAAATAGAGAGGAAAAACCAATGAAAAAATCAGTTTTTAAAGCAGCAGTGCTTTCACTTTTGATAATGACAATGGCATCTACAACCGTATTTGGTAAAGAGTTAGTAGATTCTACTCCATCCAGTTCGACCGATTTATCAGCCGGAGAGGATGTTACCCAGGATAAAAAGACCGAGTATGAAAATTCCGGTACTATCACGACTACAACTTATGAAGCAGACAATGATGTAAGCGTATATGCGACTGCATCCAGCCGGGCAGTTATCAGTATACCAAGAACAATCATCATGGGTAGAGTAGATGATACTTCTTCCTATGTTGGAGAATACATTGTCAGCGTAGAGGGTGATATTGCCGGAAGTCAGAAAATTGTTATACGTCCGGAAGTAACTACAGAAATGGAAGAAACCGGTGGTAAAGCATCCAAAGTAACCGTTGCAACAACTCTTAATGATGTAGAGGAACTTAAGATAAGTGCCAATGACCTTTTAAATGGAAATATCGTAACCGCAAAAGGAAAAATAACAGCAGATGGTATTACTGCCGGAAGATGGAAATGTGGTCTGGTATTTCATACAAGAATCGAGAATGAATAAGAGGTATTTCGAATGAAAAAAATACTATGCCGCTTTTTGGCTATGAGCATATGCTTTATGTTCGTATTTCAGGGTATGGTATATGCTGCAGATGTTCCGGAAGAAACAACAGAGCAACCGCAGACAGAAGAGACAACAGACACGGAAATTAAAGAGGATATTCCGGAAAGCAGCATCGAAGAGAGTACCGAGACTGAAACCGAAGATAATACAGAGGTTGTAGACACAGAAAGCACAGAAAGCACAGAAAGCACAGAAATCACAGAAACCGAAGATACGGAAGAAAGCGAAGAGACAGAGAGGGAAGAAATTGCTATATGCGCAGACCCTTACGGAATTGCAACCTATTCTTCTGGCACGATATATCCAAATGGTACGAATGGTCATTTTTTCTTGTATGTGCAAAATGGTTCAGTATGGGGAAAGTATCAGGTAGATGTTTCTATAGGAAGCAGATGCCCGAACGGTATCAACTATTATCTTTCCTACAATATGTATTTGATAGAGGGAACAGACGTAGGTGTTACTTTGAATCCACAGGATTTATCCGGTGGAACAACAGATTTTTACCATACGAAGCATGATAATGCTACGTCAGAAATTGGAGCAAGAGAGTATCATTTACCATTTACTGTTAAGTTGAATAAGCCTGGGTATCACATTGAATCTGCAGATACATCTGGAGCATATCAATCATATTTTGACAGTTATACAGATACAACCTGCAGCTTCATTGTAGATACCAATGGATGCGGAATTACAAATTGGACTGCAGATGGTCAGTTTCACAACGACACAATCGCAGTAAAGTACGTTCAGAACTCTTATACCATTAATTATAACGGCAACGGAGCAACAGGCGGTAGTACAGCAGCGCAGACCATGCTTTATGACACAACTACCGCATTACGCAGCAATGGCTTTGTAAAGAACTGCACCGCAACCTTTAATGGCAATGGTGGTACAGCAGAAAAAGGTTCGGTTACTGCAGCTTGTCCATTCCTAGGATGGCTTGATTACAACGACATTACCGTAAACGATACTACTTACCATTGGTGGACGTTTGATGCACCATATTATGCAAATACCTATTCTGATATAGGCAGAGCATATGGATATAACAAAATAGGTCTTGCTTACCATTATGATACTTACAATGTGAAAGGTAGTGAAACAAGGCAATCCAGTCCGGTATTTAATATCGGATATTATATGACCTATGGAAGTCAGGACTTGAAAAATGCGTTTGGTTCCAACAAACAGGCTTATATATCACACTGGAACGCAAATGGTTATGCAGAGGGAAGAAAAGGGGCAAGCAGCGTAGATACTTCCTCAAAAGATACTTACCCAAACAATGCAAGTGTAGCAAATCTGACAACGAGCCGGGATGCACAACTTTGGTTGTATGCCAAGTGGGGTAATGCCACCGTAACATTTCCAAGTGCAGCAAGGGCAGGATATACCCTTTTAGGATGGAGCGCATCATCAAATGCCACAAGTCCTACTTATGTTGTCGGACAGACAATAAATATTTTTTCCAACAATACATTTTATGCAGTATGGAAGAAATCCAATGCACCGACAATTACACGCTTGACAAACGTTCAGGACGGACAGGATGCATTTTGGACATATGTTTACGTTCAGGATAATGGGGATGGTATTGACAGAGTACAGTTTCCTATTTGGACTGCAGCAAATGGACAGGATGACCTTATAAAGAATTGGAAAACAGATAGTACCGCAAAAGGAGAAAAAGGCACATGGACGGTAAACGGAGCCGTATATAACTACCGCTACCATACTTATACATCCAGCCACAATAACGAACATGGAGAGTATTACACACACGCATATGCCTTTGATAAATACGGTGGTTACAGTTTTATTGCCGGTAACTTCAAGTTCACCTATGAAATAACCATAAATCACTACCAGCAGAATGTATCTGGAAGTGGTTACACATTGGTAGCAACAGACAAAATAACAGGAAATTATGATTCGATTGTTTCACCAACAGTCAATACATATACAGGCTTTACATCCCCGGCAACGAAAAATATAACCGTTCCGGTAGGTGGAACAACAGTTTCTTACTATTATTCGAGAAATCAGTATACCGTAACGATAGATTCAGATAGCGGTATAGCTGCTGCATCCGGCGCAGGCACATACTACTACGGTGCGCCGGTTACAGTTTCAATAAACGTAAAGGATGGTTACAAGCTGGAAACAGCAAGTTCATCAAACGCAGACATTAGCAATCCATATAGCTTTCATATGCCGGCAGAGAATGTAACCATTACTACAACATCATCTTTATTACCGGTAACCGTGAAAATACCACGACAGTTGATTATGGGGCAGAACAGTGATTTTGTAATCAGCGCAAACAATAAAGGGGGTGAAGTGATTGTAAAAGTACCGGATAAAATAGAGTTCACGCAGAGTAATAAAAGCCAAACCATAGAAGGAAACATATCCTTATCTGCAAATAAGATAACTGCAGATAATCCGAAGATTTACGGAAAGATTACCACAAACGGCTTTACTGCAGGAACGTGGAAAGCAGCTTTTTCAATTAAAATCAGTTTTAAAATCTGATGAAAAAGAACTAAGACCTCAAAAAAGAAAAATACAAACGAAAAGGAGATTTAATCATGGAAAATTTAATGAATGGCTTATATACCTATGTTACAGACTTCCAGCCTTTAGTGTATATCCTGATTGCAATTGCATTAATGATTGTTGGTATCATGTTCATTGTTCCATCTGAAAAAACAAAAGAAATGGCAAAGGCTGCTATCCCATGGATAGTAATTGGAGCAGGAATCGTTATGCTGGCATCCCAGTTTGCAACGCAAATGGTTGCCAAGTTTACTTTTACAGCTTAATTTTCACAAAGAAATCCAGCATTTATGCGGGTTTAGGGCAAGGTGCTATTTATAGCACCTTGCATAGAAAAGAGGTAGTAGATGATAAAAAACAGGATAAAAAAAGAATGGAAAGACCTAAAGGATATTTTTAAAAGTGACAAGAAAATCCTGAAAGCAAACCGAATTATATCAAATGGAATTGTAAAGGCAATATTGCTATTTCTGATAGATATATTTCTATTTTTACTCTTCAATTACATCATCAATGTATTTTGTAATGTTGGGAAAATGTTTCAGGATATGGATAATATGGCATCCTACATGGGATTGAATAATATTTTGTTTTCGGTCAGAAATTTTGCAAGTTCCGGACTGATAAAAACCTTGTATGGATTCTTTCTGATAGCAGTTATCATACTGGATATATTCTTATCTTACGATATTAAGACAGCATTTTCAGAAGAAGCCATTAACAAGCAGCAAAAAGGAGATGCGAAATTTGCCACAATAGAAGATATTAGGAAACAGTATAAGGAAATAGACGAATGTGGAACAGTAGACGAAAGTAGACCTGGATTTCTTATTTCAAGAGATTACGAAGGTAGACCTGGATTTCTTATTTCAAGATATGAAAACAAATTATATATAGATACTAACACAACGAATAACCTGCTGATTGGTATAACACGTTCTGGTAAAGGTGAATTGTATGTTTTTCCTTCAATAGAGATATATTCTAGGGCAAAAATAAAACCATCAATGATTATTAATGATATGAAGGGAGAACTATATAAATCCAATCAGAAAACAAGATTGCTGCAGAGCAGAGGATATTTAGTATATTTTATCAATCTGCAGAACCCGGAAGAAGGGGATGGATATAATCCTTTGGAATCCATCATAAATGCATGGGAGAGTGGAAACCCGACATTTGCGGAGGAACTTACACTATCGTTTGCATGGCAGATATTTGACCCGGATTCTGCAACAGGAAATGAAAAGTATTTTGCAGAGACTGGTGCTGCAGTGACCGAAGCATTAATTTTGGCACATGTGGAAGATGCATTAAGGCTGGATGAAGAAGAAAACGAGAAAAGAAAAGCTGCATTTGACCGGAAAGTTGAAAACTTTAAACGTTTGGATGAAGAAATGCAAAATGAAGTCAGGAAGCAGTACAAATTATATTTATCAGATGTCACACTTGATAATAATGTGACTGCAATTCCGGATGATGCAGTGTTTGAAAAAACGCATGAAAACAGAAAGAAAATCAATATGTATTCCATTGTTAATACATACATGGAATTGGTAAATATTCCAGTATTGGATATGGAAGGCAGACCAACCGGAAAAACCTATTTGGATTTGTTTTTTACAGAAAGACCACAGGGAGACAGAGCCAAGATGCAATATATGTCAACTGGTGTGGCAAGTGGTAAAACAAAGGGAAATATTCTTTCTACCATGAATGCAAAACTCAATATTTATACAATGGAATCCATTGCAAAACTTACAGCAGAAAGTTCTTTTAAGTTAGAGGATATAGGATTTGGTGATAAACCAATAGCCGTATTTCTTGGCATCCCATATGGTGATACATCAAAACACCAGATTGCACTAACCTTTATCCGGCAATCAGCTCTTATCAATTCAAATCTTTGTTGGGATGGAGGAAAATGTAAACGTCCAGTTAAATATATAGAGGACGAAATTGGAAACATGCCAAAAATTGATAAGTTAGTCAATATGGTTACGGCATCTGCAGGATGTGATATTACCTATGACTTCTACATTCAGTCCTATTCACAATTTGATGATATTTATGGTCAGGGAGCAGCAAAAACAATCCGTTCCAACTGCGGAAATCTTGTATATATAAGAACGGATGACCTTGATACATTAGAGGATATATCTAAAAAAGTTGGTAGACGAACCATTGTAACGACACAGCGTAATGGTAGTAAGTTCTCCTTAAAGAAGATGTTTATGGAAAATACAGAGGAACAGAGATTACTCACTACAGAACAGTTAAAAGCCTTAAAAGATGGGGAAACAGTTGTTTTACGAACCATGAAAACAAAAGACAATAATGGGGATGATGTAGAAAGGGATGCAATTTTTAATTCCATTGAATCAGGAAAAAGAATGAAGTTCAGATATGAATATTTGGAAGATTACCTTCCGACACCTACAACTATTTCATTGAGAGAAGTTAATGATGCATCCAGAGCCGGAATTGGACTAAAAACAAGAATATGGGATTATAACAAGTCCTTTGAATTTATTAAGCGTGACCGTTCCAATGATGTGCAATCATTAAGAATCGAAGATATGCACGATTTCCAGCAGGAAGCAATACTGCAGGTTTTAAATGAAATCATGGACGAAAAGCAGAAAAAAGAAAATGAACCGTTACAAAAAATGAAACTAAGAAAGGTAGAAAATATCATTCAGACAAAGCAGAATACGGAGAATTTTACAAAGGCAGTGCAAAACTCATTATTATCCTTGATTGATTTCTACCTAAAGATGAAAGAGAGTACAGATTATGAAGAAATGGAAAGAGAAGAAGAAAAGTAAAAGAATTACATTTTTCTTTTTGATGTTTTTTTACCCCTTGCTGCATAACACAATGACTGTATTTGCGGATATAGACGAAGAAACGTGTCAGAACATCTTATTGAACTATAAGAAATATTTTGTCCAAAATGACCTGATACATAATGGCTTTAGGTATCTACAGTGGGGGATTATTAAAGGTTTAAAATGGGTAGCTGATAGCTGTCAAACCTTATATAGTAATACGCTTGGTCTTATGGACTTTACAAGCTACAGTGGATTTACTGATTTTACACCTACTTTGAAAGGTATTTTCACTGCAATTATGGCGGTATCTATTATGATGCTTGGAATTATCCTGATTGTAAATCATAAGAAAAAGCCGGATGTGTTAGTGGGGGTGCTGCTTGCAGCACTTACCATATCTGCCCTGGGTGAACTTATGATAACAGCAAATGAGGGGGTTCAGTCATTTTGTAATGAAATGGTAGGTTCTTCTATGGCAGACAGTGTAGTAAATGATAATCTGTTTGATTTGAGGTATATAGACAGTACCTATGGAATTGCTACTTTTTCAGATGATGCAGAAACCCTGGCAACGTATCATGCGCCACTGGAAGATTTTTATATGGATGCAATCGACATTAACGAAGTCATAAACTATGATGACCCGTACATATCGAGTGATGCATCCACTTTATTAAAAAAGTCTTATCAGAGATTACCGGATGGCACCATGGTAGATAAAGGTGTATATAACGGCTGGGGATGGAATAGTGGAGATGATGATGATTTATTCAATGATTTTTACTACAGATATAAAATCAATGCATTCCCGATTTGTGTTTCGCTGATAGCAATTATTATTGTGTTTCTGGTTGTATCGTATAAGTCAGTCCGGTTGTCCTTTGAACTGGCAATAAAGAAGGTAATCACAATCCTTTATTCTGCAGATATTACAGGTTCACAGAAAACCTTAAAGCTACTGGAGTCAATCAAAAATACTTATATCATATTTATGGTAAATGCAATCACTTTAAAGTTATTTATTATTTTTCAAAGCTATTTAAGTGAGAAGTTTTCAAATAATGGATTTACCTATTGTATTATCCTATTATTTACTTCATTAGCAGTTATAGATGGACCGAATATCATTCAGGAGCTTACCGGGGAAGATGCAGGATTACAGTCAAGCGCATCCAGAATCTTAGCAATATACAATGCCGGAAGAGGTCGTGTAAGAGGTACCGGTTCTGCTATAAGTGGTGGTGTAAGAAGTGCAGTAGGCTATCACCGCTATAAATCTATGAAAAATGCGCTTAGTGGAGATAAAAAGAATGTAAAGGATGCTGCAACAAAGAATATAGGTGGAAGTCTTGGGGATGGACAGGCTGAAAATCAGAAGATGAAAGAGGATATGCAAAATTCTCCTGAAATGCAGAAAGAAGAAAGCGGACTACGGCAGGGCATGGGAGAGACAGAAAACGAACCTCAAAAAGAAAATGGAGAGCAGCTTTCTTCTGCAAGTGAAGCAAATGAAGAAATGAAAGAAGCTATGAGTGGTGGTACTGGAACGATAGACGGTACCGGAACGATAGACGGTAGCGGAACGCAGGAACAGTACATTGGTGGAGAAACACCGGAAGGTGGAAATGGTGATATTCCAGCTAATCCTGAAATATCAGAAGTACAACCAGTCACACCAAATTTAGAGACTGGAAGTATTACGGAAGAAAGAATACAGGGTGCCGGAAATGGTGATATAGCAGAAACTATGAACGGAAATGGTGATATTCCAACAACCCCAGTAACCCCGGCAACCTTTACTGGAAAAGTAAAACCGGAGATAGAACCAGTAAAACCGGATATTAGAGAAACATCCCCATCCACACCAGCAACACCAAAGAATAAACCAAAGAACCCTACCGCAAAAAGAAAAAGAAAAGCTCCGGCAGCACAGAGCAAACCTAAAAATCCGGTCGAACTGGAACAGCAGGAGCAGCTAAATAAAGAAGAAAGGTTGAAGTAAGGTGAGAACATGGAAGAATACACAATTATAGAGAGTGATAAAAAACAAGCACACGTTTCCTTATGGTTGTATGCATTTGACCTCTTTTTCATTTTAGTATGGGCTGTAGTTGCATACGGACTGCGGAACATGGTAGCAATAAAATTAAGAATCCCATACGGCATTTTTACAATGGCTTGTGCAATAATGCTTACTTTTCAGTCAAAGTACAACCATAAAAGACATATGTTCCAGACGATTCTTATTTATCTGCAGAAAGATATTTCTGTATACCATCCAATTAAGTAAGGAGATAAAAGGATATGAATATTATATACATTTACCTGGCAGGAATTATTATATGCTTCATTGGATTTATCGCAATGATAGTAGTAAGTATAACCTCAAAAAAGAAAAAGCCGAAGTCCAGCAGCACTTCTAAAACAATCTTGGATATATTACCAAAGATGTGCTATGAGGAAAAGTATGATTGTTTTGTAAAAGAGGATGGAAGCTGCACAGATATACTACAGGTTGAGACAAAAGACCTGTTAAATGCGTCTGAATCAACAACCATGTATGACAAGCTACGGTGGAGAAGATTATATATCAAATATCCATCTGACCTTAAGATTATTGCAATGAATTTTCCATCTAACACAGAAAAGCAGCAAGAGTATATGAGACACAAGATAAATACCACAAAGAATAAGGTATATAAAAAATGGCTGCAGAAAAAAATCAACGAATTGGTATGGCTGGAAACCCACAGAATGAATAGAGAGTTTTTCCTGATGTTTTGGGGCGAAAATACAGATAAGTTGATGCAGAACAGACAGACCATCATAGATTCGTTGGGTGTCGGAAAAAATGGACTTATTCAAAGAATCAGCGAAGAAAAGCGCACATTAATATTCTATAAACTGAATAATAAGGCATCCTATGTTGTACCGAAGAATATCAAACAGGGGGAAGAATAGCATATGGAAATGATTACAGAAGAAAACTTAAAAGAGGAAAAAGAGCAAAAGTGTTTAGAGTTTTTCATAAAGGTAAATGATTTTGAAAATGCAGAAGAATTATATAAAGAATATGCTAAGATATCAGCACATGATGTTAACAGATATATTTTATATTATGATTTAAGAAGGGCACAGGGAGCACCAGATACTGAGCTTGTAAAGATACTGGAAGATTATAAGGAATCAGAGATAGACGAGAAGTATA
>ENA-UERK01001181-UERK01001181.1-human-gut-metagenome-genome-assembly--contig:-NODE-1181-length-19839-cov-9.680650_pt1 | contig 19839 bp, 7 predicted proteins | sample MGYA00242957_ERZ507957 | MGnify/ENA primary metagenome ERZ507957 (study PRJEB26167, sample SAMN06115538) | human gut metagenome | host: Homo sapiens | place: China:Heilongjiang | collected 2015-11-06... | reverse complement strand
CTGAGGTGATGAAGAAAGACCGGCAACTTGTCGAAGCCGCCGGACTTGATATTACGCCCGAACAAGGGATTTTATAGGTTAATAAATCTCGATAATTCACTCTATGGCAAGCATAATTTTGCCGATGCAAATTTTTAATTTTTTTTACACATACGCAAATTTTTTACTAATTATTTTTAAACTTTCCCCAAATTTTATTCCAAAATCACCCAAAATCGCCCAATTTCCCCCGCCCCCCATTAAACAAATTTAACGCACCCTCGCCACCAAAAGAAAGCCACCTCCCCATGCTATAGCGTTTTAAAAAATTGCCACACAGCCACATGGATATGAGGATGGAGGCCACAAAAAAAAGCGCCGAGGCTTGATGCCCCAGCGCTAATTATCATCGAGTGTCAGAATGTTTTATTCTTGGTCGCTATCCCACCATACAGGGATTGTCCAAACATCGTCGGCCTTGTTCCAGCCACCTGCGAGCGACATGTCGGCACCTGGCACTTGTGCGCCAATAGCCTGGAGGTTGTCGGCATTGTAGTTGAGCTCGTGTGAGCATTGACGCCAGCGGCGGAATTGCTTACCTTCAGGAATAGCCTTCATAGCATCTACGAGAGTCTTGTGGTAAGCAGGCATTTTCCATCCGAGGAAGATTTCTGGGTTGTAGTCGTAACGGCGCATGTCGTTCCAAGTTTCCATTGAGAATAACATAGCGATACGCTTTTGAGTCATAATCTTTCCGAGGGTGATGTCGCCAGCTGTACCGAGAGCGTTGTTCACGTAGTTGTCGATGTCAGCAGTTGGAATCACAGAGAAAGATGGACACTTTTTGAGGTTTTCATCTTCACTGCACCATTTAGCGAGTTTTTCGTTCATGAGTTCGATGCTTGCCTTCACGCCCTTCTTGTAAGCGTCGTAAGCTTCAGCTTTTCTGCCAAGGTTGAAGAGCACTTCTGCGCGGATGAAGCAAACTTCTGCATACGTACCTACATAGGTTGGAGAAGATACGCGAGTGTAGAATGTGCCTGATTCACGAGAGTTAGGCTGAGTGGTACCGCCACGATAGTAGTAGAGGTCTGGATTCTTGGCATAACCCTTTGAAGAGCTGGTTTGCTCTACGTAAACGGTGTCGCCCAAGCGAGCAGCATTGTCGCTGTCGATGTAGAAGCCTTGCTTTTCTTTACTCCAAGATGGACGGATTGGACCACCTTCGCTGTTGATGTTAGAAGCGAGGTCGAGACCCAAAGAACGGCGCCATTCACCTTGCCACTTGATTTCAGCAGGAGTGTCGGTCGATTTTTTTGAAACAGCCCATGGAATAATCTTGTCGGCACGAGGGTCTTCGATGCCACAACCTGCGAAGTTGGTGAGGTTGTCGTAGTACATCTTGGTAATCATGTAGCCAGAGTTCATACCGCAAACAGAGTACAAGCCACTGTAGTCAACTGGCTCGTCCCAACCGAGCACGTCGTGGCTGGTAGAGTTGTTGTCGGTGTGGTTGATAACGGTGTTGTCGGCATTGCTTTGCATAGCCTTGTCGAGTTCGGCGAGAATGCCTTCTGCATCGTATTTGCCATCGAGATAGCTACCTGCTGCCTTCTTGCTGAGGTGGAGCATGAAGCGAGCCTTGAGCAAGTGAGCGAGCTTGATCCACTTGTCGATGTCGCCATTGTTCCAAGAGTCGTTAGCAGCGAGGGTTGGGAGAGTTGGGTGCTCTGCAGCTTGGTTTCTACCAGCTTCGAGCAGTTCGATAGCCTTGTCGATGTCGGCCAAGCAGCCCATGAATATGGTCTTGCCAGTGTCGTACTTAGGAAGTGCGTTAGCGCCTACTGCTTCGGTGTAAGGCATTTCACCATAAATGTCGGTCATCAGCATATTGCCATAAGCCTTGATGAGGTAGCCAGCGCCTTCAAATTGCTTGTTGCCAGCAGCGTTAGCCTTGTCGATCATATCGGGCACATTAGAAAACGCACCCACAAACCACCATTGGTAAGGAGTGGTCACGATACTATTAGTTGGGTACCATACCGACATGTTGAAGTAGGTGCCACCGCCTACGTTGCGAGTCCAGTCGCCGCAAGCCATATTGCTGCGCCAGCTTGCAAACATGTAAGCGTCATTAGTATAGAACTGGATGTGGGCGAGACGCTGTTCGTATTTTGCAGCTTCTGCTGTTGGGATATTTGGGTTGGTATTCACATCAAGCCAGTCGTTGCAAGAGGTCAATCCCAGTGCCGCAGCACCCATACCACACAGTATAATAGATTTGATTAATTTCATATTATATATGGTTTATATTGGGGTTTAACAATTATAGGTTTTTCTTAAATTGTTTAGAATGTCAAGTTCACACCGAATGCTACGCTTGAAGTGGCAGGTACACCGCAGTAGTCGAAACCAACTGAAGATGAACCACCACGACCAGCACCAGCAGCAGCCACTTCTGGGTCACCGTCGTAGTTGGTGAAGAGAAGGAGGTTGTTGGCGGTGAAGGTGAAGGTTGCACGCTTCACGAATTTGATGTTCTTAACGAGCCAATCCTTTGGCACATCGTAGCCAAGAGAGATGGTGCGCAGACGGAGGCTGTTCACCTTAGTGATCCAGTTGCGGGTCTCGTAGTTGTAAGCGCCAGTGTAGTAGCTTTCGATGATTGAAGCACCGTCGGTTGGGAGGTCGTTGAAGGTGTAGATCTTACCTGGTTCCCAAGTGTGAGTCACATCCTTGCCATCAGCGTCAACACCTGAGATGGTGAGAGGTTGCTGACGGAATTCGCCTGACCACTTGCTTACACCGCTCATTGTCATGGCATACTTGGTGCCGTTGAACACATCACCACCTACGCGGAATTCCCAAAGCATGTTGAGGGTGAAGTTCTTGTAAGTGAAGGTATTGTTCCAACCACCAGTGAATTTAGCTTCACGGTTACCAACTTCGAGAGTGGTCTTACCGTCGGTTGGGAAACCGTTCTTGTCGAGAACGAGCTTACCCTCGTCGTTACGCTTCCATTCAGTACCAGAGATTGCCATGAAGTTGCCGCCAGAGATAGAGCAAGCCTTAGCACCTGCATATTGAACGTCGGTCACGTACATGAATTCCATACCCTTAGGAAGACCGTCCATTGTACCACGGTTGCCGGCTACGTTGATGCCAGTTTCCCAAGTGAAGTCACCTGTCTTGATAGGAGTGCCGCTGAGGCTGATTTCAAGACCCTTGTTGTAAACGTTACCTGCGTTGATTGAGCAGAAGATGTAGCCAGTAGATTGAGGTCCACGTGGGCTAAGAATCTGGTTGAATGAGTTGTTTTGGTAGTAAGCGATGTCGAATTTCAAGCGGTTTTGGATAAAGCGCAATTCCAAACCAACTTCCCATGAGCGAGATTTTTCTGGTTTAAGAACTGGGTTACCACGAGTCCAGCTGTTACCTACCGACACTGCATCGTTGAGATAAGTGTGAACTGGCCAGAGTTCGGTGTTGGTTTCATAAGCACCGGTATCCTTACCTACTTCAGCCCAGCTTGCACGCACCTTACCGAAGCTCAGCCATTCAGGACGAGCCTCACCCATAAGTTCGGTGAATGCGATAGCACCACTCACTGATGGATAGAAGTAAGAACGGTTGTCGAGAGGAAGAGTTGAAGTCCAGTCGTTACGGCCAGTAACGGTGAAGAAGATTGCGTTACGCCAGTCGGCACGGAATTCTCCAAACACACCCACGAGACGCTTCTTCGACATGAAGTAAGAGAAGTTGCGGTCGGTGTTGCTTACATTGTCGTAAGAGTAGAATTCAGGAACTGCGAAGTTGTAGGCAATCTTGTAGTTGCGCTTAATTTTTGTGTAGTCGGTTGAAGTACCGAGCATCAAGTTGAGGTTGAAGTCACCGAATTGCTTGTTGATGTTGGTCATCAAGTTGGTTGAGAGGTAGCGGTAACGGAGGTCGTTGTCGCTCATCATACCCTTTTGCCACACTTGCTTGATAGCACCGTTAGGAGCGATACGGTTAGAAGCATCCTGAGTGTAAGTGTCCACACCCATGCGATAGCTTACCCACCACCAGTCGGTGATGTCGGCCTTCACGCTGAAGTTGCCAGTGAAGCGGTCGGTGTTATCGGTCATCTTGTTCTTGTTCACAATCCAGTATGGGTTGTCGCGTTCGTCCCATGGGTCGAGGCGGTCGCCAAACATACGATAACGTGTGCCATCCTCATTCAGATAGTGGGTCATGTCATCGGTTGGTGACCAGTTGTACACGCCATAGAGTGCACCTGTACCGCTTGAGCCATAGAGAGCTGCACCGGTAAGGGTACGGGTAGTGCGTGCGCTACTGTAAGCAGCGTTGGCACCGAATGTGAACATCTTGAACTTTTGTTCGCCATTGAAGCGGAAAGTGGTCTTGGTGTAACCTGTGGTTGGGACCACACCGTCTTGGTCGTAGTAAGATCCGCTCAAGTAGAATGAACCGTTCTTTGTACCACCCGAAACGCTAAGGTTGGTGTCCCACACGCCACCGGTCTGGAAGAAGTTGCCAATGTTGTCGTAAGTGGCAACATCAGAGCCGTATTCTTCGCCCCAAGAGTTGTAAGAGAATTCGTTGAAGGCACGCTTGTAATTGCCATCGGTGCGAATTTCTTCCATATAACCACGACGGAAAGTCTTTTGGGTTTCAGGAAGGTCTTTGCACCATGAACTGATGTACTTAGCGCTGAGGTTTACCTCCACAGTGCCTTCTTTACCTTTCTTGGTGGTGATGATTACCACACCGTTAGCAGCGCGAGAGCCGTAAAGTGCAGAAGCGGCAGGACCTTTCAGCACCGACATGTTCTCGATATCTTCAGGGTTGATATCCATCACACGGTTAGAAGAAGTGGTAGCAGAAGCCATTGAGCCATCGAATGCAGAGTTACCAACCACGGTAGAAGAGTTATCGTAAATGATACCGTCAACCACGAAGAGAGGTTGGTTGTCGCGGTTTTCAGAACCTGATGTACCACCACGGAGAATGATTTGTGAGCCAGCACCAGCTGCACCAGAGGATTGGGTGATGTTAACACCCGCAATTTTACCTGAAAGTGAGTTGATGGCGTTGGTGCTCTTGTTGCGCATCAGTTCTTCGCTGCTAAGGTCGTCAACAGCATAGCCGAGCGATTTTTTGTCTTTCTTGATACCGAGAGCGGTTACAACCACCTCATCGAGGTTGGTGGTGCCATCAGCCACTTTCACATTCACCACAGAGCCTGTGACTTTTACCTCAGTAGGCTTTGAACCAATGTAAGTGATTACTAATGTGCTGCCTTGTGCAGCCTTGATAGAGAACTTGCCGTCCACGTCGGTGGCAGTACCCATCTTTGTACCTTTCACCATTACGGTGGCGCCGATCAATGGCTCGCCATTAAGGTCGGTAACGGTACCAATAACTTTACTGCTGCTTTGCGCAATAGCAGTGAAGCCGCTAAGGTTTTGATTTGAGGTCAAAGCCATAGGTGCGCCACACGCAATCATGAGCGAAGCCAGCAATACGAATTGTTTCTTCATACGCATTCGTTCTTAGTTAGTTAGATTGTTGATAGTATTAAAGTGAATTATCTCTTAAAAAAACAATGTTTATGGTAAAGTGCAAATACTTTGCCGATGCAAATATTGCCAATATTTTAAACATACGCAAGTTTTTTGCGATTTTTTTGGAAAAAAAAATTCACCATCTCCCCCTCATTCATTAATTTTTGCTATCAAGGCAAGGGGAAGCTAACAAGTCAACGAGTCAACAAGTCAACAAGCCAACGAGTCAACAAGTCAACGAGTCAACAAGTCAACGAGTTGAAGTCAGACAAGTCAGACGAGTCAGACAGGTCAGACAAGAGATGGGTCTGATGGGTCCGATAGGTCCGATGGGTCCGATGGGTCCGAAAACAAAACACTCCCATCAGCCCCCCCCAAAAAAACTCGTTGACCCGTTGACTCGTTGACTCGTTGACTTTTTTTAGAACATTTTTTCTTCCTCCTTGCAACTTTTTGCCTTACCTTTGCGTCTAATATATGGAACGGCGCCACAAACGCACAGTGCACAGCCTTTAGCGGTGTCGACACATTTTTTAACAATCCATATATATTACCTATCAAACAAATGAAGAAGTTAGTACTGATGGCAATCATGACCGCTCTGATGAGCATCAACGCCATTGCACAATATAAAGTGCATTTCCAAGTTAGCGATTCCACAGGCGAGGGCGAGGCCTTTGCCACCGTAAGGCTCTACGCCGCCACAAACACACGCAAAGTGATTTCCACAGGCGTTACCACACTCAACGGCACTTTCGACCAATCATTAGCCTCGGCTGGCACCTACAAGGTGGAAATATCCGCCGTGGGCAAGGTGAGCGCCGAAAAGGAGTTTAGCGTCGATGCCAAGCACCCCGCCGCCGACCTCGGCACCATCGTGCTTGCCGCCTCTGCCAATGTGCTCACGGGCGTGACCGTGACCGCCAGCGCGCCAGTGGTGAAAAGCGAAATCGACCGCATTACATATAATGTGCAAAACGACGACGACTCGAAAACGCGCACCGTGCTCGATATGCTCCGCAAGGTGCCGCTGGTGACCGTTGATGCGCAAGAAAATATCAAAGTGAAGGGCAGCAGCAGTTTCAAGATTTACAAAAACGGACACCCCGACCCCGCCATGTCGAACAACGCCAAAGATGTGCTGAAAGCCATTCCGGCAAGCATGATTAAGCGCATCGAGGTAATCACAGACCCCGGAGCGAAATACGATGCCGAGGGCGTGACCGCCATTCTCAACATCGTCACCCTCGACGCTGGCAGCGCAAGCACCACCGGTGCCACCGGCACGGTATCGGCAGGCGTTACCAGCCGTGGTGCCATAGAGGGTTCGGCTTACGTCACTTCACAAATCGGCAAAGTGGTGACGAGCGTCAACTACGGCTACACCTACCAAAGCAAGCACAACGATTCGCAAATGAGCGAAAGCTTGACGCGATACACCGACACTGGCAACGAACTGCATGACAAAACCTTTGGCAGAAATAGCATGAATGTGCATTACGGCAACATTGATGCCAGTTACGAGCCCGACACGCTCAACCTGCTCTCGCTCTCGTTCGGCGGCTACTACTATAGTTACAGCGCCGACGGTGCAGCACAAAGCACCATGCGCAATGCAGCCGGTAACACGCTCTACAGCTACGACCGATCCGGGCTATATCCCGGCAACGATGCATTCTCGTTCAACGGCCGCCTCGACTATCAGCACAAGACGCATCGCCCCGACGAAACGCTCACGCTCTCGTATCTGATTTCCACCAGCCACAATAAAAACAACCAAATCACCACATACTCCAACATGGTGGGCACCACTTTCCCTTACACCGAGTCGAACAACGACGTGACACAAAACTTCCTGGAGCAAACCGTCCAATTCGACTGGACACGGCCTTTCGCCAAGTACCACAAACTGGAAACGGGCTTGAAATACATCAACCGCAGCAATAAGAGCCACTCCATTTTCGAGTACACCGGCTATCCTGAGGGCAATAGCGACAACCGCTTCAACCACCTCACACAAGTGGCTGCCGCCTACTTGAGCTACACCTTCCACCGCGGCAACTGGGCAGCACGCGCCGGACTTCGCTACGAGTTCAGCCACCTGAGCGCCAAATTCCCCGACGGCGACCAGAAGAATTTTGGCAGCGACCTCAGCGACTGGGTGCCATCGGCAAGTCTGCAATACCAGTTCAACACGTTCAACACGCTGAAACTCTCGTTCAGCGCCAACATCAACCGTCCCGGCATCTCATACCTCAACCCTGCCGTGGTGGTAACCCCCGAAACGAAATCGTTCGGCAACAGCGCCCTCAAAAGCGTGCACAACTACGCTTGGCAGCTCAACTATATGCACATCGGACAAGCGTTCACATTCAGCGTTACGCCCAACTTCAACATCTGCACCAACGGCATCACCACCAAGCAGTGGGCAGAGGGCAACGTGACCAACACCACCTACGTGAACGGTTTGTTTATGCGCTATGTAGGCATCTTTGGCTACTGCCAATATAATAATGTGAAACTCGGCACAAGCGTGATGGTGAACGGTGGCATCGGCTACGACTACTGCAAAAGCGACGATCTGGGCATTCGCAACTATGGCACCGTGATCAACTTCTACACCTACATCTCACAACGCCTGCCAGGAAACATTCGCCTGGGCGTGAACGTGGGCTGCTACGGCGGCAACCCTGAAGGGCTCTACGGCAAAAGCAGCCGCGCATGGTTCCACGGATTCAGCCTCCAACGCTCATTCCTCAAGGAAGACCGCCTGACCATCTCTATCCGTGCCAACAGCCCATTAAAGAAATACGGCACTTGGAGCCAACGCACCATCAACGGCAACTACAGCGGCTACAGCAATTCACGCTTCTACAACCGCGATTACGGCATCGCCATCTCTTACCGCTTCGGCTCGCTCAAAGCCCAAGTGAAAAAAACCAACACCACCATCCAAAACACCGACATGGTAGGCGGATCCTCCAAATCCCCCACCAAATAATCCCCCCACCACAAAAAAACACCCCCAAAAACACCATCAAAAGAACCATCCCTTTGAGATGCGTAACATTAAATAACATTAAACACTTATGAAACGAGCAATTATACTGTTGGCGATGGCACTTGCGTGCATTCAAGCATATGCATATAACGTTACTGGCCGAGTTGTTGATGACAAGGATAAGCAGCCACTTCCTGGTGCTTCTATCAAAGTGTGCTTAGGTACACAAGATTCAGCATTTTTATACACTGCCACAAATCAGGAAGGAAGATTTGTTGTAAAGAATATTCACAACAAAGGCAATGTCTCTGTCACACTGTCATGCGTGAGTTATTCCCCCATCACTATAGAATTAAAAGACAACAGCAAGTCGGTGGATTTAGGTGATGTACTGATGACCGGGAAAGTCAACAGTCTCGACGAAGTGGTGGTCACTGCACAAGAAACCATCGAGAAATATGACCGCACTCTTGTTTTCCCAACAGCAGAAGATCGCAAAATATCTTCCGACGTAATCGGTTTGCTAAACAACATGAGAACCAAATTGCCGGGAATAGACGTGAATGAGTTTGCGCGCACCATTAGTATTGATGGAAAAGAGCCTGTTTATCAAATCAATGGCAAAGTAGAGCCACTGTCTAAAATTCGCATGATCAACAAAAACCGAATATTGCGCATTGAGTACAAAAATCAAGCGGACATCAGGTTTTCAAACGATGGGACAAATGGTGGCGTGATAAATTTTATCTTGAAAGAAAACTTTGACGGCGGTAGCCTGCACACTCGTGCCGGTGTTACGGTGACTACACCGAGAATGAATAGTGAAGTTGGATTCACTTATAACACCAAGCGCTCGGAATGGTCGCTTAATTATGACAACGTGTGGAGGAAAAGCACGAAGCAATACACCGACAATTACGAGTCATACATAGGAAAAGTCTATGAAATAGAACGACAGCAAATAGGTCTTCCGTCATTATTTAAAGACTTTGACAACAACCTTTCACTGGGCTACACCTACAAGCACAACCGAAACACTACATTCGCAACAAATTTTGGTATGCGCTATCACAATGTGGACGCAAGCGATGAGTACAGAATGCGACAAATTAAAGATGAACAGACATCGGAATACACCAAAATAAACACTCGTGACTCTAAGACCCTTGACCCAACTTTGAATTTGTATTTTAATAAAAATTCAGGGAAGCATACTGTGGAATTTGATTTAACAGGCGCATACTCGTCGGGCGACTATTCAAGAGGTATGAACTATATTTATACACCTGACGAGCAATACATTCAGAACAACAAGACTGACAACAAAAGTTACTTGGCAAGTTCAGAGGTGCTTTATTCGTATGATTTTAGGCACTTTACCACAAAATTCGGATTAAACTATTCCTACAATTACGTGACAAACGGTTATTCCGAAAGCGAGAAAGAAATCAACAACACTTTAGCGAAGCACAAACTGTATGTATATGGTAACATTGGCGGAAGACTGGGCAAATTAAACTACACAATCGGTGTGGGCGGAAGATTCGAGGCCATTTCGAATGACGACAAGTCCATGCACAGCATGAGACCTAACGTGTTCGCATCGATTAGTCACCCTGTACTGAAAAGAGCAGTTGTAAGTTTGAATTACACTTATATGCCTTCGTTACCATCGTTGTTCAATTTCTCTGAAGTAATGCAAACCATCGATGATATTTCACTGCAAACCGGCAACCTGAACATTAAGCCCTCGGAATTCCATAACACTAAACTATCATTACGCAGTATGATATGGAAATTGAATGCAAGCCTCTCGGCTGAGTATTCAAGAACCTCAAAGCCACTTGTCAATGTTTGGGAATACGATTCTGACCCTGAGAGCAAATATTACAACAAGTTTATAAGTAGGACAGGGAATGGGAAATTTCAAGACTGCATTAACCTTCAAATGGATATAGCCACACAGCGATTTTTTAACTGCTTTGCCTTATTTGGACAATTCGGTTGGAACAGGTACTGCATTTCAGGCTTGGGGGAATATAAATATACGCTCAGCAAATCATATGCGTCGTTAGGGCTGAACGCTGCAATTAAAAACGTGAGCATAATTACAAGATACGATATACTTCCAAGGTACAGTATTAGTGGCCTTTCAGTCTCCAGCAACTCTGGCAGCTTCTATATGGGAGTTAATTGGAGATATAAAAATGTTTCTGCTGGAGTTATGGCAGGAAACCTATTTACATCTAAAGCTAATCGGGTTAAAACCACCTATATTTCTTCTATAAGACCAATGACTCAAGAATACTACATCAAAGACTTCTCGAATATGGTGGAACTGACATTTCAATACAACATTGATTTTGGAAAGCAATATGGAAGAACCAATCGTTCTTTGTTCGGAGAAAAAATTGACCGAGGCGTAAATAATGTGTATTAAAGAATAAAGACTTGAAAGGGGACATGAATACAAGGCATTTTAAAACCTTTTGGCAGATGGAAAGCATAAACCAAAGGGACGGTTCTTTTGGTTTGTTTTGATCAGTGTTTACCGAATTGTTATTTACAACCACTTATTGCCATCACACAAACTCACAAATAATTGCACGAGGAAAGCACAGCGACCGAAAGAACCGTCCCTTTGGTTGGCATTGTTGGTATGGTTGCCAAAAGAACCGTCCCTTTGGTTGGTGGTGGGTGGATTTTTTGGAATTTTTTGGGAGATTCATAAAAAAGTGATAACTTTGCCGTATTGAAAACTTTTGCATAGGGTTTCTGTGCCTCGCGGTGCAGAATTAAAAGGGAATCAGGTGCGAATCCTGAACAGTACCCGCTGCTGTAAGTCCCAATTAATCCGAAGCATCGGCTTACACATTGCCACTGGTTGTATCTCTCTTACAAAGGCTACATCACATTTTCCGGGAAGGCGTAAGCACGATGGGGACGAGTCAGAAGACCTGCCCACATTGCAAGCCTACAGCTGCCGAGAGGCATCATTGCCCCAATACGGCGCGAGCAAGGTTCACGTGGCATTTGAACCGTAGTGCAAACATTACATAATAGAATGTGATGATGTGGTGTAGCTTATTTCCACCATTTATTACTTTTTTATCAGCACTTCCGCTAAAATGCTATCGTTGCGCCCCATTGCTCGCTGATGTGGCTGTGGCTTCTGTTTTCGCCGACCTCGGTGAAGCTGGTGCCCCATGAATGGCTATGCCCCGATGGTCTCATTAATTTAGGATTATATATTTCTTAATATTAATTTTTTATGAGACGTTTTTTTAATTTTCAACTGATTTGTGTTCTGACCATGATGCTGCTTGGTGGCGTTGTGGCTCCCACTGCTCAGGCTGAAGGCAAGAGGAAGGCGTGGAGCGCTGCCGATGGCGCGTTCTACCTAATGACTCGCGACGGTCTTGAGACCTACGAAGTGGACGGAACCATCACCTTCAAAGCAGTGGCAGATGGCAAGACCATTCCTGGCTATCGCGACTGCGGCGTGGTGTTCGCACCAAAGAATGAAGGCGACAAGATTCAAATCACAGTGAACAGTGTGGACCTCAGCGGTACCAACTATCTGCTGATGTACGATGGCGCGATTGAGAAAATCGGCTATGGCGCATCATCTGATGGCAAACAATCGAGTTACCTGCCAAGCGGCTGGGTGAAGAAGTATGTGACCGGCACCGACACCGACACCTACACCTCTACCGCCGAAGACGGCAAAATCTCGTTTGGTTTCCACAGCAACGGTCCGGGCTCCAACACGGGCTTCAACATCACCGTCACCGCTCTCCCTTCAAAGGACATGGAATTGAAGGGCGTGAGCCTCGCAAGCAATGAGGCTACCGTGTACCGCGGTGCGAAAAACCAGATGCTCATGACGCTCGACGTGCTTACCGAAGGCGGTAAGAACGCGTTCAACGTTGATGAACTGAAAATTGCCACCAGCGCACTTAGCGGCACCAACCAGGTGAGCAACGTGCGCCTCTACAATGGCACAAAAATCACCGCCGATGGCGCTTTGGCTACTGCCCCAGCACTTGGCGATGAACTCGTGGCCACTAATGTGGCATTGAAGAGCGGCCACAACATCTTCTCGGTTGTAGCCGACATTCTCCCCGATGCAAAGGGCTCCATTCCCGGCATCAGCGTGACAAGCATCAAGGTGAACGGCGCTGCGCAAACACTCGAAAACAGCACCTCGGCACCTGTGGCTGTGAGCAACGACATTCTGATGACTGCCGACCACACCACTTTCTCCATTAGCGACGACGCCAAATTCTACGACGATGGTGGCAAAGACGGCAAAATCTCTGAAAAGTTCAACGGCACCATCACTTTCGTGCCTGCCACAGCAGGACAGAAGATTAAAGTGGATTTCTCGAAACTCGCTATCTTCAACACCTCATCTGTGGGCTATAACGATGTATTCAAGTTCTACAACGGCCGCACAGCCGACGACACCAACCTCATCACCACCCTTTTGAAGGAGGCTAAAGTGGTGAAATCTTCAGCCGACGACGGCTCGATGACCATCACCCTGAGCAGCACCACTGGCGTGCCAGCCGACGGTTGGGAAGCTGTGGTATCGCAATTCCTGCCAGGCAACATGGTATTCAAGAGCGTGAGCGCAACTGCAGCAAGCACCGAAACTGTGGCTGCGGGCGACAAGAATGTGCAAATGCTTATCGTTGACGTGCTGACCGACAACCAAAGCAATCCACTATCTGTAACCAACTTCAACCTCACTTCAAGCGATGTGAAAAACATCGAGAAGGTGAGCGTTTACAGCCTTGGCGACAACACCGAATTTAAGACCTCTGCCCCATTTGGCGAAGCCACAGTGGAAAGCGGCAACATTGCCGTGAACGGCAACCTCAACTTGACTGAAGGCCACAACTACTTTGCAGTGGTGGCACAAGTGAAACCCGACGCAAAGAATGGCGAAACCATCGCTTTGAGCCTCGCTGGCGCAACTGTGGCTGGCGAAAGCAAAACCGTGGCTGAGAATGTGGCTCAACGCACCATCGCCAACGTGTGCCGCGCCACTAAGGGCAGCCACAGCCACATCATCTACGACACTTGGAAGTTCAGCGACACCAAATCGACCATCTACCCTTCAAAATACGAAGCCGAGAATGCCGACTACATCGTGACTTTCACCCCTGCCGAAGAAGGTACTGTGGCTCAACTCGATTTCAGCAAATTCGACATTTACTACAGTTCAGGCAGTTACGGTGTGAAAGCCGTGTTTGAGGTTTACAGCGGCACCAGCACTGCTGCCGAAAACCTGCTCTGGAAACTCGACGACGCCAAGAAGTCCGACAAGGGTCCAGGCAAGACACTCCGCTCTACAGCAGCCGATGGCTCAATCACCATCAAGTTCAACCCCAACACAATGACCAGCGGCTACACCGGCACCGGTTGGGAAGCCACCGTGACTCCTTTCAAGAATCACGACATGACCATCGACAAGGTGACAGTGAACCAAACAAGCACCGACATCGTGCCTGTGGGCTCTGCCGACGCTGGTATCATCGACTTTGAAGTGACCACCTCTGGCACTCTCACCAAATCGACCATGAGCGAAATCAACCTCGACCTCAAGGGCTGCGAACAAGCAGTGAGCAAGGTGAGCGTGTATTACAACACCGAAAACGACGCTGCCACCGCTGTGGCATTTGGCACTGTTGAAAATCCTGCCGCCACCGCTACCGTGAACGGCGAACGCGAACTGGTGGAAGGCGCTAACTACTTCTGGGTAAGATACGACGTGAAAAACGATGCCGCATCGGGCACCCTGCTCGACGCGAAACTCGTGAGCCTCAAAACTGCCGACGGCAACACCTTGGCAGTGACCGACGGCGACCCTGAAGGCGCACGCGAGGCACAAAACATCGTGAACATGGCTCCCGACACCACCGTTATCACCGTTATGAACCCAACCATGTTCTACGACGATGGTGGCAAGGACAACCCTGTGACCGTGAAGTTCAAGGGCGTGACCATCTTCAAACCCGGCAAGGAAAATTGCGCTATCAAAATTGAACCTATCAAGTTCTCAACTGGTAGCGGTAAATTCTACATCTACAATGGCGAGGGCGTTGACGCTGACAACCTCGTAGGCTCATACAACTATGTGAGCGCACCTCCAACCTACATCTCTAAGGCCGCCGACGGTGCTTTGACCATCAAATTCGACGGTCCTACATCCACCTACACCGAGTACGATGGCTTTGAAATGCAAATTTCACTCCACGAACTCACTCCATTCGTGGTCGATGGCATCGAGGCCTCTGCTCCACGCACCGACGACGTGACACGCGGCGCAAGCAACGCTCCAATGCAGAAGATTGCTGTGAACGTGGGTGGCGACCGTGGTGCACTCAAACTCAACAATATCTCGTTTAAGGCTAATGGCACTACCAACGTGGCCGACATCACCACCGCACGCCTCTACTACACTGGCACTGCCAACGCATTCAGCACCGACAACTGCATTGCTACGCTCAACAGCGTTTCGGCTACCGACGCCAACGTGTTCACCGCTGCAAGCGATGTGGAAATCACCGATTTCGGCACATACTACTTCTGGATTGCCTACGACATCGCCGCTGAAGCACAAGCAGGCAACAAGGTGGCAGCACAAGCCACAAGCGTGAATGTGGATGCCAACAGCGTGGCAACCACTGGCAACGCCACTACCCGCACCATCAAGGCTGGTATGAAGGGCGTTTACACCATCGGTGCTTCTGAGGGTGCAGACTATCCTACCATCGCCGCCGCTACTGAGGCACTGAAGGCCAACGGTGTGGAAGGTGCTGTGACCATGCAAATCGAAAACGGCACCTACAACGAGAATGTGCGCATCACCCAAATTGATGGCACAAGCGAAACCAACACCATCACATTTGAAGGCAAGAGTGGCAACCGCGCCGATGTCACTATCGCAGGTGGCGGTTACAGCGAGCCTGCCTACGGCAGCCACAAGGAAGGTTTGTTCTATATCGACAGCACTTCTTATGTGACCGTTAAAAACCTCTCTATCGTGCCTTGCACTCAAACTTACCCAAGTGCTATCCACATCTACAACCAAAGCCGCCACGTGACCATCGACAATGTGTATGTGAAGGCCGACCTTGTGACCACTGGATACAGCGGCATGTACTTGGTGCAAACCGAGTCAAAGAACGAAGAGGGCAAGAACAACGACTACCTCACCGTATCGAACTGTGAGTTCTACGGTGGCTACATAGCTCTCCGCATTGGCGGCACCTCTTATGTGAAACTCACTCACGAAAAGGGTGCTAAGGTGATTAATAACATCATCAACGAGCCTGGCAGCAAGGGTATCTACTTCGACAACGAAAACGACGGCACCATCGAGGGCAACACTATCTTCCAAAGCACATCAGCCCGCACCAATTACTGGGGCATGGACTTGATGCGCGTGCGTGGTAATATGGTGATTCGCAACAATAAGATTACCAACACCCACAGCTACTACAGTGGCGGTATCTATCTCCGCACCACTTGCTACGGTAATGAAGATCAGCCAATCCTCGTTTACAACAACAGTATCAATATCACCAACTCTCCTTCAGCAAGTTCGTCGGGCATTCAAATCACTGCCGACAACAAGAACATTCACGTTTACTACAACACAGTGCGTATCGGCGGCACCAACGGCTACTGCTACTACACTGCACGCGTGAGCAGCGATGAGGCATACACCAACATCGTGCTGAAGAACAACTTGCTGCAAAACACTACCGCCGGTCCTACAATGTTTATCTACAACGAGGACTATGCGAAGCGTGTGAAATTCAGCCACAACGCTATGCTTGGTGGCGAAGGCAAGATCATGAAGGATGCCGACATCGAGGCATTTAACACCCTCATTGGCGACCAAACCAACTTCGTGGAAGCCGCCAACTTCGTGAGCGAAACCGACCTCCAACTCTTGAGTGCAGGCAACCTTTGCGCTGGTGCTCCAATCGAAGGCATCACCACCGACATCAAGGGTGCACCCCGCAATGCCGTGACTCCAACTATCGGTGCCTACGAATACAAGGACATCGAGGTGGTGACTCCTGAAATCGCCGAGGGCTACCCAGTGGTGGCAAACATCGGCGAGACCTCTGCCGACGTGAAGACCAAGTGGAACGTGAGCGGCAAACTCTACGCTAAGGTTGAAAAGGTGGTGGCACAAAGCGAAGCCGCACCTGCACGCAAGGCTGCACGCCTCGCCAAGAAGGTGATTAGCGCCGACGATTTGCTCACCGCCACTCCTAAAAATGTGAGCGCAGATGAAGAGGTGAGCACCTCATTCACTGACCTCGAACCAGGCTGCAAATATCAGGCTTACTTCTTGCTTGAAAGCGCTATCGACGGTGCCAAGAGCGAGGTGGTGACATCTGAAGAGTTTACCACTCTCCGCCACTTCGACCCTCTCACCATCGCATTCGACAACGACAACGTGCGCATCAACAGTGGTGCAACAGCCACCATCACAGCCTCAGTGGCAGGTGGTGAAGCTCCTTACACCTACGAATGGCGCGACCAGATGAATCAGGTGGTTTCTACCGAAGCCACTCTCAATGTGGCTCCTGCCTACACCTATGGCTACCGCCTCACCGTGAAGAGCGGCGACGGCCAGACTGCAACTGGCAAGACCAAGGTGCTTGTGACTGGCGAAACCGTGGCTGCCACATTCGACGACAACTACCTCGCTGAAAACACCCACTTCTCTGGCGACACCGACAAGGATATGTTCTACAGCGGTTCGTTCTCGTTCGCAGTTGCCAACATGGACAGCTGGTGGTATGGCTTTGGTATGAGCAACAGCACTTCTACCGAGTTTAAGTCGCTCGACGACCAATTCAATTCATCTGTGGGCAGTGGCGTGGATGGCTCAAGCAACTACTGCGTGGCTTACCCAAGCGGCACCGATGTGACCGTGACAAGCAATGAAGATGGCGACATCATCAGCGGTGCATTTATCACCAACAACGCCTACGCTTACAGCAGCATGACTAATGGCGACTCTTTCGCCAAGAAGTTCGCCAAGGGCGACTGGTTCAAACTTACCGTATCGGGCAAGACTGCTACCGGCACCAACACCCTCGACTTCTACCTCAGCGACTTCAGAAGCGAAAACGAGGCTGACCACTACATCCTCAACACTTGGCAATGGCTCGACTTGCGTTCACTCGGCAAGGTACAGAGCCTGTCGTTCACTTTCACAAGTAGCGACACTGGCAAGAATGGCATGAACACTCCAGCCTACTTCTGTATGGACAACCTGGGCGGCGTTCGTCCCGAAACCGAAGCAGAGCGCAACGTGCGCGTAGGTGATTCCAACATCGCCCTCAACGACCTGTTCAACCTCGAAAACGATGGCGCAGCTGTGAAGTATGCACTTGAGGAAGTATCAACCGATGGCAACATCACTGCCGCTATCGATGGCGACGCAATCAGCGTCAACGCAGCAGCAGGGGCCAAGAAGGTGGTTGTGGTAAGCGCTACACAAAAGGGCAAGACCCAATATGTGCGCCTCACCATCAACGTTGATGCAAGCACTTATGTTGGCGATGTAATCAACCCTAACGCAAAGGTGAGCGTGAACGGCAACACAATCAAGGTGAGCGGAGCCAAGAGCGTGAACGTGTTCAGCACCACTGGCGCATTGATTAGCGCAGGTGCCGACACTATCGACGTGGTGGCTGGTGTTTACCTCGTGGTAGCCGACGGCATCACCCACAAAGTGCTCGTTAAATAATACAGTCCAACAAGGCAACATAGCCAAATTTCTCTTTTAAATTCTTTCCCAGAGAGCGCCGACGAATATTATCTTCGCCGACGCTCTCCTTTTATTTTACAATCGCTTGATTAATTAATGGGTAATACGTACTTTTGCACAAACAAAATTTACATTGCATCATGAAGAAATTATTAAATTTGGCATTGCTGATGGTGATGGGTTGCTTCATCGCCACCTCATGCAGCGACGACGCCGACCGCCGTCGCGCCTATGTGGAAAACAACACACAAGACACCCTTGTGCTATATCTGCAAAGTGGACAGAAATACTCCGAACTGCACCCCGATTTCACCACAGTTTTCCCACCATCAGAAATAGTGGAAATGCCATTTTTCGTGCCAATCAACGGCCTCCCATCCTACCAACTCGACGAAGACCGCGAAAAGGTGGTGTTCAAAACCAAAGACGGCTCCAAAGTGGTAAACAAAGACTACCACCACGGCAACAGCTTCGTTTACGGCAAGCGCCACGACCTCGAAGGCTACTTCTTCATCATCGAAGAATCCGACCTACAATAAGATTAGAAATTAGAGGTTAGAAATTAGATTTTTGTAAAGTCAAGAGATTCAGAGTGCTCCGAAAACTTCAATAATTATTGGGAAATCATGTTTAATTTCTAAGACATTATACCCCGTTTTAATTATTAAAATTGTAACTTTGTATGATGAAGTTACGAAAAGAGTGTAATTTATTGGAAATGAGCATTGGGTAATCGCTCATAATAGTAATAGGTTACGAATTAGTTAGTTATCTACTGCATTATTCTTCTGTGCGTTGCGTAACCTTCAAAGAACTCTTCGTATGCAAAAGTAACAATAAAACGGGAGATTTAGAAATGAATCTCCTGATTTTTTCTTCTCACACAAGTTTTTCCGTAAAAGCGATTTTATCCGTCAGCACACCATCGCCCAAAAAGATTTTGAACGAACGTGTGCCGACTGCCGCATAAGCGGAGAAAAGGGCTTTGCCTCACGCCTAAACAATAGTTTAGACTGATGAGACAAGGCCCCTTTCTTTTGTGCTTATGCCAAAGAGGTGCTTTTACGGGGTTTTGACGATTTTTCTTTTTTCGTTGTCCTTTTGAGCCGGAAGCGGAAAGCCGTGTATGACCGCACATTCCATAAATGGAACAAGCCGTCACTCACGGCAGACAAACCGGGAAGAATGATTTTATCCATCCGACCAAACACGTTTGGCCAAACAGATAAAAACATACTTCCTTGCCGATGGTTTGCTCGGTTTCACGCTACCGGCTATGTTCTTTTCTGTTGGGGATGTCTTTTTCACGGATTTCTCTTTTGAAGTTTTCCTGTCTAATCTGCCTCCACTTCCGTTTACCTCCATTTTCGCGCCTTTCAGTGAGCCGCATCAGGCAGTCATTTTCGTGCTGGGTGCAAAGGTAACTCCGGGATTGTACGGGAAAGCAAGGTCAAGCCTCCTGTTTTCTGGAAAAATCTCCAGCC
>ENA-UERK01001176-UERK01001176.1-human-gut-metagenome-genome-assembly--contig:-NODE-1176-length-19885-cov-8.546799_pt1 | contig 19885 bp, 9 predicted proteins | sample MGYA00242957_ERZ507957 | MGnify/ENA primary metagenome ERZ507957 (study PRJEB26167, sample SAMN06115538) | human gut metagenome | host: Homo sapiens | place: China:Heilongjiang | collected 2015-11-06... | reverse complement strand
TGTTTAGACCAACAAAGATCGCCAGAAATGTCCTGACAATCGCCGTGGTATCACAACGGCGATGCTGGCCGGTGGATAACACTTTGTTTCAGTAGGTATCCGCCTCAAAAGGGAACGGTCCCGGAGGGGAATTCCCCCTCCGGGACACATAACAGGATTCAACCAAGACAGGATCGTAGTATCTCCAGAGCAGATACTATAGTCCCGAAACCGAGCGGTTTATCAATGCAGACTCGGAGAGTTTGGTTACAGCATCCCCTGATAGTGCGATTTGGGACAAGAATCTGTTCTCATATTGTGATAGCAACCCAGTTACACGAGAAGATTCATTTGCAAGGTAACAAATGGAATCCCAAAACCAGTACTCGTTCGGGAGTGTCTTTCAGAAAGACAATATGGAGGTAATTCATGTATCACTATTATTGCGAAATGGATGAATCCATATTAGCAGATATTCAACGGTATGAGGATCAGCAATTGGCAAAATTCCAAAGGGAATTCTGCCCCCTATTTTTAAGTGCATCTAACTCACATGGTTGGAATTACACCGTCAGTATACATCGTTGGTTCGACATAACAGATAAACTGCGAAGCAGCCCATTCGATGGATATACTGCAACGTTACAAGTCGATTTTGCGGATTCTAACGGTAATTTAATTGAGATCGATGAAACTATATGCTCATTTTTCGAGAACATAACATTTATTTCCTTCATGCCTCTTCTGCGGAAATATAGGGTTTTCCAAAACGAGATATTAAGGGATATACGAAAAGAAATCGAGCGTTTTGTTCAAAGTCTCGACGGCTTCCAATAATATCTTTAATACCGGCAAGTACAGCTTATTTGCAACAAGACGGCCATACGGCCGTCTTGTTTTATATTGTCGATTCGATGCCCACCCACACCTCTTTGTCTACGCCATAGAACACCAGCCACATATTGTCGTGGGGCGCATACGACAGGTCATACACACACTCAAACGTGTACTCGCCCTTGTCCGTGTCCTTTATATCCTCCAGCCAGAGCCAGTGCTCGCTGCCGTCACTGCCCATGCTGCACAGGTCGGGGAACGACTGGTATGCCTCCTCCAGCGTCACGATGGCGTGGAGCAGGTCGCTGTCGTCCATCCACACATCGTTCACGGTGGTGAAGTCATCCTCGTCCTCACCCAATGTAAATACCGCGCCCATCTCCGCGTACTCCCGCACCGTTGCTTCGATCTCCTCGGCGGGTGCTACCTGCTCACAGCCGTAGTCGGGCATCGGCTCATTGCGGTCAAAGATGTCACCGGACACGCCGCGCAGCACGGCAAACAGCACGATCACGGCCACGGCCACGGCGATGAAGGTCGCGGCAGAGGATGGGCTTTTACCAGCGGCAGGGCGGCGGATATGGGGCCGGGGGCGGCGGGTCTGGTTTTCATAGCAAACCTTCTCTTCGTGGCACTCCTTCTGCTCGTAGCAGACCTTCTCCTGTTCGGCGTAGTGGACGTCGCCGCCGGCGTCCACCCACTCCCGGCGGGGCGGGCGGTTATAGGCGCCGCACTTGGGGCAGAAGCCCTCACGGGAATCATAGGTCTTGCCGCAGGCCTTGCAGCGGATAGAAGCCATAGGCGGTCCTCCCTTCTGTGTTCTCACCGCCATTATACAGGAGAAGCGGCGGAATGTCTATCACCTTTCGGTTGCGGCGGAAAAAAGGTGGGAAACCTGAAGTTGCACCGCGCGGACGCGCCCACCCCGACGGGGTGGGCGCGTCTGCTTATTCCACTAGGCCGTATTTGATCTTGATGCGGTCCAGCTTCTCCAACATGGGCTCCGCCAGCACCAGCAGGAAGAAAACTGTGGCTGCGGCGTGGACGCAGTCCATGGGAAAGCCGGTGACATAGTAGGCGGCGATGACCTTCCACTCCAGCGTGCGGGCGTAGAGCAGGGCGGAGACGGGGTTCATGATGCCGCCGTAGATGAGCACGGCAGAGATGGCCCCGAAGACGCACAGGGCGGCGCGGCTGCGGCGCAGCCAGCCCCGGCGGAACAACACCCCCGCCAGGAAGCCGATGATGCCCATGGCGAACATCTGGAAGGGCGTCCAGGGGCCCTGGGAGAACAGAACGTTGCTGGCCAGCATGGTCATGGCGCCCACCAGGAAGCCGGTCTCGCCGCCCAGGGCCACGCCGGAGATGATGGTCAGAGCCAGGACGGGCTTGAACTGAGGCAGCATGAAGAAGGCGGCGCGGCCCGCCACGCCCAGGGCGCAGAGGGAGGCCACCAGCACCAGCTCACGGGCCTGTGGCTTCCGTCCCTCGAACACCAGGAAGAAGGGCACCATGCATTCCAGCAGCACGGCGAAGGCGATGGGGTAGTAGGCAGTGTTGCCCAGGTAGAAAAAGCCCAGATACAGCGTGGCGGGGATACACAGCAGGATCAGTGCCGCCGCCAGGCGGGTACGGTGGGAGAGCTTTCGCTTCTGCACCGGGGTCTGGAGCAGCGTCAGGGGCTTGGAGCGCCGGCCGATGGCGGCGATGCAGCCGAAGAGCAGGGCAATGAACAGGCCGTAAAGGCCCAGGGCCTGCCAGCCGGCCTGGGAGAGCGTGCCGCCGCCCACCAGGGCGGTGAGGTCGGTGTGCTTGGCCGCCAGCCAGAAGATCGCCAGCGCACCCGCACCGCATACGGCGGCGATGGTCCTGCGCCACCAGGGGAGCTTTTTCGGCTTCCAGGCGGTGGACTCCTCCGCCACCGGAGGTAGAGGCTGCCAGGCAGCAGGCACCTCCGGCTGGGGCGGGACGGTCCCGCCGATGACCGCGATCACGTCCTCCGGCGTGACGGCACAGGGGCAGAAGTCCCGGGCCATACGGTTAGCGGAAGTGGTATAGAAGCTGTTGCCGGAGAAGAAGTCACGGGGTGTGCCCTCCGCGACGATGCTGCCGTCGAAAAACAGGGCGCAGCGGTGGGCATACCGGGCACAGAAGGCCACGTCATGGCTGACCATCATCACCGTCGTGCCGGCAGCGGTCAGCGCGGAAAGAATAGCGGCAAAGGACTGCTTGAAGGCGGCGTCCAGGCCCTTGGTAGGCTCGTCCAGCAGCAGGATATCCGGCTGGTGCAGCAGCACCTTACCCAGGGCGGCCCGCTGCTGCTCGCCGCCGGAGAGGTCATAGGGATGACGGTCCAGCAGCTCGGTCAGGCGGCAGAGGGCCGTCACCTGTTCTACCCGGCGGTCACGCTGGTCTTTGGGGAGGTCCGTGCCGTCAAAGGACTCGTACAGGTCCTGACGGACCGTGTTTTTCACGAACAGAGCCTGCGGATCCTGGGGCAGAACACCGATGCGGCCCGTATGGGTCACGGTGCCCCGCTGGGGCGTCAGCGCACCGGACAGCAGGCCCAGGGTGGTGGACTTGCCCGCGCCGTTACCGCCCAGCAGGGCCAGCAGCTCTCCCCGGCGGGCCTGAAGGTCCAGACCGCGGACCACGTCCGGCTGGTCCGGCTCATAGCGGAACCAGAGACCCGCGCCGGCAAGGGCGGTATCCCCGGCGGGATGCACCGGCTCCGGCGGCAGCGGGCACAGGGGGTGTTCATCGCACCAGCCGGACAGGAAATCGCGGCCCTCGCGGACGGTGATGGGGCAGGGCGCGTCGCTGTCCACCCCAGCCCAGATACGGACGGCGGCGGGCATGGCCAGGAACATATCGTGGCCGCGGCCCCGCAGGGAACGGCACACCGCCTCCGGCGCGCCGGCACAGAGGAGATGGCCGCCGTCCAGCACGGCGGCGTGGGTGGCCAGGGGCAACGCCTCCTCGAGACGGTGCTCCGTCAGGAGGACGGTGATGCCCAGCTCGCGGTTCAGGCGGCCCACAGTCTGCAAAAAGTCGGCAGCGGCAATGGGGTCCAGCTGGCTGGTGGGCTCGTCCAGTATCAGCAGACGGGGTTGGAGCACCATGACCGAGGCCAGGGCCAGCAGCTGCTTCTGGCCGCCGGAGAGCTCATCCACTTTCTTATGGAACCAGTCCTGGATGCCGAAGAAGGAGGCCATCTCCGCCACGCGGCGACGGATGGAGGGCGTGTCGCAGCCAAGGCTCTCCAGTCCGAAGGCCAGCTCATGCCAGACCTTGTCGGTGACGGTCTGCTCCTCCGGAGACTGGAGGACGAAGCCGATATCAGCGGCCTGCCGATGGGGTGGCAGGTCATCCAGCGGCTGACCGTCGAAGAGGATACGGCCCTCGGCCGCACCGTGGGGGCGCAGGGCGGGCTTCAGCTGACGGAGAAGCGTGGTCTTGCCGCAGCCGGAGGCACCGCAGAGGACCCAGAACTCGCCCTGACGGACCGTGAGGGACACATCCGCCAGCGCGGGGCGGGGCTGCTGGGGATAGGTGAAGCCAAAATGCTCCAAACGCAGCAGTTCAGGCACGGGGCGTCCCTCCTTTCCGGACGAGATAGCGGCGCCGGGACAGGGCGTCCAGCAGCACCGGCGTAAAGCAGAGCAGGCCGTAAACGGCGAAAAAGCTGACCGTCAGCGGTGTGACGGGGCCGCTGAGCAGCATGGGGTAATACTGAAAGCGCAAGCCGCCGGCCAGACCGCCGCCCAGCAGATACAGGCCGCAGAAGGCCAGCCAGAGGGCGACGGCACCGTCACGCCGGTCAAAGCGGTAGAGGGAGAAGGAGGTCCTCCCCGGCAGGCCATAGCCCCTGCAGCGCATACTATCGGCGGTAATGAGCCCGCTTTCCAGGCTCCAGGTGACGACGATGGAGAACACACGAAGTGCGCTTCTGACGCGCCGGGCCGGGGCGCCGGTCTGGGTATCACGGCCCAGATGCCGCTGGGCCTGCGCCACGGCACGGAGCCGCCGGACAAAGCGGGGCACAAAGCGGAGGATCATGCTCAGCAGCAGGGACAGCGCCGGGATGACGCGGCCAAAGAGGTACACCACCTTGTCCGAGGTGATGACATCGGTGACGCAGACGAACCACAGCGCCACGGTGCCCAGCATGGCGCCGGCGGCCAGACCGTAGAGCAGGCTCTCCAGCGTCAGGGGATTACCGGAGGGCAGGTAGGCCAGAATGGTGACGCCCTGGTGGACAAAGGCCGGGTTCAGGGCCGCCGCCAGGAGGGCCATGGGCAGCAGCCACAGCAGGTGGCGGCGCAGACCCTTGCCGCCCAGCAGACGGGCAACATACCACCCGCCGCCCAGCGTCGACAGAACCAGGCACACCGGGTGCATCAGCAGCATCGCGCAGGCGATGACCAGGGCGAAATAGGCAAAGCTCACCGCCGGATGGCAAGTGCGCAGCGTATCGTCCATGGGATCACCTCCTGCATACATGATGTCTTAACCTTTTGATTATACCCTGCCGCCAGGGGATACGTCAATCCTGCGTGCGGAAAAAGGGCGGCAAAAGCCGCCCTTTTGTCAGCCCATGTAGGTATTGCCCACGTCTGCACCCATATTACAGGTGTAGAGCCACTGGATGTTCTCGCCGCCGGAGAGCGTATAGCTGTCCGCGCCATAGCTGGGGAAGGTTCCCCCCACACAGTACATCCAGCCGGAGCTCCTGCCCACATTTTTTTCGAACAGGCCGTTGATGCCCCTGACATAGCTGCCGCTGGAGCTCACCGGGATACCCGCATCACCGCAGGCCCGCTTCAGTACGGACATGACAGACTCACCCTCGGTGATGGTCACCGTGGTGGACAGGATCACGCCGTCGGCGGGGATAAGGCCCTTCACGCCGTCGGAGCACTTGTCCATATTATTGAGCACCGTGGCACAGGAGATGTACAGCGATACGGACGCCGCCGGCGCAGGGTCAGGTGCAGGCGCAGGGTCCGGGTCCGGCGCAGAAGGCTGCTCCTGTTCCTGCTGTTTCTTCTCTTCTTCCAGCCGCTTCTGCTCCTCCAGGCGCTTGGCTTCCTCCTGCTTTTTGGTATCCTCCTGCTTTTTGGTGTCCTCCTCGGCCTTTTTGGCATCATCAGCCGGCTTCTGCTTGTCAGACTTCTTGTCGTCCGCGGTCTTATCCTCAGTCTTTGCCGCGTCCTGCTTGCCGTCAGCCTTGGTGGTGCCCGTTTCAGCTGTGTCGTTCTTCCTGGTGTCCGCGGTCTGCTCCTGCGTTGCCGTGGGAATGTTGCCGGGGACGGCCGATACGATCTTTTTTCCGCAGGCGGCGCAGGTCAGCAGCAGGGACAGTGCCAGCGCCGCCAACCAAAATCTCTGTCTCTTCTTCATGCTTCCTCCTGAAAGCGCCATACGCAGAGGCGCTTTCGCGCCTCTGCGTCGGCTGTTTCGTTGTTACTTGACGGCACGTTTTTTCCGACTCAGGACCACGACGCCGGCCGCTGCCAGCACCGCGCTTCCCAGCCAGACCACCATCTGGCTGTCGTCCGCCGTCTTGGCGGAGTCCTTCTTGCCGCTGTCGGCCGTACCGCTTCCGCCGTAGTAGTACCCGGAGGACACCGTCTCATAGGAGACGATAGCGAACGCGGAGGCCTTGTCCGTCTGGAAGGTCAGGACATAATTGCCCTTGGTGCCGCCCAGCGTGGCGGGCAGCTCGGTGGTGGTCACGTTGCCATTGGCATCGGTGTGGCTGCGTACCACGCAGACGCGCTTGCCCTGAAGGGCCGCGTACAGCTCGTCGGTGATGGGGATGGTCACGGTGACGCTGTGGGGCAGCTCGATAAGCTGCGCCACGGTCTTGATCTCGTTCCCTTCCGTCTTGACCAGCGCCACAGTCACGTCTACGACCTTCTCCAACTGCGCGTTCTTGCGGGATTTGTCGCCGCGCAGGGCGTCCAGCTTCTCGGCCAGCTTGTTCAGCTCCTTCTTAACCTCGTCACCGGCCGTCTTGGCCGCCTCGGTCAGGGCGCTCTTGCCGCCGTCGGCGGCCTTCTGCTCGTTGGTGAGCTGGAGCGTATCCGTCACGGTCACGGTGATTGCACCGTCGCTCACTGCTGCCTTGATGTCCGCCAGCACCTCCCCGGTGATGGTATCATCGGCCTTGATGACCAAGCCGTCGCCCGCGGCGGTCTTGTTGTCTTTGCTGTCCACCTTGATGTCATCGCCTTTGACGTTGGCCATCGGGTTCTTGACGCCGCAGACGGTGCAGACGCCGTTGACGTAGGTGTGCTTGCCGGTGGCGGGAATGTTCGCGCCGGCGTTGATAACCATGCCGCAGCGCTTGCAGTAGGTCTCCGCCGTGCGGCCGGAGGCGTAGCAGGTAGCCGCCACGTCAGCGCGGGTGGCCTTGTCATGCCCCAGCGCCGCGATGACCCAGCTGTCCTTGGCGATCTCGGTCTTGCCCGCCGCATCGCTGAAGAACTTGCCGCAGCGGGAGCAGGACCAGTAGGCACTGTTGCCTGCCTCGGTGCAGGTAGCAGCCTTGCCCGCCGTGGCAGTCATACTGTGCCCCAGAGACGGGACGATCATCGTCTCCTCCGTGCCGCAAACGCTGCACTTACGGGTGCTGATACCGCTTTCGGTGCAGGTGGCCGCCTTGGTCACCGTCCACGCGCCGAAGTTGTGTCCCAACGCGGGAACGGACTTTTCCTCCACGGCGCCGCAAATAGAGCAGATCCGGCGGCTGACGCCGTCCTTGGTGCAGGTGGCGGCCACGGTCACTTTCCACTCGCCGAAGCGATGGGCGCAGGCGGCGTCGGTCATGTCGTAGAGGGCGTTGGCCTTCTCCGTAAAGCGCGCATAGGCGGCCATGGCGCAAAGCGCCTGCTCCGTGGCCATCTCGTTGACGGCCTTGTCTGCGAACTGATGCTTAAAGCCGCCGTTCTCCGCCACGCGGTACTGCAGGAGGTTCCCCAGCACGCTCAGGGTCTTCCCCTCCACGGTCTTGGTAAAGCGCGCGTCCGTGTTGGCATCCAAATTCAGGGCGGAAAGGGCGATGACCACCTGCGCGCAGCTCTCGGAGGAGTCGTAGCCGCTTCGATACTTGCCGGAGAGCCAGTTGAGGGCTTTCTCCACGGCGGTGTTCACGGTTTCATTGCCGCTGTCCTTATGGTAGGGTGCCAGCGCCTGCAGCGCCATGGCGGTCATGTCCACGTCGCCGACGGGTTTTGTGTCGGCGCTGGCGCTCCAGCTGCCGTCTTTGTTCTGCTGTTCAAGAACAGCCTGCACCAGCCAGGAGGTGTCGGAGGTGTAATTGCGGCTGTTGAGCGCCAGCAGACCCATGACGAGGCCGTTGATATCTGTGTTACTGGTATCGGTGACCTTCATGATATCCTTGTTCTGCAGCGCCTTCAGCAGGTTTTCGCCGCCCACGTTGGCGGGGTCCTTGCCGATGGCGGTAAGAGCCAGGACAATACGCTCATTGTCGGTGACGGTGGGGTTACGGCTCTCGGGATCGACAAGAACGCCGTCCGCGCCCATATTCTTCTGCACATAGGCCACGACCTTATCGTAGTAGGCCTGAATGTATGCATCGGACAGCTCCACGCCGGCGCGAGCCTGTCCCAGTACCGCCCATTCGCCGAAGAGATAGCTGACGACCGGGGCGCTCACCGCGCTTTGGATATACGCCTTGGCGCCGGCATACGCCTCATCGAAGCCGGGCACTTCCGTACCGGGCACCGTGGGATCCGTCGGGTCCAGCGGAATATAGGTGTCGGTAAAGAACAGGCGCAGGGTGTCGCCGTCCTTGAGATAGGTGTTGTCCAGCGTGGTCTTGGGCAAGGTCTCGGTGCCGCCCTTGACGGCGAGGCCGAACATCCAGCCGGAGGACTTGCCGTCGCCCTTCTCCTTGAGGGTGTTGCCCGCCGCATCGGTGATGCTCTTGATGTAGGTGCCGCTGCCGGTATAGGTGTACTTGGCACTGCCCAAGCACGCCTTCACAGCGTCCCAAGCGGTGGGATCCTCGTTGGCCTTGCCGGTGAAGGTAAAGTCGGAGATTCCCCGGAAGGTATGGCCGTTCTTGTTGTAGCCGTCCACCTTGACCTTCACGGTGAGGGTCTGATTTTCGTTGGGGTCAGCGGCGTTCTTCTCGCCGATCACCGTCAGATCGATGTGGATGGGCTGCTTGTAGAATTGGGCAAAGTCCTTGTAGCGTTCCTTGGTTTCCTCGGTGCCGTTGATGCCGAACTTTTCCCAATACTGGGCGTACTTGGTGTAGGTCAGAACGCTGTCCAGCGTAACTGTCGTATTGTACTCCGGCTGGTGCACACGCAGGAGCTCATTCTCGATGACGGAGGGACGGGAGGATCGGAAGCAGCGGTACTTCTCCGTATCGAGCCAGCCGGGGATATCGTCGGCCTCGATGCCGTCGAAGGTCATATTCACCGTGCCGCGGACGTATTCCAGCGTGCCGTCCTTGTTTTTGCAGATCTCAGCGAAGGGGTACAGGTCAGAGGTGACCTTGGTCTTATCCGTATTCTTGTTCTTGATACCGTCCCAGTAGACATCCCCGGTCAGCGCCTTGGTCATAAAGGCGGCGGCATCATCCAACTCCTGCTGGGTAAAAGGCTGAATGGTGAAGCTGAACTCCTGCCGCGCCAGCAGAAGGCCGGAGCTGCGGGTGGTGATGGTCACCACATACTTCGCCTCCACCGGCTTCTCACCGGGCAGTGGGCGGTAGACCATGGCGTGATAGCCGTTGAAGTCCAGCACATCGGGGGTGAGGCTCACCATCGTGACCTTCTGGTTATAGCTGTCGCTCATGATGCCCGTTTGCTCCAGAAGAGCGGGTCTGGGCATCTGCATATCGTCGCTGACGGCATCCAAATTCACGGGCTTTGTCTTATCCACAAAGTCACGCAGGAGCCCCTGATACTTCTCCGCCAGAGCGTTTTGCATCTCGCTGGTCACGCTGCTGTCGAAGGGCGCAACGGTGGCGTCAAAGAGCACATCGGCATAGACCTCCACGCCGTCGTCGCCGGTGATGTGCGCCAGCGTGTAGTCATCGAAGCCGTCATAGGTCACGCGGGCGATCAGCCGGAACTTGCCGGCCTTCTCGGGCAGCGCCGTGCCGTCGGCGGGCTGCAGGGGGCGGTTGACGGTGCCCACGCCGGGGCCGTTGGTGCCGTTGGTGATGTAGAGCCACTCGGTGTTCCGGGTGCCCCACTGCACCTTCACATCATAGCGCCCCGCAATGCCGGAGGGAAGCGTGAGGTTGGAGGTGATGCGGTCGTTCACGGTGTAGAGCGTCCAGCCCGCCACCTCGCTTTGGGTGGCCCCGTTGGTATTCTCGCCGCGGATGAGTTCCCAGTTCAGGGACCCGGCGGCGCTCTCCACCAGTTTCTGCACAGCATCGGCGCTGCGTCCCACGGTGCCTCGCAGGGTGATCTCCTTGGTGACCCCGGCATAGGTGATGCGGAACTTCAATCCCGTGTACTGCACGGTCTGGCGGGCGGTGCCGTCGCCGGTGAAGTAGGTGATGTCGCCGTTGTCGGCAATGTACTTTACCTTGGTACCGTCAAAGCCGTTGGCCTTGGCGCTGCCGTTGACATAGGTGATCTCGTCGGCCTTGTCCGCCACATCCGCGTAGCCCTGTTCTCTCAGCAGGCGGCGGAAGGCTTGGGTGATGTTGGTTTCATCATAGAGCCCCACGCCTTGCAGGGGCTGCACGGCAATATTTTTGCGCGTAAACTCGGCGGCAATATCCTCCAGGGTCTGCACCTTTTCCGCATTCTCGGACCAAAGGCACAACTTGAAGGTCTTGACCTTCGTGGCCGCGCCGCTTCGGAGCGTGGCGGTGAGGGTCACCGTGACCTTATCCGCCGCAGGCGCGGTGAGCGCGCCGGTGGCGGTGTTCACCAGATCGTTATCCGCCGTCCATGCGAGGGAAACGGTCTTTTCCGCCCCGTCCACGGGAACGGTGACGCTCGTGGGAAGGGTCAGGAAGCCGGTATAGGTCTGCGCGGTCTCCTCGCCCTCCTCCGGGTCGCCGCTCACCGGGGTAAGGCCGCGGAGCTGATAGACGCCGGTGGCATCGGCCTTCAGAAGGTCTGCATTCTCGGCATCGAGTCCCAGTTCCTTATAGAAGTGCTTTTGCAGGGCGTTCAGGAAATAGTCGTGCGGGTTCGTGACCTCTTCGCCGGGCTCTTCGATGCCGTATTTCTCGCAGAGGTCGGCCTTATCGTTATAGTCCGCAAGGTCATAGAGTCCCAGCACATTCTTGGCGTACCAGTCGGCCTTGGCTTTCTTGGCGGCGTCGGCGGCGGTCATGCCGCGAAGTTGCAAGGCGGTTGCGGCGGCGGCAGCGGCCTTGAGGTCGGCATTGTCCACGGGGGTGCCGCCCTGCCAGGGCAGCACCGGGAAGCCGCCGTTGCTGTTGCCGCTGTCAAGGTGCATCCCCATCTCCGCCGCAAATTCCGGGGTGCGCATATAGTCCGCGGTGCGGGCAGTCATACCGCTGGTGCTGCCATCCGCCGCGGCCTGTGGTGCGATGGTGTCCAGATAAGCGCAGTTGGTGATGGTGGCGCCGGAGTTCACCTTGCCTACCACCGCACCGAAGCTGCTTTCCGGACCGGTGACAGCACCTACAGTGTAGCAGTCTTTCATAACAGCATTACTGCGCACACAGCCGACAAGTCCGCCAAATCCGCCAGCGCTAACACTCTTTGCGTTAGTGTGGACGTTCCCCGCAAAATAGCAGTTCTCTACGGTACCGTAAGTATAACCCACGATACCTCCCGCGCCATTTTGCACCGCATACCGGGAGTACTTGAACAGAATATCCGCTGTGCTCACGCAGCCACTAATGACATTGCCTGCCACACCATGACCAACAATACCGCCAACACCAAAGATCGCGTCATCGCCGCCTTTGATGTAACCACTGACGAGGCAGTTTTCAATCCGGCCTTCACTCTTATCCGCAATACCTCCGACATTACTTGTACCGTCAATGGCGCAATCCACACACAAACTCTTGACAGTTCCATTGGCGCTCAAATAATAGACTAATCCGCCAGTTCCTGCCAAACCACTAACGGTGTGACTATCGCCGTCCAGGGTGCCGGCGAACTTATTGCTGCTGGTGCCGATGGCCGTCCAGGTCTTGCCGTTGAGGTTGATGTTGGCGGTGAGCTTGCCGCTGATGGTCGTGTCGCCCTTGTTGACCGCATCGGCAAACCATGCCAGTTCCGCGGCGGTGCCGATCTGATAGACGCCGTTTTCTGTTTTGGGCTCGGTCTTGGTCGTGCCGTCCCATCCCTCACCGGCGTAAGTTAAGGTGAAGGAAAGCGTCTTGTCCTCGGCGGCGGTGATGCTGCCGTGAACGGGGATATAGTTCGCCTTGGTGACGGTATAGGCATAGGTCTCGCCGAGGTAGAGTTTGTAGCCGCCGTCGGTCTCGGGCTTGATGGTGACGCCCACGGGGTGGGTCACGGTCACTGTGGCGTCTTCGGCCGGTTTCACGGCAAAGGTCAGGGTGCAGGAGGCAAGTTCGCTCAGCGTGACGGTCTCGTTCACATCGGCGCTCACGGTGATGTCCCCCGTCTTGGTCTCGTAGCCGAACTTGCTGACGGTGTAGGCATATTCCGCGCCCTTCTCGGCCACATAGGTATATACGCCGGTGAGCGGGTCAATAGTCTTGGGTTTGACAGCCTTCCCGCCCTTTTCCAGTTTTACCGTGGCATCCGCGGGAGTTGCGGCAAGGGTGATGACCGGCTTGGCGGTGAGTTCCACAGGTTGGGTCACATCCGCATCGGTCACCGTGATCTCGCCGGTGGCGGTCTCATAGTCCGTCTTGCTGACGGTGTAGGCGTAAGTTCCGGGGGCAACGGCGTATTTGCCGCCGCTTCCGGTCAGCGTATTGCCGTCCTTATCCTTCAGCACCACCCGTGCGCCCTCCGGGGCGGTAAGGGTGATGGTATAAGCCGGAGAAACGGCAAAGTTCTTCAGTTGCACTACATCATCATTGCGGTCTCCGGAACTATCCTTACTATAAGTTAAAGTCAGTGTTTCTCCTTGGCAAAGGACTACAGAGTACGATTTCCAATCTAAATTACCACTTTCCGTGAGTATCACATTGCTGCCGACTTTAACGGTAAACTTATCATAATTTGCCTCGGAACTGACGCGGTAGCGGAAGGAAACCAGTCTTTTTTCGTTTGCAGTCAGCGTCATAGACGCAGAAGAACTGCTCTTTCCTTTGTTGGCACTCTCTAAATAGTTTTCGTTGTCAGATCTCACCGCCTCAAAACCGTAACCCTCGCCATTGCTGGCGGTGATGCCCTCGATGTCTTGGAAGATATCATCAAAGGTCAGTTTCTTTGCAAAGGGCAAGTTCACGGTGACGGCGGCAGCGGCAACGGTGAAGCTGCCGGAAAGGTCATCGCAGCCATCCAACTTGGCCGTGTAGGTATAGTTCCCGGCGGGGAGGGTGCAGTTCGTGCCGCTGCCCTCGTACACCTTGGTACCGTTGTACTTCACGGTGACGACAGGCTCGGCGCTCACGCCCTCCGGCTTGGTGATGTTGAAGGTCACCGTCTGCTTTGTCTGTTCGGTCAAGTTGACGGTTTTGGTCACATCACCGGTCGCAACATTGATCGTGCCGGTGGCCGTCTCATAGCCGAACTTGCTGACGGTGTAGGTGTAGTCGGTATTCTTGGCAGCGATATAGACATTCTTGCCGGTGGAACTGGCCGCAGACTCCTTGTAAACGGTGGTGTTTCCCTGCTTCAGTGTTACCGCCGCATCATCGGGGGTAAACTGCAGGGTAATGACCGGCAGTTTGACAAGGGTAACATTGACCGTTTGATTTTCGGCGCTCATGGTCACCTTGCCGGTGGCGGGCTCATAGCCCTTTTTGGTGACGGTGTAGGTGTAGTCCGCCGCAGCTTTTACGGCGAATACGCCATTGCTGCCGGAGACGGTTTTGTCTTCCTTATCTTTCAGAGTGACCGTCGCGTCCGTCTGGTCCGGCGCTATGGTCAGCGTGTACAGCGGGGAGACGGTGAAGTTTTTGAGCTTCACAGAATAATGGCTTCCATACGAATAGGGATGTTCAAATTTAAGCGTCACAGTGTCGCCTGCTGCCATGTCTACCGCGCATTTCTTCCATGTGGTGCTGTTGTAGGAGGAAAGAATGGGCTGGGTTCCCTTCTTCACAGTAAAGCAGTAATAACTGTTTGAAAACGCACTCCCCAAGTAATCAAAACTGAGGGTGACATTCTTCGTTGCCGTCAGTATGATTTTGGAGGATGAGTAGTTACTTGTATTGCTGGACTCCAAATAATTCCCTTCGGGCTTTTGCACCGGGGTAAAGGGATAAGTGGTATCATCCGTTGCGGTGATGCTATCGGAAATCGCCGTAAAGAAATCGGCAAATTTCAACTTATCATTCACCTTGATGGTAAAGGTGGCGGTTTTGCCCCTGTACTTGACGGTGACAGTTTGGCTCTCGATAGGATTTTCGGTGCTAAAGCCCTCACAGGTCACACCGGCGGCGGCATAGTCGCCTTCAATGGTGCGGGTTTCATTGGTGCCATCATAGTTCACCGTGAGGACCATGCCGGTCAGGTCAAGTTCGGCATCGCCCTTGTAATAGACTTTCTTGGTTGGTGCGGCAGTCACTGCAATCCCTGCCACCTTTTTCAGCGCCACGGTTTGGGTGCCGTCTGCGGTGGGAGTCACTTCGCCGGAGGCGGGCTCATAGCTCTCGTCGTCGCTGACGGCGGTATAGGTGTACGCGACACCCTTCAGCAGCTTATAGATGCCGTCACTCTGCGGCTCGATCACCGTGTCGCCCCGCTTGACGGTCAGGGCCGCACCCGTGGGCGTGACATTGAAGGTCACGTTCACCCAGGCAGAGGTATCCTCCGCCAGCGTAACAGTAACACTGGCAGGAGCAGCCACTGGGTTGTCCTTATCGGTCACGGTCACGCTGCCGGTCTGCTGCGTGTAGCCGGGGCAGGACACGGTATAGGAATACGCTTCCTCGGCGGCGGGCAGCGCCACGGTGGTGGAGCCGGTATAAGTGCCGCCGTTGATTTCGAGCGTGGCATTCGCGGGAGCAATGGTAAAGGATACCGCCGCGGTGGGGGTCTCCCAGCTGAGGGCGGGATAGTCGCCGGTCTTGGCCATGAAGGCGCTGCCTAACAAGGCTGCAAACGCGGGGGATTTCATTTCATCAGCAGTTTTTGGTTGAGTCGGATCCATATAGTTATAGCCGTTCGCACCTTCACCCGCTTTATCGCCTAAATAGTAGCAGTTTTCTATTGTGGATCCAGCATTCCACCCAACGAGTTTTGCTACTTGGCTCGCTGCAGCACACGAAATCGCCCCGCTATTATAGCAATTCTTGACAGATGCATTGCTATCAATATAGCCAGCAATACCACCCACAGCTGCACCCGACCCCGTTTTACAACTGGATACTTGCCCCTGGTTGTAGCAGTTTTCAATGACGGAAGTTTTTGCATAGCCCGCAACACCTCCGCAGCGCCGTCCGTCGTTGGGAGCAGCGTTGACAGTTCCTACATTAGCGCAAGAGGTAATTGTGGCGTTTTCAGCATAGCCAACTATGCCGCCCGCTTGAGAGTAGTTTCCACTTCCATTCTTTGTAGCTGTGATGGTTGCTTTATTCTGGCACTGTGTGATCGTCCCGTTACTTGTACCAGCAATACCTCCAACACAACGACTGCCAATAACATTTCCATTGACAGCGACGTTCTTGACCGTTGCTGTACTGCTAATCTTACTAAACAACCCTATATTATCTTTCAAAGGTTGATTGATCGCCAGCGTCACGGTGTGGCCGTTGCCGTCAAAGGTGCCGGTAAATTCGTTGGCATAGGGCTCGGTGACGGTGATGTCCTCCGTCAGCGTATAGCTGCCGCTGGCGTCCATCGCCGCAAACGCCTCCGCGGAGCTGACAGTTCCTTCCGCCAGCGCCGCGCCGCCGCTGCGGGCAGACCGGGACACAGGCACTTCCTCAGCGGGCTCCTGCTGCCCCTGCGTCTCCTCATTCCCGGCAGGGACGGTGTTCTCCGTGTCCGCCGGAGCTATCTGTTCCTGCTGGATCTGCTGCTCCTGATCCGCGGCCAGCGTGTCGGCCAACACGGAGGTGGGCAGCATGCTGACGACCATCACGACGGTCAGCAGCCAGCTTATGACTCTCTTCTTCATATCTCTTTCTCCTTTATGTAAATTTTTTGTCGACGTGAGGGGGTGGGCGGGGATGCGGCAACATCCCCGCCCCACTTATGGAAAAGCACGCGGCCAGTGGCCGCCTCCGCTTGACAAAGGGGACCCATCTGTACAGTTTCACTGCGCAGATGGAAAGCGCACGGCGCCTCAGCTTGACAGTCGAGTTTTCCGCACCGCTTCGCTGTGTATGGCAGCGTGTCAGCCTGGCAAGGGAAATGTTTTTCATGCAGGGCATGAAAAACGGGACAGAGTGCACTCTGTCCCGCAAAATGAAACGCTGCCCGGCGCAAAGCCGGACAGCGAACGCAATAGATACGACCCCTGCGCCACGGAAAGACGTCGCCGCCCCCGCCGCCCGCCCAAAAGGGCCGGCCGCGAAAAAGGCGGTGCAAAAAACACCGACCTCCCGTTCAGGAGGTCAGCGTGGTACATCTACATGGTGGTACAAGGTTCCCGCACACGGAGAGCGCGCCCGCTGCAATTCGTCCTACACAATGCAATTCTCCTGGCTCGCGCCGCGGGGGACAGACATCCCTCCTCGTTTGCAGCCTACCTTCTCATGGGCTTACCCACAATGGCGGACTTTCGTCCCGGCGGCTTACGCCGCTTCGGTGCATCCTTGCGCTCACAGTACCGGTCGTGCGGGGTTTGGCCACCCCTTTCCTTCTATGCCGACGCCTGGCCCGTGGTGGGCTGTACGGCCGCCGGCGACATTGGATCAACAGACTGTTTATTTACTTGTCAGCGACATTATATTACAGGAATTGGCAGTTGTCAACCCTCCTCCCTACCCCAGCGCCACGTCCAGGATCATCATTACGGTAAAGCCCGCGGCAAAGGCCAGCGCCCCCGGGCCGGAATCGCCGCGCGTGGGCAGCAGCTCGGCGGCCACCACATAGAGCATGGCCCCGGCGGCAAAGCCCAGCAGCCAGGGCAGCGCCGGAACGATGAGCGCCGCCGCCAGCACCGTCACGCCGGCGGCCAGGGGCTCCACCACGCCGGAGAGCACGCCGCCCAGAAAGGCTCTCCCCTTCCCCGCACCGGCGGTACGCAGGGGCAGGGCCACAATGGCGCCCTCCGGCACATTCTGGATGGCGATGGCCAGCGCCAGCGTAAACGCCGCAGCGGGCGCGGCGGCTCCTGCCGCCACACATCCGGCATAGGCCGCACCCACCGCCATCCCCTCCGGGATGTTGTGCAGCGTCACCGCCAGAAGGGTCATGGTGGTGGAACGGTCGGTAACAGCCTCCGGCAGCAGTCGCTCCAGCAGCCGCAGGAACAGCACCCCCAGCCAGAAACCGCCCGCCGCCGGAAGGAAGGACCAGCGGCCCATGTCCGCCCAGTCGATAGCGGGCAGCAGCAGGCTCCACACCGAGGCAGCGGTCATCACCCCGGCGGCGAAGCCCTCCAACACGCGGCGCAGAACGGCGGAGGGCGCTCTTCGCAGGCAGAATACGCACGCCGCACCCAGCGACGTGCCCCAGAAGGGGAGCAATATCCCCTGAAGGACAGATGATTGCATAGACACTCCCTTTTCCGTATCCGTAGTATGCGGAGCCGGGCGGCTCCGTACAGTCTATCCTACGCAGCGGAAAACGAAAGGTGAAAAGACAAGGGCCCCCGCCGAAGCGGGGGTCTTTGGGAAAATACAAAGTCATTCAAAATGCTAAGATAAGGCGGGAGCGCCCGAAGGGTGCTCCCACTGCGCGGCTTATTGCTTTATGTGAGATGCAGCTTCACTGTACCGGCAGCTCCACTGCAATAGTAGTGCCCTCATCTGAACTCTCCTCTACCCGGACGCAGCCGCCGTGGAGATCGGCGATCTCCCACACCAGTGAAAGTCCCAGCCCCACGCCGCCGTACTCCCGGCTGCGGGACTTGTCCACCCGGAAGAAGGGCTGGAAGATGCTCCGCTGAAATTCCTCCGGAATGCCGTGGCCGGTGTCGGAAACGCGGATCAGGAGTTTTTCCGTCTCCTGTGTGACGCAGACCCACACTGAGCCGCCGGGGCGGTTGTACTTGACGGCGTTCTCCGTCAGGTTGAAGATCAGCCGATAGATCAGCGCGTCGCTGCCGGTCATAACGCCGTCGCCCTCCGCTTTTAGCGTGACACCGCGCTTTTCTGCCAGCGGGGCGAGGTCTGTGAAGATCTCCTCAATCATTGGGATAAGCTGAATCTGCTCGTTCCGCGCCACCTGCTGCAAATTGCTCATTTCCAGCAGCGTTTTGGTCATCTGCGTCAGCCTCTCCGTCTGCTCCCGCAAAAGCAGGAGAAACTCCGCCGTCTCCGGCAGCACATCGGTATGCTCTGCGGAAAACAACTCCAGCTGCGCCTGCATCAGCGCAAGCGGCGTGCGCAGCTCGTGGGCGGCATTGCCGGTGAACTGCCGCTGGGCGGTAAAGGCGTTGTTCAACCGCTCCAGCATCTGGTTGAAGGAATGGCTGAGCTGCCGGAATTCCGGCAGCACGTCCTCATCGATCCTCACATCCGCCAGATTGTTCAGCTGCACCTTCTCTACCTGAGAGGCGAAGCTGTGCAGGGGCTTGAGGGCTCGCCCGCTGACGAAATAGGCCAAAATGCCGCTGAGCAGTGTCACTGTAGCCGTGATATACCAGTTGGTGGTGCGGAAGCGTCCCTGCGCCCCATCGACAACGATGGTCAGCTCCTCGCTGGGCGCAACGAGCTGCGGGTCAAAGCTTGCCGTGCCGCCCTCATTCAGAATCACCGTGCCGCCGCCCTGTAAGCTGTCCGCAATGGTGTCCATATAGTACACACCGGAGGAGCACAGCAGCAAATTCATGGCCACGCAGGTGATGCCGATGAGCAGGACGGACATCAGCGTGATGCGCCACTGCAGGGAAAGACGCTTCATGCTTCCTCGCCTCCCATCAGATAGCCCTCGCCGATGCGGTTGCGGATGGGGTCATAGCCCAGCACGGCGCGGAGCTTTTTGCGCAGGGCGGAGATGTGGACGCGAATGGAATTGCTGAAGCTGTCCACGCTGTTGTCCCAGACGTGATCCATCAGCTCCTCCTGACTCACAGGCCGCCCCTGATGCGCCATCAGGTATTCCAGGATCCCCGTCTCCTTGCGGGTCAGCGTCAGGGGCTGCCCGTTGGCGGAAACTGCCCGCGCACGGGCATCAAAGGTGAGCTGCCCGCAGCGCAGCACCACATCCTGCTGGGTAAACTGCCTCAGGGTCAGGCTGCGGATGCGCGCCTCCAGCTCCGCCAGATGGAAGGGCTTTGCCAGATAGTCATTGGCGCCGGCATCCAGACCCGTCACCTTATCCTCCACCTCGCCGCGAGCCGAGAGGATCAGCACAGGTGTCTCTCTGTCGGTCTGCCGCAGAGTGCGCAGCACCGTCATTCCGTCCTTTTTCGGCAGGTTCAGATCCAGCAGCACCAGATCGTACCGCTCCGTTTCCAGCAGCTCCAGCGCCTTCTCGCCGTCGTAGCAGCAATCCACGCTGTAGGCCGACCGCCGCAGGCTGCGGGCGACGGTGTCGCACAGGGCGCGCTCGTCCTCTACAATCAAAAGGTGCATAGTCGCCTCCTTAATGAACAGGTTGTCTCCTATTATAGCAGAGCCGGATAAGATTTGTGTTAAATTTCTGTTCTTAACAGAGATTTTAACCCGCCTGCGCTATGATAGGCCACAGAAACAGGAAAGGGTGATCAAAATGAGTCACAGGAAGAAGGCAGCAGCGCAGGTCGCGCTGCTGCTGGCGGGAGCCACCATGCTGTGCTTCGGCGTCTGGCGGGGCGCGGCCGCCACGGTGCTGAGCAAAGGGAGCAAATT
>ENA-UERK01001173-UERK01001173.1-human-gut-metagenome-genome-assembly--contig:-NODE-1173-length-19945-cov-17.954500_pt1 | contig 19945 bp, 15 predicted proteins | sample MGYA00242957_ERZ507957 | MGnify/ENA primary metagenome ERZ507957 (study PRJEB26167, sample SAMN06115538) | human gut metagenome | host: Homo sapiens | place: China:Heilongjiang | collected 2015-11-06... | reverse complement strand
ACAATACGTTATGAAACAGGTGAAGCTTGCCCGAAGAAGAAAGCAAGTAAAAGCCAGAAAAATAAAAAAAGCAGAATCTCGTTGGTTTTTCTGTATAAAGTTATGCTTGACGTTTTCGATTGCCTATGATATAATCTTAATTGAGTTACTGTAACTCTGTAGTAAAACTGAGAGGACGTTCAACATTTACCGATAGAAGTTTATAAGAATTGCTATAAATAAGTGGGAGAGAAATCTGTATGGAAAAAATTGAATTGATTCGACGAGCTAAAATGTATATGGAGTTACTATTAAACGGGGTACAGCCGATAACAGGACAGGAAATACCGGAAGATTCTGCCTTTATGGACGGCAAGATGAAGCGTTGCTTTGAGTTTGTATCTCGAATTTTGGATGAATATGTAGAATTGTCAGAAAGAGTCGAGAAATTAGAAAAAGAAAGGGAAAAGCATACGATAGTTGTTTCCAAGAAACAGGAATTTTCTATCACTCAGACACAATGTGAAAATATCAGGTTGTCGAAAGAGCCGATAACGATATTGTCGTTTATGAAAAATATAAATTCGGTTATCGATTCGGACGCAATGGAAAAATTGACAGCTACGAGAATTAATAAATGGTTGACAAATGGCAGATTTTTAACTACTGAAAAAGTTCAGACAATCGTTAAAAGAACTGTGTATAAACCTTCTGATTTAGCAATGAAAATCGGATTTATAGAGGCGGAAATTGTTGATGAAAAGAGTGGAGAAATTAAGACTCAGATAAAGCTGGGAGAAAGCGCTCAGCTATTTATTATAGAAAACCTTGATAACATCATTTCATCCACATAAATTCAGTTTTGTATAGATATTTGACTTATGGACGTTTTTTCATTGAGCAAATTATGAAGAGTTTGGAGATTCTGAAGGATTTCTTGGCGCTGTCCTATTGAATTTCGGAGGATAGCGGAGGTTGTATAAATGCGTTATTTTGTTGAAAAGAAAAAATATAGTACACAAAATGTAGATCATATTTATATTGTATTTCAAAACGGAAATTATTTAAGCATTGAAAAAAATGAATTAATAGACATCAACGTAAACTTATATGACCGATTGACACGTTATGAATACAGTGCTTCCTTTGTAGGGCATAGCGGATATGTGAAATTGAAGATATCATCCGAAAAGAAAACGTATTCCGATGATGACGATTGTACTGGATTTCTTTATAATCACGACGTATATAAGGAGAATCGGAAAAGTTATATAGAAAACCGATGTACGAAAGAAAATGATATCAATTACGTCATTTTCTTTGATGATAATCGCTGGAATGATATGATTTTCGGAGATATTCGTTGCCGTATGGAAGGAGAATTTCTGGTTTTGCAGTTTGAACAGAATCAGAAATACGGGGCTGTCGGAGCGGATACGGCTTATATCGATATGCCTGACGTTTCAAAAAAAGATATTCTGAAGATAAATCTTGTTTTTGAAAATTGTGAGTCGGTGATGATTTATCAAGATGAAATACGCGAGATTAGTTTGACGTTTGAAAATCAATTGAAATAGGCTGGCGGAAATTTTTGCCGCAGTATACAAAGCGGTGTTCTGAAACTGCAATTTTTGAATTATTTTCGGAACAGAGATGTACATTTTTGGACTCCGGAAAACAAGAAAACGACAATCAGAAGAATTAAGAAAAGATTATGCGGGAAGGGACAGGACATTCATGATATCTGTCATTTGTATATTACCTACGGCTATATCGGTTATGGATACGTATTAGAAGAAAAAATTGAAATTGCCGATATGTGTTTTTATGATGAAAAACAGGAGGTGTATAACAAAGAAGTAGGAGAAGAAATTTTTGATGAAGACGATGAATTTTTCATCGGCGGATGCGCAAATACGGAACAAGACGGATCAGTTACAGTAAAATTTGGAGCGTGTTGCGCCGATGAAACAAGGAAAATTGCTGAGGTGCAGAAATATCCTGTAACTATAAAAGACTTTTTGTAAAAAAATATTAATTGGATTGTATTTTCTGCTAATAGGATGGAATATAAAAGCTTTTAGCGGATTCGGCGAAAAATCAGCAGAAAATAAAAGCGGAGCGACTTGGAAAAAGTCGCTCCGCTTTGTAGTGCGCGGCAAAGCGTTAGTAACGTAAATCGAATAATCGTCACTCAACACTAACCAATCTGAACGTGAATTCATCACATATTATTTTCGTCATCGAATCTTTTTTTATCAAATATTGCACGTTCACCGTATACAAGAATAGGAACAAGCGTCATTTGCTGTAATTTTTCATAAATTTTTTGACTAACTTGCTCTTGACTTTCGCATAAATTGCCGGAATCGTCCGTGTATTCAAACTTTAAGTTATATATCGTGTAATTAGAAACGCAACCGTTATTATTTTCAGTCACTTCCGTTTCGGTTAAGTCTGTTATTCTACCATTTTCGGAATGACCTTTATGGGCAACCTCAAGCGACTTTTTACCGTCGATAATCATTTTTGCTCCGTTGCCAATGAAACCTATTGCCGCAATAATCATTATTCCGCCAATCAGGCACATAAATATTGTTCCGAATTTATCTTCAGGGTCGTATGACTTGATTCCCGAACTAATTACATTAATAGCAATTAGCACAGCAATTAAGGCGATTACAATTCTTACAATACCACCAACCATAGTTCCGCGATTAAAATTTTTCTTTTCCATTGAATTAACCTCTTTACATTTTTTGGCAAAACTGAATTATGCATTTAGACACACTTGTCTTGCTTGTTTATTATTATAGCATAAATTTCTAAATTTTTCAACCGCTATTGAGTTTGCGGACGTAGAAAATCTGAAAAAACTTCAAATGGAACTTCGGCGGGTGCTTAAACATTGCAAAAAATAATACGAACCCCGATTTTTCAAGGTTCGTATTATTTGCATTTGGAGGAGAGGAAAATAATTGAATTGACTTCTTTCGGTTGTTTGTACACACTTGCTTCGATGGGGAAAGCGGTGCCCCTCATCAGTCAACTTCGTTGACAGCTTCCCCCCAAGGGGAAGCCTATGACAAAGGCAGAAATTTTAAATTTATGCGATTTGCAACAGTCCGTTAGGAAACGGGCAATGCCCGCCCCCAAAGGGGAAGGCTGTATCAAAGTCAAAAAAATTAAAATTGACCTCTATCGTCTGCTTGTGCAGACACTTTCCCCGAAGGGGAAAGCAAGGGGATAGATGAAAGGCAAAAACTAAAAATATAAACGATAAGCGACAATCCGTTATGAAACAGGCGAAGCCTGCCCAAAGGGGAAAGCAAGGAAGCGGCAGCAGCCTGTTTGTTTGAAAAATTTTAAATAGAAAACAAGTTGCGCCCCTCATCCGTCGCCGTACGGCGACACCTTTCCCCCCAAGGGGAAGGCTACGAAAGAGGTATAAATATTAATTTCAAACGGTTTTGCAACAATCCGTTAGGAAACGGGCAATGCCCGCCCCACAAGGGGAAAGCACGAAGCGGTGAATATTTTTAGGTGAATGTATAAAAATTTTGTAACCGGGCTATAAAATACGCGTTGCGGAAAGCAACGGTGTAAAAAAGAGGTTCGGTATGAAAAAAAATTGCATAACTTTTTTTGCTTCAATCATAATAATTTTGTCGGCGCTATTGATTACCGCGTTTTCCGCGGAAACCCTCGGCGGGTTCGGCGGCGATAATTCCGGCGGCGTTACGGCGGAATATCTGCGGATTCATATCCGCGCGGATTCGAACGAGGACGCGGCGCAGCGCGTAAAATACGAAATTCGCGACGAAGTGGTGGATTTTCTCATCCCCGTGCTTGCCGTCGCGCACGATAAAGAAGCGGCGAAAGCCGCGATACGGCGGAATTTCGACGGTATAGAGGCTGTGGCGGATAAGGCGCTTTCGCGCCGCGGGTTCGGTTATCGGGCGAAAGCCGAGCTGAAAAAGGAATACTTTCCTTCGCGCGTGTACGACGGCGTTACGCTGCCCGCGGGGGAATACGAAGCCCTGATACTTTGCCTTGGCAGCGGCGAAGGAAACAACTGGTGGTGCGTGGCGTATCCGCCGCTGTGTTTTTCGACGGCGGGCGGAAAAAACGTGGCGTATAAAAGTCTGATTCTGGAACGGATTGCGGAATGGAAGGCGCGGCGAAACGGCGATTGACGGCGAGCGGCGGCGCATGCGGCAAAAATCGCGGCGGCGCGGGAAAAAATTAAACAGAATGCGAATAAAACGCGGATTCCTCTTACATACTTTTAGAAAACCGACAACCGCGAGGGCGGGCGTCAAGGAGAAGAAAGAATGAAAAGAGTGAAAAGGATAGCTGTGGCTGCCGCGGGCTTGTTTATTTACTGCTGTGCGGCGGCGGTTGCGGCGCCGCGGGCGAAAGCGTTCGAAACGGGCGCGTATACCGCGGAATGCGGCGCGGACGTCGTTGCCGCCGTGGCGGTGCTTCGCAAAGGCTCGAAGGGCGACGAAGTGAAAGAAGTGCAGCGCAGGCTGAAACGGTGGGGGTACTATTCGGGAAGCGTGGACGGCATATTCGGCGCGGGAACGCGCGCGGCGGTGATTGCGTTTCAGAAGAAGAACGGCTTGACGGCGGACGGCGTGGTGGGCAAAGCCACGTACAAGGCGCTTGGAATGACGGCTTCTTACAACGTGCTTGCGGGCGGCGGCAGCGGCGGATCTACGTATACGAGTTCCGATTTGTATCTTCTGGCAAAGACCATTTACGCCGAGGGCAGGGGCGAGCCGTATGCGGGTCAGGTGGCGATAGGCGCGGTGATTTTAAACCGCGTGAGAAGTTCGTCGTTCCCGAACAGCGTTTCGGGCGTGGTGTATCAGAAAGGCGCGTTTACGGCGGTTTCCGACGGGCAAATCAATCTTTCGCCCGATTCTGCGGCGATGAGCGCGGCGCAGGACGCGGTGAACGGGTGGGACCCTACGGGGGGAGCGATTTATTATTATAACCCCGCGGTGGCGACGAGCTCGTGGATTTTTTCGCGAAAAACGGTTACGGTGATCGGGAAACACGTGTTTGCGGTGTAAGGAGCGCTTCGGAGCCGTCCGGCGCGGGCGCGACAAGGATAGTGTGAAAAGGAGAGAAAAAGATGCAGGAAACGAAAACGGGTAAAAACACTTCTTCCGGAGAGGAAAAGGTGGAGATTATCGCAAAGGAAAAGGCGGAAAAAAGCGCCGCGGGAAAGCAGGGGAAAAAGTCCGTTGCAACGAAAAACGCAGGGGGCAGAGGCGGAAACAACGCGAAAAACGCGGAGAAGAAGCCGGAGAACAAGGAGAAGAAGCAAAGCGAGAAATCGGCGGCGAAAAAACGCGTTGAGCTGGCGTTGAAGAAAGAGGAGCGCAAGGCGGAGAAGCAGAAATCGAAAGCAGAGCGCGCGAAAAAACGTGCGGAAGCGCGGGCGGCGAGAAAAGAAAAACGGCTTGCGGCAAAGGAAGAACGCAGAAAGAAGCGTCTGGACGGAAAAGAACGCCGCAAGGAGAGAAAAATCGCGATGAAAGAGAAGCGGGCGGCGGCGAAAGCGGAACGCAAGGCGCTGCATGCGAAACGGCGCGCGGAAAAAGAAAAACGCCGCGCGGCGCTGAAATCGGAAACGCGCGAGGCGCGCGCGAAGCGTCTTGCCAAAGAAAAGGAAGCGCGCATTGCGGCGAAAAAGGAAAAGCGCGAAAAAAAGTACCGCCTGAAATTACAGCGGCGCGACGCGGCTTTGAAGAGAAAACAGCAGCGGCTTGAAAACAGAGAGCGCAGACGCAGCGAAAACCATGCGCCCGGCTTCGGCGGCTGGCTGGCGGCTGTGATTTCGCTGGGCGTGGTTACGCTGGCGCTTGGCTCCGTGGTAACGGTGGGCGCGGTGAGAATGAATCAGGCGAATATGGCGCTTTCCACGGGATACCGCGGCGCGCTGTACGAGCTGACGGGGACGATTTCGGACGTGGACGGCGACCTTTCCAAGGCGCGCGTGGCTTCCGGCAGACAGACGCAGAGCGAACTTTTTACCGATTTGCTGGTGAAAACAAGATTGGCGGAAAGCACGCTGGAAAAATTCCCGGTGGACAGCGAAACGGACGTGAACATGACGGCGTTTTTAAACCGTACGGGCGACGTGGCGCAGGGTATTCTGGAAAAGTTGCGCGCGGGCGAACGGCTTTCGGAAAACGATTACAAGACGATTGATACGCTGTATGCCGTAAACCGGAAGATTTTAGCCGAACTGACGGAGCTTTCGGAAGAGCTGAGCGATAAAGACATGGCGATGTTCATGAGGGATAAGTCGGGCAACAAGGTGTACGAACACTTCCGCAATATCGAAAATTATGCCCTCGAAGGGGGCATTGCCGAGGAAAACGAGGGGGGGATAGCCGCGACGAACGGCTCCCCCTCGGGAAATTCTACAGGAAAGGAGGGTGCGAAACAGGGCAGACGGGGCATTTCTTCGGCGCAGGCGGAAGAGGCTTGCCTGAAGTATTTCGCGGATTACGACATAGCGGAGATTATGTACGCGGGCGAAACCGAGTCGGAAAAAATCGACGCGTTTAACTTTTCGATGACGGACGCGCAGGGGCGGAAGATTTACGCCGAGATTGCGAAAGAGAACGGCGCGCTGGCGGGGTTCGATTATTTCGCCGACTGTTCCGCGAAAAATTTCGATATCGATAACGCGCTGACGATTGCCGAAAATTATCTGGATTTTCTGGGATATGAAAATATGACGGCGGTGTGGGTGAACGAAAGCGGCGTGAACGCTACTTTCCTCTTCGTGTATGAAGAAAACGGCGTGGCGTACTACCCGGACAGCGTGAGCGTGAAAGTGTGCGAAGAACGAGGCAAAGTAGTGGGACTCACTGCGGTGAATTATCTGAATAACCACGCGCGGCGCGGCGGGCATATGCCTGCGGAAACGAAAGCGGAGGAAACCCTTGAAACGGCGGCGAAAAAGCAGCCTCAACCCGCAAAACCGTTGAAAGGGAAGAATCCTGAGATGATCGGCGAAGATCTGGCGGAAAAGGCGTTGAATTCACGTCTTACGGTGCTTTCTTCGCGCAAAGCGGTTATTAAAAAGGGAGAGCGCGAAAGACTTTGCTATGAATTTGCGTGCAGCTACGGAGAGGACGGATATTTCGTGTATGTGGACGCGTTCAGCGGAGAGGAAATTCAGGTGAACCGCGTGGTGGCTACGGCGCAGGGGCAGTATTTGAGATAAGAGGAGTTTTTTGTAGAGGGTTTTTTGAATAAAAAAAGGCTATCGCAGAAAGTATCTGCGGTAGCCTTAAATGTTTTTATAGAAAACAAGTTGCGCCCCTCATCCGTCCCAAGCTTCGCTTTGTCCACCTTCCCCCTAAGGGGAAGGCTATATCAAAGGCGGTCGTTTTAAATTCAAACGGTGCAGCAACAATCCGTTGCGAAACGGGCGACGCCCGCCCCCCAAGGGGAAGGCTATATCAAAGGCGGTCGTTTTAAATTCAAACGGTGCAGCAACAATCCGTTGCGAAACGGGCGACGCCCGCCCCCCAAGGGGAAGCCGCGTAGCGGCTGACAATTTTTGCCGAAGAAAATTTTGCGATGCAAAATTTTCAGCAGGCAAGGGGAAGGCTTGACTTGTGCCGTATTTACCGGTTGTTTTCGATAGAGGCGATGGCTTTTTCTACGACGTTATCTACCGTGAAACCGAATTTTTCGAACAACTGCTTTGCGGGAGCGGACGCACCGAACGTGGTCATCGCCACGATTTCGCCTTTGTCGCCCGCGTATTTATACCAGCTGTAAGGCGATCCCGCTTCTACGCACACGCGCGCTTTGACGTCGGCGGGAAGAACGCTTTCCTTATAATCGTCGCTCTGCTTTTCGAATTCTTCGACGCAGGGCATGGAAATAACGCGCGCTTTGACGTCTTTCGCTTCCAGCGCTTCTTTTGCCTTGACGCAAAGTTCCACTTCGCTGCCCGTGCCGATTAAAAGCACGTCCGGTTTGCCTTCGCAGTCTTCGAGAATATAGCCGCCTTTCAGGGCTGCTTTGCCGCTGCCTTCATACTGCGGCAGGTTCTGGCGGGAAAGCACCAGCGCGGTGGGTTCGTTGCCGGAAAGCGCGGAAATCCATGCGGCAGCCGTTTCTTTGCCGTCCGCGGGGCGATACACTTTCATGCCGGGAATCGAACGGAGCGCGATGAGCTGTTCTACGGGTTCGTGCGTGGGACCGTCCTCGCCGACGCCGATGGAATCGTGCGTGAAAATGTACGTTACGGGCAAGCCCATAAGCGCCGCAAGACGAAGGGCGGGTTTGCAGTAATCGGTGAATACGAAGAACGTGGCGCAGTACGCCTGAACGCCGCCGTGCAGCTGCAAGCCGTTGCAGATTGCCGCCATGGCGTGTTCGCGGATGCCGAAGTGCACGTTGCGCCCCGCATAGTTTTCCGCGGAGAACGTGCCGTATTTCATCGCATCCGTATCTTTCATTACCGACTGATTGGAAGGCGCGAGATCGGCGCTGCCGCCGAAGAGGGTAGGCAGTTTCGCCGCGATTTTATTGAGCACGACGGAAGAAGTGCCGCGGGTTGCCATGGGCTTATCGAAGGAATACAGATCTTCCATCGCCGCGAAATCGGGTTTCTTGCCCGCCATGGCGTCTTTATACTGCTGCGCGAGTTCGGGATAAGTATATTCGTATTCCGCGAACATCTTTTTCCACTGCATTTCTTTTTCGGCGCCCGCGTTTGCCGCCAGCGCGCAGTGTTCGTATACTTCTTTCGGGCAGGAGAACGGCTCTTCTTCTTTCCAGCCGAGCTTTTCCTTGGATTTTTTGAGATTTTCCGCGCCGAGAGGTGCGCCGTGGCTCTTTTCGCTGCCTTCGAGCGGCGAGCCGTAACCGATACGGGTGCGGCAGATGATGACGGAGGGTTTATCCGTTCTTTCTTTCGCTTTGGCGATGGCGTCGGAAAGGGCTACCACGTCGTCGGGAGAGGTGGCGAGGTCTACGTGCAGTACCTGCCAGTTCTGCGCCGCGAAGCGCGCGCCCACGTTTTCTTTAAAAGTAACGTCGGTATCGCCTTCGATGGTGATATCGTTATCGTCGTACAGTAAAATGAGTTTGCCGAGAGCGTTGGCGCCCGCGAACGAGCAGGCTTCGTAAGAAATGCCTTCTTCGAGGCAGCCGTCGCCGCAGATGGCGTACGTATAATGATCGACCACGGGGAAGCCGGGACGATTGTACGTAGCCGCAAGATGCGCTTCCGCCATAGCCATACCTACCGCGTTGGCAATGCCCTGCCCTAAAGGCCCCGTGGTGGTTTCAACGCCCGGCGTGTGCCCGTATTCGGGATGCCCCGGCGTTTTGCTGTTCAGCTGACGGAAGTTCTTTAAATCTTCCGTGGTGATGCCGTAACCGTATAAGTGCATCAGCGCGTAATAGAGCGCGGAGCCGTGCCCTGCGGAGAGAACGAATCTGTCGCGGTTGTTCCACTTAAGATCGAGTGGATTGCAGTTCAGAAAGTTCTGAAACAGCGTGTATGCGATCGGCGCGCAACCCATGGCGATGCCGGGGTGCCCCGAATTTGCTTTTTCGATTGCTTCCGCCGATAAAATTCTGAGAGCGTTGATGGTAGTTTTCTGTACGTCCATAGCTTGTTGGTTCTCCTGTTTTCGTTTTTTATGTTTGCCGCTTTTCCGCGGGGAAACTTTTTATTGTTTCAAATATTTTTCGGCGGGGGATAAATCGAGAAAATCGAATTCTTTTAAAAACGCGTACAATTCGGATACGATTTTCTTTACGCCGCCTTTTTCTTCGCTTTCCGCGTTGGTGGGAAGGATGGGTTCGTGCAGGCTCATCCGGACGAGCAGCCAGCCCGCGCCGTGCGCTTTATCGAAATTCAGCCGCACGCCCTCGTGATTGTCTTTTGCGGGGGTGATGTACGGTTTTGTCGCCGAGTATTCTTTCAGCCGCTCGATGAGATTCGCGCCGAGCGTTTTAAAGTCGCAGTCCGGCTTGAATTTAAAACGCAGTTCGGCGGCTTCGGCGGGCATTTTCAGATCGGCGATGAGGTCGCTTAAATTTTTGCCCTGTTTCGCCGCTTTCGCAAGCGCGATTAAAAGCCTTGTGATAAGGTAGGCGCCGTCGTCGAGAAAGTAATTTTCTTTCAGCGCCGCGTGCCCGCTGGTTTCGATGGCGAGCGGGGTGTATTCGCCCGCGGCGTTCAGCCGTATCGCCTCGTTGATGACGTTTTTATAGCCGCGCTTGAAACGACGGTGCTTTCCGCCGTGCGCGGCGATGAATTCCGCAAGCCCGTCGCTAGTTACCGAATCGGTTACGATGGTGCCCGCCTTTTCGGATAAAAGGATGGCGGAGATGAGCGCGATGAGGCGGTTGCGGTTGATTTCTTCGCCCGTGGAATCCACGGCGCCCGCGCGGTCTACGTCCGTATCGAAAATGACGCCGAAATCGGCGTTTACGCGTTTGACCGCCGCGCAGATCGATTGCATCGCCGCTTCGTTTTCCGGGTTGGGAATATGCCCTTTGAAATACCCGTCCGGCGTAAGGTATTGCGAGCCGGCGATGTCGGCGCCCAGAGGAACGAGTACTTTTTCCGCGTAAAACCCGCCCGCGCCGCCGCCTGCGTCCACGATGATTTTTTTGCCTTTCAGGGGCGTTTCTTCGTTGCAGGCGTCGCGCACCTTTTTTACCAGGTCGGCGGCGTACTTATCCATATAGCTTTCGTTTTTCGCATTGCCGCGCGCCGTTTCGGGAACGGCTTCGTAAGGATCGCCGGCAAGCGCGAGCACTTCCTTGACTTCGTCGGCTTCCAGTCCGCTTTCTTTCGTGAAGAATTTCAGTCCGTTGCGGTTGAACGGCAGGTGGGAAGCGGTGAGCATGATTGCGCCGTCCGGCACGTTGTTTTCGTCGCCGAAAAATGCGGCGTCCTGCAGCAGCATGAACATGGAGGGGGTGGAGGAAAGCCCGGTGATTAAAAGATCGTTTCCGCTTTCCGTAATGCCCTGCCCGGCACCGGATAAAAGTTCGGCGGCGGAAATCCTGGAATCGTGCCCCACCGCCACGAGGACGCGGGATTTACGAAGGCGTTTTTGCAGCCACAGGCAGAAGCCGCGCGCAATATCGCGCGCCGCGGTTTTCGTAAGATTGACTTCTTCGCCCGGAACGCCTTCGGAGGCGATACCGCGCACGTCGTTACCGTTTCTTAAACGGGAATAATCCATAATCGTAAGCCCTTTGCGGAAGCGTTGCGCCGCCGCGTTTGCGCCGGGAAAAAGCCGGACGGTTTATGCAGTGATTTTATACGTATTCATTATAGCGTTTTTTTTCGGTTTTTTCAAGTAATTGAGGGGAGCTTTTTGAAAAATGCGGAAAAATTTACGAAAAAACCGCCGCGACCGAAGCCGCGGCGGTAAAAAAAGGAGGGTAATGTATAAGCGATTTTATGTTACGAGGCTGTCCTCTCTCGGCGCTACGCGCCACTCTACTTGCCGAGATTGCCTTAAAACGGCAATTCGACAAGGGTTCCCGCTACTGTAGGTTTTTTCGCGTTTTTCTCCCCCAAGAGAAAAAGCGAAAAAGGGGAAAGTAAGGGGGAGCGTTGATCGAACGACTTTTCGGAGATGGAACTTCTCCTTCGTTTGAAAAATTTTTGAATCGGAAATGTAGCTGCCCCTTGATTGAAAATTTCCGGTGAAAAATTTCAATCAAAAATGGGCTGCGCCCCTCATCAGTCAACTTCGTTGACAGCTTCTCCCCAAGGGGAAGCCTAGATATAAGGCAAGATTTTAATTTGACCTCTCTCGGCGCTACGCGCCACTCTCCCCGAAGGGGAAAGCAAGGGGGTATCAAAGGCAAAACTAAAAATACAAACGATAAGCGACAGTCCGTTACGAAACAGGCGAAGCCTGCCCGAAGGGGAAAGCAAGTATAAGGCAAGTATTTAAAACAGCGTTTCGAATACGCGCAGCAGCGAATCGACGAATCTGCCCAGCCTGCCCCGTTTCAGATCCGGATAGTCGATTCTCTTGCAGAGGGGGAAAGTGGAAAGATAATCCGCTTTGAGCGCGTCCGCTACCGAGCAATCGGAGAAATATACGGCGTTTTCGAAATTCAGATACAGGCTGCGGTAATCGAGATTGATGGTGCCCACCACGGCGAATCGGTCGTCGGTGAGAACGCTCTTCGCGTGCACGAAGCCGGGGGTATACGTATATATCTTCACGCCCGCTTTCATCAGCGGCGGGAAGTTTGCCTTGGTAAGGCGGTAAGTAAGCTTTTTATCGGGGATGCCCGGCGCGACGATTCGTACGTCTACGCCGCGTTTCGCCGCCGAACAGAGGGCGACGCGCATTTCGTCGTCGAGAATCAGATAGGGCGTGTATATCCACACGTAGCGCCGCGCGCGGTTGATAACGTCGAGATAGACCGTTTCGCCCACGCTCTCTTTATCGAGCGGGGAATCGTCGTACGGTTGCAGAAAGGCGCGCTCGCCGTCTTTCGCCGCTTTCGCCCGCGCCAGAGATTGCTCTTTTGCAAGCGTATCGGAGGGTACGGGCGCGGAGAAATTGTAGAACAAGGACACGTCGTCTTTATCTTTGCGGAAGGCGTTCCACACGTTGAAAAACAGCATGGTGAACGTGTTTGCCGCGCTGCCGCGGATGCGTAAGCCCGAATCTTTCCAGTTGCCGAACCGGACGATTTCGCCCACGTACTCGTCGGCGAGATTGATGCCGCCGGTGAACGCCACTTCGCCGTCCACGACGATTTGTTTGCGGTGATCGCGGTTGTTGATGCGCACCGTGAACACGGGGGCGATGGGGTTGAACGTAAGACACCTGATGTTTTCGTGGAGGGATTCCACATATCTGTCGTAGTGCGGGGGGAGAGCTTTCAGACAGCCCGCGTTATCGAAAATCAGGCGTACCTGTACCCCCTCTTCCGCCTTTTTTACGAGCGCGGTTAAAAATTCCGACCACGTTTTTCCCGGCGCGATGATGAAGTATTCGGCAAGAATGAATTTTTTGGCGCCGCGCACCGCTTCCATGATGGCTTCGAACGTTTCTTTGCCGGAGGAAAAGTAGGTGGCTTCGCCGTCGTAAGAGACGGGAAAACCGGCGAAATCGGAAAGGTATTTCGTGATGCCGCAAGGCTTTGCGTTTTCCGTTTCGTCGGCAAATTCGCGGGGGGTATCGTCCGTTTGTTCCGCTTTTTTTCCTTTGGGCGTACGCAAGAACTGCGAAGCCGAAAGGGCGGAAAGCATGGGCGGCGTGCCCGGAATACATTTCGCCGAGGGAAGCGCCGCGTAGTTTTTCTGCTTTTCGGCGTTGATTTTCATGTTCATCTTTTTTGTGGGACGACCGTCGCCGTAAAGGAAGAACATTAAAATACCGAACACGGGCATCAGCAGAATGATGATTACCCAGCCGAATTTGCCGGAAAGCTTATCGTTGTTGTTGATGATGTGCAGAAGCAGCAGAAAAGCAACGACGTTGGTTGCCAGAAACGTGAGCACGGCGTTTTGCGAATTTGTGTAAAACACTTTTACGAGCAACACCGAAACCAGCGCGATCTGCAGCAGCATGGAGAGCCCCATTACAAAAATTCGGTTGTAAATAATAACTTTGCCGCGCCTGTCGCGATACAGAATTTTTTCTATACGACGGCGACGCTTTTCGCTCATTTGCTTCATGCCGTGCACCCCTGCGTCTGCTTCTTTTAAATACAGTATACCTCTTTTTTAATGTTTTGTCAACGACAACGCGGAAGTTTGCCGCCCCTTTCACCGATATTTCATTTTTTTTGCGGGCTCGGGTGCTTTTTATGGCGCAAAACGGCGGAATCCGGGGAAATGATCACTTTTTCGTCATCTTACGGCATATAATAAATAGCCCCGCGGCAGGCTCTGTCGGGCGGAAGCGGAGCGAAAAGGAGGAAACGGACATGGAAATTTCCTATACGTATCTGCGCAGCAAGGAAGTGGTGAATCTGACGGACGGGAAGCGGCTGGGCAGAGTGTGCGACGTGGTGTTCCGCTACCCGGAAAACGTGTTTCTCGGCATAGTGGTGCCCGGAAACAAAGGTTTTTCGTTTAAAAAGGGCGACGTGTTCATCGACGTGAAATGTATCTCCTGCATCGGAGAGGACGTGATTCTGGTGCGCGCCGAAGGGTTGCGCCGCGCGGGAAAAAACCGCGGGAAAGCGCCGCAGGGAGCGCCGTCCGCGCGGCAGGGGGTGCCGTGCATGCCGGGAGAGGGGGCGCCCGGCGGCTTCGCGCCGCCTTTGTATCCGCCCGCGCCGACGTATGCGCCCGCGCCGAGGGGGGACGGAAGAAGATCGTTCGACGAATACGAATAAGAAAAAGACGGTATCGCGGTTTGTGCGGAAAGTGCGCGGTTTACGCGGAGTGAACTCGGTTTGCGCGGGCGGACGGGAATTTGCGCGGAGGGAACGTTGCCGGCGCGGAGGGAAATGAGCAAAAAGCTTTCCGAGACGGGCGAGGACGGGCGAAAACCGTTGACAAACGCGCTTTTTCGTGGTATAATTTTGCAAAAATCAAGCTTGTTTATTGCCGTTTTTGCGTTCTTTGCGCGGAAGCGGAAAAAAGAAGGAGCATTTTTGCGATGAAAAACGTTATTCTGACGGGAGACAGACCCACGGGCAGACTGCATATCGGGCATTACGTAGGTTCGTTGCGCGAACGCGTGCGGCTGCAGAACACGGGTAAATTCGACGAAATTTACATTATGATTGCCGACGCGCAGGCGCTCACCGACAACGCCGAACACCCCGAAAAGGTGCGCTCCAACGTGATGGAAGTGGCGCTGGACTATCTTGCCTGCGGTATCGACCCCGAGAAATCCACGATTTTTATACAGTCTACGGTGCCCGAACTGACCGAACTGACGTTCTACTATATGAATCTCGTAACCCTTTCGAGGTTGCAGAGAAACCCGACGGTGAAAGCCGAAATTCAGCTGAGAAATTTCGAAACGAGCATACCTGTGGGCTTTTTAACGTATCCTATCTCGCAGGCGGCGGACATTACGGCGTTCGGCGCGACCGCCGTTCCCGTGGGTGAGGATCAGGCGCCGATGATAGAACAGTGCAAGGAAATCGTGCATAAATTCAACGCGGTGTACGGCGAAACGCTGGTGGAGCCGGAAATCGTGCTGCCCGCGAACAAGAACTGCTTCCGCCTGCCGGGGCTTGACGGCAAGGCGAAGATGAGCAAATCGCTGGGAAACTGCATTTACCTTGCGGACGAGCCCGCGACTATTAAGGAAAAGGTAATGTCGATGTATACCGACCCCGATCACATTAAAGTAAGCGATCCCGGAAAGGTGGAAGGAAACACGGTGTTCACCTACCTTGACGCGTTCTGCCGCGAAGATCAGTTTGCGAAGTATCTGCCCGACTATAAAAATCTGGACGAACTGAAGGACCATTACCGCCGCGGGGGCTTAGGCGACGTAAAAATAAAGAAGTTTCTGATCAACGTTTTAAACGAGGAACTCGCGCCCATTTACGAGCGGCGCAAGGCGTGGGAAGGCAGAAAGGACGAAGTGCGCGAAATTCTGCGCCGCGGATGCGAAGCGGCGGAAAAGAAGGCGGCGCAGACGCTTGCAGCCGTGCGCAAAGCGATGCAGATAGATTATTTCGGCTGAAATAACGCCGTTTTTGCCCGGATATGTTGCGATAAACAAAAAAAATCAGAAAAAAAGAAAAATTATCGGGAAAAACGGCGCAAAAAAAGTTGCTCAAAAATCTAAGATATGCTAAAATAGATAGAGCTAAAAAATACGCACCCGATTTTTCGCGCGCCTACCGTGTCCGTAAATCTTATTCAATGCGGATGATGAAAGGCGGTGATACGCGAAGCGGGGAGGTTTAACGGAGGCACAATTATGGCAGTTATCACAATGAAACAGCTTCTCGAAGCAGGCGTTCATTTCGGACATCAGACGAGAAAATGGAACCCGAAAATGAAGAAGTACATCTTCGCCGCGAGAAACGACATTCACATCATCGACTTACAGCTTACCGTAGGTCTGATCGAAGAAGCGTACAAGTTTGTATGCGACAGCGTGAAAGCGGGCAAGACCGTACTTTTCGTGGGTACGAAGAATCAGGCGCAGGAAGCGGTGAAAGAAGAGGCGGAACGCTGCGGGCAATTCTACGTGAATTCGCGCTGGCTGGGCGGTTGCCTTACCAACTTCAAGACGATGCGTTCGCGCGTGGAACGCCTTGAAAAACTGGAAAAGATGGAAGCGAACGGAGAGTTCGAGCTTCTGCCCAAGAAAGAAGTAATGCTTCTTAAAAAGGAAATGGGCAAATTGCAGGCGAATCTCGGCGGCATCAAGAACATGAAATCGATGCCCGGCGTGATGTTTGTGGTGGACCCTCACGGCGAAGAAATCGCGGTGAAGGAAGCGAAGAAAATGGGTATCCCCGTAGTGGCGATTACCGATACCAACTGCGACCCCGACGAAATCGATTACGTGATTCCCGGTAACGACGACGCTATCCGCGCGATCAAACTGATCACGTCGGTGATTGCGAACGCCGTAATCGAAGCGAACCAGGGCGCGGAAGCTCTGGCGCCCGCGCAGGAAGAAACCGCGACCGAGGCGAAAGATATGGAAGAAGTCGTGGCGGCGGAACCCGCAGCCGAGGCGGAAGAAAAAGCCGAGTAACAGGCAACGAAAAACAGGAGCGCGCCGTGAGAGATTTCCGATCGGCGCGTTCGTGAAATTCCGGCGTTCCGGATATTTTGCGGCAATCTTTCACGCCGTTTCCGCTTTGTGCGGACAAGCGGGCGAAAAGGCGCGGCGGAACGCACGGGAAAACAAAGAAATATCAGGGAAAGGAGAATAAAACAATGGCGTTTACGGCAAAAGACGTAATGGCTCTGCGCGAAAAGACGGGCGCGGGCGTAATGGATTGCAAAAAAGCGTTGACGGATACCGACGGCGATATGGAAAAGGCGATGGACCTCCTTCGCGAACGGGGCATTGCGAAAGCGGAAAAGAAGGCTTCCCGCATTGCGGCGGAAGGAATCGTTTACGCGTATATCAAAGATAAGAAAGGCGTGCTTGTGGAAGTGAACTGCGAATCGGACTTCGTGGCGAAGAACCCGCAGTTTACGGCGATTGCCGAAGAAATTTCGAAGGTGATTCTTGCGGAAAAGCCCGCGGACGCGGAAGCGCTTGCTTCCTGCAAAGTTTCCGACGGCAACACCGTTGAAAATTACCTGAAAGGTCAGACGGCGGTTATCGGCGAAAAGATTGCCGTACGCAGATTCACGGCGTACGAAACGGAAGGATTCCTTGCGAAGTACATCCACCTCGGCGGAAAGCTGGGCGTGCTGGTGGACATGGCGGGCGAAGAAACGGAAGCCGCGAAAGAAGCCGCGCACGAACTTACCCTGCAGATCGCGTTCACGAAGCCCGCGTATCTTTCCGAGGACGAGGTTTCGACGGAAACCCTTGAAAAAGAGAAAGAAGTGCTGAAGCAGCAGGCAATCAACGAAGGTAAGCCCGAAGCGATTGCGGAAAAGATGGTGCTCGGCAGAATCAAGAAGTTCTACGAAGAAAACTGCCTTCTGAAGCAGGCATTCATCAAGGACGACAAAAAGACGGTTGCCGACATTCTGAATGCGGCGGGCGCGAAAGCGAACCGTTTCGTGTTCTACGTGATGGGCGAAGGCTTGGAAAAGAAGAGCGAGGACCTGAGCGAAGAAGTTGCGAAGCAGGTTGCCGCGGCGAAGAAGTAAGTCGAATTTTTGATTTCGGAATCGTTCCGGAGAAGCGTTTCTCCGGAACGATTTTTCTTTATGTGCTTTTTGCTTGCGCTGTTTGATGCGGCGGGCGGGGAAAAGCGACGCGGTGCGGCGTATGACGCGGAAAGATAAAAGGGCGGCTGGCGTCTGTGCGATTTCTGTTTGATTCGGCTGTCGTTGGTTCTGCCGCGGATGTCAGCCGCGCGAAAGCGGCGTTGCGGCGGGCGTGCGGTTTATTGCGGAAAAAACGAACGCATACGGACGGAGAAAATACGTGCGGGGGAAAAATACGTGCGGCGGGAGGAACGGCAGGACGTGCAGAAGATACAAGCGGAAAGCGTCGGGCTTATTTTTACCGGCAAATTCGGGGGCGGATTTACGCGGCGCGTGCGTATGAGAATCGGGCGGAACGGGAGAATAAAGAGCCCTGCGCGCGGCGGGGGCGAAAAGGCAGGAAGGAAGTGCTCCGTACCGATAAAAACGGTTGCGGGAAAAGTAAGCCGCGGGTAAGGGGAAAGCATGCGCACGGACGGGAACGGAGAATTGTGGGAAAACAGGTAAAAATGAACTGTTTTTGTGGATTTTTCATACAAAAAAGGCAAATAAAGGCATAAAAAACGCGAAAAACAAGCTAAAAAAGCGTAACGCCGTTAATTTACTTGCCAAATATGGTCAATCGTGATATAATGAAAGAAATTCGTGCGCCGTACGGGCGCACGCGGTACGATAACGAAGAAATACGCGGTTTCGGGCGAAAAACGATCGGATATTCCGGACGGTTCCGCCCGAAGACATGTGGAGAAAAATTTGAGCACAATGAATACTGTTACGTTGGAGCACGGCGCGGAAAAGCGCGCGGAAAAAGTTAACGAAAAAGTCGCTTTTTCCGAAGCGACGGATCCCGCGTGCCGTCCGATGGATGGAAAAACAGAGGCGTGCGCCGAAATCGGTATGGCGGGCAATCCGGAGCAATTCGACGTTGCGCGGAAATATTCCGACGAATATTACGAGGAGTATATCGCCGCGTTTCGGCCGAACACGAAAAAGCGGTACGTCTATCGTTTTTGCAAAAGGACGCTGGATATAGTTTTATCGTTGTTGGCGATTATTGTTTTTTCGCCGTTGTTTCTGGCGATCGCGATTGCCATCAAGTGCGATTCGAAGGGTCCCGTTTTGTTTAAACAAAAACGGGTGGGGCGGAAGGGAAAGGTGTTTTACTGCCTGAAATTCCGCTCGATGAAGATAACGGCGCCCGGGGATACGGCGACTTCGATTCTCGATCATCCCGAACGGTATATGACGAAAGTGGGAAAGTTTCTGCGCCGATTTTCGCTGGACGAGCTTCCGCAATTATTCTGCTGTCTTTCCGGTAAAATGTCGATTATCGGGTATCGTCCGCTGATACTGAGCGAAGCGCATTGCAACGAGATGCGGGCGCGGCTGGGAGTGTTTGAGATGCGCCCCGGCATTTCGGGTTACGCGCAGGTGCACGGGCGCGACAACGTGTATTATAAAAACAAGGCGATTCTGGACGCGTATTACGTGAAACACGCTTCGCTGTGGCTGGATATTAAATTGTTTTTCCGCACGCTGGTGGCGGTACTCCGCCGCGACGGCAACGACGCGGAAAAAATGCGCTGATGCGGAAAAAGACGAAGAAAAGCAGAAAAAGAGTATGAGAAAATGCCGTACCCGCGGCTTTTTTCGCATAGAGAAGAAATTGCGGATGTGAGGTGCAAAAGAAAAGATGAAAAAAATTTTATTGCTTTGCGGCGCTTCGCAGACAGTTCTCAATTTTCGCGTGGGGTTGATACAGGCGTTAAAAGACGCCGGCTGGAACGTTTCCGTAGCGGTGCTTGATTCGAAATATAAGGAAGAAATACGGGCATTGCCGATTGACAGATTGTTTTGTGCGGAACAAAGCAACAGAAGTCTGAATCCTTTTGCGCTTCTGCGCCTGAAAGGATATTATCAAAAGATAATCGGGGAGATTCGTCCGGACGTAGTGATGACGTTTATGCTGAAACCGAATACGCTCGGCGTGGCGGCGGCACATAAAGCCGGTGTGAAGCATATCGTTTCGATGGTTGAAGGCGCCGGGGACGTATTTATCAATCGCGGTTTAAAATGGGCAATCATTCGCAAAACTGTTTGTTG
>ENA-UERK01001171-UERK01001171.1-human-gut-metagenome-genome-assembly--contig:-NODE-1171-length-19949-cov-4.404287_pt1 | contig 19949 bp, 19 predicted proteins | sample MGYA00242957_ERZ507957 | MGnify/ENA primary metagenome ERZ507957 (study PRJEB26167, sample SAMN06115538) | human gut metagenome | host: Homo sapiens | place: China:Heilongjiang | collected 2015-11-06... | reverse complement strand
GAGCTATTGCGAATTAAAAACAAGCAAAAGACAACTTATAAAAAACAAAAGACTGCAAGCAGTTATAAAATAATACATAAAACGGCCTAATGACCGATTTGGGTTTAAGCTTGTAACCATCTGATAGAGGTCTTGTTGTTTATATTCGAAACTTGAGAGAAAAATGTTGAAAACCTTGGTTTCTTCCTTTTTGGCGAGACATCGTGCAGCCAGCCTTACCCGCCCCACCCGCTTGGCAGCAGCTCTCATGGGCTGTTGCCTCATGGCCGTGTTGCTGCTCTCGTGCTCGTCAGACGAGAACGAGTATTGTTCTTACCCTTGCCGCTTCGTGTTCAACACCCAGCGCCACGGACAGTCGGCAGCGCTCATGGGCGCCACCAGCGGCACAGGAGTGTTCTGCAAGGTCACAAAGACCATTATCGGTGGCGCAGAACATTATCATTTTGAAAACAATGCGGGATTGACCGACAACGTGATATTCACCCAGGAAGACAAGCAGACGACCGTGCTCCTGGGGCTGAACGGCTCGCTGATAGTGGGCTGGAGCAACCTCGACGACCCCAAGCAGTTTTATGCCTTCGACGGCGAGTGTCCCAACTGCTTCTCACCCGACGCCATACCGGTGAAGTCGCGTCAGCTGACCCTCTCCACCTCGGGCATGGCGTCATGTGCCGTCTGCCACCGCCAGTATAACCTCAACACGGGCGGCAACGTGGCATCGGGCGACAACGGGCGTAAGCTCAACCGCTACCACGCCTCCTGCGCTCCCGACGGCACGGTGTCGGTAATCAACTGATTCTCCGCAGGAAACAAACGCCGAAGAGCCGTTCTTCTTCAGTTTTCCTGTCCCGCCGTTTAAGTTAACGACATTACTCGAGTGTGAATATTTGTAAAAAATATAAAGAATTTTCGCATAACATTCTTTATTTTTGTCTTAAAACACTACCTTTGCATTGTGTTCGTGAGAATGCAACGTTTTTTCATTAGGTTAGTAGTTTGATAGATTTAAGGTAAAGATTATGTTATTAGACTTTGAAACATCCGCAGTGTTGGTAGGTGTTGCAATCGTAACCCTCCTGAGCGTTTTCGCTCTTGTAAACACCAACGTGCGTTAACATTATTCTTTGGAAGGCCGGCGCGAGTGATCGTGTCGTCCTTTTTTTATGCCCATAGGCGTATATAGCCATTAGGTTCAATACATTAAACACTAAACAAACTTAAAAATAATACTTTTCTGCTATAATTTGCATAATAAAATGACAAAAAGACCGCTATTTGCGGAATTCTGACTAAATTTGCACCTAAAAACAACGACGACAGAATGATGAAAAGAAACATATTCTCTATTGTAATGCTCTTGGCAAGTGCTGTTTTGTGCACCTCATGCCTCAATTCAGACAACGATTTCGTGTACGACGACGATGCAGCCATTACCGCTTTTACATTGGGAAACATCAACCAAACGTTCTTTTGCAAAACCAAAGATGGGCTGCGCGATAGCTCGTATGTGAAGAGCGTTGACTTTAGCTCGGTGAAGATGACCATCGACCACCTGGGTGGACGTATCTTCAATGCCGACTCGCTGCCCTTGGGTTGCAACATTACCAAAGTGCTGGCCACAGCAAGCACACGCAACTCGGGAATGGTGGGCATCAAGAACGTTGACAGCGATACCACACGCATTTTCTCGTCTACCGATAGCGTCGACTATACCAAGCCGCGCGAACTGATTGTTTACTCTAACTCTACCCTTTCAAATCATAAATATAAGGTGACGCTGAACGTGCACAAGGAAGATGGCGACAAATTTGTGTGGACAAAGCTCAATAACAACACCACCGAGGTGGGCATCAGCGCACTGAAAGATATGCGCATGGTGGCACTGCCTAATAACCAGTTGGTGCTGGCTGGCACCGACGGCACCGCCACACGCCTCTACACCTCGGCCGATGGCTCAAACTGGAGCCAAACCACACCCGCCACACTCAACGCCAACGCTTATCAGAACCTGATGACCGATGGCGAGAATGCCCTGTTCATCTCAGGCAACTATCTCTACGCCACCACCGACGGGAAAAGTTGGACCTGGACCGCTACCACACAAAAGCAGCTGGTGGCAGCCAGCACTAAGCTGCTGGTGGCCTATGACGCCGAGGGTGCCCTGAACAGCTCGGCCGACAACGGACAAACCTGGACAAAAGAAGATATTGACGCTAACGAGGCAGCCTACCTGCCCAGCCTAAACATAAGCAGCGCCACACAGGCTCTGATAACAAACAAAGACAGCTACCGACTTATCATGCAGGGTAGCCGCGACGTTAACACATATAGCGCCGACACCGCAAACGTGGTGTGGACAAAGGTAATCGACCCCAATGACAATACTCAGCCCTGGATTTGCTACTATGGCGCTGACTCGCAAGCTAAATATCGCTTGCCACGTCTGGCACACCTTCAGATGGCAAACAGCGACCTCGGCCTCGTAGCCTTCGGCGGAAAAGGACTGGGCGCTTGCAAGAAAGAAGCACACAAGATGTTCTGGAACAGCACTGACAAGGGCCTTACCTGGCAAGAAGACACCGTGGTAACCGTGCCCACCGACTTCCAAAGCAGCGACGATGCCCTGGCCTTCACCATCGATGCCAACAACTATGTGTGGCTGGTATGCGGAAACAGCGGACAGGTATGGCGCGGACGCCTGAACAGGCTGGGATGGGCCAAACGCCAAGACATCTTTGAATGGCGCGACGACAAAAACAAATAATGCTCTACACACGCATCATAGCAACCGCGTGCATGGCGCTATGCCTGGGCACAGCACAAGCACAGACCGACGACCAATACCGCATGGAGATAGGCGGGGGCGTGGGCATGATGGCGTATGAGGGCGACTTCAACGGCAGCATCGCCTCGGGCATGAAGCCTATGGCATCGGTCATGCTCCGACGCATCGTCAACCCCTTCATGGGCTTTAGGCTGGCGGTGCAATATGGCAAGATAAGTGGGGGCAGCGACAACGCATCAACCTATTATCCTGCCTACGACGGAAAGCCCTACACCTTCAGTTGTGGCGTGACTGACATGAGCCTCACCTACGAATACAACTTCTGGCCTTACGGAACAGGGCGCGACTATCGCGGGGCAAAACGCCTCACGCCCTTCATCTTCGGAGGCCTCGGCGCCACCTTCGCCTCAAAGGCTAACGAGGGCGCAAAAAGCGTGTTTACCGCCAACATCCCCATCGGACTGGGCATAAAATATAAGGTGGCACCCCGCCTGAACGTGGGCCTTGAATGGGCCATACACTTCTCGCTAAGCGATAACCTCGATGGCGCTACCGACCCCTACAACATTCCCAGTTCAGGACTGTTTAAAAACACCGACTGCTACTCGGCCCTTCAGCTGTCGCTCACCTACAGCTTCATGCCTAAATGCAGAACGTGCCACAACGCCGACGAATAAAAACGACATATAACAACGATATCTATGCACGACGCTATCGATATGAACAACATACCGGCCCACATAGCCATCATCATGGACGGAAACGGACGATGGGCCACAGCCAAAGGGCAACCACGCAGCTACGGGCATCAGGCCGGCGTAGAAACGGTAAGACGCATCACCTCTGAGTGTACACGTCTGGGCGTGAAATATCTCACCCTATACACCTTCTCGACCGAAAACTGGAACCGACCCGCCGACGAGGTGGCAGCGCTCATGGCACTGGTGCTATCATCGCTCGAAGACGAGATATTCATGAAGAATAATGTGCGCTTTCGCGTCATCGGCGACATCGCGCGCCTGCCACAGGCCGTGCAAGAGAAGCTGAACGAAACCATGGCACACACCGCCAATAACGATGCCATGACCATGGTGGTAGCACTGAGCTATTCGGCACGATGGGAAATTACCGAGGCCACCCGACGCATAGCGCAACAGGTGAAAGATGGCGAGCTCAACATCGACAGCATCACCGAAGAAACGCTCACAAACAATATGCAAACCACCTTCATGCCCGACCCCGACCTGCTGATACGCACCGGTGGCGAGTTGCGCATATCCAACTATTTGCTCTGGCAGATAGCTTATAGCGAGCTATACTTCTGCGACACCTTCTGGCCCGACTTTGCCGAGGCCGACCTGCAAAAGGCTATCAGCTGCTACCAGCAGCGCCAGCGCCGCTTCGGAAAAACTGAAGAGCAGGTAGAGAACGAAGCGTGAAGCATGAAGCGCAAAAAGCAAAGCATGAAGCGCGAAGAACAAAAAGTGTAAAAGAGAAAAAGCGATAAGAAAAATATAAACACAACGATGAACATACACAAACTGTTGGCTGCATTTGTGGCGCTGCTCTGCTGCGTCGGCATGACAGCGCAAGACAAAGTCACCTACCCCGACATATCGTATGCTGGAACACCACGCACGCTCACCCTTGCAGGCCTGAACGTGTCGGGTGCTGAAGGCTATGAAGACTATATGCTTACTGGCATCTCAGGACTCACCATCGGACAGACCATCACGCTGCCTGGCAACGAGATTACCGAAGCCGTAAAGCACTACTGGAAATACGGACTCTTCTCTGACGTCTCTATCTCGGCCGACTCTATCGTCGGGGGCAATAAGGTGTATCTGCACATCTTCTTGCGCCTTCGTCCGCGTGTTTCTACCATCAACTACATCGGCCTGAAAAAGTCGGAACGCACCGACATGGAAGAGAAGTTGGGCCTGCTGAAGGGTGCACAAATCACCCCAAACATGATCGACCGCGCCAAAATCTTGGCTAAAAAATACTTCGACGACAAGGGCTTCAAGAACGCCGACATACAAATTAATCAGCGCGACGACGTGTCGAACAAAAACCAGGTTATCCTTGACGTGATTATCGACAAGAAGCAAAAAATGCGCGTGCGCCGCATCATCCTTGAAGGCAACAAAGAGCTGTCGAACCTGAAAATCAAGGGCGGACTGTTCCGCAAAGGTGCCTTCTCAAAAACACACGAGGCAGGAAAGCTCAGCACCTTCTTGAAAGCCAAGAAGTTTACACCCGAGCGCTGGAAAACAGATAAGCAGAACCTTATCGACAAGTATAACGAATATGGCTACCGCGACGCCACCATCATTGAAGACAGCGTATGGAACGCCGATGACAAGCACGTAAACATATATTTAAAGATTGACGAGGGTAAGAAATACTACCTGCGCAACATCACATGGGTGGGTAACACCATCTATCCCTCCGACTATCTGGCACAGGTGCTGGGCATGAAGAGGGGCGACGTGTATAACCAGAAGCTCATGAACAAACGTCTGACCGAAGACGACGACGCTGTGGGCAACAACTACTGGAACAACGGTTACCTCTTCTACTCGTTGCAGCCTACCGAGGTGAACATCGTGGGCGACAGCATCGACCTCGAAATGCGTATTCAAGAGGGCACACAGGCACACATCAACCACGTGCGCATCAACGGTAACGACCGCTTGTATGAAAACGTAGTACGACGCGAGCTGCGCACCAAGCCCGGCGACCTCTTCTCAAAAGAGGCACTGCAGCGTTCGGCACGCGAGTTGGCGTCAATGGGACACTTCGACCCTGAAAAGGTGAACCCCGACGTGAAGCCCGACCCCGAAAACGGTACCGTAGACATCAACTGGAACCTTGAACAAAAATCGAACGACCAGATTGAGTTCTCACTGGGATGGGGACAGACAGGTGTGATAGGACGTGTGGGATTGAAGCTCAACAACTTCTCTATGCGCAACCTCTTCAACAAGAACAAAGAGCACCGTGGCATCATGCCTATCGGCGATGGCGAGGTAATGCAGCTGGGCGTACAAACCAACGGTACCTACTACCAGTCGTACAACGCATCGTATAGCACCAACTGGTTTGGTGGAAAACGACCCATACAGTTCTCAGTAGGCGCTTACTATTCAAAGCAGACCGACGTGTCAAGCAACTACTACAACAACGGTTATTATAACAACTATTACAACTATCTGTACGGATACGGCAATTATAGCTATAATAACTATGAGAACTATTACGACCCCGACAAGTATGTCAAGATGTTTGGCGTAAACGTAGGATGGGGTAAACGTCTGCGCTGGCCCGACGACTACTTCCAGCTCTCGCTCATGCTGTCGTACACACGATACATGCTGAAAAACTGGCAGTACTTCCTCATGACCAACGGCAACTCGAACAACCTCAACCTGAGCATCTCGCTCAGCCGCACCTCTACCGACAACCAGATGTTCCCACGCCGCGGATCCGACTTCCTGTTCTCGGTAACACTCACCCCGCCATGGTCAAAGTGGGATAACAAAAACTATAAGAACCTGGCCAACGACCGCTACTCGAGCACCTACGAGCGCGAACAGCAAGAGAAATACCGCTGGGTAGAATATCATAAGTGGAAGTTCAAGGCAAGAACCTACACCGCGCTGTCGGGCGGACAGAAATGCTTCGTGCTCATGACACGCGTCGAGATGGGATTGCTGGGCACATACAACAAATATAAGAAGTCGCCCTTCGAAACATACTATGTGGGTGGCGACGGTATGTCGGGCTACTCAACAGGCTATGCCGAAGAAACCATCGGATTGCGTGGTTACGAAAACGGCTCGCTCACACCTTACGGATACGAGGGCTACGCCTACGACCGCATGACACTCGAGCTGCGATACCCCTTCCTCTTGGGCAACACCACCATCTACGGCCTCTCATTCGTCGAGGCTGGTAACGCATGGAACGACACCAAGAAGTTTAACCCCTTCGACATGAAGCGTTCAGCAGGTATCGGCGTGCGCATCTTCCTCCCCATGGTGGGTATGATGGGTATCGACTGGGCCTACGGCTTCGACAAGGTGTTTGGAACAAAGGGTGGAAGCAACTTCCACTTCATCCTTGGACAAGAATTCTAACAAACAGCCCCTCCCCCACGCCGCCTCTTATAAAGGGGCGGCACGAGGTGGGCCTCAACAAACATACAGAGTATGAAACGATTTCTTCTTTTAGCCGTCATCGCTGTTTCGGCAGTGCTCACGGCCAGCGCACAAAAGTTTGCGCTGCTCGACATGGAGTATATCCTCAAAAACATACCCGCCTACGAGCGTGCCAACGAGCAGCTCAACCAGGTATCGAAGAAATGGCAGGCCGAGGTCGAGGCCCTCAACACCGAGGCCACCACAATGTATAAAAACTATCAAAACGAACTGGTGTTTCTCTCGCAAGAACAAAAGAAGGCACGACAAGAGGCCATCATGAAGAAAGAGAAAGATGCCTCTGACCTGAAACGCAAATACTTCGGCCCCGAGGGCGAGCTCTTCAAGAAGCGCGAAAGCCTCATGTCGCCCATACAAGACGAGATATACAACACCGTAAAAGAAATTGCCGAACTGCGTGGCTATTCGCTGGTGCTCGACCGCGCCTCTGAAGCCGCTGGCATCATCTACGGCTCTCCCAAGATAGACATCTCTAACGAGGTGCTGCAAAAGCTGGGATATAATTAAGGGAAAAGGGAAGAGTGAAAAGAGGCCTATATGACCTATATGACCTATATGACCTATAAGGCTTATATGACCTATAAGGCCCATAAGACCTATAAGCCCTATATACCCCATAAGCTTTATACCCCCCAAAAAGAAACAATAACAATAAAAAAATATACAAAATGAAAAAACTTTTTATGATGCTGATGCTGTTAGCCCCTTTGGCAACATTCGCACAGCAGAAATTCGGACACATCAACGCACAGGAAGTAATGGCATCAATGCCTGAGTTTATCAAAGTTCGTGGCGAGATAGAAGCTACTGCCAAGCAGTATGAAAACGACCTGAAGGCTATGCAGGACGAGCTCCAGCGCAAAGCACAAGAGTATGATAAGAGCAAGTCGACCATGAACGAGACCAAGCAGAAGGAAACCGAGCAAACACTCATGGATCTGCAGCAGAAAATTCAGCAGGCTTACCAAGACAACTCACAGGCTCTGCAGAAGGCTCAGAATGAAAAGATGGCACCCATCACACAGCGCCTCGTCAACGCTATCCAGGCAGTAGGCAAAGCAGGTGGCTATGTTTACATCATGGACACACAGATGGGCATCCCCTACGTTAGCGAGACCCTGAGCAAGGATGTTACCGCTGAGGTGAAAGCCGAACTGAACAAGCCCAGCGCCGCCAAGAAAAAGTAAAGCACTTGTCGGTAACGGCTCCTTGCCACACGACATATAACGTGCCGAAGAGCCCAGCGCCCTCCGGCACGTTTTTGTATAATAACCCACAAAACCCCTACGCATCATGAAAAAGAACATACTCATGCTGTTGGCCCTCGCCTCATGCGCACTGCCCATGACGGCCCAAACCGAGACGTTGCAGCAAGTAATCAACACACTCAACGCCAACGCTGCCAGCCAAAACGCCAGCGCTAACACCGCCACACAAGACACGCAGAGCACCCACACCACGGCACAAACCTTCGTGTTCCGCTACGGATTTGTCAACACCGACTCGGTGCTGCACGCCATGCCCGAATATGCTATGGCACAGCGCTCACTCACCGCGCTACGTCAGAAATACGACCGCGAGATGAAGCGTTCAGAAGACGACTTCAACATCAAGTATGAAAGTTTTCTCGACCAGCAGCGCGACCTCGTGCCCTCTATCCTTCACAAGCGTCAGGCCGAACTGCAAGACATGATGGAGAAGAACATCGCCTTCAAGGCTGAAGCACGCCGACTGCTGGCTCAGGCCGAGGCCGACGCTATGGCACCCTTGCGCGAGCAGATAAACGAACTGCTGCAACAGGTAGCAAAAGACATGCAGCTGGCCTTCGTGCTGAACACAGGCTCCGACGCATGCCCTTATGTAAACCCCGCCATGAGTGTCGACATCACCGACACTCTGATTGACTTGCTAAAAAAGCGTAGATAAAAAAACACAGCACCATGACATTACCACAAGCACCAGGCCCCATCGGCGTCTTCGACTCTGGCTACGGCGGACTCACCATCCTGCACGGCATACGCCAGCTCTTGCCGCAATACGACTATCTATACCTCGGCGACAACGCCCGCGCCCCCTACGGTTCGCGCTCCTTCGAGGTGGTATATCAGTTTACGCGTCAGGCAGTGCACAAGCTCTTCGCCATGGGTTGCCACCTCGTGGTGATAGGGTGCAACACAGCGTCGGCCAAGGCGTTGCGCAGCATACAGCAGCGCGACCTGCCTGGCTGGGACCCCTCACGACGTGTGCTGGGCATCATTCGCCCCACAGCCGAGAGCATCGGCCAGCTCACACACTCACGTCATGTGGGCATCCTTGCCACCGAGGGCACCATCCGTTCAAACAGTTACGACATGGAGATAGGCAAGCTATTCCCCGATATTAAGGTTACGGGACAGCCATGCCCCCTGTGGGCCGCCATTGTCGAGGCCAACGAGGCCGACAGCCCCGGTGCCAATTATTTTGTGAAGAAGCGCATCGACCAGCTCATGCGTCGCGACCCACTTATCGACACCATCATCCTTGGCTGCACCCACTATCCGCTGCTTATGAACAGCATTGTGCGAAATGTGCCAGATGGTGTGCGTGTCATGCCCCAAGGCACCTATGTGGCCGATAGCCTCAACAGCTATCTACAGCGCCACCCCGACATCGAGGCCAACATTACGCGCGGTGGCAAGTGCCACTACCTCACCACCGAGAGCGAAGACCGCTTTGCCGAAAGCGCACAGATATTCTTGCACGAAAAGATAAACGTAACACACGTTGAATTGTAAGTAGTGCTGGGCTACGCACCACAGTCGGGCGTAAAGATTATCACTAAAGAGGGTCTGCCCTTCGCCTACGGCCTCAACTGGAAAGGTGTGATTGACGACGAACGAGTGAAAAGATACAAAAAAGGCTTAGAAGGGCTTAGAAAGGCTTAGTCCCCCAGGCTTAGAAAGGCCTATAAAGGCTTGGCCCAGTAAGGCTTAGTCCCCCAGGCTTAGAAAGGCCTATAAAGGCTTAGAAAGGCTTAGTCACCTTTAAAAAAGTAATGAACGCAAAATTAAGAGGAACCCTTTGTGGCATCATTGCCGCTGTGTGCTACGGCACAAACCCCTTAGGGGCGCTACCCCTGTATGCCGATGGCATCAACGCCTGTTCGGTATTGTTTTATCGCTTTACCACCGCTGTGCTCATGCTGGCCGTGCTCATGCTGGTGCAGCGCAAGAGTTTCGCCGTTAATGGGCGCGAGTTGATGATATTAGCTGGCCTGGGCATACTGTTTGCCTCGTCGTCGTTGTCGCTGTTCTTCAGCTTCTACCTCATCAGTGCAGGCATCGCCTCAACGTTGCTCTTCGTCTATCCCGTCATGGTAGCCATCATCATGGCCGTGTGCTTTCACGAGCGCATCACCGTGGCAACGGTGGTTAGCATTGCCCTGTCGCTGGTAGGCATCGCCCTGCTATATCGTGGCGACGATGGCAGCGTGCTCAACCCCAATGGTGTGGCCCTGGTTATGGTGTCGTCGCTCACCTATGCGCTGTATATCATCATCGTCAACAAGTCGCCGCTGCGCATGTCGAGCATCAAGCTCACCCTATACGTGCTCATCTTTGCAGCCCTCACCGTTGTGGTAACATCGCTGTTCCAGCCAGCCACACAGCTGCAACTGTTGCACACCCCCCAGCAGTGGGGCTTAGCCTTCATGTTAGGCTTGCTGCCCACCGTTATGTCGTTGGTGCTCATGGTGATAGCCGTTCACGACATTGGTTCTACACCTACCGCCATCATCGGAGCCCTCGAGCCCGTCACCGCCGTGGTTATCAGCGTAGCCCTCTTTGGCGAGCTGCTCACCGTTCGCCTCGTCATCGGCATCTTACTCATCTTGGGCGCCGTAATGCTTATTGTGGCAGGCAAGAACATCCACTTCAACTCGCTCACCCGAGTAGCATCACCCGTAGGAAAAATATTGGTGAAGCTGTGGCGATGGAAACAATAAGAGAAAAGATAGGCCTTTATAGGCCTACCTAAGCCTACCTAAGCCCTTGCTGAAATATTAGAAAGGCCTATAAAGGCTTAGTCACCCAAGGCTTATCAACAATAAAAAAACTAAAAAAACAACAAACAATATGCAAGAAACAAGACAAAACCGCATAGCTCGCCTACTTCAGAAAGAGCTGAGCTTAATATTCCAGCAACAAACCCGTATGATGCACGGTGTGATGGTGAGCGTTACCAAGTGTCGCGTGTCGCCCGACCTCAGCATCTGCACAGCCTACCTCAGCATCTTCCCTTCAGAGCGTGGCGACGAGCTGATGAAAAACATCAACGCCAGCGAGAAAACCATACGTTACGAGTTGGGCACCCGCGTGCATAACCAGTTGCGCATCATCCCCGAGCTGCGTTTCTTCATCGACGACTCGCTCGACTACATCGAACGCATCGACAACCTGCTGAAGAAATAACCCTGCTACGGAAAACATCTTGCAAAACGAACAACACATTCAGTGAAACACATATAGTGAGCATGAATTTTCCTTTCTTCATAGCGCGTCGCTACCTGTTTTCGAAGAAGAGCACCAACGCCATCAACATCATATCAGGCATCTCTATGGTGGGCGTGGCCGTAGCCACCATGGCACTGGTCATCGTGCTCAGCGTGTTCAACGGCTTTCACGACCTGGTGGCGTCGTTCTTCACCAATTTCGACCCACAGATAGAGGTGGTGCCCACCCGTGGCAAGTCGGCCCCTGCCGACGACCCCGCCCTCACCACCATCAAGGCCATGCCCGAAGTGCTGGTGGCCACCGAGTGTGTCACCGACCAAGCCCTGGCCTACTATAACGGGCGTCAAGCCATGGTAAACGTGATGGGTGTCGACGACAATTTTGCACAGCTCACCCATATCAACAGCATTTTATATGGGCAGGGCGAGTTTTGCCTTCAGGCCGCCAACCTACAATATGGCGTGCCAGGCATACGCTTGGCCCAAACCCTCGACCTCGGAGCACAGTGGGATGGCTTTCTCACCATCTTTGCCCCTCAGCGCGAGGGCCAGCTCATTGATATGGCCAGCGATGCCGACGGCTTTGTGGCCGACTCGCTGCTATCGCCCGGCGTGGTGTTCTCGGTCAATCAGGCCAAGTACGACCGCGACTACCTCATCACCTCAATAGGCTTTGCCCGCCGCATCTTCCAGATGCAAGGCATGGTAACATCGCTGAAGCTGAAGCTGAAACCTGGCGCCGACCTCGACGCCGTGAAGCAACGTATGCAGCAGGTGTCAGAGGGCCGTTTTCGTGTGCTCGACCGCTTTGAGCAGCAGGCCGACACCTTCCGCATCATGCAGATTGAAAAGGTGCTGGCCTACCTCTTCCTCACCTTCATCCTCTTGGTGGCGTGCTTCAACATCATCGGGTCGTTGTCAATGCTTATCATCGACAAGAAAGCCGACGTGCAAACCCTGCGCAACCTGGGAGCCGACAACCGCACCATTGCCCGCATCTTCCTGTTCGAAGGCCGCATGATATCGGCCATTGGCGCCATCGTAGGCATCTTGTTAGGCTTGCTGCTATGCTGGCTGCAACAGCAGTTCGGACTGGTGTCGATGGGCGAGAGCAGCGGCACCTTTGTGGTGAACGCCTACCCCGTGAGCGTGCATTATGGCGACGTGTTGATAGTGCTCGTCACCGTGCTCGTGGTGGGATGGGTGGCCGCATGGTATCCTGTGAGAAAAAATTTTACCTCATAACCCACACATAACCCTCAATCACATTGCACGATATGAACAAACGCCTTTTTATCATCATCCCCTGTTACAACGAGGAAGAGGTGCTGCCCTGGACACTGCAACGCCTCACCACGCTGGTTGAACAGTTGAACGAAACGCATCACGTCGACACCACCTTGCTGCTGGTCGATGATGGCAGTCGCGATGCCACCTGGCGCCTCATCAGCGAGGCCGCCGCACGTTACGCTTTTGTGGCCGGACTGAAGTTGGCACACAACGTGGGTCATCAAAACGCGCTGTGGGCGGGCATGGAACAGGCGCTGCCGCTGTGCGATGCTGCAGTGTCGATTGATGCCGACCTGCAAGACAACCCCGACACCATTCTCAGCATGACCGAGCAGTGGCTTCAGGGCACCGACATTGTGTATGGTGTGCGCAAGGAGCGCAAGACCGACACCTGGTTTAAGCGCGTCACCGCCTTAGGCTTCTACCGCGTTATGCAAATGGCCGACCGCAATATGCTATACAACCATGCCGACTTCCGTCTTATGTCGCACCGCGCCCTCGAGGCCCTCATGCAATACCCCGAGCGCAACATGTTCTTGCGCGGCATCGTGCGCCAGTTAGGCTTCAACGAAGGCTTTGTTTATTACGACCGCACGGCACGCACCGCGGGCGAGTCAAAATATCCGTTGCGCAAGATGCTCAGCTTCTCTATTGACGGCATCACCTCGTTCTCAACAGGTCCGCTTAAGTTTATCACCTTTGCGGGTCTCACCATGACGCTGGTGGCCCTCTGCATCATCATCTATGCCCTGTACGAGCACATCATAGGCAACACCATCGAGGGCTGGACCTCTATCCTGGTGTCGATGTGGTTCATCGGTGGCGTCATCACCACAGGTGTGGGCATCACAGGCGTTTACATAGGCAAGATATACACCGAGGTGAAACGCCGCCCACGCTACTTTGTTGATAAAACAGTGAATATGCATAACCAATAGTTTCCCCCAGCAAACTACAATGAAAAAGATATCTACAACCCTGTTGCTGCTCATCATAGCAGTGCTCTGCCACGCACAGATGGCCGAACCCGTGAAGTTCACGGCACAACTGAAGACCAACGGCACGGCCGAGGCCGAGATTGTGTTCACCGGAAAAATTGACGACGGATGGCACGTCTACTCTACCCAGTTAGGACAATCAGGACCCATCGAGGCATCGCTCACCGCCACCACCACCGATGGCATACAGCTGGTAGGCAAGCTCACCCCTCGTGGCAAAGAAATCAACAAGTATGACAATATGTTTGGCATGACGGTGCGCTACTTTGAGCACACAGCCACCTTTGTGCAAAAGGTGCGCTTCACCAAAGAGCAGTATCACCTTGAGTGCGCACTCGAGTATGGCGCTTGCAGCGACCAAACGTGCATGCCACCCGCCGAGGTTACACTCAGCCGCAAAGGCAAGGCGCCTGCCTTCATAGCTGCCAAGGGTAGCGAGGCAACAAAAGCCGACGAAGCCACGAAAGCCGACGAGGCCACACGCCCCGACGCCGCTGACGACATCGACCCCGCCTTCAGCGTGATGCCCAACGACGCTGCCGCTACCGCTGCCACCGACAGCGCCGCCACCGCTGCTGCCGCTAACCTCACCCCCTCTGAACAACAGGCGCTGTGGCAGCCCGTCATCAATCAGCTGAAAGGCTACGACACGCCCGTCAGCAACTCGTTGCTATACATCTTCCTGGCAGGCTTGCTGGGCGGCTTCCTCGCGCTGTTCACCCCCTGCGTGTGGCCCATCATACCCATGACGGTGAGCTTCTTCCTCAAGCGCAGCGACGACCGCCGCAAGGCCATCCGCTCGGCCATGATCTATGGCGCCAGCATCGTCGTCATCTACGTCACGCTGGGCCTGGCCGTCACCCTCATCTTCGGTGCCAGCTCGCTCAACGCCCTCAGCACCAACGCGGTGTTCAACCTCATCTTCTGCGCCATGCTGGTGGCCTTCGCCGCCTCGTTCTTCGGCGCCTTCGACATCACGCTGCCCTCGTCGTGGAGCAATAAGATCAATTCGGCCAGCTCGTCAACCACGGGCATGGTCAGCATCTTCTTCATGGCCTTCACCCTCACGCTGGTGTCGTTCTCATGCACAGGCCCCATCATTGGCTTCCTGCTCGTGGCCGTCAGCACACAGGGCGAAATAGTGGCGCCCGCCGTCGGCATGTTGGGCTTCGCCCTGGCATTGGCCATACCCTTCACGCTCTTTGCCCTGTTCCCCTCGCTGCTGAAGTCGGCACCCAAGTCGGGCGGATGGATGAACGTGGTAAAGGTGACCTTAGGATTTATCGAGCTGGCCTTCGCCCTGAAATTTCTGTCGGTGGCCGACCTGGCCTACGGCTGGCACATCCTCGACCGCGAAACCTTCCTGGCCTTATGGATAGCGCTGTTCTCGCTGCTCGGCCTCTACCTGCTGGGCATGTTCCACTTTCCACACGACGACGAGGGCCGACGCACCAACGTGCCACAGTTCTTCCTCGCCCTCTTCTCGCTGGCCTTCGCCATGTATATGGTGCCTGGCCTATGGGGCGCACCCTTGAAGGCCATCAGCGCCTTCGCACCCCCCATCTCTACGCAAGACTTCAACCTGCATAAAGGTAGCGTGCACGCTCGCTTCACCAGCTATGAGGCGGGCATGGCGGCCGCACGTCTCGAGGGCAAACCCGCCCTCATCGACTTTACGGGCTTTGGCTGCGTCAACTGCCGCAAGATGGAGGCCGCCGTCTGGACCGACCCTACCGTGGCCACCCTGCTCAACGATAAGTTTGTGCTCATCTCGCTCTATGTCGACGATAAAACGCCACTGGCACAGCCCATCACCGTGACCGAGAATGGTCAGCAGCGCACCCTAAACACCGTGGGCGACAAGTGGAGCTACCTGCAACGCCATAAGTTTGGCGCTAACACGCAACCCTTCTACGTGCCCGTAAACGCCAGCGGACTGCCCTTAGGCCCCAGCCGCTCCTACGACGAAGACGTTAACGCCTACGTAAAGTATCTGGAGGGAGCCCTGGGAAAAGGGAAGGATTAAGGGAAAAGGGAGAGGGGCTATAAGGGGCTATAAGGCTTATAAGGCCTGACTTATAAGACCTATAAGACCCATAAGTCCCATAAGCCCCATAAACCCTATAAGCCCCATAAACCCCATAAACCCTATAAGCCTCTATACCCCGAAAAAAAAGAAAAACAAAAAAACAAAAACAATATGTCAACAATCAACGAAAAGCAAGACGAAGTAATAGAAGAGTTTGAAGGCTTCACCGACTGGATGGATAAATATCAAATGCTCATCGACCTGGGCAACGACCTCGAACCCCTCGACGCAAAATATAAAACCGAGCAAAACCTCATCGATGGCTGCCAAAGTCGTGTGTGGCTGCAGGCCGACTACAAAGATGGGTTGCTCTACTTCACCGCCGACAGCGACGCCCTCATCACCAAGGGCATCATCGCGCTGCTCATCCGCGTGCTCAGCGGCCACACGCCGCAGGAGATCCTCGACGCCGACCTCTATTTCATCGAACGCATAGGTCTGAAGGACCATCTTTCCCCTACTCGCTCCAACGGCCTCTTGGCTATGGTTAAGCAGATAAAGATGTACGCCTTAGCCTACGAAAGCAAGCACTAAAGATTATGAAGAAGCTCTTTTTCTCGTCCGTGGCAATGTTTGTGGCAGTTGTCCTTGCCTGCTCTTGCGCTTCCTGCAAGAATTCCGCAAAGACCTCTGCTGCTGAGGCGGACACCATAGCCCTTGTAGGCCCGACGTTCTCCGCCGACTCTGCCTACGCATTCACCGCTGCACAGTGTGCTTTCGGTGAGCGCACAATGAACTCACGTGCCCACGACTTGTGTGGCGAGTGGATAATGAAGAAGTTTGCCTCCTACGGCATGACCGTTGAGGCTCAGGATGCTGACGTGAAGGGATGGGACGGCACTACGCTCCACTCCCGCAACATCATCGCGCGATTCCGCCCCGAAGCCACCACGCGCATCCTTCTCTGCGCCCATTGGGACAGTCGTCCTTGGGCTGACAACGACCCCGACTCCACCAACTGGCGTAAGCCCGTTATGGCTGCCAACGACGGAGCCAGCGGCGTGGCTGTGATGCTCGAGATAGCTCGAGCCTTGCAGTCTGATACAACGCTGAAAGTGGGAGTAGACTTTGTCTGCTTCGACGCCGAGGACTGGGGCACACCGCAGTGGGCTGACGTGGCTGACGATGCCGACACATGGGCTCTCGGCGCACAGCATTGGGCTACGCACCTGCCGGAAGGTTACGAGGCACGTTACGGCATACTGCTCGACATGGTTGGCGGTGCCGGTTCTAAGTTCTATCAGGAGGGCGTTTCCAAGCAGTACGCTGCTGAGATAGTCAATAAGGTATGGCGCACCGCTGCCGGCATCGGCTACGGTTCGTTCTTCCCGATGAAGGACGGCGGCATGCTCACAGACGACCACGTTCCTGTAAACGAGAAGGCAGGCATCCCCTGCATCGACATCGTTCCCTTCTTCCCCGACTGCCAGCAAAGCTCGTTCGGTCCGACATGGCACACCGTGAACGACACGATGGAAAACATCGACCCCAACGTGCTCAAGGCAGTAGGACAGACAGTATTGCAAGTTCTCTATTCTGAGGAATAATCTAATTTTTGAATTTTGAATCAGGAGTTTTGAATTAGGAATTGTGCGCCAAGGCGCATTTTGAATTGTTCAATTTTGAATTACTTAAGATGTAGAAATAGTTAATTCAAAATTGAATAATTCAAAATCGCAGGCGAAGCCGAGAATAATTCAAAACTCCTAATTCAAAACTCCTAATTGCGCTTTGCGCATTCGTGCATCACGCGGAGCCAGTTGCCGCCCCAGATTCTTGCCATATCCTCTTCTGAGAATCGGCGGCGCAACAGTTCCTTAGTAAAATTTATCAGTTCGGAGGCATCGGCAAGTCCCGGTACGCCGCCGTCACCGTCGAAGTCCGTACCCAGTCCGACGTGCTCAATGCCCATTATGCTGATGGCATGCTCCAGGTGGCGCATGGCATCGAGGATGGAAGCCGTGCCTTCTGCTTGGAGGAATCCGGCGTAGAGCGTTATCTGACATACGCCACCCTTCTTGGCCATCGCCCTCATCTGGTCGTCCGTAAGGTTGCGCGGTACGTCGCACAGCGCCTTGGCGTTGGAGTGAGAGCATACGATTGGCGTCTTTGAGATGTCCAACGCGTCGTAGAACGACTTCTCTCCCGCATGACTAAGGTCGACCATCAGTCCCAGACGGTTCATCTCGCCAATGACCTTCGCTCCGAATTCTGACACGCCGCCGTGAGTGTTGGCGGAACGTTTGGCGGAGTCGCATAGTTGGTTATCACCATTGTGACACAATGTTATATATACAATGCCGCGTCGAGCGAAATGCTCCACGTTGCGTATGTCGTCCTCAATGGCAAGTCCGTTCTCTATGCCTATCATGAGCGACTTCTTCCCTGCACGCTTGTTCTTCCAAAGGTCGTCCTCTGTGCGTGCCAGAGCTATCAGCCTTTTGTCTCTCAATACAGTCTCGTCTATCTTGTCAAAGATAAGGTCAGCATACGCTTTCGGTCCGCTGACGGGGAACGGAGCTATCTCTGCGAACGTCTCTCCCGGCTTCGGTTGCGGCAGATATGCCACCATTGTCACGGCGTCCGTTCCGCCTTCCGCCATCTTGTGGAGGTCGTAGAGGATGCGTGGGTCGCGCTGTTCGAAGGCTATTCCTTCGGGGAAGAACATCGGCGTGTCGCAATGCGAGTCGAGTGTGAGGTGGCGTTCCTGGAAGCGTCGTGCCTCACGATAGAGGCTTGCCTCATTCGTGAGCCACTTGAAGAGCGGCTGTCCGTCGTCGCCGAGCCACTCAGGATGCCACTGCACGCCCATTACAGCCTTGTGCTCGCTGCTCTCCACCGCCTCGATGATGCCGTCAGGCGACGTTGCCACCACGCGCAAATGAGGCCCTGCCACAGCCACCGCCTGATGATGGAACGAGTTGACGAAGAGGCTCTCCGTCCCGAATATCTCGTGCAGCATAGAGTCCTTCTCTATATCCACGCTGTGCGTAGGTTCCGACTGGTCAGCGTCCTGCGAGTGCTGGAAGTTTGTGGCGATGTGCGAGATGTCCTGATGGATGCGTCCTTCGAGCGACATTGCAAGCACTTGCACGCCGCGGCAGATGCCGAGAATGGGTATCTGACGATTGAATGCCAGACGAGTTATCATCAGTTCAGGCAGGTCGCGAACGGCATTGATGTGATGCAGCTTGGTGGAAGGCTGTTCGCCAGCCCACAGCGGGTTGACGTCCGCGCCACCCGTCAGTATTATTGCGTCCACGCGTTCCAGCGTTGACTGGATGACATCCGCGTCGTCTATTGGCGGAATGAGCAGAGGAGTGCCGCCCGCCTTGACTATCTGGTTATGGTAGAGTTCGCGTACGGTGACGTCAATGTCGCTATGATTGGTGGTAATGCCGATTACGGGGCGCTTCGATTCTTTCGGTGCCTGACCGTAAACGGCTTTCAGATTTTGTTCTAAGGAGAATGTCTTCATATTATAATATGTGTGTATATAAATGCCAAAGCGCCCTGTAAGCGCAAAAGTGAGCGGCACGTAGTGTGTCACGCCTTTACTTTTGCCCTTACAGGGCGCGTCTTTTGGATGTCTTGTTGTTTACGCCTCATTAGTCCTCGTCCAGCATATCTTCCAGATGTACTGGAATTTCGCGTTTGATGCTTTGGTCGAGCGAGATGAGAGTCTCGGTAGAAACCACTCCCGGAATCATCTGCATCTTGCTGTTGAGGAGGTCCATGAGCTGTTCGTTGTCACGGGCATAGAGCTTGATAAGCATAGTGTAGGGGCCTGTGGTGAAGTGGCACTCCACGATTTCGGGGATGTCCATCAGACGTTCCACCACGGTCTTGTACATGCTTGCACGTTCGAGATTGAGACCTACGTAGGTGCATGTAGTGTATCCGATGCTTTTCGGATTGACGTCGAAACCGCTACCGGTGATTACGCCGCCCTGGATGAGGTGTTGCACACGCTGGTGAATAGCAGCGCGCGATACTCCGCACTCAGCCGCTACGTCCTTGAACGGAATGCGTGCGTTCTTGGAGAGGATGCTGAGGATTTTCTTGTCAAGATTGT
>ENA-UERK01001160-UERK01001160.1-human-gut-metagenome-genome-assembly--contig:-NODE-1160-length-20023-cov-19.341723_pt1 | contig 20023 bp, 18 predicted proteins | sample MGYA00242957_ERZ507957 | MGnify/ENA primary metagenome ERZ507957 (study PRJEB26167, sample SAMN06115538) | human gut metagenome | host: Homo sapiens | place: China:Heilongjiang | collected 2015-11-06... | reverse complement strand
GTGTCCTCCGCAATACCTATCATCACATTCAGATACTATCCTTATAAACAAAGAAGCTGACCTTTTGGGTCAGCCTCTTTTTTATTTCTTGTTAAACATTTGTTAAACATCGGAACGGGAAACGGAGAGCCCAACGTAGAACCCGGTTGATTTGCATTTCATAGTGCGTCCAAGGCACAAAGCAGGAGCAACGTAAAATCGGTGTAAATATCGGCTTGTTTTTACACCATTTTGGCAAAATTGATGAAATGGGGTAAAATTGGGCCGATATTTACACCATTTATTCGCTATTCAGTTACGGAAACTCTATGTTCAGTGGTTCCGTACTTTTATTGTCGGGACGGCGCCACATCGGTTTTTGCAATAGCTTGATTCATAAGGAATTATGAAATCAGGTGTGGATTAGTTGCCAAAAAATCATTGAAAATCCACGCTTAAAATAAACAATGCTTGATTATCAATGTGTTACGGAGAGGGCCGTGGCATCGTCCCGCCGCCGGAATTCGTCCCGCAAGGCAGATACCCGGAATTTCGTGTGCGGACGTGGGAGTTCACACCTCAGACAGAGCCTTGCTGAACCCAATAATTTTATCTCGCCATTTATCTCGCCGACTTTGTCGATATGCTTTACACATATATCCTGGCAGGCCATAAAGTCACCTGATTCACTACAGCCGAGCATAATCATGACGTGCACTTGACCAAGATAATCGATTTTGTCCGGAAAACAGGGCAGTTTTACGGACAAAGTGTATATGGCATTACAATTGCCCATAAGAAAACGTTTTAGCACTGATAAGTCACTGAATAGCAACAACTTGTCCGGAAAACATGGCGGTTTTCCGGACAAGTCGGGTAATAGTCGGCATTGTCAATGTCCTGACAAATGTTTGGTTCCTATCTGTAGAAAGTGTACGTGATTGTGCCCCGCTGAATCGTGACGTCATAGTTGCTACTGAAGTCGGTCTTGAGTGCCGCTTTCTTGCAGGCTTCAATCACCTCCTCATCTGTGATCGTAGAAGCCGAGTTCAATTTTGCTGACTTGACATCCCCAAATTTGTCTATTGCAATATCAAGCTTGACAATTCCTTCAGCATTACCACGCACTTCAGGATCTTCGACACGGGTCCTGACATATCTGTCCTCCATCCGATAAGAAGACTTCACCTGAATCCTCAACGCCTCTTTGGCATTGGCCTTCTTGCCGGCGCGGTATTCTTTGTGTGCGTCTGTGATGAGTTCATCCATAAATGCAGATATGCTTGAAGCCGCCGACAGAGGATCCGGCTCAGCATCGGGTGAAGTCATCGTCGACCCGACGAGCAGCGAATCCAGAGCCTCATGCAAAATCGCATTTTCTTCCTTAACCTGCTGGACATCACTCTAGGCCTTATATGTGAAATATCCGAAGCAAAGGCATAGCAGTAAAGTCAAGAACTGCAAGAATTTTCCGTTTCCCATGGCTGTTGTCTATTAGTTTGTCAGTAGATCCCTAAAGATAGACATTTCTTCTGTTTATTGCAAATCGGTTCCACAGAAGGAGCGCCTGATTCCGGAACAGGAATGAAAAGGTCATTTCAGTCAGCCCATACGTTACTCATCACAAGCGACATTATGTCAATCAGAGACAATAAGTATCGTGACACGCTGAGCTGATTTCGACGAATCATTTCCTGTGTCGCCGAGCGGCTGGCGATATGCCCGACTGCAATCGATGCCCTTTTTGCTCAGGTGACTGATAACGCTGTCAATGCGCAATTCACTGAGCTTCAGGTTATATCTGCTATCTCCACTTGCAGAAGCCTCTCCTGTAACAAACAACTCGTAGCCCTCCGTTGACTTTATCCTCTTTGCGAAATCATCGAGTTCAGTCTTGGCCTGCTGACGTAACTTGCTGCTGTCGAAATCAAACATGACACAGATGTTGCCGAGGGTGTCACGTGACATTTTCGGCTTCTCTTCCGCTTGCGACTTGAGCGCCTCATTCTCCTTCTTGAGATCTTCCAATTCAGACTTCAGCCTGGCCACTTCATTCTCGGAGTCCGCAAGGTCATCCTTCAGCGAATGCACGGAATCCTCACAATCTTCTTTCACAGCCTCATTCATGTCCCTCATTGCGGCCAGAGCATTCTCGGATTCACGTAATTTGCTAGCCTTGCTCACGTAGCCGGACTTTCCTCCGAGAAGATTCAGCCTTACGACCATGGACACGGTACCGATTCCTTTCGGGGCATTGTCGCACTTTAAAAGCCGCTTGTAATTGCCTTGTAATCCCAATGTCACGATAGGGCTCACGTCGAATTCCGCGGAAACCAGCATTGGAACATATCCTGTATTATAGTTGTGGCGGGTGTTCTCGGCCTTGAGCCAGATGTCGGTGGTTTCCTTGTACTTTTCTTTCCAGCGCTCATTGCCCATGGCGATGTTATAGGTATTGCCCCTGGCGAAGAGCCAGCCGAAACCCGCTCCCGCGTAGAGGTTGAAACGCTTGTCCGTCCGGTTCTTCCAGATTTCCATCACGTTGAACTCCAGCGTAAGGTCGGCGGCATGGTATTGTGTCCACATCTTCGTATAAGCGAGTCCGCCGGTTTTCTCAAGGAGAAGCCTGTCCCCTGCCGGCTTACCATCTATGTCCGGAACAATATCTCCGGAGAGATTCCCGTCAATGTCAATGGTGCCATCCCCGGCGGAATCTCCTAATGGCTGTAACTTGTCGAACCTCAATTCTCTGGCGTACTTGGAGAAATCGTAGTTCAGGCCGAGACGGATCCACGGGCGTATGTTGAAGGACACGCCAGCCCCGATTTCAGGGTAGACGCTTGTCCATGGAGCTGCATTCACATTCGAAATGCCGATACCATGCGACATCGTGGCACCGGCTTCTCCATACAGGCTCCAGGTGCATGTACGATAGGTCCCGCTGCCGCGCTCCTGAGCCCCAATATCAATGAGGGGCACAAAGAGGAGCGCTATTACTGTCAATATTAATAATCTATTCATAATCAAGTATTTAGCGGTTACTCGCCTTTCACGAATATAAAGTCTACACCTTTAACTTTATCTCCGGGAAATTGGCCATTTGCCAGGCCTCTGTAGCCCCAGACTCCGGTTCTTCCTTTCTCGGCTTCGAAACGATGCTCGTATGTGATTACGTTGGAATAATCATTAAACGTGTCGCCGCTCGGTATTGATGACATCGGCTTGACTTTGATTCCGGCTGTCTTGTCTCCCTTATCTACGATGAAATAGGCATATCCGCTTTTATATACTTTTTTTATCAGGTAGCAGCTGTACTCGCCGACAGACCTGTAGCGTGGAGCGCCGCTGTTCCATTCGAGGTCAATCGCAAGGAACAAATCGCTTGCACCTCTTACGCAGTTAAAAACTCCTCCTTCCGTAATGGCCGGTCCATAGAAACTCGTTGTCTCACTTCCATTAAATGGATATTTGCCTGACTCTTGCCGGTACCAGAATTTATATCGTGCAGGCAATGATATCGGTATCAAATCCATAAGGGCCCTTACGACCTCATAATTTTCGAAATTCTTGTTCCAGAACAATGAGTGGACCAGCAGATAGTCATCGCCGACCTCCAACAGTTCGTCTTTGGTGAATTTATACGACGACAAACTGTTCAATGCTGTAAGTATAAGGTCTTGTTTGGCATTGACATCCACTATTCCTTTCTTGATTGCTTCATTGATGATGTTAAGCTTGGTTTTCATGTCCTCGTTTACTGTTTCGAGCGCCCCCTTGATGGCGTCGAGTTTTTCTTCAGTGCTTTCTTTGATTTTTCCAAGTTGGTCAAACAGTTTGCCAAACAAATCCTCATACTTGAGGACTCCGTTTTCATAGGCTTTCTTCAGAATATCCACCTGTTGGGTAATGGTCAATGTCTGATCTTCAAGAGCGTCATTGAGGATCTTCAATTTTTCGGCAATCGTCAATGTCTGGTCCTGGAGAGCCTTTATGACTTCTGAATAATCATTGGTAACGGTGGTGGTGAAATTGATGTTCGGTGCGTCATATTCGCACGAAACTGCAGATGCCAGCAAAGAACATACTGCAAGGGAAATAAAGAATCGTTTCATAATGTCAAGCTGTTTATTAGCAAGTGATTTAAAACGCATTTCACGACAACGCCAGTAAAATGCTCCGTACAAAGAAAGCAAAGAGGATTCATTTCTGACAGATTTCTGAAAACAAATAGTCCTTCAATTGTCAGAATCACACATCTTTGTCGTTTAGGCTATTTCAGTAACCTTCACATTACTATGATTTTCTCCATTTGGTAGGAGTACAGCCGGTTTTTTCTTTGAACAGACGGATAAAATGACTTGGCGACAAAAAGCCGGACCTCTCAGAAATATCGGCCAGCGTCAACTTGGGATATTGTACGAGCAGGCGTTTCGCATACTCTATGCGAAGCCCTGTAATCCAATCACGGAATGACACTCCGTATGTGGTATTTATGTACTCGGAGAGATAGGTACGATTGGTATGAAGCTGTTCCGACAAGTCTTTAATGGTAAGGCCTGTCCGGACGTAGCCGTCAGCATTGCTCCAACCCTTTATACTCTCAGCGATTTCGGTATGGTAGGACGGCGTTTCTTGCGTCGTTTCGGGCTCGCTGCGGTCGTCCTCTTTATAAGTTTCCATTGCACCTTCCACCTGCTCGTAAAACAGCAGATAATTCAGATAACAAAGGAAGAGATAGATGTAGAACGGGATTGACATCAGAATCCAGATATAGACATATCTGTCGGGAAGGAACGTCAGCAGTCCGCAGCCAACACCGAATATTACAGCCCAATAAGTGACGACTGAAAGCCATCTGATATAGGCCCCTATATCGTCTGAATGAGTAGCATCGAACATGCGGATGACCATGTGATAGGTCCTGAGCAATCGCCATGTCAGAAACAAGCCGTAGGCGACCAGACATACTGCCAGGACCAATATCGATACGGTCTGAAATTTACCTCCAGGCAACAGTTTCAGGACAATGCAGGAAATAGCGGAAAACAGTATCCACAAGGAGATATGTGTCAATAACCTGCGTCCGGTTATATAATTGCGGTCAAGCAATGTGGTAAAAGCTGAACTGAACAGCCAGTAGCACAGGAAATAAGTGGACAGGTTCATCAGGATTGCGGCATCAGCGTCATTGAAACGGACTTTCATAAAGAAATGCACTGAATAGTTGGCCGCAAGCAACAACATTGCCACACCCATAATACGTCTGGAGCGCAGATAATTTTCAAAAATCGCCTTTTCCGGAGTCCTGCCCAACAAAAAATAGAAGCCGAAAAACAGCATCAACGGCAGCGCGGCACAGAGGGAATAGTTGTATATAGGATCCATTGGGCATTCATATTTATGCCCCCTAAGTTACAAAAATTTCGCATTTTCTATCAAGTTTGGATCTGCTCGCCGGGCGATATTCTTCCCAATGCGGGCCGTTCCGCAGGAAGTTCTTACTTAACTCTTGCTACAATATCCTTCTTTTCTGCATCAATATTCTTATCGTTCATATATTCAGGGCTATACTTACCTCTAGGAATATCCCTGAAAATATAGTAATTTGCCTTTCTTGCTGCAATAATATGGTCTGTTGTAGCCGTACTTATTGCAGAGGCAGCCAAGTCCACCAACGTACCTATCAAACCATAAGATCCAGAGTTAACAGACAAGTCTAGGAACAGATCGCAACTTCTGTCAAAAAGAACTTCATTTGTATATGCAGACTTGATTACATATCTGATTTTAGTTTCTATACCCAACCCCTTCTTTGCCCACGTATCGATTATAGAAAACACCACAGCATCAGCGCCGAAGTAATTTTGGAACGGAGCAAGAGACGCTTCAAAGAACATCTCAGAATCATATGCGCTCTCTGTTTTGAGCACTTCCATAGACAACAAAGGAGATATTACATAATATCCTGCCTCAATCAATGGCCGGCTGATTGAGGTATAGAGCAAATCTTTAGCTTCCACATTTGAGGAGTTGTTGATTGGAGGCATCACAAGCAGTGTGAGAGGCTTTTCTTCATACATCTTTGCATATTGAGACTCCCTGGTAACCATTTTCGCTGCGCCACAAGAAGTTATTATGCAGCAAAAAAGCAAGAAGTATATAATCTTTTTCATAAGACAACTTATTTACAGAATCTATCAATGAGAGGGGCAATGAATTTTGCCGATTCAGGATACAACTCAATCTCCATTTTAAGAAGTTCTTTGCCCTTTGCAGAAAAAAAAGAAGGATAGTCAGATGAATACAATAACCTCTTCTGTACTGCAGTCGCATGCTCCGCAAAGATTACGGCATTTTCGGGGATAAGGAGCAAGTATCCATATTCCGCACAGATACCCGGTGGCGGCAGCTGTCGTGTCCCACCAGTATTACTTATGATGTCTTCGTACATACAGATTAACTTGCAAAGGCTCTCAGGACTCTGCTTATCATAGTTTTTGTACGTGAGATTTTCATAGGCTGTTGCTCCATTCTGACTACCGCCCCAATAGTACAATGATGTAACTCCGCATGAGGTAAAACAGAATAAAAGGGCAACGAATGTCATGAGTCTTTTCATAATTCAAGAATCTTATGTTCACCTGTGGAAAGGAACAGTTTTTTGACAAACACCTCATAACCATCAATCATTACTTTAACATCATGTTGCCCCGGAACAGTTCTAATGGTATTCAAAACGGTCTGCTTAATATTCCTCCCACTCTTGTAGGCCTTTTGCTTTATAGTCTTGACAACAAAGGACTGGCCGTCAACTACGACGGTTATATCTTGCATGATATCATCTGTAAACGAAATATACGCAGCATCTTCCACGCCTGACTGTATTGAATAGGTTCCAACTCCGCAGCCTGTCAACAATATTGCAAATACTGCTATAACAATTAACTTCTTCATGGCTATTTATCCATTATGTAATAGTTCATCAAATTATCAGTATCCAAGGTTTCTCCCTCATAACGACAAAACGACAGTTCTGTTTCTGGAGTATCCCCAAAAGAGGACTGGACGATAACTTCGCCAATCTTAGTGCCTGGAAGTTCAACATCAATTCCAGTCTGAGGATTTTTCACGATCTTTCCCTTCCTATACACAAAAAACCTGTCACCTGACGCAAGTCCTTGTGAAATACCGCCTGATATAACATATGAGTCATCCTGTGCAGAAATTATATATGATTTCCATGGTTTATCCATACACTTGTTAACGATATTTTCAACAAGCTGAGACAATGCTGCTGAAATCGCTTTATCGCTAAGTGTCGCATCATATCCGGCAGAACCACCAATGCCCATCACTTGCTTACTCGAAGTTTCCGCATAACCTTTAGCCTCATCAGAATAAATAATAAGTCCCGTTGCTGCCTCCACCAATCGAACACTCACTCCAGCTTCTACAGTCTGAGTCTTAGTCGAAGAAAAAACTTTTTGTTCTCCTTCTGTCTTTCTGCCGAACTCTGTGATTGATCCGAGAATAATGTAATCTGCACCGATCTTGTTCATATTAGCCCCTGCCTCATTCATGAGGATATCAAGGTCATCTCTTTCCAATAGGATAAATTTACCACTTGATGCAAGTTTAGATGACAGGATGTCAAGAGCTTGTTTTCCCATAGGATCATTTTCCTTATCATAAAATAATCCCTTCGCATACTGAGTCTCATTTGAAAAACGCCCTATAGCCACTTTTCTCTTGATAGTCCTTTCACCCTGTGCAGCCATAGGCAGTACTACAGCCAGCATTAACAGCAGCGACAATAGATTCTTAACCAGTTTCATATTCAATATATTAAGTTATTAATTGACAGCTAGTCCTGTCCAGCAAATCAGTTTAATACAAAAGTAACAAATTCCTAACAGGAAATGAACAATTAATTTCCCAAAAATATATTCATCTCGGCTTTCGCACATATTTGGACTGTAATCACGCATTTTTAATCATCGAAACGACAAACCTTGCAAAAGGCCGGATGTCCCCGTTCGTACTTGCGGTCTCAAGAGCAGCTCTGACTATGGGGCAGGGAGAAAACCCTGTGTTTGGGATAACTAAAAAGCCCCCGTCTGAAACTGGTGTAAAAAAACCGCGTTATTTGTCACCGTTTTTCTATGGCTTTGAATTTTCATGATTAATGTCAGTTCGATAGCAAAACCCAGTACGTTTGTCCGGAAAATGGTGGGTATTTACGGACAAGTTGTAGTTTGGCCTGTTTTGTCCGTGGAAAGGCGGACTTTACGGACATGCTGTAAAGACTTTGCTAATTTTCCCCAGGTGTTGTCATATCAGTATTTGCTTGCGCATCAAATTTAGTATTTAGCGACGTGCCAGTTTTAGTCTTTGACGACGTGCAATTATTAGTATTTATTGCAAAAATAGCAAAATATTGTTACTTGACAATAGCATAAATCAGCATCGGATTGAAACGCAAATTCGGAATTCATTGCGAGGAAGTAACAATATGGCAGCAGAAAGTGGACAAATTGTCAGCCATGACCAATGGCGAATAGAATGAAAGGAATGGCATGTAAGTTGCACGCCCTCAAGTAACGACGCCTTAATAAAGCGGTTGAGAACTGAATGTTTTTAAATTTTAATAATTATGATTACCGAAAAATTAAAGAATGCGGTAAACGATCAGATTACTGCTGAATTATGGTCTTCAAATCTGTATCTCCAGATGGCTTTCTACTTCGAGAAAGAAGGATGGAATGGTTTTGCACATTGGATGCACAAACAATCTGATGAAGAAAGGGAGCATGCCATAAGGCTTGCCAACTATCTTGCAAAGCGTGGCGGTGAAGCTAGCGTAAACATGATTGATGTCGTTCCTTCCGGTTGGGGCAGCGTCAAAGAAGTTTTTGCCAGTGTTGCAGATCATGAGCGTCACGTTTCAAAACTCATAGATGACCTTGTAGATGTGGCTGCCGCCGAGAACGACAAAGCAACTCAGGATTTTCTTTGGGGATTCGTCCGTGAGCAGGTCGAGGAAGAGGCTTCTGTCGATGCCATTGTAAACAAAATCGAAAGATGCGGCGAAAGCGGCCTTACCTTCCTGGATTCCGAACTCGCGAAAAGGTAAACATTGATATGTAACCCAAAATATTAGCCTCGGCTGTCAATTCAGTCGAGGCTTTTTTTGTCATTGATATTCCCGGCCATAATCCCCATACGTAATTTTATCCGGATTACCCCATGACAAGAACAACAACACCCGTTTTTTCATCGTTATAGTAGAGCATTTCCGATTTTTTTCGTAGATTTGGTGATGCGGATAAAACCGCATAAAAAACGCAAACAACACACATGAAAACCCCAAACATTCTTATCCTATGCACGGCATTCCTCGTGAGTATGCCAAGTACAGATGCCCAGTCATTTAAAGACGGTCTCAAAAGCCTCGGAGACAAAATCGGCAAACAAATCGTAAAGACGACCCAGTCTGTCAAGAACCAGACGACAGGCAGCAAGCCGACTACACAGAAGCCCGCCGCAAGCAAGACTTCCGACAGGGACAAGGCACTTCAGAAGCAGTACGATGCAATGATGGGAAATGCTCCTGAAAAGGAAGATGAGGCACCTACGGTGAAACTTCCAAATGAGCACACGGCACTTTTCGCTCCGCTCGGATATCCTGTGGAGGCAGCATACGGAACACTTACGGTAAAGCCAAGCATGCCGCCCCAGAGCCCTGATGCCCAGGTGAACTGGTCCGAAAAACAGCCGAACATCTTCAACTTGAACAATAAGAGTCTGGTAGATGAGTACCTCCTGCTGGATGATTGCTTCAAGAACGGATATTTCAAGACTCTTACTCCGGCACATGCGCGATATGAAAATGTAGAAGGAGAACTCTATGCACGTGCCAACGAGTTGAACAAACTTGTAGAATTGATGGCAGAAGCCAGAAGCGAGTACGGCAGCGAATCTCCTCAATGGGTCATAAACGGACTGCACGACAAGATCGCGTCCATCCTCGAGGGCGATAAGTATAAGACTCTCATAAAGAGTTCAATATCACCATTTTTCACTGTCAAAGGACTCATCAATGACGAGACAAAGGAGTATTTCCAGAAACATGGCGGATATGAGAACGCTACCAAGGTAACTATGACCAAATGGGATCCGAAACCTGTAAAACAAAGCATCTCCACTTCGGGATCAAGCCAGAGCGGTACCATAGTAAGCGAGAACGCTTCCGGAGCAACCGTTGACATCGACGGCATCATCTACATAGTCCACGCAAGCAAGGGTTTTGCCTTCGCTTCCGAAGCCGTGAATACCGCTGTAGCAGGCAAGGACATCGTCATGCCAGACTATATCAATTACAAAGGCAAGAGAATCCCTGTCACGGAAATGCGCGGTGATATTTTCTGGGGAAAGTCCATCAAATCCATCAAACTGCCTGCGACATTGACAGAAATATCGAACGCCGCACTCAGGGAGACCGACATCAGCGAGATAGTGATTCCGGCATCGGTGAAAATCATTCAGGGTTCAGCCTTTTATGGTTGCAAGAACCTGAAGAAAGTCGTTTTCGAGAGCGACAAGATAGATGAACTGCATGGATGTTTCCAGAACTGCACCAGCCTCCAGAGCATCAAACTTCCCCGGTATGTGGGACTTACAAGTTATGAGATGTTCAGCGGCTGTACAAATCTCACGAGCGTGACTCTGTCTGAGAACCTTACGGAAATCAAAGACGGAACATTCGAGAACTGCACCAAACTCACTACCATAAACATTCCTGCCAGTGTAACCAAAGTCGGCAGTCACGTATTTTCCGACAGCGGTGTGGTTTCCCTCGACCTTTCCCACGTATTGGAAATCGGAGAATTCACATTCGACAATTGCAAGAGCCTCAAGAACTTGAAATTGAATTCCAAACTGAAGGATGACTTCCTTATGGAAATTTACCCGGACATGATGACCTGCCCTTACATGCAGGTCAAATGGGAGAACAACCAGTATGTATATCCTGCAGGACTTGAATTTGTAGATACCGAATAAAACCGACACCCTATGACTACGAAAGAAACAGCTAAATATGTGATTATGACAATGTTGTCAGTGGCGGCCATCTTGCTGCCACTGACGGCATCAGCCCAGGACAAACCAAAAATCAAAAGCATTGACCTTATCATTCCGGTCCCGAAACCCGGAACGGACCTTTTTGACGCGCGTGAGGTCCAGCCGACTTCGGCGACTACCGAGTATGGAGACCTTGCCCCTACCGGAGATATCCAGCTTATGGAAGCGGATTATATCGGCGATTTCGTGGAGAAAGACAGCGGCGAGATGCTGTTCAAGAGCGGATTCGAGTATAAAGCCGTATTCAAGGTGATGATAAATCCGAGCGGAAAATACCAGACAGATTATTATTTCAAGAATAATGACTATGGTATCGACGGCAGCAGAATCAAGATTACCGTAAATGGAAAAGAGGCGAAAGTGAAGCCCAGCACCCCATATTTCATAGATATAGAGACGAGGGTTTTCGTAGGAGAAGGCGGGGCCGGATCTGACAGAGAAGCCGCGCTGAACATGAAATCAGATTATGAACTGAACAAAGACTCTTACCGCAGGTCGCGCAAGGCCTACTCCATCGATGAGGCCAATGCTCTCAGCCCTGATATCAATCCTTGGCCGCTGATTGTCATCAACGATTCGTATGCCCCGCGATTCTATGCCAATGTTGAAGGAGAATTCAAGGGACAGAAGACCATGCGCGTGACCAGGATAATAGTAGATACTGACAATGATTTCATCCAAGATTGCGCGGCAGGTGATGTAAACAACTTCATACAAGGAACTTACAACATTCGCGAAGTATGGCTGAGCCAGAAAGTGGACGTCCAGAAGTTCATCAGGACCATCTGTAATATCTATCAGGGTGACAGGGATTTTTCAACAAGTATCTACCAGCCGTATAACAGCTACCTGTGCCAGAATAAAAGGGCAACGATATTCATTCCGGAATCGGAAGCCGACAATGTGATGAAAATGGTTTCCTGGAGAACCTGGTCATACCCTATATTGTTCACGATAAAGACATATCATGGTGACGTATTCTCTGCTCAGAAAGCCGGAGCCGATGCCGCAAAACCTTTCTGCACGCATCATGTCTTCACGGAAAAAGTAGCTTCCCCTGACAACATTTACAAGGATTATTCATGCAAGAATTTCACGACGTATTATTACTCATGCAAATACTGCGGAAAATGCGAGCATAACCCTGCCCATACCTTCGAGATAAAATATAGCGACTTCGATTACCCGCTGCACATATTCGAACAGCCTTTGGCCAATGACCAGGCATATATAGGCAAAAACTCCGCCGGACAGCACGTATGGTGGTACAGCTGCATCTGGTGCGGCATGTCAGAAGGATATGAACAGAAGCACTTTACAAAAGTCGCATGGAAAGCGACCGGAACTGAAATGAACTATGAAGACTTCAGGAAGGCCATGGCCGAACAGGCAGAAGGTTTCGAAACCGAGGCAAGACTTACCACTACAACGCAACCGGGAACGTTCATCCTTCCATACAAGTCGGACGCCAAGATGAGCACTGCTTTCCAGAGTTCTGTAAACTTCGCTTTGTGCGACGATCTTTTGGATGACGAAGTACTCGGAAAAGACTACACCGTACAGGCGACATTGCTTCAGGTAAGATCTCTCGCTGTACGTCTGGTAGAGGAACTTCTCGACCGTGAAATCAAACTCGGCAAGAAACAGTCAGGCGACAAGTTCATGGCGAAATGCGCTGCACTCGGAATCAACGAAATCCCTTCGGCATCAGCTTCGGACAGCGACAAGGCCACCCGTCAGGATGTGGCTGCAATCCTCTACAAGGCATTGCGTTACATCGAGGACCAAGGTGTCTATGCCTATACGGAATTCGATAATGGACTGGACAAATACATTGACAAGAAAGATATCAACCCTGCCGCAGAGGAGGCCATGAGTTTCATGGAGGCACTGGGACTCATCAAAGGCAAGACGTCCACGACCATCTGCCCTAAGGAAATCTGCTCTATCGAACAAGCTATCGACGTGGCAGAAAAATGCACACATGCACATCAGCTCGGCTGGTATCAGGTGAGAGCATGGGGAGAAGGAGCCGGACGCGACTTTAAAGGTTGCGTTTACACAGGCCCGTCCGAAGGCTATTCGACATTCCAGACTTACGCACCGGGTGAAAGAGTGTGGGTTACAGGTCCGCGCATCGGCGGCATGTGGGAATTCCTCCCTATCGTAGACAAATATACCGGCAAGACAGTATATGTGAAAGCCGAATGGTACACACCTGTAAGAAAACATGTGTTCACCTCGAAGAAGACCGTCAAGACCATAGAGTTCAACGACTACTGGGATGGAACTGGCATGTGGGCCCTGTAGGTCCACCTTTCTTCGCGCCAAGGTCAATGATACCTGCAAGTGTTCAGCCCCCTTGCAGGCTCGAAATTTGCGGCGAAAAACCTGACACAATCCCCAACACGAGAAAACATGAAAACGACAATATGGAAAGGCGCGGCTGACAGAAGCCTCCCTACGGTTTATATCCACTCGGTAGCCGGAGACGGGCACAACGTATGGAACAGGTGCAGAGAAATGGGATGCCCTGAGTTCAACCTCGTATCCATACACGACTTCGACTTCGAAGGCGAACTGACACCATGGCCCGCACCGGGCGTCAGAAAGGGACTGCCGATGTTCAACGGCAATGCTGAAGCACACCTAGAAAAACTTCTGGACGAGATAATGCCGGAAGTGGAGAGAAGCCTGCCACACCCGAGTTCTGTCAATGCCATTGCAGGATATTCATTGGCAGGGCTGTTCGCATTCTGGAGCCAATGGAAGACAGACGTATTCCACAGAGTCGGATGCGGGTCAGCCTCATTCTGGTACCCCGGTTTCATCGACTTCATGAAAACTCACGAAATCCTGAGAAAGCCTGACTATGTATATCTTTCATTGGGCGACAACGAAAGCAACACGAAACATCCCGTCATGAGTCGCGTAGGAGACTGCACGGAGCAGGTTCTTTCATTCCTCGACAAAACCGGAATCGCGCACGACTTCGAGATAAACCCCGGAAACCACTTCTCCGACCCTGACGGAAGACTGGCAAAAGCCATCAAGGCTATTTTGAAGTAAGGAGAGGGTCAATGCCTTTGTGCCAGAACCTTGAGGTGATGTCCTCCAGGACATAGCCGGAGTCACCGGAAGCAGGCAGGCAGGCAGACTTACGCATCACGTGATACAGACGCTGATTCGTGGATGGATTGTTCAGAGGTCCGCAAGAAGGGCGATAAGGCCCTACCTTGACATAGTCAAAAGCCTGAAACACATCATCTCCGACTTTTTCCCTTCCCGAATAAATAGCCAAGGCCAGTGATGGATGCGATGATCGAATATAAGAGGCCAATGACATAAGAGCCTGATGATCATTGCCTTCACCGAGAAAAAGGAAACAATTCACACCGAAATTGTCGGCCAGCATTGACTCAACCCTTTCCGGCGTCAGCTCCAGTCCGATATCGGTGCGGAGAAACGGAGAATGGCAGCCTTCACACAGTCCGGTACAATTCGAGATATCCACAGCCAGTGTCACCTTGTCCGGAATTTCCTCCATCACGACACTGGTCATCTCCGGCACGTACTTTATCATTGACAATCCTCAGCGTAATATCTGTGCTCGGCCTCCTCCTGACGCATCTCGCTGAAAGAAGAAACCCTCTTGAGATAGCCGATGACGCGGGTGAGGTAATCCAAATTCTTGCTTCCGCACTTAGGGCACACTGTCAATGTATCCTTGCTGATATATCCGCAGTCATTGCAGACGGTATTGCGGCAGTTGAATGTGAAATAATTCGTACCGTAATGAGCCGCAACATTGAGCAGCTGCCTGTACTGGTCCTTGCTCAGATGCTCGGCAATGTTCATGTGGAGGGCCGAGCCACCATCGAGATACTTCACATAATCCTCTCCATGGAGCTTGAACTTGTCAATCATGGAAAGTCCCTCATCTTCAGGATTATAGAAGTATGAACTATACATATTGTGCTTTGGAGAAACGAAGAAACCGTCCTTCTTGTCCCACTTATAGTTCTTGCCTGACAGGTTTTCGCCCGGGACGAACTCAGTATTGAACATAGTCTCGCGGGTCTTGTCCTTCCTGTTGGAAATATTGATAGTCTCGAGAATGGTATTGACAAACTCACGATATCCCTCATTCGGAGAAATCTCCAGGCCGAGGAACTCGGCAGCATCGGTAAGGCCATTGACGCCGACAGTAAGATACTGCTTGCGCATGTCGATGAAACCTGCCTTATAGACATCGAGCATATCAGCCTTCAGGAAATCGAGAATGATAGCATTGAAAGCTGTCTGGTATTTGTGGACACGACCGGTCATCTCGCTGATTTCCGCGTCGATGACCTTGTACAACTCACACCTGTCGTATTTCAAATCCGAAGGAAGCGGCTGTCCTTCAGGAATGTCAATGCCCTGAGTCTGCTTGAAGAACTTCCTTGCAGCAATCTGAATAAGCCTGTTCAGGTTTATGGTCATGACTGACTTCGAACCGGTAGCCACGGAGGCGGTTCCCATAGAATACTGATGGGTGGTATGATTGTGCTCCTCGTCTGTGTTATCCAAGTCTTTCAATGAGTTACGCAGACGGCAGCAGCTTGAGAGGCTGTCCGGACTGTTGGAAATGTAGCAGAAAAAACTGTGTCCCTTGGACCACATCTCGGCAGTGAAATCAGCATATTCCTTATCCGCATAATCGTCTCCGCCGTCGGTAAGGAGAGCCATGGTCTCGACTGGGAAAGTAAGGATATAGTCATTCCTCTCCTCGTTGAACCAATTCATGAAATGCTTCTGGAGCCAGGACAATGTCTCCCACTTCGGAGCCGTGCCGTCAGGGAAACGGAAATCTCCGAACACACCCTGGAAATATGGTTTGTCGAAATATCCTATGTTCCAGAAAACTGTCTGATATCCGCGGTTTCCGGCCGGCATGTTCATAGAGTGGACAACCTGCTGGAAATAATTGTCAATGACTTTCACGAGGGTGCGCTGCTTGACATTGTTTTCCACCACCTCGCCGAGACGCTCGAGATAATCGTCCCCGTAGTCCTTTCTGATGAAATAGTCGAAGTACATCAGGAATTCAGGAGTAGCCACAGCACCCATGAACTGGGACGAAATAGAATAGACAAGATTTATGAACTCACCGCAGAATGACTTGAGGTCGGTAGGTGCCACGGACACGCCGCCGAGTTCCTTCAGTCCGCTTTCAAGGAATGGGTACATGGTAATGGCGACGCAATACGGATAACCCGGTGTGCCGCTCTCGTCATGCTTGTAAAGAACGTGACTTTCAAGGTCCTCGATATACTGGTCAGCCAGACGCTTGCTATACATCGCCTTGATCTTGTCCTTCATTATATAGCGGTTCTGCTTGATGTTGTTCTCCTTGTAGAGTTCCTGCCCGAGGGTCACGATATTCTTGCGGGTGACATTGGCATTGGCATCAAACTTAGAACCGGTCGCGGCATTCGAAGCCTTGATGTAGTCGCGGATGAAATCGCGCTTCTTGCGGAGGTCCATGCCGGCATCGAATTTTTCAATGTAGGCGACGGCGACCTTCTTGTTTATGGACATCAATGACTCCTCGACCTGTCGGCGAATTTCCTTGCTGGCAATCTTGTCATATATGTACAGATTATCGACAATTGACACCACCACAGCCTCCGGGCACACTTCACCTGCAGACTTGTAGGCCTCATGAATACCTCTCATCAGCTTTTCCCTATCGTACTCTTCGTAGGAGCCGTTAGTCTTATAGACATCCATATTTATAAATATTAAAAATTGCAAACCACCCTCGGACTCCCGAAAATGGTTTGCAAAATTATAAAATCGTCACTCCTTATCAAAGGAATTTCTGCGGAAAAGTTATCAACAATCCGCAGAGATTTCAACAAGCGCGGCGGCAATGACTGATAATCAGCCGACTACCTGCAGGCGCCCCTGAAACTCTATTTGTTCATCTTTCGGAGGAAAAGTTCGATAGTGTTCTCCATCAGGCATGTGATGGTCATCGGTCCCACACCGCCAGGCACAGGAGTAATCACTGATGCCAACGGAGCGACAGCCTCGTAATCCACGTCTCCACAGAGTTTTCCTGTTTCAGGATCGCGGTTCACACCTACGTCAATGACAACTGTGCCCGGTGTAACCATATCCTTGGTGACGAACTTGCTGCGGCCGATGGCAACGACCAGAATCTCAGCCTCACGTGTTACTGCAGGAAGGTCTGCGGTACGGCTGTGACAGATGGTGACAGTGGCATTTCTGTCGAGAAGGAGTTTGGCTACAGGAAGACCTACAATCTGGCTTCTTCCTATTACGACAGCACGCTTGCCCTTGATCTCCACGCCTGCTTCCTCGAGCATCCTGATGATGCCCATAGGAGTACATGGTACTGTGCAAGGCTGTTTCTGCCACAATGCGGCAACATTGAGAGGATGGAAACCATCGACATCCTTATCCTTGGAAATCGACGCGATCACCTTGTCTTCATTGATATGGTCAGGCAACGGGAGCTGGACCAGAATACCATCGACAGTATCATCAGCATTGAGTTCAGCTATCAGATCAAGCAGTTCTTTCTCTGAGATGTCAGCCGGTTTCAGAATAGTGGTATTGTGTATTCCGACCACTTCGGAGGCCTTTGCCTTGCCTTTTACGTATGACTGGCTTGCCGGATCTTCTCCTACCAGAATCACTACCAGATGAGGCACGCGGCCATATTTTTCAGGGAATGTGCTGACCTGTGCAGCCATCTCCGCCTTAAGTTTGATGGAAAGTTCCTTTCCGCTTATTACTTTAGTCATAGCATTATCTTTGTCCCCGAAAGATAAGTATTTTTTTCGAAATCCATAATGCCGGAGCATCTTGAGCGCATTATTTATTGGAAATCGGTAATGTCTACTTCTCACGCGGTACAAATTCAACCGCGTAAAACCGGAAAGTGTGAAAATCGCCCGTAAAATATCACGGAAAATGTGAAATTTATGTGGATTTTTAGTGCGGATTATGTGAAAATCATTATCTTTGTGATTGAAGATAAAGATTTTAGATATGGATAATCTGCTCAAGAGGAAGGTCGATGACTATTTGAAGACTTGGAAAAACAATCCTGAAAGGAAACCTCTGATTGTCAAGGGTGCACGCCAGATTGGAAAGACACGATCTATCGAATGGTTTGCATATCATAACTATAAGAATGTCATCCAAATCAATTTTGTTGAACAACCTAAATTCAATAATATCTTTGAGGATGGTTTTGAAGTGGATACCATACTTAAGAACATATCGTTTCTGAATCCTGAACTTGAGTTTATTCCAGGTGATACGCTTTTCTTTTTTGATGAACTCCAAGCCTGCCCTAATTGTGCTACTTCATTGAAATTCTTTAAATTAGATGGACGCTTTGATGTTATCTGCTCCGGCTCGCTAATGGGAATCAATTACCGGGAAATAGAGTCCAACAGTGTAGGCTACAAAGAAGACTATGAAATGCATTCTATGGATTTCGAAGAGTTTCTTTGGGCTAAGGGCTATTCGGACGATTTTGTTGAGGATCTCTATCGACATATGCTTGAATGTAAGCCACTCTCTGAATTGCAGATGGATGTCCTTTTTGAACTCTTCCGGGACTATGCTACTATCGGAGGTATGCCTGAAGTTGTAAATACATATATCCGGAACAAGAACTTCAGCGGGACATATACCATTCAGAAGCAGTTGCTGAAGGATTATGAAGAGGATATTACCAAATATGTAGTGGGATTGGACAAGGCGAAAGTTAAGGCTGTCTATAATCATATCTCCACATTTCTGTCCAAGGAAAACAAACGTTTTCAAATTACCAAAATTGCAAAGAATGCAAGAAACAGGGATTATATAGGTTGCGTGGAATGGCTTGCTGATGCTGGTATTATAAATGTCTGCTATTGTCTAAACAGGCCGGAACTTCCCCTTAAAGGGAATTATGACCCTAAACTCTACAAGATTTATTATAGGGACACTGGACTTTTGATAGCATCACTCGATGAGGAATCGCAGGAGGATTTGAGGGCCAATAAAAACCTTGGCACATATAAGGGTGCCATATATGAAAACATTGTAGGAGATATGCTGGTAAAGCAAGGGTACGCCCTCTACTACTACAGCAGCGACAGACCAGCCATCGAGATGGACTTCTTTGTAAGAGATGCAGATTCTCTTATCCCTGTGGAGGTCAAGGCTAAGGATAACGCGACAATATCATTGAATAATCTGTTGAAAGATGATAAATATCCCGATGTGAAATATGGCATTAAACTATGTTATAAGAATATCGGTTTCAATGGTATGTTCTATACATTCCCTTACTTCTTGACATTCCTCTTGAAAAGATATATTGCGGAAAGGGTAAGATGACCCTCGGTTGCGCGATTCGGGTCTGTATTTCAATGCGTTCGACGAATTCGTCCGCAAGACAAATACTAACACCAACGCCAATGATTTGTTCACCGGCATTGAACTTGGCCCTATCCTCGCAAAGGAGGGGCAGATCGAGAATCATCTCAAGCCGGGGCGCATTGACTAGAAACACGTTGGCATATCTGAGACTTTTTGCCGAGATGGACTTTATGTTTTCAAATTTTTATATACTTGTAACATACAGTTATTTTTTTAAGGATTACTTAATCGACATTGACATGAATTCATTTTTATGTCAAAAAATTTGTCAAAAAAAAATGATTACGTAAATTTGGCATACTGTAAAAACGTTTTTGTATGGGCGTTTGTCTATAATCAATAACATCTTCATATTATGAAACCTTTACAATCTTTCTTTGCGGTGGTGGCCGGAATTCTGGCTGTCAGTTGCGCCAACAGAACTGTGGGGAGCTCGGCAGATAAGGACATA
>ENA-UERK01001152-UERK01001152.1-human-gut-metagenome-genome-assembly--contig:-NODE-1152-length-20156-cov-4.455650_pt1 | contig 20156 bp, 34 predicted proteins | sample MGYA00242957_ERZ507957 | MGnify/ENA primary metagenome ERZ507957 (study PRJEB26167, sample SAMN06115538) | human gut metagenome | host: Homo sapiens | place: China:Heilongjiang | collected 2015-11-06... | reverse complement strand
AAGAAGCTTACCAATACGAAAAAGCCGAACAAAAATTCGTAAGGAACGAATTTTTATATAACGGACTTTGTTGCGGAAAGTACGATTTTCCGATAATACGAAAACAGGCTATAGACGTAGACGAAATATCGTTAATAAGTTACTGCGATATAAAAAAAGGCGAAAAAGGAAATGCCGAAAAGACCGTGCATTTTTTCACTTACGATTGGAAGTTTGAAAAAGTGTACGAAAACGCCGAAGAAGAATTGCAAAAATTATCCGAATTTTACTGTGTTTTATCGCCCGATTTTTCGCTTTTTACTAATATGCCGCGCGCATTGCAAATTGAGAGCGTTTTTAAAAATCGTTGGTGCGGAGCGTTTTGGCAAAGCAAAGGCTTAAAGGTTATACCTACGGTAAGTTGGAGCGATGAAAAATCTTTTGACTTTTGTTTCGATGGAATAGAAAAAGGCTCGGTCGTTGCCGTTTGCACGTATTATTGCGAAAACTGCGAAGAGGAGTTTATGGCGGGATATAACACAATGTTGGAAAAAATCAATCCGCGCGCAATTTTATGTTACGACGAACCTTTTCCGTCTATGCGCGGTAACGTTATCGAATTTTTACCCACCGCTTTTGAGTGGACGAAAAATCTTTCGCCGAAAGAATTATTGCAGTTTAAGTGGGAAAAACAAAACAAAAATGTTATAGGACTTAACCCTGCCGATTTTAAATACTTTAAATATAAAGATCCTCACGCTCCCGTCGATATAGGGGTTTGCGACGTGTGCGGCAGACCGGTTGCGGTTGACGCCGGCGGGAATGCCGAATGCGGCAACTGCGGTTGGGTGCAGGACGAAATACACAGAAATGCCCCTGACTCCGTAATTTATCCCGATCTCGTATCGCTGAATAAAGCGAGGAAGTTATATAAGCAAGGCAAGCCGTTTAAACCTGATTTCGACGATTTTTTAGAGGCACTGTACTCGTATAGCGAAATGGAGTTTAAGTACGGCGGCGTTCAGTACGAGGTATTCAGAACGGATAACGGCATTTGGTTTTGTTCGCCCACTACGCGCCGGGAATTTAAAACCCGCCGCGATTTTATCGAAGAGGCAAATATTAACGGCGCGCCGCTTAAACTTATCTGGAACTCGGTTACGGACGTCGATTACGGTATGTAAGTCAGTCAACGCCTTAATGCGTCATATTGAGCGTATGCGAAATATCCCACGACTTAAGTGAAAAGTATATGCTCTACGGAAACCCACCCTCCCGGGAGTTTGCTTCGTCGCTTTTCGTCCTATTCAACGATAAAGGCTAACGCCTTACAAAAACCTAACGGTTTTTAGCGTTTTTAATAAAAAAGCCTATCGTTTTATGAATACCGTCGCTCGCAAACCCTTGCAAGCAAGTTTGCTCGCTTGGCATTGACGCAAAGACGAACAAAAAAAGTACGTCATAAAACAAAAAACGATAAAAAGACCGTTGCAAGTCGATTAAAACTTGCTACGGTCTTTCTGTGTTTTAAAAAGAATTATTAAACGAGTTCGCTTATAGCGGTAGGAGCGGCGTCGCCTTTTCTCTCGCCGAGTTGATAAATTCTCACGTAACCGCCCTTTTGTTTAAGTTCTTCCGCTCTCTGAGCGTACTTAGGTGCGATTTCGTTAAATATCTTCTCTATAAGAGGGTGGCGTACTCCGGCAGTCCTGTTCTTGAACTCGGTCATGGTTTCTTTACCGCGCTGTTCCTGAATATCGTAAACGAGAGACATTATCTTTCTTCTCGCAGCGAGTTTCTTAGGGCCGTCTTTCAAAACCGTGGTGGTTACGTCTTTGCCTTTTTTATCTTTGACGGTAACCGTGGTTTCAACGGTGTCCTCATAGGTGTTCATAGCGAGCGTGATAATCTTTTCGGTGTAAGGGCGAAGTTCTTTCGCTCTGCCGAGGGTAGTTTCTAATCTACCGTACCATAAAAGATTAGACGCTTGATTTCTTAACACCGCCATTCTTTGCGTGGTGGTCATACCTAATTTGCCCGACATTGTATCAGTCCTCCTTTTCCATTAGTGATAAGCCGTAGGTTTTTAATTTGTAGATAACTTCGTCCAACGACTTTTTACCCAAGTTTCTTACTTTGAGCATATCGTCTTCGGTTTTCTTGGTTAAATCGTCAACCGTGTGAATGTTAGCCCTTTTAAGACAGTTGTAAGAACGAACGGAAAGATCCATATCTTCTATGCTCATCTCTCTTATCTTACCCGTTACGTCCGCCTTGGGAGGAACGACGATAGGACCGGACATTACGTCGCTGAGCGAGAACAAACTGATATGCTCGCCGAGAATTTTCGCGGCAAGGCTTACTATCTCCTTGCCCGAAAACGCGCCGTTAGTCCAGACTTCCAACGTCAGTTTATCGTAATCGGTATTCTGACCTACGCGGGTGGAATCCACGTTATAACTCACCTTTTTTACGGGTGTATAAATAGAATCTATGGGAATATAGTCTATTTCGTCGGTTTTATTGTTTTCCGCGCCTTTATATCCCCTGCCTCTGCCGACGGTTACTTCCATGTCGAGTACTCCGCCTTTATCGACCGTGCAGATATATGCGTCGGGGTTAAGAACTTCAACTTCCATATCCGAGGCGATGTCCGCAGCGGTAACTACCGCGGGGCCGACCTTATAAAGTCTTAAAACTTTTTTAAAGTCCGCGTCGGTGGTGGCGGTTTTAAACGCGACGCCTTTTAAATTGAGTATAATTTCGGTAACGTCTTCTTTTACGGCGGGAACGGTCGAAAACTCGTGCTTGACGATGCCACCCGCAAACTTGATGCCTTGCGCCGCCGCTCCGGGGAGCGACGCGAGCAAGGTTCTGCGAAGCGCGTTACCCAAGGTAAGGCCGAATCCTTTTTCAAGCGGTTCGGCTATAATCTTGGCGTAGCGTCTGTCCTCGCTTTCCGTAACCTCGATCTTTGGCGTTTCAATTTCCATCATAGTAATATACCTCCTGAATTACTTAATGTGACGTATATTATTTAGAATACAACTCGACGATCATCTGTTCGGTTATCTGCGAATCTATATCCTCTCTCGTCGGAAGGGCTAAAATCTTGCCTTCCAGTTTTTCGGTGTCGAAATCAAGCCATTTGGGCATTTTTCCGCTCTTTTGTACGCCTTTGATGGCAGCAAAGTAGGGGGTGTCTTTTTTCGTTTCCTTAACCGCGATAACGTCGCCGACCTTTACTTCGAAAGAAGCAATGTCTACGGGACGACCGTTTACGGTGAAGTGCGCGTGAGTTACGAGTTGTCTTGCCTGCGCTCTCGAAACCGCTATACCCATTCTGTAAACGACGTTGTCCAAACGACGCTCTAAAAGGGAAAGCATGTTTTCACCCGTAATACCCTTCATTTTATCGGCTTTTTCGTAATACTCTCTGAACTGAACTTCGAGTACGCCGTAAATTCTCTTAACCTTTTGTTTTTCACGAAGCTGGAGTCCGTATTCGGAAACCTTCTTTCTGTCTGCGCCGTGCTGACCGGGAGCAACGGGACGTTTCTCGAACGGGCAGGACGTCTTGTAACATTTGTCGCCTTTAAGGAACAACTTTCCGCCTTCGCGTCTGCATAAGCGGCATTTTGCGTCTGTATATTTAGCCATTTTTCACGTACCTCCTGTTATACTCTGCGGCGTTTGGGCGGACGGCATCCGTTGTGAGGAATGGGCGATACGTCCGAAATGAGCGTAACTTCCAGACCGACGTTACCGAGTGCGCGGATAGCGGACTCTCTGCCTTGACCGGGACCCTTAACGAAAACTTCGACCGAACGAAGTCCGTGTTCCATAGCCGCTTTTGCAGCCGTTTCGGCGGCTTGCTGAGCCGCGAACGGAGTGCTTTTTCTCGAACCTTTATAGCCGAGCGCGCCCGCGCTGCTTTGAGAAATAGCGTTTCCGTTAGCGTCGGTTACGGTAACTATGGTGTTGTTGAACGAGGACTGTATATGCACTTGTCCTTTATCTATGTTTTTAAATTCTCTGCGTTTTTTAACTACTTTTTTTACGGCAGCCATTATTTCGTCCTCCTCCTGTTACTTGGTAGCGGTCTTTTTCTTGGCGACCGTGCGACGCGGACCTTTTCTCGTTCTCGCGTTTCTCTTCGTGCTTTGACCTCTCACGGGCAGACCTTTTCTGTGTCTTACGCCGCGATAGCAGCCGATTTCCATAAGTCTTTTAACGTTAAGGCTTACTTCGCTCTTGAGTTCACCTTCAACTTTAAGGTGATGCTCTATATACTCTCTTAATTTCGCAACGTCGTCCTCGGTTAAATCCTTAACTCTGGTATCGGGGTTGACGCCCGTTTCTTTAAGTATTTTTTGCGCCGTGGGTCTGCCTATACCGTAAATATAGGTGATACCGATTTCAACGCGCTTTTCTCTTGGTAAATCTACACCGGCAATACGAGCCATTTTGTATATCCTCCGAATTTTTTAATAAAAATTGATTTTTTGTTTTTTGCTTTTTCAAGCGGTAAAATTCAAAAGTAATTAACCCTGCTTTTGTTTATGGCTCTTGTTTTTGGAACAGATGACCATAACTTTGCCTTCTCTTTTAATGACTCTGCATTTGTCGCACATGGGTTTTACTGATGGTCTTACTTTCATTTTGAAAATCCTCCGATTTTTTTGTGGTTATAAAATTGGGTCAGTTTTTGCTACGCCATACTATTCTACCTTTGGTCAGATCGTAGGGACTCATTTCTATTTTTACGGAATCTCCGGGAATTATCTTAATGTAATTCATACGAAGTTTGCCCGAAATATAAGCCGTTATTACGAATCCGTTAGAAAGTTTTACTTTGAACGTCGCGTTAGGTAACGCTTCCAAAATAACGCCTTCTGCCTCGATCACGTCGTCTTTTGACACAGTTTGCTCCTCCAATTTTATTTTTACGGAAATTTTCCGTAAGTTTACGCGCGTCGTTCAGCGTCCTCCTTTTGATTAAAAGTTTACACTTTTCACCACCAGAATTTTCGCGCGCGTTATTACTTATTTATGATTACAGGGTAAGTATCTCTACTCCCTCGTCGCCGATTAACACGGTGTTTTCGTAATGTGCCGAAGGCAAGCCGTCGGCGGTTACGCACTTCCATCCGTCTATATCGACCTCATAGCCGCCCATGTTTATCATAGGCTCTATCGCGATAGTCATATTGCGCTTTAATCTCACGCCCGTGCCGCGCTTGCCGTAGTTGGGAACGGACGGATCTTCGTGCAGGCGTTTGCCTACGCCGTGTCCTACCATATCCCTTACTACCGAAAAACCGTTAGCTTCGGCGTGAGCCTGAACCTGCGCGCCTATATCGCCCAGTGCGCTGCCCACGTGGATATTTTTTATCCCCTCAAAGAAACATTCGCGAGTTACCTCAATAAGTTTCTTCTTTTCGGGACTTATGTTCCCCACGTAAAGACTGCGCGCCGCGTCGCCGTGAAAGCCGTTACAGTACGCGCCCACGTCCACGCTGACGATTTGCCCCTCTTCTATTATTCTGTCCGACGGAAAGCCGTGAACGACCACTTCGTCTATCGAGATGCAGGTTGCGGCGGGAAATCCGCCGTAGCCGAGAAAAGAAGGGGTTGCCCCGCACGAAGTTATATACTCGTGCGCTATGCGATCGAGTTCCTTGGTAGTCATGCCCGCGCGTATCTTATCCTGTACGAGATTCAATACGTCGCGCACGATCGCGCAAGGCTTGCGCATAAGTTCGATTTCTTTATCGCTTTTAACGTATATCATATTTCAGCCCAAACGCTCAATAATAGTGTTGAACACCGAATCTATGTCGGCGTCGCCGTCAATCGTTACCAGTACTCCGCGCTTATCGTAATACTCTACGAGCGGCGAAGTCTGCTTAACGTAAACGTCAAGGCGGTTTTTAACGGTTCCCTCGTTATCGTCGGCGCGCTGAATCAAATCGCCTCCGCACTTTTTGCAAGCGGTTTCGTTGCCGAGATAATCTATGTGATAAGATTCTCCGCATTTGCCGCACACTCTTCTGCCCGTTATACGGTGCATAAGTTTATGCAGGGGAACTTCTATGTTCACCGCTTTATCGACCTTGGAAAACTCGTCGAGCGCTTCCGCCTGAAACACGTTTCTCGGGAAGCCGTCAAGCAGATAGCCGTTTTTGCAATCGTCCATCGCAAGACGCTCTTTAACTATTCTTATCGTAACCTCGTCGGGAACGAGTTGACCTTTATCTATATAAGATTTGGCCTCTAACCCGACGGGGGTGCGATTTTTAATATTGTATCTGAAAATGTCGCCCGTGGAAATATGCGGTATACCGTGTTTTTCCGCGATTCTGACGGCTTGCGTGCCTTTGCCCGCGCCGGGCGCGCCCAACAATACTATTTTCATATTACTTCAAAAATCCTTTATGCGCCTTCATCATAAGTTGAGATTCGAGCGCGGTGTTGAACTCTATCGCTACCGAAACTACGATGAGCATACCGGTTGCGCTGAACGCTCCGCCTACCGCCGAAGAACTCGGAATAACCAGGTTCAATACGATCGTAGGTATAAGCGCGAGTATCGCGAGGAATATCGCTCCGAAAAGCGTAAGCCTGTGATTGATCTTTTTGAGGTAATCCGCCGTCGGCTTACCGGGTCTGATACCGGGGATAAATCCGCCGTTTTGCTGTATCGTCTTGGAAATGTCGTCGGGGTTGAATTGTATCTGCGAGTAGAAGAACGCGAAGAATACTATAAACAAGCACAACGCTATCGCGTAGAAAGGATATCTCGAACTTGCGCCGAGCCAGGTGCTCCACCAACTCGAACCCGCAGTCCAGCCGCAAAGAGTGAATATCAATTCGGGGAAAGAGAGTATCGAGAACGCGAATATAAGGGGCATAACGCCGTTCGCGTTTACTTTTATGGGGATTACGGTGGACTGACCGCCGTACATCTTTCTGCCTTTTACTTGTTTTGCGTATTGTACGCTTATCTTTCTTTCGGCAAGTTCTATCCATACGATCGCGCCGAATACGACTACGACTATAAGGATATAACCTACGAAACGAAGCAAACCTACTCTGTCAAACGATGCGCCGAGGAATATCGTGTTGAATTCGTTTACGGTGAACGTCGCAGCAGAGGCTACGATACCCGCAAAGATCAAAAGCGATATACCGTTGGAAACGCCGTGATCGGTAATTCTTTCGCCTATCCACATGGTAATGCAAGTACCCGCGGTATAGAACAAAATAACTACTACGTTGGTAAGGAATTTGACGAAACCGGTTACGTTAGCCGTGCCGCCCGACAAAATTGCCGAAAGCGAAGCAAGTTCGCCGTAATTCATAGATTCCTGACCGTAACTCACCAAAATACCGATAGATTGTACGATTGCAAGGAGCAAGGTCAGATATCTCGTATAGTTGGCGATTTTCTTTCTGCCTTCTTCGCCTTGCTTCGACAATCTTTCCAGCGGGGGGATCGCTACGGCGAGAAGTTGGATAATGATTGACGAGTTGATGTACGGTCCTATGCCCATTGCGAACAAAGTACCGTTGGCGAGCGCGCCACCCGTCATCATATTCATTATTTGAAGATAAGACGTACTGCTGTTCACCGAGGAACTCAACAAATGTTCGCCCACGCCGGGAACGGGGATGTAGCAACCTATTCTGTAAATAAACAGAAAGAGGAGCGTCCACCAGATTTTATGCCTTATCTCTTTGACTTTAAAAGCCTTTTTCAACGTTTCGAACATTTTTCCACCTCCGCTACGATTTTATCAAGCCAGCTCGCAAGTGCCGCCGGCTTTTTCAATCGCTTCTTTCGCGGTTGCGGAAAATTTAGCGGCTTTAACGGTAAGAGCAACTTTCAACTCGCCGTTGCCGAGGACTTTAAGTCCCGCCGCGTTCTTAACTTCTTTTATAAGACCTTCGCCGTAAAGCGCGTCGATGTCTACTACCGAACCCGCCTCGAAAGCGTTGAGGGTTTCAACGTTGACTATAGCGTACTCGGTTCTGAAATGATTGTGGAATCCGCGTTTGGGTACCTTACGGGTTAAAGGCATCTGACCGCCTTCAAAACCCGGTCTTACGCCGCCGCCGCTTCTCGCCCACTGACCTTTATGTCCTTTACCCGACGTTTTGCCGAGTCCCGAACCTATGCCGCGTCCGAGTCTTTTAGCGGTGGTTCTCGAACCTTCCGCAGGTTTTAACGTATCTATTCTCATAAGCCTACCTTCCTTACGCTTTTTCGACCTTTACGAGGTGAGCGACGAGCGCAAGTTGTCCTTGAAGCGCCGCGTTGTCCGTAAAGACCTTAGACTGATTTATTTTGTGAAGTCCGAGTGCCTCGCAAACCGCTTTTTGCTTGGGAAGGCACGCGATCGTGCTTTTTACGAGAGTTACTTTTACTTTAACTTCTGCCATTTTAAAGTACCTCCTTAACCTAAAATCTCTTCGACGGTTTTTCCGCGAAGCGCGGCTACCTGCTCTACGGTTTTAAGTTCGTTAAGACCCGTGATAACGGCTTTAACCATGTTTACGGGGTTGGACGAACCGTGAGATTTGGTTCTTATGTTCTTGATGCCTGCGGCTTCCATAACCGCACGGACGGGACCGCCCGCGATAACGCCGGTACCTTCTTCGGCGGGCATCATTAAAACGGTGCCGCGGCCGAACTTGCCGATAACGGTGTGGGGAATGGTAGTGCCGACGGTGGAAACCTTACGCATAGCCTTTTTAGCCTGCGCAGTCGCCTTGTCGATCGCTTCGGGAACTTCGTTGGCTTTTCCGCTGCCGCAACCTACTCTGCCGTTTTCGTCGCCCACTACTACGAGCGCGGCGAATCTCATTTTACGACCGCCCTTTACGACTTTGGTTATACGGTTTACGGAAATAAGTTTTTTGCAAAGACCGTCGTCGCGATCCTGCTTTCTTTGAGGTCTGTTATTATCTCTTGCCATCTCTTTTCGTCCTCCCGTCAAAATTTAAGTCCGCCGGCTCTCGCGCCGTCTGCAAGTGCCTGCACTCTGCCGATGTAAAGGTAACCGCCTCTGTCGAAAACGACTTCTTCGATACCCTTAGCGGTTGCTTTTTTAGCAAGTTCTTCGCCGACGATCTTAGCCTGCTCGACTTTCGTCTTTCCTTCAACGAGAGCCGCCACAGCCTTTTCTTTCGTCGAGCATGCAACCAAAGTGTTGCCCGCTACGTCGTCGATGATTTGCGCGTAGATATTGTTCAGACTTCTGTAAACGCAAAGTCTGGGACGCTCGGCAGTACCCGAAATTTTGACTCTGACTCTTTCGTGTCTTTTCTTTCTATCAGTATTCTTATCGATTTTTGATATCATATCGGTCTACTCCTTATTTACCCGCGGTCTTTCCTTCCTTACGTTCGATTACTTCGCCCTTGTAAGCGATACCGTAACCGTGGTAAGGTTCGGGAATTCTCAACGCTCTGATGTTTGCGGCTTCCTGCCCTACGGCAACTTTATCTATACCCTTAACGCTGATTTCCGTGGGGGAAACCGCAGTTAAAGTTATGCCGTCTTTCGCCTTGACCGTAACGGGGTGCGAAAAACCTATCGAAAGCACGAGGTCTTTGCCCTGTTGAGCAACCTTCCAACCTACGCCGTTTACCGTAAGACCCTTTTCGTAACCTTTGGTTACGCCTACGACCATGTTATGAAGGAGCGCTCTGTATAAGCCGTGTTTTGCTCTTATAGCGTCCTCGTCGTTGGCTCTTACAACGTGCGCGACTTCGCCTTCGACGTTGAAGGAAATGTTTTCTTTGTCGTAATCCTGCGTAAGCGTGCCGAGAGGTCCTTTAACGGTTAAAATGCCGTTCGCCGTCGAAACGGTAACGCCTGCCGGTAATGCAACCGGTTCTCTACCTATTCTTGACATATAAGACCTCCTTACCAGACGTAAGCAAGGACTTCGCCGCCGTGGTTAGTCTTTCTTGCTTCCTTGTCCGTCATTATTCCCTTGGGGGTGGATATTATCGCGATGCCGAGTCCGCCCAAAACCTTGGGGAGGTCCTCACAGCCCGCGTAAATGCGAAGACCGGGACGAGAAACTCTCTTCAAACCGTTGATAACCTTTTCGCCCTTGGGTCCGTACTTCAACGAAACTACCAACTTGCCCTGAACGCCGTCGTCAACGACTTCGTATCCGGCAATGTAACCTTCGTCGAGAAGTATCTTCGCAATGGATTTTTTCATGTTAGAAGCGGGGATTTCCACTTCTTCGTGTTTAACAGTAAGCGCGTTTCTGATGCGCGTAAGCATATCTGCAATAGGATCTGTCATCTTAATACCTCCTCTCACCAACTCGACTTTTTAACGCCGGGGATTTGTCCCTTGTACGCTAACTCTCTGAAACATATACGGCATACTCCGTACTTTCTGAGAACGGCGTGAGGTCTACCGCAGATAGAACATCTCGTATATCCTCTGGTAGGATACTTGGGAGTCTTTTTCTGTTTATTTATCATAGCGAGTTTTGCCATAATTCGTGTTCTCCTTAATTTTTGAAAGGCATACCCATTGCCTTTAACAATTCGCGCGCCTCTTCGTCGGTTTTAGCGGTGGTAACGATACATATATCGTAACCTCTTATCTGCTCGACTTGATCGTACTGGATTTCGGGGAATATAAGTTGCTCTTTAACGCCCATGGCGTAGTTGCCTCTGCCGTCGAACGACTTGGAGGGAACGCCTCTGAAGTCCCTTACTCTGGGAAGGGCGACAGATACGAGTTTATCAAAGAAATCGTACATTCTGTCTTTTCTTAAAGTAACTTTTATACCTACGTTCATGCCTTCTCTTACTTTGAAGTTCGCAACGGACTTTTTAGCCTTGGTCAAAACGGGCTTTTGTCCCGCGATAAGCGCAAGTTCCTGTTGAGCCGTCTGAACGCTCTTGGCGTTGTCTTTGCTGTCGCCAAGACCCGCGTTTAAGGTAATTTTCACGAGTTTGGGGCATTCGTTGATGTTCTTATAAGCAAAATGCTTCATAAGATAGGGAACGACTTCCTCTTGGTACGTCTTTCTCTTTCTGCTGACATACTTGGAATCGGTTGCAGGTTCGTTAGCAACCTGAGTCTTTTTGCTTGCCATTTGAGTGGTTCTCCTTATTCGGCCTTTTCGGTCTTTTTGGTGGTTTTCTTAGCGGTGGTCTTGGTTTCGCCTTCCGCTTTTTTAGTCGAAGTCTTTTTGGTGGTCTTTACTTCCGCAGTTCCTTCCGCTTTTTTTGCGGTGGTCTTTTTAGCGGTAGTTTTCTTGGTCGCCTTTACTTCTTCGGTAGCGGTTTCGGCAGTCTTTTTGGTAGACTTTTTCGCCGGCGCTTTCTTGGGCGCGGCTGCCGCTACGTCGAGGCTCGCTCCGCACTTTTTGCAGATTCTGATCTTTTTGTCGCCTTCGATTTTATACGAAACTCTCGTCGCTTTGTTGCAGGCGGGGCAAACGATCATAGCGTTGGAAGCGTCTATCGCGCCTACCTGCTTTACGATCGCGCTCGTTTCGTTGGCGTTTCTCGCCTTTCTGCTCTTCATCTGGACGTTTACGCCGTCCACTTTAATCTTATTGTCGGCGGGAGCGGCGGAAATAACTTTACCCGTCTTGCCCGCGTCTTTACCCGTAAGTATAAGTACGGTATCGTTCTTTTTAATCTTCATGTTGACTCTCCTTACAGCACTTCCGGCGCAAGAGAGATTATTCTCATATAATCTTTCTCGCGAAGTTCTCTCGCAACTGGTCCGAAGATACGCGTACCTCTCGGCTGTTTCTGGTTATCGATGATAACCGCCGCGTTGTCGTCGAATCTGATATGAGTTCCGTCGGCACGACGAATACCCTTTGAACTTCTTACGATTACCGCCTTGACTACGTCGCCTTTTTTAACCGCGCCGCCGGGGGTAGCCGTCTTTACGCTGGCAACTATAACGTCGCCGATGTTACCAGTCCTTCTGAACGAACCGCCGAGCACTCTTATGCACATTATTTCTTTTGCGCCCGAGTTGTCCGCAGCGATAAGTCTTGTCTGTGGTTGTATCATATTAAACGCTCCTCCCGAATTATTTAGCCTTTTCTATTATTTCGGCGACTCTCCAGTTTTTATCCTTGGAAAGTTTTCTGGTCTCGACTATTCTTACCTTGTCGCCTACGCCGCACGTGTTTTCTTCATCGTGCGCCTTGTACTTTTTGGAAGTGGTTATCGTCTTTTTGTACAGAGGATGAATGGCTCTCTGTTCAACGGTAACAACTACCGTCTTATCCATTTTGTCGGAAGTAACTATTCCGACTCTTTCTTTTCTTAAATTTCTTTCCATCTTCAGTCCTCCGCTCATACGCTCGCTTTGATTTCTCTTGCGCGTATTTCCGTCTTGATCCTCGCGATATCCCTTTTGGTCGTTCTTATAACGGTGGGGTTTTCGAGTTGTCCGGTAGCTTGACGGAAATGAAGGTTAAAGAGTTCGTCTTTTAAATCGGCTAATTTGGTAGCCAACTCGTCGTTGGTCATGCCGTGAATTTCCTGTGCTTTCATTTTCAACCTTCAACTCCTTCCGTAGTTTTTTCTTTGACGACGAATTTCGTCTTGATAGGAAGTTTATATCCCGCAAGGCGCATAGCCTCTCTTGCGTCGGCCTCGCTTACGCCGGCCATTTCGAAGAGAACTCTGCCCGGTTTAACTACCGCAACCCAGTACTCTACGTTACCTTTACCGGAACCCATACGAGCCTCGGCAGGGTGCTTGGTTACCGACTTTTGGGGGAATATATTTATCCAAACCTGTCCGCCACGCTTTACGAATCTCGTCATAGCGATACGTGCGGCTTCTATCTGGTTGGAAGTGATCCATGCGGAACCGTCGGCTACAAGTCCGAAATCGCCGTAAGCGATTTTGTTGCCCTTGGTAACCTTACCGGTCATTCTGCCGCGATGCATCTTTCTTCTTTTAACTCTTTTAGGCATCAACATAATTAAGCCTCGCCTCCTTCGGTTTTCTTAACCTCTCCGAGAACTTCGCCTTTGTATATCCAGACTTTGATACCGATCGCGCCGAACGTGGTGTGCGCCGTTGCGAGTCCGTATTCGATGTCCGCGCGAAGCGTCTGAAGGGGAATGGAGCCTTCGTGATACTGTTCGCATCTCGCTATTTCCGCGCCGTCAAGACGGCCGCTTACCATAACTTTGATACCCTTGACTCCCGACTTCATCGATCTCGAGATAGCCTGTTTCATGCTTCTTCTGAACGACGCGCGCTTTTCGAGTTGAGCCGCTATCGACTCGGCAACGAGTTGTGCGTCGGCGTCGGGCTTTTTAACCTCGAAAATGTTTACGGCTACTTGCTTGCCTTTGGTTATTTTGGCAAGTTTTTTCTTCATTACCTCTATTTCCGCGCCGGCTTTGCCGATAAGCACGCCGGGACGAGCGGTGTAAATGGTAACCGCTATTCTGTCGGCGGCTCTTTCGATCGAAATCTTGGAGATTGCCGCTCCGAAATAGGTGTCTTTTATATACTTTCTGATTTCGTAGTCCTCTTTAAGGAAGGCGCCGAAATCTTTCTTGTCGGCATACCAACGGGTATCCCAACCTTTGATAACTCCAACTCTCAATCCGTGCGGATTAACTTTCTGTCCCATAGCGTTCTCCTTAACCTCTCGCGTCGAGCACGACCGTAATGTGGCTCGTTCTCTTTAAAATTCTGAAACCTCTGCCGTGCGCCATAGGCTGCATTCTTTTAAGCGTAGGTCCCTGATCAGCGTAGCAAGCGGCTACGTAAAGATCCGCTGCGTTCATCTGCAAGTTATGCTCCGCGTTTGCCGCGGCGGACAAAACTACCTTTTTGATGGGTTCGCAACCCGCCTTGGACACGTTGTCGAGTATGGCGACCGCTTCGGTTACGCTCTTTCCTCTTATAAGGTCGAGTACAACTCTTACCTTATAGGGAGAAATTCTGACGTATTTAGCAACCGCTTTAGGTCTTTTATCCTTATTTTCCTCTATTCTTTGAGTTTTTAACTTAGTATTTTTAGCCATTATCGTCCGCCTCCATTATTTACCCGTCGTCTTTGCGCCGGCATGTCCCTTGAACGTTCTCGTGGGCGCGAATTCGCCGAGTTTGCAACCTACCATATCTTCGGTTACGTATACGGGTACGTGCTTTCTGCCGTCGTGAACGGCGATTGTGTGTCCGACCATTTGAGGGAATATCGTCGAACTTCTCGACCACGTTTTGAGTACGGTTTTTTTATTTTCCGCGTTAAGAGCCTCGACTCTCGCAAGCAATTTGGGCTGTACGAAAGGTCCTTTTTTAATGCTTCTGCTCATATTCTTACTCTCCTCAATTTATCCTTTTGATAATAAACTTATCGGTCTTATTCTTCTTCTTCCTCGTCTTGTATCCGAGAGCGGGTTTACCCCACGGAGTCATAGGACCTGCGTGTCCGACGGGCGCTTTGCCCTCGCCGCCGCCGTGCGGGTGATCGCACGGGTTCATTACGGCACCTCTTACGGAAGGTCTGATACCCAGATGTCTGGACTTACCTGCCTTACCTATTCTCACGATTTCGTGATCGAGGTTACCTATCTGACCGATAGTTGCCTTACACTTAACCGAAACGTATCTCATTTCGCCGCTGGGAAGTTTAAGCGTTGCAAGTCCGCCTTCTTTCGCCATAAGTTGCGCAGCCATACCGGCGGATCTCGCCATCTGACCGCCCTTACCGGGTTGAAGTTCCACGTTGTGTACCATAGTACCTACGGGAATATTCTCAAGGGGAAGGCTGTTGCCTACCTTGATATCCGCTTCCGCGCCCGAAACGATTACGTCGCCTACGTTAAGTCCTACGGGAGCGAGAATATATCTCTTTTCGCCGTCCGCATAACAAACGAGCGCGATGTTCGCCGTTCTGTTGGGATCGTATTCGATGGTCTTTACGGTTGCCTTGATACCGTCTTTATTTCTCTTGAAATCTATTATACGGTACTTTCTCTTGTTGCCGCCGCCGTGATGACGAACGGTTATTTTACCTTGCGCGTTTCTGCCCGCGGTATGTCTTTGATCTTCGAGCAAAGATCTTTCGGGTTTGGTGCAAGTAATTTCTTCATAGGTGCTTACCGTCATGAAACGGCGCGCCGGAGAAGTCGGTTTATATCTCTTAATACCCATATTTCTTTTCCTCCGCCATTATTGCAAAGAATCGAAGAACTGAATGCTCTTGCTGTCTTTCTTGAGAGTAACTATCGCTTTCTTCCAGTCGGAAGTGTAACCTTGCGATCTGCCCATTCTCTTGAGTTTGCCGTGATAATTCGCCGTGTTTACTTTTGCAACCTGAACGTCGAATCTCTTTTCGATTTCGTTTGCGATCTCGATTTTGTTTGCGTCCTTGGCGACGACGAAGGTGTACTTCTTATCTTTAATCGTTGCGTAACTCTTCTCGGAAAGAAGAGGTTTTATAATGATATCTCTTTCCATTATTCTCCGTAAACCTCCTGCAGTTTATCTACGGCGTCTTTCGCGATAACCACTACCGCGTTTTTAACTACGTCGTAAGTGTTGAGTTCGTCAACGGGAAGGGTTTGCAAAGTCTGAAGGTTGCGAGCCGCTCTTATTACGAGTGCGTCGTTATCGTTCATAACCATAAGTACGGTCTTGTCGAACTTGAAAGCGTTCATAAACGCAACCATTTCTTTGGTCTTACCGTTTTCGACCGCGATGTTGTCCACTATTACGAATTCGCCGTCCGCAACTTTTTTGGAAAGCGCGGAGAAAAGCGCGGTACGTCTGGCGGTTATGTTCATCTTCTTGCCGAAATCTCTCGACTTGGGAGCGAACACTACGCCGCCCTTTATCCATTGCGGAGCCCTTATCGAGCCTTGTCTTGCGTTACCCGTACCTTTCTGACGCCAGGGTTTTCTTCCGCCGCCTCTTACTTCGGTTCTCGTCAAAGTACCCTTCGTACCCTGACGCATATTCGCAAGACGCGTAACTACTGCCTGGTGAATAAGCGGTTCGTTGTATTCTATTTCAAACAATGCGCCGAGGTCCATCGCTCCGGTTTCTTGTCCTTTCATATTATATACTTTTACGTTTGGCATAATCTTCACGCTCCTTATTTAACGCTGTCGGTAACCGTTACGATTCCGCCCTTGGGTCCGGGGATAGCACCCTTTATAAGGAGTACGTTCCTTGCGGCGTCAACCTTGACTACTTCAAGGTTCTGAATAGTTACTCTTTCGTTACCGTATTGTCCCGGCATGTGCTTGTTTTTGAAAACTCTCGACGGACTGCTGTTTGCGCCCATAGAACCTACTTCTCTGTGTACGGGGCCTACGCCGTGAGTCATTTTAAGACGGTGTTGATTCCATCTCTTGATAACGCCCGAGAAGCCGTGTCCTTTGGTAAGTCCCACTACGTCTACCTTGTCGCCCTCGGCGAAAGTTTCGACGGTAAGCACTTGTCCCACCGAATATTTGGCGAGATCGTCCACTCTGAACTCTTTCAATACTTTCTGCGGTTCAACGCCCGCTTTTTTGAACTGTCCGTTGTCGGGCTTGTTGAGGTTTTTCTCCTCCGCTTTGCCGAAACCGACTTTGACCGCCTCGTAACCGTCTTTTTCCTTAGTCTTTATCTGGACTACCGGGCATGGACCTGCCTCGACGACCGTTACGGGGATTACTTTTCCGTCGGCGGAAAAGATCTGCGTCATTCCTAATTTTTTACCAATGATTGCTTTATTCATAGATAAAGTTCACCTCCGAATTATTTCCGTGTTTTAGTTTTTTCCGATTACAATTTGATTTTTACGTCCACGCCCGCGGGAAGATGGATGCTGTCGAGTATTTTTGCGTTCGTCGAATATATGTCGATAAGTCTTTTATGAGTCCTTATCTCGAACTGCTCTCTGCTATCCTTGTACTTGTGGGGGGAACGAAGAATCGTAACTACTTCCTTCTCGGTGGGAAGGGGAATAGGTCCGCTTATTTTGGCGCCCGCTTTCTTCATCGTTTCTACGATTCTTTCGGTTGCTTGATCTACGGTTTTGTTGTCGTATGCCGCCAACTTGATTCTTATTTTCTGACCTGCCATTTTGCTACCTCCGATTTTATACTAACGTAATGTCAACTCTGCCGTGTGTGTCGCGCGCTTTGCAATAAAAAAATCACTCGCCGCTGTGTGTTTGCGAATGACCTTATACTGCTTTTGCCCGCAGTTAGTCGCAGAGGTCGAGCCTCCGCCTTTGTCAATGAAAATTATCTACTCTACTTGTTCCGAGATTCCGGAGTCGTCGGACGAGCGTGAGTTTAAGTAACTTTTCATCTCAACCCTATTCAACACAGCCTAAATATAATAACATATCCGTAAAGTAAAGTCAAACGATTTTAAGGGTGATTTTTATTTTTTTTAATTTTTTTCGCGTCCGCTCTTTCTCCTCGCGCGCACGCGCATTTTATACGGTTTCATCGCGCGCACGCGCGCATATTATATAATGTTGTTATATTACCGTCCGACATGCCGCACAACGTAAAAAAAACGACAAGCGGATAACTTGTCGTTTTTTTGATGGAGCGGGAAACGAGATTCGAACTCGCGACATTTGCCTTGGCAAGGCAACGCTCTACCACTGAGCCATTCCCGCAATCTGGTGGAAACAATAGGGCTCGAACCTATGACCCCCTGCTTGTAAGGCAGATGCTCTCCCAACTGAGCTATGCTTCCAAACCCGAACTGCTTGTATATAATACCAAATTTAAAAAAAATTTGCAACTGTTTTTACGTGGTTTTTCAAAAAAAATTAAATATTTTTTTATCCGCGTAAAACCGCGTTTTATACGTTACTTTTTCGGGGAATTGCCGCGGACGAATCGTATCGTCCGCAAAGCCGTTTTACGGGCAAAAGCAATTACAACTTTACGGGCGAAAGATTTTTGTATGTAGTGAACTTTATAGCGTATTCGCCGCTTTTCACAGGTTCGCTTTCGTACACGCACTTAAAATGCTCGTCTTTATCGAGATTATCGAAAAAGACTTCCGCTCCGCCGTCGGCGGCAACCTTGGTAACCAAAACTTCCTCGCAATAACAGAGCATGGTATGGTAAAATGTCGCTCCTCCGATAACGAATATGTCGCCCGAACGTTTTTTGAGTTCGGCAAGCATATCTTCCATGGTATGCACGCAAATCAGATCGTCGCGATTTACGCTCTCCGGGCAAATTACTATATTTTCTCTTTTGGGCAGCGGCTTGCCGCCGGGAAAGGACAAAAGAGTGTTATAACCCATGCAAACCGTACAGCCGAGGGTTTTTTGTCTGAAAAACTTCATATCTTCGGGGAGATGAAAGAGTAAATCGTTCTTCTTGCCTATCCCCCACTTTTCATCAACCGCAACTATGGCGCGTATCATACCGCCACCTCCAGTTTAACGGAAAGCGGAGTCGCCTCGTAACCTTCGAGTTTGAAATCTTCCACCTTAAAATCGTAAAAGTTTTTGATTTCGGGGTTTATCCAGAACTTCGGCGCGGGATATTCGGGATTGTTAAGCATTTCCTTAACCGCGGGAATATGACGGTCGTAAATATGCGCGTCGGCAATAACGTGAACGAGTTCGCCGACTTTCAGACCCGAAACCTGCGCAAACATATGCAAAAGCACGGCGTACTGCGTAACGTTCCAGCCGTTGGCAACCGCCATATCGTTGGAGCGTTGATTGAGTATACCGTTCAACTTGTCGCCCGTTACGTTAAAAGTCATAGAATACGCGCAGGGGTACAAATTCATTTCGTGCAGATCGGCGAACGTATAAATATTAGTCATAATGCGGCGCGACGCGGGATTATGTTTAAGGTCGTACAAAACCCTGTCCACCTGATCGAATTCGCCCTCTTTATAAATATGTTTTACGCCGAGTTGATAGCCGTAGGCTTTGCCTATCGTGCCGTCCTCGCCCGCCCAACTGTCCCAAATATGGGAATGCAGATCGGCTACGCGATTTGATTTTTTCTGCCATATCCATAAAATTTCGTCAACCGCGCTTTTAAACGCCTGTTTACGCAAAGTTATAATGGGAAATTCTTTGGATAAATCGTACCTGTTGACTATACAGAACTTTTTAACCGTATGCGCGGGCGTACCGTCGAGCCAGCGAGGACGAACCTCTCTGTCGGTGTCCCATACGCCGTTATTTAAAATATCTTCCGCGTTAGCGCGAAAAACCTTATCTGCGTAACTCATAAATCTCTCCTAAAAATTATCTTTTTCTTTTCTGCTCCACCTTTTGGCGACGAATTTGCACTGAACCGAAAGCGGAGCGAGTTTTTCAATCGTATACACGAATTTATTAAACGCGCCGGGTATTACCTTGCGCTTATTTTTTTTGAGTGCGGCAAGCGACTTTTTCACGACGAACGCCGCGGGTTTTGACGAAAGTTTACCCGTAACGCCCTGCGCCTCGATATCCTTTATAACGTCGGGGCGAGTGGGAATACCGCCTGCGATAAGCGTGGTTATGCACGCGTTTTTAACCTCGTATCTGAGACTTGTGAAAAAGTTGATCAGCATAGCCTTGCTCGCCGAATAAATCGCGAAATAAGGCATGGGGGTTGTGCCGCTCATACTGCTCACGGTTAAAATTTTCAATTTTTCGGCGCGGCGTTCCAGCACGAAACGGGTTACCGAAAGAGTAGCCTCCACGTTTACCCGCAACTGAAACACAAGTTTTTGCTCGGTATACTTTAAAAATTCCTTCTGGGTATCCACGCCCGCAACGTTGAACAGCCCCGAAAATTTAACGCCGAGGCTGTCGGCGTAATCGAAAAGCGACTGCCGATCGTCGCTGCTCGTTATATCTGCGGCAAAAGTCAGAATATTCGCCGACGGATTTATTTCAAGCAGTTCGGCTTTGAGATTTTCGAGTTTTTCGCCGCTCCTGCCCGTCAGAAACAAATCGTCGGTTTTTATAAGCGCGCGGCAGAACTCTTTGCCGAGTCCGCCCGTCGCGCCCGTTACAAGCGTATAATTCATTTTGCGAATTTTCCTTGCAATTATTTTTTATTAGTTATATAATGATGTTAAAAGGAGGCTTCAGCCCATGCTCGATATAGATCGTATAAATTTTTTAGCCAAAAAATCCCGCGAAGAGGGACTTACCGAAGAGGAAA
>ENA-UERK01001151-UERK01001151.1-human-gut-metagenome-genome-assembly--contig:-NODE-1151-length-20185-cov-42.608365_pt1 | contig 20185 bp, 18 predicted proteins | sample MGYA00242957_ERZ507957 | MGnify/ENA primary metagenome ERZ507957 (study PRJEB26167, sample SAMN06115538) | human gut metagenome | host: Homo sapiens | place: China:Heilongjiang | collected 2015-11-06... | reverse complement strand
ATCGGCTACAATAAGGAAGGCATCGCCCCCGAAGCCACGAAGGTGGACGGCTCTGTCGTTACCTGGCAGAAAGCCGTCGATGCCATGAACACCGCCTTGCAGAACGCTGGTTCAAAGTGGCGTTACGAACTTAACGGAACATTGCCTACCTTGAAGAAGCAGTAAGCCGTTGCGGGCGGAACATTTCCGTCCGCAACGAACATAAACCGAAGTATAACCCCAATAAAAAAAGGAGGACGTGATGGAACACACGGAGAATCCACCAATGAGAGTGGTTGTGTCTGCAAATTTTTGTCAGGCACAAACTAAATTCGTACATTCAATTGATAGTAAATTGGATGATTCTTAGAGTAGTATTTATCAATAATTAAAAGTAAAAACTATGAACGAACAGAATTTGCCCGAGAATACTAAAATGTTTAGAAAAAATGTTGGGGGATATGGAGAAATGAATCAAGACGGATTTTTGTTAGGAAAAATGGTGGAAAATAAAGAAATCTTTGTACCTTTGCAACATGATAAAGATATGATTTGATGAAAAGAAAAACATATATATTCGGGGCACTCCTGGCGCTCCTTGTGCTGACTGCCTGCCAGGGCGGAAAGACGACGGCGGGAACGCTGCTGCATCGCTACATCCTGATTCCGAAAGGAGAGGAGGGCGATAAGACGGTGGCGATGCTTGCCTACAGTCTCCATAATGGTTCGTTTTCCCAACCTTGCGGAAATCCCATGGCATGTAAATCTATATTGGGGTATTCAGCAAATAATTTGAACAGAGAACTTTTCAAGTCCATGCAAGGTGTAATAGTTTGCTCCAAATATAATAAGGTGCATAGCTGATGGTACAACTTGATGGGCTTTTGACTTGGAGTAATCCATTGAAGAGGAAGTCGATTGGGTAATTGAGGCTTCAAGGCAAAACGCCTGTTCCATATACGGGCATGATGAGCACAGCAATTGCGAAGTACAGTTATACACCTTATCCAACTTTCCAAATATGTGTATTGAGGAAGTCCAAGTTCTCTTGCCACTTGCTTTTTTAGCCGATTATCCTTAAACAGGCAAAACAACTTAGAAAGCGTACCAAAAGAAACTACCTCCAAGGTTTTCCATACGGGAGGAAGAGCTGGATAAGTATATTTTTGGGAATGCTCCTTGATGAAATCTTCATTTGAACGAGATACCTCTTTCTTGATATTGTCAAGACAGCCTTGATAAAACTCTTCATTCTTGAACAAGGATGAATCCATAAACCAAAATGCGCCGTGTTCCATTGAGAACATTTGAATCATCTTAGTTCGAAGAGAAATCTCTATATCTTGGATTGCCTTGAATATAAGTTGACGGAGTTCTTTATCAAAGAGATAAAGGTTGATGGCTTGCTCAAATGTACTGCCCGACTTGTATAGATGATGTAGTTGGTCTTCTTCCATATACCCATATAAAAAGCGAAGTCCCACCGTGGTACGCATCGTTGAGAGGCGTGGTGGGATTTGTTGCTGCAAAGATATGCTTTTTTGTCGGAATCTCCAAACTTTTTCTTGAAAATCTGCTTATAAAAAGAGGAATTTAACGCAAAAAGTTCTAATTTCCATAAAAATCTCATTGTGAATCATTGGATATTTAGAAAATTGTCGTATCTTTGCCCTCGAATTGAGGCGTTCTTTGGATATTGCAAAATACAGAAACGAGCAGAAGTCCGCTCGTTTTCATATTGTTATCTATATTATGTAGGCAAACGTCCAACTTCTTGATATTCAATCAAAGTCCCAATTAGAGCGAGTTACCCTTTTTAATCCTTATAATCTACCTTGATCACGATAACGCGGATGGGCTGGTTAAATTGTAGCGTTAGTTAAATTTGAGGGCAAAAGTACAAAGAATATTCGAGAAAATAAACGGAAAATGGAGATTTCTTCGTATCTTTGCACACATATTTTGAATGATTATGAAGAAACTGTATATTCTTTTGTGTGGGGCAACGGTGGCCCTGCTGATGGCGGCATGCCAGGGAGGAAAGACGGCTGCTGCTGATGCGGAGGCTGGCGATACCCTGGAGATGAAGTACGCCAAGTTGCTCACCATCGTGAAACATGGCGATGGGGAAGAGGCTTCCGATGAAGCAGAAGATGTTGATTATCAGTATGCTGAGGCTATCATCGTCAACCCCTGGAAGGCGGGGACGATGCTGCATCGCTATATCCTGATTCCGAAGGGAGAGGAGGGAGATAAGACTGTGACGAGACTCGCCCTGCAGCGTACTTCGGGCATGGGATGCACTACCGATACCGTGAGGACACCGGTGGAGAGGAGTGCCGTTTTCATCGCTCCCCATTGCCAGCTGATGTACGAACTGGGATGCCAGCAGGCTATCCGTGGCGTCTGCGACCTCAATTACATCAATATTCCGGATGTCAGGAAGAGGGCTGCTTCTGCAGGGAATGCTTCTTCTGAGAAGGCTTCTTTCGGAAATGCTTTTGCAGGAAATGCTTCTTCCGGAAATGCTTCTGCCCAGAATTCCATCGTGGATTGCGGTTCCAGCATGGCTCCCGATATCGAGCGCATCATCGCCCTGAAACCCGAAGCCATCCTCGTTTCGCCCTTCGAGAACAGCGGTGGATATGGCAAGCTCGACAAGCTGCATATCCCCCTTATTGAAGCTGCCGACTATATGGAGTCTTCGCCATTGGGCAGGGCGGAATGGATGAAATTCTACGGCATGCTCTTTGGAAAAGACAAGAATATTTCAACTACTGCTGCCGGAGAAGCATCAACTACTGCTGCCGGAAAAGCATCAGAGGCTACTCTTCCTGCATCTTGCGAATTAAGGGCAGATTCTCTTTTTGCTCAGATAGAGAAGGAATATCTTGACTTGAAGGCTGAGGCTGGAAAGCTGCCAAAGGGACTTTCGATATTGACCGAAAGAAAGACGGGTGGCGTGTGGTATGTGCCTGGTGGTCAGAGTACTATCGGCATTCTGCTGAAGGATGCCAACGCCCGTTATATCTTCTCGGATGATAAGCACAGCGGAAGTCTGCCGATGAGTCCGGAGCAGATTCTGGCGAAGGGAAGCCAGGTGGATGTATGGGCATTCAAATACTTCGGAGGTGCTCCCTTGTCGCAGGTTCAGCTGCTTCAGGAATATGACGGTTACAAGGCTCTTGCCGCCTTCAGCCGGGGCAATATCTATCAGGTAGATACCTCCAAGGTGCCTTATTTCGAGCTTACGAGCTTCCATCCCGAGCTGCTGCTCAGAGAGTTTATCATCCTGGCGCATGGCAGCCGGTTCGGCAAATTGAGATTTTATAAGAAATAGGGCTTTAATCAGAGATTTACAAGAAATAGTTTTAGTGAATGAAAACCATCGTTTTAGGGGCTATCGCCATTATCATACTGTTTTTTGCCAACCTGGCATGGGGTAGCGTAAGCATTCCGTGGCAGGACGTGGTGGCTATACTCGCTGGAAATCAGGGAGATGAAGCAGACAGCTTCCGCTATATCGTAATGGAATCGCGCTTGCCTGCGGCTATTACCGCCCTCCTTTCGGGCGCAGCCCTAGCCACTAGCGGCTTGCTGCTGCAAACTGCCTTCCGCAACCCTCTGGCTGGTCCTGATGTCTTCGGTATCAGCAGCGGAGCCGGACTGGCTGTTGCCATCGTGATGCTTGCCTTTGGCGGCAACATCGCCCTGGGCGATTTCGTGGGCGATGCCGGCAACTATGCCATCGGTGGTTTTCTCGCCATTCTCATCGCCGCCTTCGTGGGAGCGATGCTCGTGATGGCTGTCATCACCTTCTTTTCTGCCATCGTGCGCAGTCATACGGTGCTGCTCATCATCGGTCTGATGGTGGGCTATCTTGCCAGCAGCGCCATCTCACTGCTCAATTTCTTCAGCACGGCAGAGGGCGTGAAATCGTATATGGTCTGGGGCATGGGAAGCTTTGGCAATGTTTCGGCTGCGCAGGTGTTATGGTTCATTCCGCTTGCCCTCATCGCCCTCATCGCCTCCCTGCTCCTTGTCAAACCATTGAATGCCATGCTGTTAGGTGATCAGTATGCCGGCAATCTGGGTTTCAACATCAGGCGTCTGCGAATCATCCTGCTCCTCATCACGGGCTTTCTCACGGCAGTGGTTACCGCCTTCTGCGGTCCCATAGCCTTCATCGGTCTAGCCACTCCCCACATCGCCCGTCTCTTCATCGGTACGGAGAATCATCGCCGGCTGTTGCCCGTCACGATGCTGTTGGGTTCAGTCCTTGCCCTTCTCTGCAATCTCTTCTGCACCCTCCCTTCGGGCGGTGGCATCATCCCCCTGAATGCCGTCACCCCTTTGTTCGGTGCCCCCGTCATCATCTATGTTCTGATGAAGAGGAGATAGGGAAAAGGCAAGAAAAGGGGGACGGCAAAATCAATTTTTTCAAGAGTTTCTTGGATATTTGAATTATTCTTTTTATCTTTGCAGAAGATAAGCTGCACTCGGCAATCTGAAAGCAAGCTTTCATTGCGCTCGTTTGCATTATCTTTGCATAAGATAAGCTGCACTCGGCAATTTGAAAGCAAGCTTTCATTGCGCTCGTTTGCATTATCTTTGCAGAAGATAAGCTGCTTAGTCACAATTTTAAACAGATAGAGGTATGAAAGAGAAAAAATATCATTTACCGGAAGACCATGGCGCTGCTTTTGCTGAAGAGCCAACGCCAGCCTATCATGGAAATACGGCAGTTGTACTTCCTGAAGAAAAGTTCACCGAAGATAACTTCGATGATGATATTGATTGGAATAGAATACCAGCAGGATGGGGACCTGTCAACGAAGAAGAAGCCATAGCTCGTATAGAAGCCATAGAAGCCGACATAGAGAAAAATGGACTCATTGATGAAGAGGATATGATAGACCACCTTAAAGCTAAAGGTTTATGGCTTATATAAAACCATCTAAGCCATTTTACGCCCATACCGTAGTGCCATCATCATGAAAAATTGGAAAATCATCTATCGGTATGATGCGGAATACGATAGAATTATTCTTGTTGACTTATGGGATATGAGACGAAATCCCAGGTACCTGATTAGGCAGTTCAGAAGAAAACTATAAGAAGACAGCCAACTTTCAATTGGGATATTGAAGGTTGGCTGTTTTCTACTACTTAAACGAATTATCTTTACTTATTCACCACATTAATCGGATTGCCTTCGAGGAATGCCTTGATGATGGAGATAAAATAGGACTCAGTAAGGTAAAACAGAAAAAAAAACATAAAATAGAAAGAATTTAGCTAAAAAACATTGTGGTTTCATAAAGTTTTTGTATATTTGGGGCAGATATGAGGATTATACTATCTCTCAAGTATGTATTTCAGAATAGATTAACAACCTGGGTATCTAAAAACGATCTCGTTTGAGAATGCTATCATCATTTAAAAAATAAGACTTATGAAACATCAGTTAACAATCTTGCTGATTGCCTTTTTGAGCAATCTTTCGTTGGCAGTAAGAGCACAGCAGCCTCTTACGGATGCCGACTTGTGGAAAACGCTCAATCCACCGGCAACTCAAAATTCGGGAGAGGTGGTGAGCACAACCCCATTCCTTACTTCCAACACACGTTGGATGAAGATAAGAGATACCTATCGCAAATCTGTCTTTAATGTGAGCGAGGGTATGTTTTGTGTGAAATGTGGTGATAATATTACTGTGTGGAGCGTGGATGGCCGATGCATCTTCGGTCCACAATGGAAAGCGTTTGAGGGTAAGGCATACGATAATCCGATGCAGTTTGACAATGGTGCCCTACTGGCAATGTCAGCTACCAAAAACAGTGCCGGAAGAGAGTATTATTCCATTCTCTATCAAGACGGTAGTGTAAGAAATCTAAGTCCTGACTGGGAGCCTCAGACTCCTTTTGTAGATGGTTTGGCCATCGTAAAGAAAATGCAAGGGTCCCGGACATTGACTACCTTTTACATGGATACGCAAGGTAGGCAGGTGCCATCGCCAGCCAAACTTTATGGTAACTACCGTTCTGATATGCGTTCGCTAAGCTGTGGTATGAGAGCATTTTGTACAACTGATCAGAAATGGGGATTCATGGATGCCCAAAACCGGGTGGTGAAACCAGCTGTATGGGATAAGGTGCGCGATTTTAGCGAGGGCTATGCCTGGGTATTCAAAGGCAATGGCGAGATGTTCAACATTTCTTATACAGCCCAGCTCATCGACAAGACGGGAAAGGTGATAAGAACTGTAGAGGGCTTTGAATGTACCGAAGATGCTGCCTATACCTATGGTATCGGAGATGTGAGCAATGGTATTTATTATGTTTATGACAATGATAATAATAAGGTGAGCTATTATGACTTGAGTGGTAGGAAGCTTGCTACCGTAAGGGGCGGTACCACCTTTTATAAGGGACATGCGATGCTGATTCTCAAGCAGGCACATACTATCGTTGCTGTGGTAGATACTAAGTTCAGACCTCTGGCATATTATCGCACCTTTGATTCAAATGGTGGTCATTGTATTTTGGATGAAAATATAATGCGTACCAAACCTTTCGAGCCTTCTGGTCTTTATTCCATCAATACCTTTTCTAGTGTTATCGATTCGAAGGGTTCGCTCATGTTCAAAGCGATGGAAAATGCCTTTAGTAACAATCGCTTTGGCAGTTTCTCCCAATTCTCGAAAGACGGATATTGCATTGCCAGCAACATAGAAATCAATGGAAAGCAAATGTTGGCTCTGGTTAAGGGAAATGGAGAGATTGCATGGCTTTTCTCTAAGGAAGATCTGGAAAAGAGTGATTGGGATGTTTTGCCAAGAGACATTTCTTTCGAACAGAAAGCTATGGGACAGAATGGAATGTCGGCACTTGAAGCATGCAATGCTAAACCATTGGGACCTAAGAAGATAATGAATGCTACCTACAAAGTGAATGTGGAATGCATACCTAAGATGGTAGGTACGGCAAAGGTAGAGGGTAAGCCGGTTCTTCATTATGGCGACAAGGTTTCTGTCAAGGCAAATGCCAACGATGGCTGGAAATTATCGAGTGTCATGGTAGGCGAGAAGGAGGTTGGTACTGAACCTTTTACGGTGACTGATAATCTGACAGCCTATGCATTCTTCCTGCCTAAAGATACGTTGTCTGAAACGCCTACGAATGCTTATCAGGGAAAAGTATCTCTTGATGTTCTGAAAGACAATCAGAAGGTAGCGGTCAATGTATACGCATTGATGAGCAAGAACAAGGATGTGGCTACGCCTTATGGCGATAAAACCTATGGATATATGGTGTTGATGCTTAACCCTAGGGTGAAAATAACTTCCAAGACGCTGAGTACTTATGTCTTCTGTCAGCCTCTTAGAATCATGGGTGTACAGAATGATGCTGCCAAAGGCAAAAAATATCTGGTACTGAATGGCGGTTCCATCGCTTATCATGATCTGCGCTGTACGACAGGAGGTTTGTTGCAGCTCTATCTGAATACAGTTTTAAAGGTTGAAGGTTATACGGCTCCTGTTGCCATTCCACGCCGTTATCGTATAGAAATGCTGGATGTAAACGATGCCACCGGTGAGTTTACATGTGGTAATCTGGAAACATTCTCTTTGCGTAAAGGATGGGTGCCTGGCGAAGATCCTTCCATCAGAATTACTACCCAGGGTATAATGACCAGTATGTCTGATGTCGGCTTCCCGGCTGATTTGGTTAAAGGCTGCGTGATGAAGCTGGCCAAGAAGCGTAATGACATCGAATGGTATCCGCCTATGGAATGGTATGGAGATGGCAGCAACGTCTATACGCTGATAAAGGAAGAAATGATGGATGCTTATAAGAACTTTACAAGCGATTACGATCGTTTGTTTGGAAAAGAGTAGAGAAGAAATATACAAGAAAAGGGGCGGTAACTCATTGTTCTGGTAGTTACCGTCCCTTTTTTCTTGCATGTTTTTTGCGCTCTATTTCTTTATTCTCTTCTGAGATATAGCATTTTACTTATTCACCACATTAATCGGATTGCCTTCGAGGAATGCCTTGACGTTGGCGGCTACCTGCTTGTTCAGGCGCTTGCGAGCCTCGTAGGTGGCCCAGGCAATGTGAGGGGTGAGGTAGGCATTAGGCTCGTTCCAGAGAGGATTGTCCTTTGATGGTGGCTCCTCGGTCATCACGTCTGCACAGTAGGCAGCAAGACTGCCATCGTGAAGAGCGGCGGCTACGGCTTCCTCATCTACCAGCGGACCACGACCGGTGTTCACCAGGATGGCGGTATCCTTCATCTTCTCCAGACTCTCGGCGTTGATGAAATGATAGGTGTCATCATTCAGCGGACAATGAAGAGAAAGGATGTCGCTCGTGGCAAGCAATCCCTCCTTGCTCACCTTCTGAATCCACTCAGGCAATGAGCTGGCACTCTTGCTGGTAAAGGCACAGATGTTCATGCCAAACTGGCGGGCGATGCAGGCTACCTTCATGCCGATATTGCCCAAGCCCATGATGCCCAGGGTCTTGCCGGCAAGCTCCATCAATGGGGTGTCCCAATAGCAGAAATCCTTGTTGTATGCCCAGCGCTCGTTGCGGTTCTCCTGAGCATAATGCTCTACACGGTTGGTTACGGCAAGGATGAGGGCGAAGGTCATCTGAGCTACACTGTCCGTGCTGTAGGCAGGAATGTTGGTCACGATGATGCCCTGCTTCTTGGCAGCCTTGATGTCTACCACGTTGAAGCCCGTAGCCTGAATGCCGATGTATTTCAGATTGGGGAGCTGTGCCAGCGTTTCTGCATCCATCTGCACCTTGTTCAGGAGGATGATGTCGGCATCCTTGGCACGTTCCACTTTCTCGGCGTCTGATGTGCGAGGGTAGACTACTACCTCGCCCAACTGCTCCAGAAGATGATAATCCAAATCTCCCGGGTTTGCGGCATAGCCGTCTAATATGACAATCTTCATAATTTTTATCTCGTTAATGATTTCTTTACTCTACGTAATCTACCTTTATCACGATTACACGGATAGACTGGTCGTTGGAGTCGTTGTTGATCTTGGCAATGTGCCAATCGTTGGGGAAGAAGATGAAGAACTCGTTGGGATTGCTGTCGTAGAAACGAGCCTTCGACTTGTCGTAATCATAATGAATCACGTCCGGACGATACTTGCAGTTGGGCTTGCTGGTAAGGTGGTCGATGATGCCGAACCGTTCCACGCCCTTCACGACATACTGGAAGTCGATGTGCTTGTAGTGGCTCTCGCTCTGTCGCTTCTCCAGCGGTCCGTTCTCGCTGTCTTCTACGCTGACGGTGAGGTCAGAGCCCGGAATCTGATGCTTGCCCTTTGGAATCGTCAGGAGATCGGTCTTGGCGATGTATTCGAAGAGCGCCTTCCATTGCTTGGGATTCTTCTGATACTGCTGGTAGAAGTCTACCAGGTTGACACTGGCGTGAGGGTTTGCCTTGGTGAATCCGTTTCGCCAGGCTCCCTTCTTGGCCCATTTCTCTGCCTTCTTCACCAACTTGGGATTGTCGGCATAGGATGTAGTGTAAAGGCCTTCCTGAGCGCAGCAGTCCTTGCCGGAAGCCTGCTCAGAATGGCAAAAACCTTTCTGGCAGCACTGTGCCTGCGCTGCCAAAAAGGTACTGGATAATAGGGCAATGCCCATGATTATTTTCTTCATTTTTTCTGATTTGTCTAAAAAACTATTGGTTCTTCTTGCTCTGAAGAACTACAGCTCTGAAAACCTATTCGTTCATCAGGAAGTTCTTGAAGGCATCGAAGTCCTTGGTCATCTGGATGCTCTTCTTCTCGCCCTTCATGAATTCTGCAAGACGGGCTGGAATCTCGATGTCGCTCTCCAGGATGCTGTCTACCTTCTCCTTGAACTTGGCTGGATGAGCGGTCTCCAGGAAGACGCCAACCTCGCCTGACTTCAATTGCTCCTTCAGGGCGCGATAACCGCAAGCTCCGTGAGGGTCAAGTACATACTTGGTTTCGTTGTAGCACTGCTTCATGGTCTCGGCAATCTGCTCGTCCTTGTATGTAGCACCACCGATGTAGGCTGCGATGGCATCGTGATCGCCCTTGTAGAGGTCGTAGATGCGGGCAAAGTTTGAAGGGTCGCCTACGTCCATGGCATTGGCGATGGTCTGCTTGCTAGGCTGTGGATTGTACTTGCCAGTCTGCAGATACTCGTAGAAGATGTCGTTGGCGTTGTTGGCTGCGATGAAGCGGTGGATAGGCAATCCCATCTCATGACCGAAGAGACCGGCTGTGATGTTGCCGAAGTTGCCGCTAGGCACGCAGATGACCAGCTTGTCGGCAAGGCCCTTCTCCTTCATGCGGGCATAGGCGTTGAAATAATAGAAAGCCTGAGGCAGGAAGCGAGCCACGTTGATAGAGTTGGCTGAGGTGAGCTTCATGTGCTTGTTGAGCTCCTCGTCCATGAATGCAGACTTTACCAGCGCCTGGCAGTCATCGAACACGCCATCCACCTCGAGGGCTGTGATGTTCTGACCCAGGGTAGTGAACTGGCTCTCCTGAATCTTGCTGACCTTGCCCTTAGGATAGAGCACGTAGACGTGGATGCCGTCAACGCCGAGGAAACCGTTGGCTACAGCCGAACCGGTATCGCCCGATGTAGCTACGAGTACATTCACCTCTTCCTTGCCCTCCTGACGCACGAAGTACTGCAAGAGACGTGCCATGAAGCGCGCACCCACATCCTTGAAGGCGAGGGTAGGACCATGGAACAGCTCGAGAGAGTAGATGTTAGGCTCTACCTCGACTACAGGGCAGTCGAAAGCCAGGGTATCATATACAATCTTCTTCAATGACTCGGCATCAACGTCCTCACCGAAGAAGGCATCAGCTACCTTGTAGGCAATCTCCTGGAAACTCAGTTTCTCGATGTTGTCGAAGAAGTCCTGTGGCAGCTTCTTGATGATTTCCGGCATATAGAGACCACGGTCTTCTGCCAAACCTTTAACTACCGCCTTGTGAAGATCGGCGATGGGTGCTTTCTTATTTGTTGAATAATATTTCATTTTTTACTTTGAACTTTGAGATTTGAACATTGAACTTTATGATTAGCTTTGGGGGCTATCATGAAGCCGTTGATTTTAATTGATCGCCATGAAGGCGTTCATGAACTCCTGCAGCTGCAGCATGCCGTAGCCGCCACTAACGCAGCTTACCTCATCATACTGCTCTACGCTATCCGGCTCAATGCCAGGATAATAGATGATGAAAGGTACAGGCTCCTTGACGTGGGTACGGATTTCTACCGGAGTAGGATGGTCAGGGAGAACAGCGATGCATACCGGCTCGTCCCAGGTGCTTACCTCATCGAAGATAGGCTTGATGAGTCGCTGGTCGAGGTTCTCGATGGTCTTCAGCTTCAGCTCAAGATCGCCATCATGACCCGCCTCGTCGCTTGCCTCTACGTGAACATATACAAAGTCGTCGCCATCCTTCAGTGCCTGGATGGCTGCAGCAGCCTTGCCCTCATAGTTGGTATTGGCAAGACCCGTAGCGCCCTCAACGATGATGTTTCGCAGTCCGGCGTAATGGCCGATGCCACGAATCAGGTCTACGGCAGAAATAACGGAACCCTTTCTGATCTGTGGATACATCTGGGAGAGGGTGAGCATGTGAGGACGGTAACCTCCGCCCCATGGCCAGATAAGATTAGCCATTCGTTCGCCACGCTCCTTGCGAGCCACATTGAAAGGATGTTTCTCCAGGAGTTCCTGACTCTCGAGAATCAGCTGGTTCAGAAGGTCGGCTGTATCACGACGGCTGATGTGACCCTCATCGCCTCCAATCTCCGGCAGGACGGGTTTCACCATCAGCTTGTGCCACTCCTCGTTGGGATGATCATGAGGTGGAGCGCAGTCGATATGCTTGTTTCCGTGCTTTACCACCAGGAGGTGGCGATACTGGATGCCGGTGACGAACTTGACATCAGGATATTTCTTGCCGAGGGTATCGTTGAGATACTTGATGAGCACATCCGCATCTTCCGTTTCCAGGTTACCACCGTTGTGGGTGATAATCTTGCCGTCCTGCACATTGATGATGTTGCAGCGCAGTGCAAGGTCGGTAGGCTCCAGTTCATAGCCGATGCTGGCAGCTTCGAGCGGTCCGCGTCCCTCGTAAACCTCGTTCTGGTCATAGCCCATGATAGAGCTGTTTGCTACCTCAGAACCCGGATGGAATCCATCTGGTACGGTAACGAGTCGTCCTGTCTTGCCTTTCTTGGCAAGCATGTCCATATATGGTTTGCTGGCGTATTGCAGGAGTGTCTTTCCACCCAGTCTTTCCACTGGGTGGTCAGCCATTCCGTCGCCAAGAATGATAATATGCTTCATAATCGATTTATAATTTATAATTTATAATGAACAATTATTCATTGTACATTATTCATTATACATTCGCAATACTCATGATGTTGGCGAAGACTCCGGCAGCAGTTACGCTGGCTCCGGCTCCATAGCCCTGAATCATCATTGGATACTCCTTGTAGCGCTCGGTGGTGAGCAATACGATGTTGTTGGAACCCTCCAGATTGTAGAAAGGATGCTCCGGACCCACCGCCTGCAAGCCTACGCTGGTCTTGCCACCGTCCAGGGTAGCCACGAAGCGCCAGCGTTTGTGCTCCAGGTCGAGCGTCTTGCGCTTGGCTTCGAAGTCAGCATCGAGCTTAGGAAGCTTTTTCCAGAAGTCATCGAGCGAGCCCTGGAAGTAGCTGTCTGGCACGAAGAGGTTCTTTTCCACATCCTCCTGCTCCACGCGATAACCAGCCTCGCGTGAAAGGATGACGAGCTTTCTTATTACGTCCATGCCGCTGAGGTCGATGCGTGGATCTGGCTCGCTGTAGCCCTTCTCCTTGGCGAGACGGACGGTCTCGGAGAATGGTACCACGCTTGAAATGGCGTTGAAGATGAAGTTGAGTGTGCCGGAGAGTACAGCCTCAATCTTGAGGATTTTATCTCCCGAGTTGCGAAGGTCGTTGATGGTTCCGATGATAGGAAGACCTGCACCTACGTTGGTCTCGAAACGGAATACCACGCCACGCTGGATGGCTGTCTTCTTTAGCTTCTCATAGTTTTCATATTCGCTTGAAGCCGCAATCTTGTTGGCTGCAATGACGCTCACGTTGTGCTCCAGAAGACTCTGGTAGAGAGCTGCAACTTCCTTGCTGGCTGTACAGTCTACGAACACGCTGTTGAAGATGTTCATTGCCAGGATGGAATCGCGCAAGACCTCCGGAGAGCTAGGAATAGACTTCTTCAGCTCCTCGCGATAATTCTCGAGATCAAGACCGTCGCGATTGAAGATGGCATTCTTGGAAGAGGCGATTCCTACTACGTTCAGCTTCAGCTTGCTGCGCTCCATGAGGTCGGCATACTGATTCTTGATCTGTTCGATGAGTTTGCCGCCCACGGTACCCACACCGCAGATAAAGAGGTTGAGCACCTTGTATTCTGAGAGGAAGAAGCTGTCGTGCAGAACGTTGAGCGACTTTCTCAGATAATCACTTTTCACTACGAAAGAGATGTTGGTTTCAGAAGCACCCTGTGCGCAGGCGATGACGGAAATACCGCTACGTCCGAGCGTGCCGAAGAGCTTACCGGCGATACCGGCAGCATGCTTCATGTTTTCGCCCACGATGGCGATGGTGGCAAGTCCGCACTCAGCGTGCATAGGGAACATGGCGCCATCGGCAATCTCGTTCTTGAACTCATTGTTCAATACGCTGACAGCCTCTTCCACATCTTGTTCACGCACACCGATAGAGGTAGAGTTCTCTGAAGAAGCCTGGGAAACCATGAACACAGAGATGCCCTCGCTGGCAAGAGCGGTGAAGATGCGGCGGTTGACACCGATGACACCCACCATGGAAAGACCGGTGACGGTGATGAGGGCGGTACCGTTGATGGAAGAAATACCCTTGATAGGCTTCTGGTCGGCATCAATCTTGTTCTTGATGATGGTGCCGGGAGCATCAGGATTGAAGGTATTCTTCACTCTGATAGGAATATTCTTGACACAAACCGGGTAGATGGTAGGAGGGTAGATGACCTTTGCACCAAAGTTGCAAAGCTCCATCGCCTCAATATAACTCAGTTCGTTGATGGTATAAGCAGATTTGATGACACGTGGATCGGCAGTCATGAATCCGTCCACATCGGTCCAGATTTCGAGCACCTCAGCATCGAGGGCTGCTGCAATGATGGCTGCTGTGTAGTCGCTACCACCACGACCCAGGTTGGTGGTGCGCTCCGTGTTTTTGTCGCGGCTAATGAAACCCGGTACGAGAGATATGCGAGGAAGATCGGCAAAGGCTTCCTTCACCAGCTTGTTGGTCAGTTCGCTGTCGAGGGTATGCTTACCCTTGCCGTTGATGCGTTCGGTCTTGATGAAATTGCGGGAATCGAACCATTTGGCACCACGGATGAGCGTGGCAACAATCTTGGAACTGAGTCTTTCTCCATAACTCACGATGGCATCCTGTGTCTTCTCGCTGAGGTCGTGGATGAGATACACACCGAAGTAGATGCTTCTCAACTGCTCGAAGAGTGCATCAACTGCTTTGAAAAGATTCTCTCTGTCTGTTGTTTCGGTAATGATGGTATCAATCATCTTGTGGTGGCGATCAACCATGGCGTCGAATTCGACCTTCCACTGTTCATCACCCTTGAGGGCAAGCTGAGAGGTTTGCAAGAGTTTGTCGGTGATACCGCCAAGTGCGCTCACGACAACCACTACACTCTGTTTCTTAGCCTCATTTTCAACGATACGTTTTAAGCTGAGGATGCTTTTTACGGAACCAACCGATGTTCCGCCGAATTTTAATACTTTCATACGTTCTTGAATTTTTGCGTTGGTAATGTAATGCCATCCCCGAAACGACCGGGGCTGTAGCAAAACTTGTGGGCAAAAGTACAAATATTCTATCAAACTGCCAAGGATTTTAACAAAAAAGTAGCATATTGTAGATGAAAAAGCCCGGATAGCAGTAATTTAATGTTCGTTTTTGTTCTTATACCTTATATATATAGGGATTTGCGGAGAATTAATAAGAAAAAAGTTTGCCAGTTTCGAAGAAAATGTGTACTTTTGCCGATGTAATTCAAAGCATCAGCAATATGGTTACAGAAGTAAATAGTAAGAATCAACTCGTTGAACGCAATTTCAAACGAAATGAGATGCTGGCTGAGTATTTCTTTGGTCTTTCAAAGATGGTATGCAGCGGTATTGGAATTGGTGCATTGTCTCCACTGTTTACTGGTGAGGCAATGGGAGTAACTAACATTGTTTGCATGGGATGCGCAGTAATAGCTGCTGCATGTTTAGCCCTATTTGCGAATATGTTATTAAAAGTAGAATTAAAAAAGAAGTAATTATGGAAATGTTGACAATACTTTTTGCTATAGCTGCTATTATCAGTGTTAGCTTGGTTTTTTGGGGAAAGTTTACTAAATCTGGTAGACGTTGGATAGAAGGTGATTATTAAAGAATCAAGTAATGAAATATCTATTATTCTCTGATATCCACGGCTGTTTGCCAGCCTTGGAAAAAGTCCTCGACTTCTTCGAGGCAGAAAAGTGTGACATGATGTGCATCATGGGTGATATCATCAACTATGGTCCCCGCAACCGCATTCCTGAAGGAATCGACCCTAAGGGTATCGTTGAACGGCTCAATGCGCTGGCTGACAAGATTATCGCCGTGCGTGGCAACTGCGATGCGGAAGTAGACCAGATGCTCCTCGATTTCCCTATCATGGAGACTTATGCCCTGCTGGTAGATAACGGAAAGCGTTATCTCCTGACCCATGGTCATGTTTATAATAAGGAAAACATGCCAAAGGGTCCTTACGAGGCTATGATCTATGGCCACTCCCATCTCTGGGAACTCTCTCATAACGAGAAGGGACAAGCCATCGTCAATACGGGTAGCATCACCTTCCCGAAGGGTGGCAATCCTCCAACATTCGCAACATTGGAAGATGGCAAGTTCACCATGTATCATCTGGATACGCTCGAAGTGCTGGCTACAATGGAGGCATGAAAAAGTGAAAGTGAAAAGTGAATTGTGAATGTAATGTGAAATCCGTCACTTGTCACTCGTCACTTTCATAAAACTAATCATAAAGTTCAAAGTTCAAAGTTCAAAGTTTAAAATAAATGATTCAGGAGTATCAGATAAGAATTCTGCCCGAACAGGCAGCAAGCGAGGAAGGCATTAAGCGTTATCTCGCCAAGGAGAAAGGATTGGATGTGAGAACATTGAATCAGGTGAGAGTGTTGAAGCGAAGCATCGACGCCCGCCAGCGTACCATCTTCGTGAACCTGAAGGTGCGTGCCTATATCAATGAGTTTCCGCAAGACGACCAGTATATTCATACGGAATATCCCGATGTGAGCAGCAGACCTCGTGTTATTGTTGTGGGTGAGGGACCTGGCGGCCTCTTCGCTTCTCTGCGCCTGATAGAATTGGGTTACCGTCCTATCGTGCTGGAGCGAGGCAAGGATGTGCGCGAACGCAAGAAGGACCTCTCTAACATTACCAAGACTCAGAAGGTAGATGGGGAGAGCAACTACTGTTTCGGTGAAGGTGGAGCCGGTGCTTATAGTGACGGCAAACTCTATACCCGAAGCAAGAAAAGGGGAAGTGTAGACAAGATTCTGAACGTATTCTGCCAGCATGGTGCCAATACCAATATCCTGGCAGATGCCCATCCGCATATCGGTACCGACAAGTTGCCACGCGTCATTGAAAACATGCGCAACACCATCATCAAGTGTGGCGGCGAAGTGCATTTCCAGACCAAGATGATTCGTCTGATCCTTGAGAGTGAAGGTAAGCTGACGGCACCTGATGCTGCAGCTGGCGATAGGGTGATAGGTGTAGAAGCCGTGAATCTGGCTACGGGTGCTGAGGAAACTTATCGCGGACCGGTCATCCTTGCCACCGGACATAGCGCCCGTGATGTGTATCGCTATCTGGCATCTTCCAATATCGAAATCGAAGCCAAAGGCATCGCCGTGGGCGTGCGCCTGGAACATCCATCCCAGCTCATCGACCAGATTCAGTATCACAATAAGAGTGGTAGAGGAAAATATCTGCCTGCTGCCGAGTATAGCTTCGTTACCCAGGTAGAGGGCAGGGGCGTTTACAGCTTCTGCATGTGTCCGGGTGGCTTTGTGATTCCGGCTGCTACCGGACCGGAACAGCTCGTGGTGAATGGTATGAGTCCTAGTAACCGTGGTACTGCCTGGAGCAATTCGGGCATGGTGGTGGAAACGCATCCCGAGGATGTGGCGCAGTTCGTGAAGGAACATCAGGCTATCATCGAACAGACGGAAATGAAGGCGCAGGAGAATTCTTCACTCTTCACTCCTCACTCTTCACTCCAAATGATGTACTTCCAGGAAATCGTGGAAAAGCAGTGCTGGCAACAGGGCAACATGAAGCAGACGGCACCAGCCCAACGTATGGCCGACTTCGTGAATAACCGTCTGAGCTACGACCTGCCAAAGAGCAGCTATGCTCCGGGTATCATCAGCAGTCCGCTGCATTTCTGGATGCCTTCGTTCGTGAGCAAGCGTCTGCAGGAAGGCTTCAAGACCTTCGGCAAGAATGCACATGGCTTCCTGACCAACGAGGCTACACTGATAGCGATGGAGACGAGAACCTCATCGCCTGTACGCATCATCCGTGACAGGGAAACCCTGCAGCATGTACGCATCCAGGGACTCTTCCCATGCGGTGAAGGCGCAGGATATGCTGGGGGAATCGTATCGGCAGGCGTAGACGGTGAGAGATGCGCAGAGATGTGCGCTGAGTATATGAAGCAGTTATAAGTAGATGTCAAAAATAATGAAATATAGAAAAATAAGATGTTTACGGCTTGGATTCTGGGCGCTGCTCCTATGCGTGCTCCTGGCAGCATGCGGTTCGGGCAAATCAGAAACCAAGCGACAGATGAAGAGTAAGGCTGACCTGAAGGGGGCTGTGATAGGTGTGCAGCTTGGTACCACGAGTGATGGCCTTGCCACCGAGTTGGAAAAGGAAGGAGATGGTACCAAGGTGGAACGGTACAACAAGGGAGCCGATGCCATCCAGGCACTCCTGCAGGGTAAGATAGACTGTATGGTGACCGATGAGGCGCCTGCCAAGGCTTTTAAGCGGGTGAATCCATCGCTCAATATCCTGCCTGAGACCTTTGACGCTTCTTCGTTCGCTATCTGTGTGGCTAAGGATCATGCTGAGTTGAAGCAGTCCATCAATAATGCCATCCGTATCCTGAAAGCGAATGGCGTTATCGACTCTATCGTAAACCGCCATCTGGAAAGGGGCATTGCCGTGGCTTATACGCCCAAGACTTCGGATGTGAAGAAAGTAGGACCTGAAGCGCTGAAGCATCTGGGACTGAAGAAGAGTCTGCGCTTTGCCACCAACGCTACCTTCGAGCCTTTCGAGTATTACCAGGATGGTAAGATTGTGGGCATCGACGTGGATGTGGCGAATGCTATCGGCGATGTGATGGGCGTGGATGTGGAGATTCTCGATATGGAGTTTGACGCCATCATCACCTCAGTGCAGGCTGGTAAGGCTGATGCGGGAATCGCAGGTATCACGGTGACTCCTGAACGGGAGAAGAATATCGGATTTACAGATTCCTATGCCGATGTCAGACAGGTCATCATGGTGAATTCCGGAGATGTGAAAGCTGCCGGCAATCAGCCGGGAATGATAGATAAGTTTAAATCCTGCTTCATGGATGACAACCGTTATCAGTATCTGTTGCAGGGCTTGGGCAATACGCTCATCATCACCTTCTTTGCCATCATCCTTTCCGTGATTTTGGGTACGATGATAGCCATCGTAAGAGCACGTCATGAGCGTAGAGGCGGCTGGAGAATTCCGAATATGCTTTGTCAGCTATACCTCACCATCATGCGTGGCACGCCAACGATGGTGCAGTTGCTCATCATCTATTACGTGGTGTTTGCCTCGGCAGATGTCAATAAGATCTTCGTGGCTGTGATCGCCTTCGGATTGAACTCGGCTGCCTATATTGCAGAGGTGATCCGTTCGGGCATCATGTCGGTGGATGAAGGCCAGATGGAGGCGGGCAGAAGTCTCGGTCTCTCGTATGGAAAGACCATGCGCCTCATCATTCTGCCGCAAGCTTTCAAGAATGTGCTCCCGGCAATGGGTAACGAGCTCATCACTCTGCTCAAGGAAACCTCTATCAGCGGTTATATCGGACTGGTAGATTTGACCAAGGGTTCTGACATCATCCGAAGCATCACCTACGAGGCAATGATGCCATTGGGCGTAGTAGCCTGCCTCTATCTCATCCTCGTTCTCGGACTGAATGCAGGCGTGAGAAAGCTGGAGAAACGGCTGAGAAAGAGTGAAAGATAAAACAATGAATAAAATGAACGAAATAATCAAGATAGAAGGACTTCGTAAACGCTTCGGCGACAACGAGGTACTGAAAGGCATAACAACCTCGGTGAAGAAAGGCGAGGTTGTAGCCATTATCGGTCCATCGGGTTGCGGAAAGAGTACTTTCCTGCGCTCCATCAATCTGCTGGAGGAACCTACCAAAGGTAAAATCTATATCGACGGTATGGATATCACTTCCTGGGATGTAGACATCAACAAGATGCGCCAGAGAGTGGGCATGGTGTTCCAGCAGTTCAATCTCTTTCCTAATATGACCATTCGCCGCAACATCATGCTGGCTCCGGTAGAATTGGGCAAGATGACAAGGGAAGAAGCCGATGAGAAGGCAACGGAACTCCTGACCCGCATCGGACTGCTGGACAAGGCAGACTGCTATCCCGACAGTCTTTCGGGTGGACAGAAGCAGCGTGTGGCAATCGCCCGTGCCCTGGCGATGAATCCCGAGGTACTCCTCTTCGATGAGCCAACTTCGGCACTGGACCCGGAGATGGTGGGAGAGGTGTTGCAGCTGATGAAAGATGTTGCTGCCGAGGGAATGACCATGGTGGTGGTGACGCATGAGATGGGGTTTGCAAGAGAAGTGGCAAACCGTGTTCTCTTCTTCAGTGACGGCTATATCACGGAAGATGGAACTCCTGAGCAAATATTCAACCATCCAAAATCGCCAAGATTGCAGGAGTTTCTGGGAAAGGTTCTGTAATAGTT